>OKUI01000008.1_pt1 | contig 120955 bp, 85 predicted proteins | sample 1606531 | NCBI WGS metagenome assembly OKUI01 (sample SAMEA3882506, study PRJEB24775) | human gut metagenome | biome: human-associated habitat; feature: intestine environment; material: feces | place: Netherlands | collected 2009/2010
TAGAGCATCTGCCTTACAAGCAGAGGGTCGGCGGTTCGAATCCGTCAACGCCCACAAATGAAGGTCTTGCAACATAAAAGTTGCAAGACTTTTTTCTTTTTAAGCTAATTTATCATTATTTGTTCGGCTTTTTCATTGATTTTTTTTACCTTTGCACCCTATAAATAATACGTATAGGTTATGAATTTAGATTTACTGACAGCAATTTCCCCTATAGATGGACGTTACAGGGGAAAGACAGAGCCACTCGCAAACTATTTTTCCGAGTATGCGCTCATACGATATCGTGTTCGTGTAGAGATTGAGTATTTTATCACTTTGTGTGAGTTGCCTTTGCCGCAGCTTGCTTCTTTCGATTCAGCTTTGTTTGCTCGTTTGCGTGAGATATATCGGAACTTTGATGAGAATGATGCGCAGCGTGTCAAGGATATCGAGAAGGTTACCAACCACGATGTCAAGGCTGTAGAGTATTTTATCAAGGAAGAGTTTGATAAGATTGGCGGATTGGATGCTTACAAGGAGTTTATCCATTTCGGTTTGACCTCTCAGGACATCAACAATACCAGTGTGCCTCTTTCTGTGAAGGAAGCACTTCAGGATGTTTTCTATCCACAGGTAGAGGAGTTGATAGCTCAGTTGCAGACCTATGCCGATGAGTGGAAGGATGTACCAATGCTTGCCAAGACTCATGGTCAGCCAGCCTCTCCAACCCGTTTGGGCAAGGAAATTATGGTGTATGTCTATCGTCTTACCGAGCAGCTCAACAGTTTGAAGGCATGCAAGGTGACTGCCAAGTTTGGTGGTGCTACCGGCAATTACAATGCTCACCATGTGGCTTATCCTCAGTACGACTGGCGTGCTTTCGGCAATAAGTTTGTCAGCGAGAAGCTGGGCTTGGAGCGTGAGCAGTACACCACACAGATCAGCAATTACGACTATTTGGGTGCCATCTTCGATGCCGTTCGTCGTATCAACACCATTATTATCGACCTTGACCGCGACTTCTGGATGTATATCTCTATGGATTACTTCAAGCAGAAGATCAAGGCTGGCGAGGTAGGCTCAAGTGCCATGCCTCACAAGGTGAATCCTATAGACTATGAGAACAGCGAGGGCAACCTGGGCATAGCCAATGCCATACTCCAGTTCCTGGCACAGAAACTTCCTGTAAGCCGTCTGCAGCGCGACCTCACCGACAGTACCGTATTGCGTAACATCGGTGTACCTTTCGGTCACAGTGTGATTGCCATTCAGAGTACTTTGAAGGGACTTCGCAAGCTCATTCTTCATGAAGAGAAGTTGCAGGAAGACCTCGACAACACCTGGGCAGTAGTGGCAGAAGCCATTCAGACCATCTTGCGTCGTGAGGCTTACCCACATCCTTATGAGGCATTGAAGGCGCTTACCCGCACCAACAAGCACATGACCGAGGAGACCATTCATGAGTTCATCCAGGGCTTGAATGTGAGCGACAGTGTGAAGGCAGAACTGATGGCTATCACCCCCAGCAACTATACAGGAATCTAACAGATATTAATCTTCAATTCCTAATCGCTACCTATCGAAGTATTTATCATATACCATATATATATATAAAGAACTAAAAGAATTATTTTAAAAAAAGTTATTAACCCAGCCGTGAGGCTTTTAAGAAAGAAAAAGGAAAATGGATTCAGAATTTGACAACAAACCTCAGAGCGAATCGACTGCGAATGAAGGTGCCCGTGAGGGTTATACCCCAGCAGGCGGTTATCAGAAAAATTATCGCAGTAACGGACGCCCACAGCGTCCTCGTATCAACTCGCAGCGTGCTTACAGCAGCGATCGCAGCAATGAAGGTGGATTCCGCCCAGAAGGTTTCGGAATGGCTCTTCAGCAGAACAATGGTGAACATCGCCAAGGTGGTTATCAGCAGCGTGGTGGTTATCAGCCTCGTCAGCAGGGCGGTTATGGTCGTCCTCAGGGTGGTGGCTACAACAACAACCGTGGCGGATATCAGAATCGTCCACAGGGTGGTTATCGTCCTCGTTTCAACAACAATGATGAAGAGGGTGGCTATCAGCCTCGTCAGCAGGGCGGTTATGGTCGTCCACAGAGTGGTGGCTACAACAACCGTGGCGGTTATCAGTCTCGTCAGCAGGGTGGTTATGGTCGTCCACAGGGCGGTGGCTACAACAACAACCGTGGCGGATATGGTCGTCCACAGGGCGGTGGCTACAACAACCGTGGCGGTTATGGTCGTCCACAGGGCGGTGGCTACAACAACCGTGGCGGATATGGTCGTCCACACACACCAGGCTACGATCCCAATGCAAAATATAATCTCAAGAAGCGTATTGAATATAAGGAGGAGAACATCGATCCTAACGAGCCATTGCGCTTGAACAAGTTCCTCGCCAATGCCGGTATCTGCTCACGCCGTGAGGCTGATGAGTTTATTCAGGCAGGTGTGGTTACTGTCAACGGTGAGGTAGTAACCGAGTTGGGAACCAAGATTCTGCGTACCGACGAAGTGAAGTTCCACGATGCTCCTGTCAGCTTGGAGAAGAAGGTTTACGTGCTTCTCAACAAGCCAAAGGACTATGTGACAACAAGCGACGATCCTCAGCAGCGCAAGACAGTGATGGACCTCGTGAAGGATGTTTGTCCAGAGCGTATTTATCCAGTAGGCCGTCTTGACCGCAACACCACAGGTGTGCTTCTTTTGACCAACGATGGCGACCTGGCCAGCAAGCTTACCCATCCTAAGTTCTTGAAGAAGAAGGTTTATCACGTACATCTCGACCGCAACGTGACAGCTCACGACCTGCAGCAGATTCGTGACGGTATCACTCTTGAGGATGGCGAGATCAAGGCAGACGCAGTAGAGTATGCTGATGACAACGACAAGGCACAGGTAGGTATCGAGATCCATAGTGGCAAGAACCGTATCGTTCGTCGTATTTTCGAGAGCCTTGGCTATCGTGTCACCAAGCTCGACCGTGTACAGTTTGCCGGTCTGACTAAGAAGAACCTCCGTCGTGGCGACTGGCGCTTCCTGACAGAGAAGGAAGTTGACATGCTCCGCATGGGTGCTTTTGAATAAGAAACAATAATATGAAGTTAAGGAGTTGAGGAGTTGACTCCTTAGCTCCTTAACTTCTTTAACTCCTTGAAGCATAATATTAACAATGGAAACAGTAAAAAGAACTAAAGTTGTAGACTTGCTCAAGAGCACAGCCTATGGCTCAATCGTGAATGTAAAGGGATGGGTGCGTACCCATCGTAGTAGCAAAGCAGTCGATTTTATCGCTCTTAACGATGGTTCTACTATTAATAATATTCAGATAGTAGTCGACCCATCCAAGGTCGATGAGAATCAGCTCCGTCAGATTACCACTGGCGCCTGCATCAGTGCAGTAGGTACTTTGGTTGAAAGTCAGGGTGCCGGACAGAGTGTTGAAATCCAGTGCGAAAGCATTGAAATTTACGGTCTCTGCGGAAGCGATTATCCTATGCAGAAGAAGGGTCAGAGCTTTGAGTACATGCGTCAGTATGCTCACCTGCGTCTCCGTACCAACACCTTTGGTGCCGTGATGCGTATTCGTCATAACATGGCGATGGCTATCCATACCTACTTCCACGAGCATGGCTACTTCTACTTCAATACACCTCTCATCACAGCCAGCGACTGCGAGGGTGCAGGTCAGATGTTCCAGGTAACTACCAAGAACCTCTACAACCTGAAGAAGACAGAGGATGGCAAGATAGACTACTCTGATGATTTCTTCGGCAAGCAGACTTCATTGACCGTTTCTGGTCAGTTGGAGGGCGAGTTGGGTGCCACAGCCCTTGGTGCTATTTATACATTCGGTCCAACTTTCCGTGCAGAGAACAGTAATACTCCCCGCCACCTGGCAGAGTTCTGGATGGTAGAGCCTGAGGTGGCATTCCTTGACATGGCTGGTTTGATGGAACTGGAGGAAGATTTCATCAAGTACTGCATCCGCTGGGCACTCGACAACTGCAAGGACGATCTTGCATTCCTGAACAAGATGATCGACAAGGGTCTGATTGCCCGATTGGAAAGTGTGCTGAACTCCGAATTCGTTCATCTGCCCTATACTGAAGGTATCCGCATCTTGCAGGAGGCTATAGCCAATGGCAAGAAGTTTGAGTTCCCATGTGAGTGGGGCGACGACTTGGCTTCAGAGCACGAGCGTTTCTTGGTAGAGGAGCACTTCAAGAAGCCTGTCATCATGACCAACTATCCTAAGGCCATCAAGGCTTTCTATATGAAGATAGACGAGGAGGAGAGTGGCTTCGGTGGCAAGAGCGGCCAGACCGTTCAGGGTACCGATGTGCTTTTCCCACAGATAGGCGAGATCATCGGTGGTTCTGTCCGTGAGGAGAGCTATGACAAGCTGATGGGCGAGATCAAGGACCGCAACATCCCAATGAAGGATATGGAGTGGTATCTCGACACCCGTAAGTATGGTTCATGTCCTCATGCTGGTTTCGGTCTCGGTTTCGAGCGCCTGATTCTCTTTGTTACAGGTATGCAGAACATCCGTGACGTGATTCCTTTCCCACGTACTCCTAAGAACGCAGAGTTCTAAGTGATTGAACTTTAGAAACTTGAATAATATACTCAAGTTTCTAAAGTGGTTTAAGTACGGGCTGAAGGCCCAAAAGTTCTTAGCCCAGGGCAGCGCCCTGGGTATAATGGCAATCGGCAAGTCGCCCTGTAAGGGCAAAAGCTTTGTAAATTGCCTGGAGTTTTAAAGCTTTTGCCCTTACAGGGCGACAGGTTTGCGTCCAAAATAACCCAGGGCGCTGCCCTGGGCTAAGAGCTTCTGCCCCTTCAGGGCGTGTGGGGCAAAATTTACGAAACTTGAATAATATATAAAATGCCCTTCCTTTGTTTTATACTTCGGGGGGCATTTAATTCATAACACCAATCTGATGACAATAAAACCTGTATTTATTTATCTGTGTTTTCTGAGCGTATTGTCTGCTGCGGCTCAAGGCGTGGACGACAATGTGCATATAGTAAACTGTGTGGATCGGTATAAGTTTAAGGTGAATTCCGATGGTATTCCTGTCATCTCGAATACGACGGATTTGGAATATGGCGTGACAAAATATGCAGCACTTGTTCAGCCGAATGTCTACTATGGAGATTTTATCCGTTTGGACAAGGCTTCCTCCAAGGGCACGGCACAATATAAGTCAGCTACACCTGAGAATATCTTCTTTGATGACACCAAGGTCTGTTATTTCAATTATCGGATACCCAAGGTGGGTAAGACTTTGAAGGCCTCTTTTGCACGAACCTTTACCGATGCTGTTTATTTCACAAGAATCTCTTTTCCCGAAGACTACTATGTAGAGAACAAAACCGTCCAGGTGGTTATACCGAAGGCTTTATCTCAATATCATCTCAAGGAGTGTAATCTTCCTGCCGATGTGGTCAAGACAGCTGTGGCCGATGAGGCTGGCGACTCCGTGTTTACCTATGTCATGCACGGCTTGTCTGTGCCAGTTTCCGAGGAGGGAGCTCCAGCCTGGGGCTATACTGTTCCTCATTTGCTCGTAATAGGTTCGTTCAAGGATGAACAGGATATGTTCGCTTGGTCTAAGAAAATGGCAGATGTCGATTGTACGATTCCCAACCAAGCGGAAATCCTTGCAGAGATAGCCCAAGGAGCAAAGAGTGACAAGGAGAAAATTGCCAACACCTTTGCCTGGGTGCAAAGCCACATACGCTATTTGGCATACGAGGCCGGCGTTTCTGCCCATCAGCCAGCCACTCCTGCCGAAACGATCCGTAAGCGATATGGTGACTGTAAGGCCATGTCGCTCTTGCTGAAAACCTTGTTGAAGGCTCAGGGTTTTGATGCGCGACAGACAGATATCGGAACAGATGACATTCCTTATACATCGCATGAAGTACCCACCATTTCCTCTGTCAATCATGCGATATGCACGGTGTTCTATCAGGGTAAGCCCTATTATCTTGATGCCACCAATTCTTACATACCCTTAGGGTATATTCCTACAAACATTCAGGGACGACAGGCTTTGGTGGAAGAAGGAGAAGGATGCCGGGTCTATACGTTGCCCACATTGCCCCAGGAAGCTTGTTCCTCATCTGTGGAATACGATTGTGCACTTTCCGTAGAGAAGGATGGCAATTATGCCATGAAGGGCACTCTGAATTCTTCTTGGAAAGGAGATATGAAAGCCATGGTCTTGTCGGCATACGACGCAGCTGCGCAAGATGACAGACAGCAATTTCTGTCTCGTTTGTTGGGGATGGACGGCAATAAGGACGAAATGAGGGATGTGGTGCTCAAAGGTAGTAGGCCCCAAGACGAACAGCTCGTCATCTCTTCCTCTTTTTATAAAGGAAACGTGGGAGTGTCGGCAGACCAATACCTCTATGTGGATATGAATCAGGACAAAGATGTGTTGTTGGAGAAAGTAGATACTACCAAGCGGGTTTCCGACTATATGATAGGTATGAAACTGAAGAATGTGCGCAAGGTCAGTCTCTCTGTACCAAAAGGAATGCGTGTGCAGGAACTCCCTGCTCCTTTTGCGTCGCATACCCATTGGGCTGACTTGTCTTGTACGTTTTCCAAACAAGGCAATCGTGTCGTCATGAAAAAGGAGTATGTCATCAAGAACAGGCGAGTAGCCTTGAAGGATATTCCGGCATGGAACAAAATGGTTTCCGAATGGAATGATGCCTGCAACGAGCAAGTGGTTTTGCAAACTAAATAAGCAATGTTATACATTTTAAAGGTTGAACTATGAAACATGTGAGAATGATGGGAGTTGCTTTCTTCCTTTTGGCAATGCAACTCGTATGTTTGCCTGTTAAGGCTGACGACAAGGCTGATTACCTCAAGTTGGCTCAGAAAGTGCGTCAAGAAGTGTGGGACAATACTCCTGCTGACTTCAAGAAACGCACAGTGCCAGCGAAGTACAAGAACGAATCGGCTGTTATCCTCTCTTATTACCGGGAGTTGAGTACCGATTATTACCGTAAGGCAACAACGGAATTGTTTGTTAACCTCCGTCTGACACGTCAGATAGACTGCGAAGACATGGAGCGTATGCTGATACAACTCAACGACAAGAAAGCCTTGAAGGATTATTCTGAGTTTTCTTTCCGCACGAAATCAAAAAAGTGGGTAGGGGCATATCACAATAAGACCAATACCGTCCTGGGTATTCGTGTGTTGAAGAAAGACGGCAAGGTGCAAGTGGTCGACTTCGATGACTATGTGGATGTCAAGGAAGGTAAGAAAGGCAAGGACTTGAGCCAGAAGATTGCCGTGCCAGGATTGGAGGTCGGCGACTGTATTGACGTATTTTCTCTCGACCAGATTGACACGCAGGAACAGCGGTTGGATCCTTTTACTTTTTATTTTCGCCAAGACGAGCCGATTCTTTATAGCAGAGTGCATTGCGTGTTAGACCAAAGTTTGTCTACGGTTTATCGCTCGATGAATGGGGCTCCCGAATTTAAGCAGACCACGGACAAGGATAAAAACGCCGTGCTTGATTTTGTGATGGACCAACCTGTCGATGGAGAGCCGTCTGCTTGGTATAACTCTTCCTTGCAGTCTCCTTATGTTTTGATGTACATTACGCCCACTAAGTCGAAGACCATGGTGGTCGAGAAGGCCATGCGTCAGAAAGGTGTTCGAGCTAACCCTGATGTTGCGCCCATCCTACAAGATGACTGGAAGCTGATGAAGTCTTATGTTAGCAAGAACGGCTATTCGGCAGCAGGTCTTTCTGCGCAGAAACGCAGTGTGTATAAGTCGGCCAAGGATGAGTCGATGCCTGCCGACGAGAAAGCAGACCGTATTTATGCTTATGAATATGTTACTGGTGGAACAAGCCAAGAAGCCTTCAACCGTGTGCCCAACTTCTTGCGTAAGTTAGGGGTAGAAGTGGAAATGGGCATCACGACTGCTGTTGGCGAATTGCCTGTCGACAAGCTCATCAACTATAATTCTACCACTTGGTTCTTCCGCCTCAAGGGAACCAACCTGTATTATTTCCCTGGTACCTTTCCTAAGGTGGCATCGGACATCCCTTATAAGTTCCAGGGGCGTAAGGCATATATGCAGGATGTTGATGCGCCATTCGAAATCCCTGTAAGTACAGCTGCCACTAACAAGTCTGTCGTCACCATTAAGGTCAACATCGATGGTACCAAGATGAATATTCACCGCAGCATAGACTATTCTGGCGCACAGAAAGAATACGGACAAATGGTTAGCTCGCCAGATTATTATCTGTATGGTCCCGACCATCTTGCCGCTTTTTGGCGTTATTTGAAGTATGATGAGTCTGATCCTTATAGTGCTTTCTTGAAGAAAGATGCTTCCGTCATGAAGTCTGACTTTGCCGAGTACAAGCAAAAGGAGCAACCCGACCAGTTCAAGGAAGAGATAAAAGGCTATCATGAAGCGGAGCCAGTCAAGGTAAATGGTTATGGACTCGATTGTGTGGGCATCCGAAAAGACAGCGCAGACTTCGTTTATCATGTTGATTACGAGATGGAAGGATTGGTGAAACGTGCAGGAAGCAGCATGATGCTGGCTGTGGGCAAGCTGATAGGAGAGCAGATGAAACTGGAAGGCAATGACCGCATCCGCAAGGATCGTATCTGGCGTAGAATGGCATTTTCTGATGAGTGGAATATAGAGGTGGCTTTGCCCAAAGGCTATCAGGCTTCAGCTGAGTCATTGAAGAAACTGAATACCACCGTCAGCAACGATTGTGGCGAGTTCGCGGTGAAGGCAAGTGCCGGGGCTGGCAAGATCATCGTGCATGTAAGCAAGAGTTTCTTGCATCGTGAGGAACCTGTAGCCAACTGGGACAAAGTCTTGAAGTTGGTAGATGCTTGCAGTGCTTTCAATGAGAAACAAGTGGTGATCACCAAGAAGTAATTTGTTTTCGCTGTCACAACACAACTGTGATTTGCCGATTAAAATATACATGGTAAGTGACGGGTAAGGGGCAAAAACTCAAAATAAGTAACTATTTATTTTGTGTTTTGCCCTTTTTGCTGTACCTTTGCACTAAAAATAGCAGACAGGCTGACTATTTTTCGTATAACAGAAACAATCGTAATAATATGGGAAAGATAATATTGACGGGCGACCGTCCAACAGGCAAGCTCCACTTGGGGCATTACATCGGCTCGCTTCAGCGCCGAGTACAACTGCAGAATGCAGGCGACTTCGACAAGATGTTCGTGTTTATGGCCGATGTGCAGGCTCTTACTGACAATGCAGACAACCCAGAGAAGATACGTCAGAATATCACCGAAGTGGCTCTCGATTACCTCTCTGCAGGCCTTGATCCACAGAAGTGCACACTCTATATTCAGAGTATGATTCCTGAGCTTGCCGAGCTCACCACCTATTTGATGAACCTCATCAGCGTATCTCGTGTTCAGCGCAACCCAACGGTGAAGACCGAGATCAAGATGCGCAACTTCGAGGCCAACATTCCTCTTGGCTTCTTCTGCTATCCAGTAAGTCAGGCTGCTGACATCACAGCCTTCAAAGCTACAACCGTTCCTGCAGGTGAAGACCAGGAACCAATGCTGGAGGTAACACGTGAGTTGGTGCGCCGTTTCAATCAGATTTATGCTCCTGTGCTTGTAGAGCCGGAGATCATGCTCCCTGAGAATGTGGTTTGCCGTCGTCTTCCAGGTACCGACGGTAAAGAGAAGATGAGTAAGAGTCTTGGCAACTGTATCTATCTGAGCGACGACGAGAAGACGGTATGGAAGAAGGTGAAGAAGATGTCGAACGGTGCTCCACGTATGAGTATGGAAGAACCTGGACATCTGGAGTGCAATGCCGTGTTCACTTATCTCGAGGCATTCTCTACACCCGAGGACTTCGCTGAGTTCTGGCCAGAGTTCCAGAATCTCGACGAACTGAAGGCTCAGTATGTGAAGGGAGGCATCGGTGACGGAACCTGTAAGAAATTCCTCAACAGTGTGCTCAACAAGATGCTTACTCCTATCCGTGCCCGCCGTCATGAGTACGAGCAGGATATTCCTGAGGTGTTCAACATCCTGAAGAAGGGCAGTGAGGATGCCCGTGCCTTTGCAGCCCAGACCATGGATGAGGTTCGCAAAGCCATGCGTATCGACTACTTCAGCGATGCAGCTTACATCGAGGAGCAGGCTGCGAAGTTTAAGATTTAATGAATAGGAAGATATTACATTTAGCGGTACCGTCGATAATCAGCAATATCACGGTACCGCTTTTGGGTTTGGTGGATGTCGCCATTGTCGGTCATATCGGCGATGCGTCTTATATCGGAGCCATCGCTGTGGGCTCGATGCTCTTCAATGTCATCTACTGGTTGTTCGGCTTCCTGCGCATGGGAACCAGCGGAATGACCTCGCAGGCATTGGGAAGACGAGACTTTTCCGAGGTGCAGCGACTCCTGGTGCGCTCTCTGAGTATCGGTGTGGGGATAGGTCTGCTGTTCTTTATCCTTCAGCGATGGATGATAGGATGCGGACTGTGGGCGATGTCACCCGAGGCGGATGTCGTGGAGTTGGCTCGCAGATATTGCTATGTCTGCATCTGGGGTGCTCCCGCTGTGCTTGGACTTTATGGATTCACGGGTTGGTTTATCGGTATGCAGAACACCCGCATCCCGATGGTAGTGTCGCTGACGCAGAATGTGGTGAACATCATCGCTTCGCTGATGCTTGTCTTCGTCTGCAGGATGACGGTAGAAGGTGTGGCACTCGGAACGGTCATCGCCCAATGGTGGGGACTTCTGATGTCTTGTGTGCTCTATCGCCTCTACTATCGCAGATTGGGCAAGTATGATTATCGTCACCATATCTTTGATTCCGAACCACTGAAACGATTCTTCTCGCTCAACAGGGACATATTTCTCCGTACCGTATGTCTGGTGGCAGTGAATCTTTTCTTTACGGCAGCAGGTTCCCGCGAGAGTACGCTGGTGTTGGCTGTCAACACCTTGCTGATGACGCTTTTCACCATCTTCTCTTATTTTATGGATGGCTTCGCCTATGCGGCAGAGGCATTGAGTGGCAAGTATTATGGAGCAGGAAACAGGGTGGCGTTCCGGGAAGTAGTGAAGAGAACGATGATGTTCGGTGTAGGCGTAGCCGTCGGTTTCACCTTATTATATATAATAGGAGGCGAGAACTTTCTCTCGTTACTCACAAGTGATGAGAAGGTAATAAAGGCATCCGGTGCGTATTTCTGGTGGGCAGTGCTGATTCCCTTGTCGGGCATGTCGGCATTCGTCTTTGACGGCATCTTTGTCGGTATCACCCAGTCAAAGTCGATGCTCTGTTCCACCGCCATTGCCTCAGCTTCGTTCTTCGTTCTGTTCTTCGTTCTGCATCCTTTACTGGGCAATCATGCCTTGTGGTTGGCCTTCGTTCTCTACCTTCTGTTGCGAGGTGTAGTATTGTTCGTCATTTACCGCGGCCAGCTGCGTTAAGTGGCGGAGTATGTTCTTATAGAATATAATATTAGAAATAACGTACATTATTCTTTAAAAATTGCACACTGAAATATGGTGTGCGCATTTTTCCGCAAAACAACATTAATATAGTTTAAATCTCGGCTGATAATTCTTTTTAGTTAGCTTATTTTATTAATTTCGCACAGCAAATTTAAAAGAACATCAGCAGATAAATGACAGCTCAGGAATATTATCTACAGGGCAATGCCTATCGCAAACAAGGTGATTACAAGCATGCTCTCGATTGCTATATGGAAGCCATAGCCCTTGACCCCGACAGCCCTGCCGTCGTAGCCAAGGAAATGCTCGATAATATCCTCGGCTTTTATTGTAAAGACTATTATAACCCATGACAAAGAATAAAATTTTAGGGGCAATTGTGGTAGATACAGAGCGATGCAAAGGTTGTGCGCTCTGTGTGGAGGCCTGTCCTCACGATGTCATAGCGCTTGCCGAAAAGAAGGTGAACGTGCATGGCTATCGTTACGTAGAACCAGCGCATGCCGAGGCTTGTGTAGGCTGTACCTCGTGTGCCATCGTGTGCCCGGACGGTTGTATCACCGTTTATCGAAAAAAGGAGGAAATCTAACAATGGCAGAGCAAGAAGTAACCCTTATGAAAGGCAATGAGGCTATCGCCCATGCCTGTATACGATGTGGAGCAGATGGCTTTTTTGGCTATCCCATCACTCCACAGACAGAAATCATTGAGACCCTTGCGCTCCTCAAGCCTTGGGAGACGACAGGTATGGTTGTGCTCCAGGCAGAGAGCGAGGTTGCCTCTATTAATATGGTGTACGGAGGAGCCGGAGCCGGAAAGCGTGTGCTTACCACTTCGTCGAGTCCTGGTGTGGCTCTCATGCAGGAAGGCATCGCCTATATGGCAGGTGCCGAAGTGCCTGGCGTTATCGTCAATGTGCAGCGTGGCGGTCCAGGACTGGGAACCATCCAGCCTTCGCAGAGTGACTATTTCCAGGCAACGCGTGGAGGAGGCAATGGCGACTACAACGTGATCGTACTTGCCCCGGCGTCGGTACAGGAAATGGCCGACTTCGTAGACTTGGCTTTCACCCTGGCATTCCGTTATCGCAATCCTGCCATGATACTGAGTGATGGCGTCATCGGTCAGATGATGGAACGTGTGGTGTTGCCACCGATGAAGCCCCGTCGCACCGAAGAGGAAATCGCACGCGAGTGTCCTTGGGCAACTATAGGCAGAAGCAAAAACCGCCAGCCCAACATTATCACCTCGCTCGAGCTTAAGCCAGAGGTGATGGAGCAGCGTAACCTACATCTGCAGCAGAAATACCAAACCATACGTGAGAAAGAAGTGCGTTATGCTACTGAGCATATCGAAGATGCCGACTATGTCATCGTGGCTTTCGGAAGTGCCGCCCGTGTAGCAGAGAAGAGTATCGAGGTTGCCCGTCAGCAAGGCATCAAGGTAGGACTTTTCCGTCCCATCACCCTATGGCCTTTCCCGGAGAAGCAACTTCATGAACTTGCACAGCGCTGTAAAGGCATACTTGTAGCCGAGATCAATGCCGGACAAATGATACAAGACGTGCGTCTGGCAGTCAATGGAAAAGTCCCCGTAGAACATTTCGGACGCTTGGGAGGAATCGTTCCTGAACCAGAAGAAATCGTTGAGGCTGTAAAACAACTTATCAGCAATACTCAAAGTACAAAATAATGACGAACAATATCATATCACCAGAAAACCTGGTTTACAAGAAACCAACATTGATGAACGACACCCCGATGCATTACTGCCCGGGCTGTTCTCATGGTGTGGTGCATAAGCTCGTGGCCGAGGTAATCGAGGAAATGGGAATGGAAGACAAAGCCGTGGGTATCTGTCCAGTAGGATGTGCCGTCTTTGCCTATCGTTACCTTGACATCGACTGGCAGGAAGCAGCTCATGGACGAGCTCTTGCCTGTGCCTCAGCAGTGAAACGTCTTTGGCCCGACCGCCTCGTCTTTACCTATCAGGGTGATGGCGACCTGGCTTGTATCGGAGCCTGCGAAACCATCCATGCCCTCAACCGTGGTGAGCACGTAGCAGCCATCTTTATCAACAATGCCATCTATGGCATGACGGGAGGACAGATGGCACCGACAACGCTGCTTGGACAGAAAACCTCTACTTGTCCTTACGGACGTCAGCCCGACCTTCATGGTTATCCACTCAACATTACCGAGCTGGCATCACATCTTCAGGGAACCTGCTATGTGAGCCGTCAGAGTGTGGAAAGCGTAGCCAGCATCCGCAAAGCCAAGAAAGCCATCCGCAAAGCTTTCGAGGCAAGCATGAAGGGACTTGGTTCCAGTCTTGTGGAAATCGTCTCCACCTGCAACAGCGGTTGGAAACTTTCACCAGTAGAAGCCAACAAGTGGATGGAGGAGCATATGTTCAAGGAGTATGTGAAGGGAGACCTGAAGGATACGACGGGAATGTAAGTGAAGAGCAAAGAATGAAGAGTGAAAAATTCATTTGCTCTTCCCTAAAACAAATAGAAACAAATGAAGACAGAAATCATTATATCCGGTTTTGGTGGACAGGGCGTCCTCTCTATGGGAAAGATCCTGGCCTACTCAGGACTGATGGAGGATAAGGAGGTTACGTGGATGCCAGCCTATGGCCCCGAGCAGCGAGGCGGTACAGCCAACGTGACAGTCATCGTGAGCGATGAGCGAATTTCATCGCCTATCCTCAGCCATTACGATGTGGCCATCGTGCTCAACCAGCCGTCGCTCGATAAGTTTGAGCCCAAGGTGAAGGCTGGAGGAATCCTTATTTATGACGGCTATGGAGTCATCAATCCGCCACAGCGCAAGGACATTACCGTCTATCGCATTGATGCCATGGACAAGGCTGCCGAGATGAAGAACTCCAAGGTGTTCAACATGATTGTACTTGGCGGACTGCTCAAGGTTTGTCCGGTAGTAAGCACCGACGGACTGAACAAGGCTCTCTACAAGTCGTTGCCTGAGCGTCATCACGCCATGATACCGCTCAACATGCAGGCTGTGGAAGAAGGAATGAAGATCATCGAAAAACAAGAATAATTTTTTGAGGAGTTAAAGGAGTTAAGGAGTTTTTTTAGAGTCATGAAGAAGATATTGAATCCTTATTTAGGCAAACCGGAGTACAACTGTGTATGTTGTGCTCCAGGCAATCCTGTGGGATTGCATCTCGAGTTTTGGGAAGATGGCGATGACGTGCTCACTGTCTGGACTCCAGGTGTTAACTATCAGGGATGGGTGAACACCCTTCACGGAGGCATCATCGGAATGCTGATGGACGAAGTGGCAGGATGGGTAATCAACCGTAAGCTTCAGACTACAGGCGTGACGATGCAGCTCAATGTGAAATATAAGAAGCCTGTTCTTACCTCAGATACTCAAATTACGGTTCGTGGACATTTAGCCGGCCAGCGTCGCAACATAGCCACCATTCATCTTACCCTTGAAAATTCAGCAGGCGAGATTTGCGACGAGGGCGAAGCCGTTTACTTTACTTTTGGTCCGGATAAAGCCAGAGAAATGGGATTCAATGGCTGCAAGGTGGAAGGAGAAGGGTAATATACGAAAGTGGACTCAATATTTAAAAATCCAATTTCTGCAGCAATTCTGCGAAATCGTCGATGATCCAGTCGGCTGAGGCAAGTTGCTCGCGGGTTCCGTTGCCATAAGTCACGGCACATGCCTTGCAACCAGCGTTGTGCGCCATGTCCACATCGAATGTCATGTCGCCAACGACCAAGGCTTCTTCTATTTCTCCATTCATCTCTTTCAGAGCCCGCCACACCATGTCGGGGGCAGGCTTCACATGCTCCACATCATCGCCCGCCACTATAGAGGTGAAGATGTTGTCGAGCGCCATCTGCCTGACATAGCCGTCGAGCGAACAATGGTTGCGGCTGCTTGCCACGCCCAGTACGAAGCCACGTTGATGCAGTTTACGGAGCGTTTCTATCACATGAGGAAAAGGCTCGACAATCATGATTTCCTTGTTCTTCATGAATATCTCGCGATAAGTGGCAGCACAGGCTTCACCCTCTTCGGCACTCATGCCAAAGAGTGCCACAAAGGCCTCGTCGAGCCGAAGTCCGATTGTTTTGGCGCAAGCCTCGTCCGACTTCACCTCGAGTCCTCTTTCCCGCATCGTGTCCTGCAGGGTCTTTACTATCAGCCGTTGTGAGTCGCCGATAGTTCCGTCAAAATCAAAAATGATGTATTTCATTGTTTCTCTTCCATTATGATCGCTTTTATCATGTTGTTGCGTGCCACATCAGGCTTCAATGCCACATCCAAAGGCATGTTGTCCGGAGTAACCTGAATCACTCTGTCGAAACCAGCATCCAGCATCGCCTGCCTGTCGCTCACGCCACCCGATACAAGCCAGATTTTCTGATTGGTAACATGCGCAAGGATTCTTTGTGGCAGTTTCCCCATCAAGGTCTGCCGGTCGCTATGTCCTTCGCCTGTAATCACAAGGTCAGCATTCTGAATCAAGGCATCAAACCCAATTTTCTCTAAAAGAAGCTCAGCCCCAGGACGAGCCTTGGCATTGAAATATTGCAGGAAGGCGTAGCCCAAACCACCGGCAGCACCAGCTCCCGGAGCCTCACTCCTGTCATAACCGAAATGCTTGGCGCTCACCTCGGCAAACTTCCGGGCACGGGCATCCAGCATTTCCACCATCTTAGAGTCTGCTCCTTTTTGAGGAGCAAAGACATGAGCTGCGCCGTTCTCGCCGCAAAGAGGATTGGTAACGTCTGAAGCCAGCACAAAGCTGCATTCCCTGCGTATCGTCTTCCAGTCGTCGCCCATAGCCTTGAGCATTCCTATACCGCAATCGGAAGTGGCACTTCCGCCCAATCCCACGATGAAATGGGTCACGCCCCGGCGATAGGCATTCACGATCATCTCGCCCACACCCCAGGACGTAGCCTTCATCGGGTTGCGCTGTTCTGGCTCTATCAAAGCCAGGCCTGCTGTCTGCGCAATCTCGATAATAGCAGTATTGTCCACTATTCCGTATTCTGCCTCCGTCCATCGCATCAGGGCATCATGAGCATGAATCCTCACCCGTTCACCCTTCATTGCCGAGAGAAAGGCATAGAGCATTCCCTCGCCCCCATCACTCATTTCGAGGGTTATGATTTCGGGAGCCGACAAAGCTCCTGCTATTGTGTCATTCACCTCCCTGCTCGTAAGGCAACCCTTATAAGAGTCGCATGCTATGACAATCTTCCGATATCCACTTCTCATCATATCTTTGTTGATACAATTGAATGCCTTTTATCGTGTCATGTTATTCCTGGTAGAACTGTGTGAACACCTTGACGCAGAACTCATGGTCGGCAGTGCTTCCTGTCTCGCGGCAGCTGTGCATGGCAAGGATGGCATTTCCCATGTCGACACCGCGCAGCGGAATGGAAGAGGCAAGGATGTTGCCCAGTGTGCTTCCACCTGCCACATCACTGTGGTTCACAAAGCGCTGGCAAGGCACACCTGCCTTCTTGCACAGGCCGGCAAAGACCGATGCAGAATAAGCGTCGCTGGCATACTTCTGGGCAGCATTAAACTTGATGACCGGTCCGCCTCCCAGCATAGGATGGTTGGTAGGGTCGTACTTCTCGGAGTAGTTGGGATGCCATGCATGGGCATTGTCTGCCGAAATCATGAAGGCACGCTCCACAGCCTGATAATAAGCCTCCTCGGTTCCGCCCTGAGCCAGGGCGATGCGCTTGAGCATGTAGGAGAGGAAAGGACTTCCGGCACCCTGCTTGGTCTGCGAGCCCGTCTCCTCGTTGTCGAAGATGGCAAGCACCTGTGTGGTGTCGGTGGGTTGTGAAGCCAACAGCGCCTCAAGTCCGGCAAAGCACATAGACAAGTCGTCGAGTCTTCCCGAAGAGATCAACTCATTGTGCGCGCCAAAGGTACAGGCAGGAGTGGCATCAGCCAGATAGAGGTCGAAGTCGAGAATGTCCTCGCGAGCCACGGTCTGCTGTTTGTTCAGTTCCTCGAGGATGATGTTCATCAGCAGGTTGCCTTTCTCCAGCTCGTCGTTGATGATTCCCAGGATGGGAAGCACATCTTTCTGTCGGCTCAGCTTCACCCCATCGTTCACCTGTCTGTTGAAGTGAATGGCCAGGTTGCTTATCTGCAGCAATGGGCGCTTCACGTGCAGCAGGAGGGTAGTGGGGCTCATCACGTCCTTGCTCTTCACGATGACTCTTCCAGCGAGGGTGAGCGGACGGTCGAACCATGTCGACATGATGGGACCTCCGTACACCTCAGTGTTGAGCTTCACGATGCCTCCCTCGCAGTCTATCTCTGCATGAGGCTTGATGCGGAATGTGGGTGAGTCGCAATGGGCACAAATCATGTGGAATCCCGTTTCAGCCAGGGGTTTTCTTCCTATTTGGAAGGCATAGATGGAGGAATCGTTCTTGGTGACAAAAAACTTGTCGCCGGCCTTTACCGTGCCTAAGGTCTCGGTAGTGTCAATGCGGCGATAACCATGTTGCTGCAACTCTTCGGTAAGGTTCTTGACAGCCAGGAAATTGACTGGCGAAGCGTCGAGAAATGACAATAATCTCTTGATCATGTTTTATTTTGTTTTCGTTAATTCTATCTTGGGTTAATATGTATACCTTATTAATTATACTGCAAATTTACAATAAATACCCCACAAAACAACCTAATGGGCGAAAAAGAATTCCTTTATAACATTTATTAAGTTGGAGGTCGGCCATTTTTTGATGTGTACGGTTGGCACGCCCAGGGCCGCACCTTCCGCCTCACCAAGGGCGACTTGACAGCAGAGGTGACAAGCAACTCTGGTGAAACGTGACAGAAAAATCTAATACAATCAGGCTCGCTTCATAAGGGGTGTGCCTGATTATTTTGTATTGTGGTCAAAGTGGTCAAACTCGACTTTTGATGACCTTTCGCAAGATTTAATCATTAGTCATTAGTCATTTTCGATTTTAAAGTTACTGCTTTTGCAAATAGAACAAAGATAAATCTTTAAATCACAACTATTTAATGATTTCTCTTGCATATACGACAAGAAGCTGTTGGAATTCGTTAGAGTCCAACAGCTTCATTATAGATTCTATTCAAGATCAAATCCCATGTCTCGCACAAGTTGCTTGACAACATTGACTTTGACAGTTGAAGCATCCTCTTTATCATAGAGAAGAAGAAAAACCACATGACCATTTTCTATATCTGTAAGGATATTGAAAGTGATGACCCTTGCTCCACCAGATTTTCCTTTGCCTTTAGCTTTGATAGCCATACGGATTTTGCGTATGTTTTTTGTAATCTCATCGCCTTGCAGGGGATTATTCTTAATGCTTACAAGAAAATCCTTATAGTCTTGTTTAAAACTTGGATATTTCTTAGCGAGACGTTTTGCTTCTTTTGCAAAGTCGTCAGAAACCGATATTGTAATATTACAACTCATCGAGCAAACTTTCAGCAGATTGAAGTTTACGCTTTCCGGCAATGGCTTCTTTTACCTCCGTCAAAGCGTTTCTGAGTTCTTTCATCAAGTCGCGCGGTGCGTCAATGGTATTGCTTCCGTCATCGGGGAAGATGCGGAAATTGCCAGCACGCGATTTTAGGACTACGTGCTCTCCTGCTTTTGCCAAATTCAGATACTTTGTCTGATTAGTGCGAAAGTCTCTTGTACTAACTACAACCATCATTCAATATATTTGTTTTGATGCAAAGATTATGCAAACGAGCGCAATGAAAACTTGTTTTCAGATTGCCGAGTGCAGCTTTATCTTTTGCAAAGATAATGCAAATCGAATGCAGAATATCAAGCTTGCTTGAATATTATGCTGAGATGCAGCTTATCTTCTGCAAAGATACACTTTTTTATTGAAACAACAATTAATTGGTAGCCAATTAACATTATTTGGTAACCAAATTGACAGGAAGTCCTGTTGGATGTTCTGAAAACATATCACGAAATCACTCGTTATTTTTTATACAAAGCTCTTATATTCAACGTTTTAAGTTCTGTGTAAATCTGTGACATCTGTGTGACTTTTCTGAGTGTATAGGATTTGACTTATGACTCACCCAATGGTTCCGTGTTATTTTGGTCAAATTCGACTTTTGATGACCTTTCGCAAGATTTATGCCATTTCTATAAATTCTCCTAAATGATATATGCTTTATTCTTTTCACATCATAAAATAATAATGAAGTTCTAAACGATATTCGCAAAAAATAGAGCATTATCCTTATTCGCTTTGTAGAACAATCTACAATTGTAGAAATAAAAATGGCTTATTAGCCACTGCGCTACTTGCATCTGAGCAGACAGATCTAGAATAGTAGAAATTAAAATGGCTTATTAGCCCAAACCATCCTTTACTTATCGTGATATGAATCTACAATAGTAGAAATTAAAATGGCTTATTAGCCTTGATGAGTTTCACGATGCGGCTGTTGTAATCTACAATAGTAGAAATTTAAATGGCTTATTAGCCTTCCCAATAGCATGCCGAAACTTGGCCAAATCTACAATAGTAGAAATTAAAATGGCTTATTAGCCCTTCGTCTGCTTCCGTTCAGATACGAGGATCTACAATAGTAGAAATTAAAATGGCTTATTAGCCTTAGATTCCGATAGCTATGAGCGTTATTGCATCTACAATAGTAGAAATTAAAATGGCTTATTAGCCATCCTGTGAAGAACTACCAAAAATACCTGAATCTACAATAGTAGAAATTAAAATGGCTTATTAGCCTTATGGTTTTTCTCCTCGTTATGCTGAGTATCTACAATAGTAGAAATTAAAATGGCTTATTAGCCTGTTGATTTTGCCTTTGATTTATGGTCATCTACAATAGTAGAAATTAAAATGGCTTATTAGCCAGTTGAAAACCCTTTATTTTTGAACGTTTGATCTACAATAGTAGAAATTAAAATGGCTTATTAGCCCTGGCTCGTCTTTGGATGGCTCTACCTCAGATCTACAATAGTAGAAATTAAAATGGCTTATTAGCCTACTCCTCTATCCGCTTTTTTTTTGCTTACCATCTACAATAGTAGAAATTAAAATGGCTTATTAGCCGACCATCCCGCTAAACTTAACCGTACTTATCTACAATAGTAGAAATTAAAATGGCTTATTAGCCACTACAGCGAAATTGTCAAACTTACGGATATCTACAATAGTAGAAATTAAAATGGCTTATTAGCCACTAAACCCGAATAACTATGAGTGGATTATCTACAATAGTAGAAATTAAAATGGCTTATTAGCCTTGACATATCGCCATTAACAATATTTTTCTATCTACAATAGTAGAAATTAAAATGGCTTATTAGCCGTTAGGAGAGGAAGAAAAAACATCCTTATATCTACAATAGTAGAAATTAAAATGGCTTATTAGCCTGCTTGCTTTTTACAAGGCTCATTATAAATCTACAATAGTAGAAATTAAAATGGCTTATTAGCCACGAACAGTAGTTTTTTCCATTAAGGAAATCTACAATAGTAGAAATTAAAATGGCTTATTAGCCAAAATCTCGTGCGTCAGTCATGGGACTGAATCTACAATAGTAGAAATTAAAATGGCTTATTAGCCCCTAAATATGTGCAAAGGTATAAAAAATCCTTTAAACACTGCATATTTAGAATGATATTTTTTTAGAAAAAACATCCCCCTCGAATAATAAATAACCCAAAAAGTCAAAGAACTCACTGATTATCTGATGTTTGTATAAAATACAGCAAAACATAGAGATCTATGTTTGCATATCAAAAATAGACTATTGGTTTGTCTCTATGAATCGCATTGCCATACTTTGTAAGTTTATCTGTGTCAACATCAAATAGAATTACACTATCATCTGCTGTGAAATGTTTGGTATAAGCCTCTATCTTCGCAATAAGATTATCTACAATTCTCTTTGTATTACTTATCTCATACACAGAAAATTGTAAACGGATAGCACCATTCTTCTTCAGCATCTTGGAGAAGTTGGTACGCATCTTATCATCTGTAATATCATAACTAACTATTATCATTTAAAATTCAAATATAGGATACTCTTTTGCAGATTTACACCCCATAAAACAACGATAATATTGCTGAATGAACTTGAATATATCCATTTTCCTTGCAATCAATTCTTCATAAAATACCTTGTAGTAGTCAGCACACTTCTCATATTTCAAATGATATTCCTGCTTTATAAGAGTAAAATCTTTCTCTGAGAACTGCTTTCTATTAAACGCCAACAACACTGCATGATCAATAATGCACCTGAAAGGTTCCATTAAGTCACACACCAAAGATTTGCGTTTGAACCATAATCGATGATACACACCAACATATAGATCAAATCCAAACATGCGAATGAAACTCTCCATAAAGTTGAATAGAATAGAGTAACCAATATCCAGCGTCACATTCAGCACATCGCTCTTTATCCTTGGATGTCTTCCCTTCCAATTCTGAAGCTGATAATAGGCAGAAAAATATGTTTTGGCAACAGTCCCTTCAAGTCCCATCAACTGATTGTATTCATCAACGTCGGGCAAAGTATCCAATGCGGCATCACATTGTTTAATTGCATCCACAGTGTTACAATCCTTCTTTCGAGTCTTTGATAATGCTGCTTTCTGATTCAATACCTTATTATATACAATACATTTTGCGATGCTTAGATCTTCGGTACTGTATTCAAACTGTCTTTTTCGAAGCAGATAGTTTGCTTCAGCAGAGTTTGCCCAAAAGAAAACAGGGCGAAGATTAGGCTTCATTACCACTAAAGCTACACCATACTTTTTGCATTTATCAATCAGCGGAGTAGTAACTGTGATGTGACCGATAATGAAAAGAGCCAACAACTTCTGGAAAGGGAATTTTGTCAAGGTCTTTTTCTTATCACCTTCAATCTCCTCTAACATCAGTTCTCCGTTATTTACTCGAAGACTACGGTCGTGCTCAATGCAATTGACCACGAATATGGTTCGCATTTCTATGTCTTTATGTGTAAACATTATCTGTATTCGTTTTATCGCAAAGATTGCAATAGATGCAATGGATGCACTTGTTTGGATTTACCTGTATCGTAGTAGAAGCAGGATTATAACGTTTAAACTGCTCAATGTATCCTACCAGTTCCTGTTTTCCTAGTTCTCCTGGCAATTCAACTGGTATCATCTTATTCGTCGATATTTCATAGAAAGCAAGTTGTTCAACTTCATATCCCATTTCCTTCAAGCAGAAGTATTGTCCCCAAAGTTGATAAATCTGACCACGATAGATGCGTTTGAGATTGTTCTTACGTTCTATCAACAAACGCTTATCCTGTTTATAGACATCAATCTTGCCAGATATGCCCAACTCATCGCAATAAACCGGGAGCGACATAATATCACCCTTTCGAGTACTCCCTTTCTTTTCATCCACACTTTGGTGCGCCAGAGTACCTTTGGTCTGTGGAACGGCTTTATATAAATCTCCATCCGACTCCATATACACGCTATGTAAGTATATGGAGTACGGACAGAAAATAAAGTCATTCAACGTTGAAAGCTGAATATAATCATCCATTCTTATATGGCTTTTTTTGTGCAAAATTGAGCCAAGCCTTATTGGACATGTCAAATTTCAAGTTACCTAAATCCTCAGCACCTTTTATCTGCTCAATCAGCATCAGTCCCTTTCGGGCAATGTTGTAAGCACCATTAGCATCCGCATTCTCTGGAAGTTCTTCACCACAAGAACGACTATCATAGAATATTCCATTTTCATCGGCAACAGGAGATACCAGATAATCAGTTTCGGTTCCTGTAATACTATTACGCATCTGCAAAGTCAACTTCAAAATGTGCAGCAATCCAGTAAAGAACGCCTTGTCGGTTTGTGCACTGATAGCATCCTTGAGATTACCATGAATATCAATATAATAATGCTCCAATAAAGATTTCATTTCTGCAGTCAAGTCAACTTCCTGATTATCCCATTGTGAGTTTTTTTCTTTATTTCTGAAAGTATCAATACGCATTCCTCGGGTGCATAAAGTCCACTTAGTCCTTGTACCTTCTGCTTTCTTACCAAACTTATCATAGTCGAGATTAAACTCAAACCAGTCCTTATCCTTATTATAGCGGATAGCATCAAACTTAGAGAAGAAAGCTTTTGCTTTCTCCACATTCTGATAACGTGCATCTAATAAATTGACAAATCCTGTAACTGGGTCTATCTTAGATGTATTCCACGCAGGAATATAGAACAGGAATCCGCTTTGTTTTCCTAACTTTTGGAAACTATCAAATTTACTAGTCAACTGATAGGCATTTAGCCAGCCTCCAGAAACAGAAGCATCTGCCTTTTTGTCAACAAGATAGTTAAGTTTGTCTATCAGCATTTTTTCAAACTTCTGATACACTTGCTTTTCTACCTTTTGACGACCACGCATAAATCCCATGTTCAAATCCTCCAATACAACAATGGCATGATATTTAACCATGAGCTGTGTAATTTTATGGATAACCTGAGACAAATAGCCTTCTTTCAACTCTTTGATATTCTCTATGGTCTGCCAACTTTGACGAGCTTTAAGGCGTTCATCCTCACGAACATCCAACAAATCGTGATAATTGGTATGGTAGGTATTACCATTATACTCATTCACAATTTCATTGAGCGAGTATTGTTCCTTGATATTGCCTTGCAAATCAATAACAACAAGATACAGTAAATGACGTTCACCACGATCAATACCAATAATATGCATATCATCAGCATGATGAAGATACTCCTTCACACCTTGATTGATATTCTCTGAGCCAACGCTCTTGAAATTCATTGTGATTGGCACATGGAACATAAATTTATCAACAGTGTAACGACGATCTTTTATAAGATCATATTCGAACAAACTCTCTTTTTTCTTATTGTCCTTATTCTTATTCAGAATAGGATGATTAGCAGGATGAGTTGGATGAGTATTTTCTATACTTTTCTTACGATAGAACATTTCAGCCTGTCCGTTAAGCTTATAAACCACATCTGCCAGATTTCGTTCATCAAACAATGCTTTCCAATAAAGAGTATGCATATTTGGAGTGCCCTTGCTATACTCAGAGAAATCCTTATTGTAGATTTGGAACAGATACATCTTTCCCTCTTCAACAAGCTGGTTGATATACGAAACAGATACTCTTGCAAAAGACAACTTATACCCCTGCTGTTCAACTTCACGATAGAATCCACTAAGGTCTTCGTATGTAGAAGTATCAGAGAAATTAAATCCAAACTTCCCCCAGTCTTCATGTTTGCTAATAGACTGCTTAAAGTAATCTATCAAATTGTGACAGTCTTGAATATTAAAATTCTTTCCCTTTTTGTGAGTACCATTATTATATTTTTCAACAAGTTCCTTACTTGGCTTAAAATCTTCCATTCGGGATTTGGCAAAAAATACCTTTGGGAGCATCTTATTAGCACCAGGCAACAACTTATATACCATCTTCTCATAGCACTCTCCGTCAGACGGCATAGCCTTGCCCAATAGCTTCTTTGACTCTTTATTCATAATAGCAAGATAATACAAACCATTACGACGTAAGATAATGGTAGCATAGTCTTTCTCCTTATTAGCATCCCAACCACCAAGCAATTGAGGATTCTCAAAGTTTAGCTTGATCTTCTTTTGAGAATATGGTTTACGAGTTATGTAATTACGTATCATATTATACAGTGGTGTTACTGTATCAAGTTCAGCCCACAACGAAGCCAATTCGCCATAGAAGCGTTCATCCTTATCACTTTCATCACCCTTGCCCAACAGAGGCTTCACGAAATGCTGCAAAGACTTTATTGCATCCAACAGTGCTTTGATTTTAGCAACATTAGCCTTGTCCTGTGCCAGATGCTTTGCTGTAGGATAATCAGAATGAAGTAATGAAGCAACTTCCGTGTACGCATTTTGAACAAGCGCAAACAGATTCTCACGCTGCATTGTTGGAGTATTTACCGCTCCAAATGTTGCAAAATAGTTCTCTACAAAGTAGGCATTATTAGGATCTGCTTCGTTCAAACAATCATTTATATAACTGATACTAAAGCTATCTGCCTTTTTGAATATACCAGCAATTCTTTTTTCGTAATCTTCCTCAGACTCCTTATGCTTTCTGGCAGGAGCGACACGCTTTATATTCTGCATGATAGCATTCTGAATCACGCCCCAATTTCCAAACATTTTCTGAGAAATATCAGTCAACTGCAAGTCATTACGGATAAATATCCCATCAAGAGTATAATCGCTCAAAGAACAAAGCAAAGACTTGAGGACCTTGTCACCCAAAACATTTTCAGCCAATCGCTCATAACAATCCTTGATTGCATTCAAGACTTCCTGATCACTATTGAACTCTTCCGGCAACCATGAAATTGCATTTCTATCACTAAGAATCTGTTTAAACAAAGCCTTAAGCTTTGGTAACTTGTCATCTTTATGCTGCTGATTATAGAGATTGATATACTCATTGATACCTTTTATCTTGACATCGTGTTCATCATCGGTTTTTCCACCAATAATAGCATTATAGACATCTATCTGCTTTTGAGTAAGGAGCATATTGTAATAGTCAAGCTGGAACATCTCCTGAATACTCTCAACATTTAAGTATTCGGAAAAATCAGAATACAACTCTTCCATGTTAGCCTGTATCTCTGGTCTAGCGATAGCTTTCTTGAAAGCCTCCATATTATCAATGAACTTTGGAAGGTTTTCATTGATTAGACGATAAGCAATACCAGTAGACTTTTCTTCTGGAGTATACATATTTTTACGATTTTTGAAGAAACCTTCAAAATATGTAGTAAAGCCCCAGAATTCTTTTACGAGTTCTTTGGCCTCATCTTGTGACATTGAAACAAGTTGAGTTGATTCCGCAGTATTGATGAATTGAATCAAATCTGAATCAATTATCTTTGTCTTATCAGCTTTGTCCTTATATGACTCTATAAGTTTATTACCAAACAAATTAGCATAAGCCTTATCGTCTGTTAGCTTTTTAGCTATAATAGAGCAAAGATTTTGTTGAATTTCCTTAAACTTCTTTATTGCATCCTCATCTTGCGCTTTAGATACATAGCTCTCATAATATTCTGCCAATGAATTATTATCACCTTTATCTTCCAAAGGCAAACATCCATTATCCAACACTCTATCAATAAATACCTTGTGGTATTCATCAATCAATTTCTTCATCTTCACATAGCTTGCAGCTCTGTGTTCATCTTCATCCAGCAAACCACTTTTGATTATATTATCCAAAGTGGCACCAATAGGTTTTGCTTCAAAGCGCAAAGTCTTTGAAAGAGGATAAAGTCTTTTAAAATCTTCAAAATTCTTAGCCATACTTTATTTATTTGTATTAATCTTCTTCTGCAGTCATTCTTGCTGCTTCATTTGCCTCCAGACTTTTTTCTTCCAAATATTTCTTATAGAAATCACACATTTGCGAACTTCACTGTTAGTTTTTTTCAGAAAGTCTTAATGCAGATTTTTCTGCAAACGTGTTTTGTAGAGAAGTATCGAAATAGATTCTTAGTCATAGCAATTTTCGGGCAAATATAATAAAACGTTTTTAAAATTACAGCTTTTTATATTATTTTTACACAGAAAGACTATAAAAAAATACAGAATGGGTAAATATGAGCGAAAAATCACCTCATTTTTTCACCAAGCCACAGTGTTAAGATGATTGCCATAAATATTTACTACATAGGATTTGACTTATGACTCACCCAATAGTTCAGTGTCATTTTGGTCAAATTCGACTTTTGATGACCTTTCGCAAGAGTGGCGAATGAATAATGTCAACTGCAGTATCATTACCTTATACTTTGCCGACAGCTTTGTCAGCAAAGTATAATTATTTTAAACTTTGCTGACACCTTTGGCATTTGCCTGCGACAGAACTGGCAACAAAAGGACTGCATCGTGAACTGGCACGTATCTTGCACTATCCATCCGTGAAAGCGGAAAGCTACAAGACGATGACAATCAATGAGTTGGCTGAGTCTTGAGGCTCGAGGCAATCAAACAAAAGTGAATAATAAACAAAAGTATAACAAATAGAAATCCCGACGGAGTCGCAAGACACCGAGAGGACGAGTAAAAGAAAATTGGAGGTTTTAATTATGTTATTAGCTCGTAGAAATAATGATTCTAATTGGTTGAGTAATTGGTTTGATGACACTTTCTTTGATACCGACTTGATGCCACGCGTAAATGTCGCTACAGCTCCTGCCACCAATATCAAGATGAACGATAAAGTCTACACCATGGAGGTTGCTGCTCCTGGCTTGAAGAAAGAATGGGTTCGCGTCAATCTCGACAATGACGGCAATCTCTGCATCGCCATTGAGAACAAGATGGAACATAAGGATGAAGACAAGCACGAGCACTATCTGCGTCGTGAGTTCTCTTACAGCAACTACCAGCAGTGTTACACCTTGCCTGAGGATGCCGACCGTGAGCATATTTCAGCAAAGGTAACTGACGGTGTTCTTGAGGTTGAGATTCCAAAGCTTACTCCTAAAGAAGAGGCTAAGACAACCAAGAAGATCGAAGTAAAGTAATGTGAATTTTCATAAGTTGATGATTTTACATAAATGATCAGGGCAGATTCCAAGTGGGTTTGGAGTCTGCCCTTTTTGCATTAGATAAGATGACACATTCTCCTAATTTATTCTAATAAAATATTACATATTGTTAGCATCACGAATTATTTTTGTACTTTTGTAAAGCGAAAAGCTTGTGGGCATTAGTGCTCACACTTTAAGTATCTTACGCATAAAAAAGACAAAAATGAAGAAAACAATTCCAGTAATAGGCATGGCTTGCAGCGTATGCTCTGCCAATGTCGAAAAGAAACTACGGTCGCTAAAAGGCATCAACTCCGCCTCGGTTTCCCTGGCGAGCCGAACTGCCCTGGTAGATTATAACCCCGACATCATCTCCCTGGAAGATATGAAACGGGAAATCAGCAACGCCGGCTACGACCTCGTCATCGAAAACGACAGAAGCGTGGAGGAAATCAACCGCCGTGAGTTCACCCTCCTGCGCCGCCGAACCCTTGCTTCATGGCTCTTCGCCATCCTGACGATGTGTTTCTCCATGGGATGGATTTCCCATACCGGTTCTTTCGCCAACCAGATTTGTCTGCTCCTGACACTCGTCAACCTGCTCTATTGTGGCAAACAGTTTTATGTTTCCGCCTGGAAGCAGCTCCTGCATCATACGGCAAACATGGATTCGCTCGTAGCACTCAGCACCCTCATCGCCTTCCTCTTCAGCACCTTCAACACCTTCTTCGGAGAAATGGTCTGGGGAGCGAGAGGCATAGAATGGCACACTTATTTCGATGCTTCCGTGATGATTATCACCTTCGTGCTGACCGGCAGATGCCTGGAAGAAAAGGCGAAGGACAGTACGGCGAGCAGCATCCGACAGCTGATGGGCATGCAGCCGAAGACCGCCCGACTGGTGACTCGCGAGAAGATGGAAGGCACCAATGACTTCAAGATGGAGGAAGTGCCGATTTCCACCATTCAGATAGGCGACATGATAGAGGTAAGAGCCGGCGAGAAGATTCCGGTGGATGGCGTGGTGACCCAGGCTGAGAGTTTCATGACTGCCGATGCTGCCTATGTGGATGAGGCGATGATAAGCGGCGAACCGACTCCGGCGATGAAAAAGGCTGGCGACAACGTGCTGGCTGGCACTATTCCGAGCCAGGGAAAGCTTCGCATGAGAGCCAAGCAGATTGGCGAGAACACCGCCCTGGCGCACATCATCCGAATGGTTCAGGAAGCACAGGGCAGTAAGGCACCGGTGCAGCGCATCGTAGACAAGGCTGCCGTGGTGTTTGTGCCCGTAGTGGCAGCGATAGCTTTCTTTACCTTCCTGGTGTGGTTGATTGTGGGTGGCAACGGGGCGCTGCCGCAAGCTATCCTGTCGGCTGTTGCCGTTTTGGTGATTGCCTGTCCATGTGCCATGGGACTGGCCACTCCCACGGCCTTGATGGTAGGTATTGGAAAGGCGGCTCAGAAGCAAATCCTCATCAAGGACGCATCGGCTTTGGAGAATCTCAGAAAGGTGGATGCACTTATAATCGACAAGACGGGAACGCTTACTATTCCTAATCCCAATATTGATTTCACCCGACAAGACCAACTGTCTCTGCAGGAGCGTGAATCGCTCAAACCCCATGCCAAGGAAGCGATGACGGCACTTCGGCAGGAAGGCATCGAGGTGTACATGATGAGTGGCGACAAGGAGGAGGCTGCCCGTTACTGGGCGCAGGAAGCAGGCATCGGCAACTATCACAGCAAAGTGCTGCCTGGTGACAAACAGGCTTTGGTGAAGACGTTGCAGCAGCAAGGCAAGCGAGTGGCTATGGTGGGCGACGGCATCAACGACACGCAGGCTCTTGCCCTGGCAGATGTGAGCATCGCGATAGGGCGGGGAACGGATGTGGCGATGGATGTGGCTCAGATAACGCTCATGGGCGATGACCTCATGGCTCTTCCTGATGCTGTCGTGCTGAGCCGCAAGACTGTGGGCATGATTTGGCAGAATCTCTTCTGGGCTTTTGTCTACAACATCGTGTGCATTCCCCTGGCGGCAGGTGCGCTCCACATCTTTGGCATCGACTTCCAGATTACTCCGATGTGGGCAAGTGGACTTATGGCTTGCTCGAGTCTGAGTGTCGTGCTCAATTCACTAAGGCTGAGGTGGGCGTGAACCCGATTTCGTCCGTCGTTGGATGTGACAGCAGGCCGTGGATGAAGAAGAAATTGGCGAAATGATTGATAGTTTTTCGAGAAAAGGGGAATAGTTGTTTTATTTTTTGTATCTTTGCACCACGACAACATGCATGGTGCGTGTTTGTGTGAAACAAGATAAAAGAATTATTGATATGAACTATGCTCTTATTATAGCCGGCGGTTCTGGCAACAGAATGGGACAGGACATTCCCAAACAGTTTATGCACGTGGATAATTGTCCGATTATCATCCATACGATGATGGCATTTCAGAAGCATCCCGACATACAGGGAATCGCCGTGGTGTGCCTGGCAGGATGGGAAACGGTGCTGCAGTCGTACGCCAACCAGTTTTGTATTACGAAGCTGAAGTGGATTTTCCCTGGTGGAGCCAATGGGCAGGAGTCGATACACAATGGTATCTATGGTCTGAAAGAGGCTGGATGCAGCGACGATGACCTCGTGTTGGTGCATGATGCCGTGCGGCCTCTGCTCTCGCAGGATATTATCTCTTCCAACATCGCCATTTGCCAGAAGTATGGTTATGCGATTACGGGCATCAAGTGTCGTGAGGCTATTCTGGAGAGTGAGGACGGGTTTACGACAACGACAAGTATTCCGCGCGACAAGCTGATCCGTACGCAGACGCCTCAGACTTTCAGGCTGGGCAACTTGATAGCTGCGCACGAGGAGGCTAAGGCCAAAGGCATCGACAACTCGGTGGCATCGTGTACGCTGATGGCTGAGTTGGGTGGAAGAAAGATGCACATCGTGCCGGGATCGGAGAAGAATATCAAGATTACAACTGTAGAAGACCTTGAGATTCTCAAGGCCCTGATGAAGGTGCAGCCCGAGGGATGGATTAAGTAAGTTACTCAAGTTAACTCCTCAAAAGAGATAACTTCTTTAACTCCTCACTTTGTGAAAAATCATTTAGCAATGTCGGAAAAAACAATATACAGGAAAGATATAGACCGCCTCTTCGATGAGGGGCTCGACTTGAAGCGTCTCAATGGGAAGACGATTCTCGTAGTGGGTGCTACAGGACTGATTGGCAGTTGTGTGGTCGACGTGCTGATGCTGAATCCTGACAGAGGTTACAGGGTTGTGGCGGCAGGACGCAACAGGCTGCGTGCCAGAACGAAGTTTGCTGCTTACTGGGACGAGCCCGACTTTGGCTTTGTCGAGGTGGATGTTACGCAGCCTATGGACGAACAGTGTGAGGCTCATGGTCTGTCAGCGCAGGGTATAGACTTTGTCATCGATGCAGCAAGTAATGCGAGTCCCAACTTCTTCCGCGAGAAACCTGTGGAGGTGATGAAGGCGAATTTTGATGGTGTTGCTCATCTGATAGAGTTTGGCCTGCAGCATGGCATGAAGCGCATGGTGTACATCTCTTCGGGCGAGGTTTACGGCGAGGGCGACGGCAGCGAGTTTTCAGAGACAAGCAGCGGTTACGTGGACTGTGCATCGGTGAGGGCTTGTTATCCTTCGTCGAAGCGTGCAGCCGAGACGCTCTGTATGGCTTATGGGGCAGAGTATGGCGCTGATGTCGTTATCGCCAGGTTGAGCCATACTTATGGTCCTGGCTTTACGGAGAGCGACAACAGAGTGTATGCGCAGTTTATCCGCAACGTGTTGCGCGGTGAGGATATTGTGCTGAAGAGTCGTGGTGAGGCTTTCCGGTCGTGGCTTTACGTAGTGGATGCTGCCCATGCCATTTTGCGCCTCCTGCTCGACGGCGAGAGGGCAAATGCTTATAATGTGGCGCATTCGGAGTCGAATATATCTATCCGTGAGTTGGCGGAGTTGATAGCAAGGAAGGCTGACCGCAAGGTGGTATTCGACATTGCCGAAGACGACGTGATGAAGGGGAATACGACCCCAGTCACAAAGGCAACCTTCAATACCGATAAGCTGAAGGCATTGGGATGGAAACCTCTCTGGGATGTGGAGAGTGGTTTCGGTCACACGATAGAAGTTTCGTTTGCTCAGAAGTTATAGAAGTTTCTTTGAAATCTCCTGCCATGTCTCTCTTTTCTCCATGTTGAGATAATAGCGCAGGTGTTTCTCTACCCGTTGTTCTACTGGCGGCAACTGCATGTAGTTGCCGAAGAAGTGGCTGAGATACTTGTCGTATTCTGCAGGCAGAAGTACGGTGGTGTCTTCGAAGGGGAATGGTTTGCCGTTGCCAAGCCATGCCTTAGGGAAGATTTCGCGTTCATGATAGGAGCCTGTGTAAACCTGTACGTTCTGTGCTTTGTCGAAGTCGTAGAGATGACTCAGATGATCCATTTTCGCAATGAAATGTCTGCGCATGAGGTTGCGGAAGAAGAAGGCTGCCGTCTTGACGACAAAACGTCCCCAGGTCTTACGATGGGTGAGCAATGTCAGGTATTCGCCAAAGGTGTTTCGGGTGGAAATGGCGTTGAGGCAGTTGATGTGCTTCACGTATTTGCGCTGCAGTGCCTTGGCCTGTTCCACATCGTCGGCAGTGGCATCAAGTGGGAAGATGTCGACGAAGAGTCCGATGATGCAAGGGCGCTCTTTCTCCTCGATGAGTGTGGTGTTCTTGTTGACCAGCTTGGAGAAATAGAGAGGGTAACGCTCGTTGTTGTAGGGCGTTACCACCTCGTAGTTGCCGAAGTCTTCGTGGCGTGCTATCTCAAGAAAGCGGTCGTAGTCGGGGCGTGGCATGATGACGTCGATGTCATCGTCCCAGGGTATCATACCATGATGGCGCACAGCCCCTATGGCTGTTCCTGCACAGCAGTAGTATCGCAGGTTGTGTGTGTGGCAGATACTGATGAATGTCTTCAGTATGTCGAGTATGGCTGCGTTCCATTCTTTCTTGATATTCTTGATGTCCATTGTCTCTTCGTTTTGTTATAGCGTTGGAAAACTTTTTTACCAGCAGTCTTCACCGAAGACGTTGGCGATGGTGATGCGTGCAGCTTCCTTCTTGCTGAGCTGATGTGTCCAGGGTGCACGGGCTTTGGTTGAGGCGCCAGGACCATGGTTGCCGTACTCGAAGTAGCGGGCGGTCTTCTCGTTGCTTGCATTGCGCCAGTTGTCCCAGCCTACAGGACGGATATGGCTGCCCATTTCGCAGTCGATAAAGAGTGTGTAGGCGTATGGACGCCATGGACGGCCCAGATAAACCTGTGTGGCCTCGGGCGAGGCGGTGAGGCGGCACTTATGGAACACGTAGCCATACTGCTGACCGGCTGGTGTGGACGCGGCTGTGATATAGCTGTTGGACTTGCTGTGGATTTCGCAGTTCTCGAACCAGGCGATGGAAGGACCGAAGATGAAGTCTGTTGTTCCCTCGATGTAGCAGTCGTAGAAGGCGATGCGTGTGCCGGCAACGCCTGTATATACGGTGTCCTGATTGCCTAAGAGTCGGCAGTTCTGTACCAGGATGTGGTCGCCCTCAGTGTGCAGGGCTACAGCTTGTCCTAATCGTGCGGCATTGTTTTCGATAGTGATGTTCTTCAGGGTGATGTAGCTGCCCTGAACCTTCAGTGTGTAGGTGCGGAATGTGCCGATGGGCTTGCCCTTGACAGCAGCCTCGGAGTCGAGTCCGCCTGTTGGCATCTTGATGTTGGCATGGTCGTCCCAGGTGATGATAGTCTGGTCGCGGTCTTCGCCACAGATGGTGATGTTGGTGAGCCATGATGGGATGATGAGTTTCTCCTTGTAAACGCCTTTCTTGACGTAGATGACCTTGGTGTAGTCCATGAAGGCACGGCACACCTCTATGGCTTCGTCGATGGTGCGGAACTCGCAGGTACCGTCGCGTGAAACGAAGAGTGTGTCGGGGTTGTCGTACTTGTTGGCTGCCAGCACTGGGAGGACTGCCAACGTGGTGAGGATAGACAGGATTAGTTTTTTCATTGTCGTTGTTTTTTGTAGGTTGATATTTGTTTTATAGTTTTCTGTCCTATGGCTTACAGGATGCGCTGTACATCCTGCAGGCCGTCGATAGTCTTCAGATTATCTATGATCACCTTTACATCTTCGCGATCGTGAATTCTGATTTCGATGCAACCGTCGAAGATGCCATTGTCGCTGCTGATGGTGAGCTTGTGTATGTTGACATTGAGCTGGTCGCTGATGACACGGCTCACGTCGAGGAGCAATCCCTTGCGGTCGATGCCCTTTATCTCGATGGTGGCGTCAAAGTACATCAGCTTGTGCATCTGCCACTTGGCGTCGACGATGCGGTTGCCATAGCTCGACTTGAGCTTGGCTGCCACAGAGCAGGAGCGCTTGTGTATCTCGATGCGGTTCTTGTTGTCGATGTAGCCCATGATGTCATCGCCAGGAATGGCATGGCAGCATGAGGGGAAGATGAACTGCGAGATGTTCTCCTCGGTGATGATGAGGGGTTTCTTCTTGTTGAAGTCCTTGCCCACCACCATGAGCTGTTGCGGCTTGTTGTCCTTTTCGTCAGCCTTTTTGTCCTTGCTCTTGCCGAGGAAGGGGATATAGTTGCGCCAACTGCTTGAGCTCTTGTCTTTCTTGTTCTTGCTTTGCAGTTCGTCAAGATCTTTCTCGCCCAACAGAATGCAGTGGTCGCCCAATGCCTGGAAGAAGTTCTCGTGTTTCTGTATGTGGTGATAGTCGCAGAGCTTGTCGAGGATGGAGTTGTTGACCTCCAGACTGTTCTTCTTGAGCCATTCGTTCAGAATGTCCTCGCCCTTCTTCTGTATCTCGCGGTTGTCGCGTCGCAGTATGGCTTGAATCTTGCTCTTGGCCTTGGCTGTGCTCACGAAGTTGATCCATGAAGGCTGTACGTGCTGACTCTTGCTGGTGAGGATTTCCACCTGGTCGCCGCTTTGCAGTTTATGGCTCAGTGGCACCAGCTTATGGTTTACCTTTGCTCCGATGCAGTGGCTTCCTAAGAAGGTATGTATCTGGAAGGCGAAGTCGAGTGCTGTACAGCCTGCTGGCATGGTCTTGATCTCGCCCTTAGGGGTAAAGACAAAGATCTCTGAGGCAAAGAGGTTGAGCTTGATGGCATCGAGAAAATCCATGGCGTCGGGCTGTGGATCGTCGAGGATTTCCTTGATGGTGCCCAACCATTCGTTGAGCTCGTTCTCGTCCTCTGTGTATTCAGCGTCTTCGCCTTCTTTGTATTTCCAGTGGGCAGCAAATCCCTGTTCGGCCACCTCGTCCATACGGTCGCTTCTTATCTGTACCTCTATCCAGCGTCCCTGCTTGCTCATGAGGGTGACGTGGAGTGCCTGATAGCCGTTGGCTTTAGGATGGTTGAGCCAGTCGCGCAGACGGTCGGGATGACTCTTGTATATCTGGCTGATGGCCACATAGATATTGAAGCATTCGTTGACCTCGTTGGCTCTTTCTTTGGGTGTGAAGATGATGCGGACGGCAAGGATGTCATATATTTCGTCGAAGCTCACGTGCTTGTTCTGCATCTTGTTCCAAATGGAATAAGGGCTCTTTACACGTGCCTTGATCTTATACTGTATGCCCATCTTGTCGAGTTCCTCCCTGATGGGCTGTGTGAACTGCGAGAAGAGGGTGTCGCGTTGTGCCTCGGTGTCGGCAAGTTTGTGCTCGATGTTGGCGTATTCCTGTGGATGATCGTAGCGGAAGCTGAGGTCTTCGAGCTCGGTCTTTATTTTGTTAAGGCCCAGACGGTTGGCCAATGGAGCGTAGATGTAAAGTGTCTCGCCGGCTATCTTGTACTGCTTGTTGGCAGGCTGCGAGGCGAGTGTGCGCATGTTGTGCAGACGGTCGCAGATCTTGATAAGGATGACGCGGATGTCGTCGCTCATGGTGAGCAGCAGTTTCTTGAAGTTCTCGGCTTGTGCCGATGCTTTGTCACCAAAGATTCCACCGCTGATCTTGGTTAGTCCGTCTACAATCTGGGCTATCTTCTCTCCGAAGATGTTGGAGATGTCTTCTACTGTATAGTCGGTGTCTTCTACCACGTCGTGCAGGAGTGCGGCACAAATACTGGTGGATCCCAGTCCCATTTCCTCGCAGGCTATCTGAGCCACGGCGATAGGGTGCATGATGTAGGGTTCACCCGAGAGGCGACGTACGCCCTTGTGTGCCTGGCGTGCAAAGTTGAATGCTTTGGTGACAATGTCTACCTTCTTGCGGTGACGTGAAGCTACATAGGTGTCGAGCAGATGCTGGAATGCATCGCCAATGAGCTTGTTGTCGGCCTGTTCTCTCTCTAAGTCTTTAAGGTTCTGATCGTCCATAGTTCTTGCCTCCTGCGCTTTGTGTTAGTCAGATTAATAACTATATATAATAATGTGTATATTACTTCACCTTGAGTTTCTTGCCGGCACGGATATGGTTGCCCGAAATCTTGTTGAGCTTGCGCAGTTTAGCCACGGTAGTGTGGTTGCGTTCTGCTATCTCCGACAGGGTGTCACCACTCTTGATGGTTACGTTTCTTCCTCCGCGCTTACTCTTTCTGCTTCTGCTTTTGCGGCTCCTGCTGCGTGTTGCAGAGGAGCGATGGCGGCTGCTGTGGTAGCTGTGGCGGCTTACCTTAGGCTCTTCTTGGTTTACCTCTACGACAGAGCGCTTGAGCAGCAGTTCGTCGGTCTTGAAGTTGTAGATGGAGTCTTCCTGGTCGATGAAGGGGCCAACGAGAGATGAGGGAAGTCGTACTGTCATAGGCTTGTTGAGACCATTGACAATGTCGCGACGATATTGTGGGTTGAGGCTGCGAAGGTGCTGGATGTTGATGTTGAGCACCTGGGCAATCTGCTCCAGATGAAGGTCTTTGTTGACAACCACGGTGTCGGTCTTAATAGGCAATTCGGTCACCATAGGACAGATGTTATGGTCGCAATAGTAGTTCATGATGTAGTTGGCTGCGATGAAGGCTGGCACATATCCGCGTGTCTCCTTGGGGAGGTAGGGATAGATGTTCCAGTAATCGGCAGAACCTTTGGCGCGGTGGATGGCCTTGTTGACCTTGTCGGGGCCACAGTTGTAGGCAGCGATGACCAGGCTCCAGTCGTCGAAAATCTTATAGAGGTCGCTCAGATAGTGGGCGGCAGCATAAGAGGATTTCACTGGGTCGCGACGCTCATCGATGAGCGAGTTGACCTCAAGTCCGTAGCGCTTGCCTGTGCCTATCATGAACTGCCAGAGGCCGGTGGCTCCTACGCGTGAAACGGCAGTAGGGTTGAGGGCAGACTCGATGACAGGAAGATATTTGAGCTCGAGGGGAAGGTTGTAAGCCTCTAAAGCCTCCTCGAAGATTGGCATATAGAAATTGCCTGCGCCCAGCATATAGCTCACAGAGCGGCGGAGCTTGCCGCTGTAGCGGTCGATGAACTTCTGCACCACATCGTTGTAAGGCATCTCGATGATGGTGGGCAGACGCTTGAGTCGGTCGATGTAAACCTCCTTGTCGAAGACTGGGTTGACATCACGATAGTTGCAAGATGTGTCTTGCATCATATAGGTCTTAGCATTATAAAGATGCAGCAGGCTGTCGAGGTTGTCCTCCAGTCCTACAGGGACTTCTATCTCTTCCTCGTTTCCCTGTTTGTCGGTGACTGTGATTACATCTTCTTTTTTCTCTTCAGTGTCGTCGGTTTGCGCCAGCATCTGTACTGGCATACCAAGTAACATTGCAGCTGCTAATAATAGTATTTTTTTCATTTATGTTATTCTTTCTTTTCTATAAGTTTCTTTAAGATTCTACACAATTGTGTTCCTCACTTTAAAAAGTGAGTGAGCATTGAAGTCCCAATGTTCCTGATCGGAAGGGGTTGCGGCTTTGCGGGTTGCTGTTCATGAAGGCAGGCTCTACTCTCAGAGTAAGGTCGTCGGAAATGTCGAACTCGGAGAGTGATGCATCCACGTAGGCATCGATGATGGAGAAAGCGTAAACGCCAATCATCACAAACACACCCATGTCGCGCCAGCGGCGGTAACGGTCTTTGCGCTTGCGGAAGATTTCCTTGTATCGGTCCATGTTGCTGGCATCGATGGTGGCTCCTAAGTGCAGGAACTGGTTGTAGCTGTCGGTAGTGGGGTCATCGTCCATGATGTCCATATAGGCCTGTGAATAGTCGTGATACATCTGGTTGTTCCAGGTGATGGCATAGGCACAGCCTACGAAACCACCATATATAATAGGTAGTTTCCAGTATTTGCGGTTGTATATCTGTCCTGCTCCTGGCAGAACGATGGCAAGCCACATGGCACGCTTGGTGTCAGGACGCCATGTGGACCAGTCGCGCTTGGGCTTCTTGGTAGCAACCTGGAGCATACTGTTGAGCTTGAGACTGTCTTTGGCAGAGAATGTTGTATCTGCAGGTGCCACTACGGCAGGCTGATTTTCGTCTGCAGTGGATTGACTGGCTGTGACAGCCTTCTGTGCCTGAGCAGCCCAGGGTAGGCTGGTCAACAAGACTGATATACAAATATGTGATATTTTCGATTTCACCTAATTAGTTTTGTTTTAATTGGTCGAAAACGTTCATGATGTGCTCTAATTCCTCCTCGTTGGCAAAGGGAATGCTGATTTTTCCCTTGCCCTTGGGTGAGCAGGTAAACTGAACCTTGGTGTTGAGGAACTGCGAGAGGCGGTTCTTCAGCAGGGTGAACTCTTCGGGCAGTTCGGCTTTTCCCTTGATTACCTTTCTGGCTGTCTCGTTGTCCTCGCTGTCCTTTATTTGCTGTACCATCTCCTCTACCTTGCGTACAGAGTAGCCGTTCTTCTGAATTTCATGGAACAGCTTGATCTGAAGTGAAGGGCTGTCGAGTGCCAAGAGGGCGCGGCAATGGCCCATGTCGATTTCTTTCTTCTGAAGTGCCATCTGTACCTGAGCTGGCAACTTGAGCAGGCGCAGGTAGTTGGCTACAGCAGCGCGGCTTTTGCCCACGCGCTCGGCTATCTTCTCCTGAGTCATCTCGTTGTTCTCCATCAGGTGCTCGTATGCCAAAGCTATTTCTATGGCGTTGAGGTCCTGGCGCTGTATGTTCTCGACGAGTGCCATCTCCATCACACTCTCATCGCTGATGGTACGGATATAGGCTGGTATGGCTCTCAGGCCAACCAACTGGGAGGCACGCCAGCGACGCTCACCTGCGATAATCTGGAAGCGGTTCTCTGCCACCTGTCGCAAGGTGATGGGCTGAATGATGCCTATGGCCTTGATGCTTTCTGCCAACTCATGGAGTGCTTCGTCGTCGAACTCGCGACGAGGCTGGTTGGGGTTGGCTTCTATCTGGTCGAGAGGAATCTCGTTGATGGTACTGCTGCCCTGTGTGCGCACTCCTTCGGTAGAGATAAGTGCGTCGAGACCTCGTCCCAGGGCATTGCTCTTGGTTCCGTTATTGTATTTCTTGTGTACTGCCATTTTCTATTTCTTAGTAAGGAGTGAGTCTTTCTTCACTCTTTTTTCTTACTTTATGAGTTCTTGTTGATAATTTCTTTTGCCAATGCCAAGTGGTTCTTGGCGCCGTTCGACTCTGTGTCGTAGAGGATGACGGGAAGGCCGTGGCTCTGGCTCTCGCTCAGCTTCACGTTGCGCTGGATGACGGTCTTGAACACCAACTCCTGGAAGTGGCGCTTCACCTCGTCGTAAATCTGGTTGGCCAGACGCAGACGGCTGTCGTACATGGTAAGCAGGAAGCCCTCTATCTCGAGTTTGGTGTTGAGCTTGCTTTTGATAATCTTTATCGTGTTGAGCAACTTGCTGATGCCTTCCAGGGCAAAGTATTCGCACTGAACAGGAATGATGACGCTGTCGGCTGCTGTCAGCGAGTTGACTGTGATGAGTCCCAGAGATGGCGAGCAGTCGATAAGGATGAAATCATACTCGTCGCGGATAGGGGCGAGCAGATTCTTGATAACCCTTTCGCGGTTCTGCAGATTGAGCATTTCTATCTCTGCACCGACAAGGTCGATGTGGCTGGGGATGATGTCGAGTCCATCAATATCGGTGGTATAGATGGCATCACGAACATCTGCATGGTCGATAATGCACTCGTACAGAGAGCAGTCTACCTCCTTGATGTCTACTCCTAAGCCGCTGGAGGCATTTGCCTGTGGGTCGGCGTCTACTACAAGAACCGACTTCTCCAGTGTGGCCAATGATGCTGCCAAGTTGATGGTGGTTGTCGTTTTGCCGACACCGCCTTTCTGGTTGGCCAATGCGATTATTTTTCCCATATTCTTAATTTTCTATATTAAAAATCATCACAAAATTTCTGCAAAGATACATATTTTATGCGAGAAAGACGTTACTTTAAAGGTTTTTTCGTACTTTTGCACCAAAAAGAGCGATATTTTTATGGAAAATAAGAAACCTTTAATATTAATGTCCAATGATGACGGCTATCATGCCAATGGCATCAAGACGCTTGTTGGATTTCTGAAAGACTGGTGTGAGGTGCTTGTGGTGGCTCCTGAGAGTGGACGGTCGGGCTATGGATGCGCCTTCTCGGTAACATCACCACTGCTGTTGAAACGCAGACACAACATGGGCGAGGAGGTGGAAGTGTGGTCGTGCTCAGGAACGCCTGTCGACTGTGTGAAGATAGCTCTCGACCAGTTGTTGGATTCTCGGGTTCCCGACCTGATACTCAGTGGTATCAACCATGGCGACAACTCGAGTGTGAACAATCATTATTCGGGCACAATGGGCGTAGCCAAGGAAGGCTGCATGAAGTATATTCCCTCGGTGGCGTTCAGTAGTTGCAACTATGATGTGAACGCCGATCTGTCACCCTTGCGCGACGGAGTGGTAAGCATCGTGAAGCGAGTGCTTCGTGAAGGACTTCCCAAGGGAACTTGTCTTAATGTCAACTTTCCCGTCAATCCTCCTTTCAAGGGCTTTAAGGTTTGCCGTATGACATGGGGCTCGTGGATCAATGAAGTGGTGAAGGAGCATCATCCTCGGGGGTATGACTATTACTGGATGGTGGGCGAATATCGCAATGATGAGCCCGAGGCTGTAGATACTGATCAGTGGGCGCTCAGTCATGGCTACATTGCCATTACGCCTACAAGAATAGATGTGACCGACTATGAGTGGCTTGAGAACAACAGGTCGCTCAACACGGAAGCTTCTGAACTTGACGATTAACTAAGAATATTCGACAATAAGGATGAAATATTATCTGATAGTAGGTGAGGCGAGTGGCGATCTGCATGCCAGCAGATTGATGCGCTCGTTGAAAAAATATGACGAATTGGCTGAATTTCGATTCTTCGGCGGTGACTTGATGGCTGCTGAGGGAGGAACTCGTGTCAAGCATTATAAGGAACTGGCCTATATGGGTTTTGTACCTGTGCTGCTGCATCTGGGCACCATCTTCTCGAACATGAAAAGATGCAAGGAGGATATTGTGGCGTGGAAACCCGATGTCGTGATCTTAGTCGATTATCCAGGCTTTAATCTCAATATAGCCAAGTTCTTGAAAAAGAATACGTTGATACCTGTCTACTATTATATTTCGCCTAAGATTTGGGCCTGGAAGGAGTGGCGTATTAAAAGCATCAAACGTGATGTGAGCGAGATGTTCTCCATACTGCCTTTCGAGGTGCCTTTCTATGAGCAGAAACATAAGTATCCCGTTCACTATGTGGGCAATCCCACTGCTCAGGAAGTGGCAGAGTTCATAGCAGGATATCATCAGACGCATGAGGAGTTTTGTCGAGAAAATAATCTTGACAGCCGTAAACCGATTGTCGCTCTTTTAGCTGGTAGCCGACTACAGGAAATTAAGGACAATCTTCCTGCCATGATAGAGGTGGCTGAACGTTTTGAAGATTATCAAATGGTGTTGGCTGGAGCTCCGTCGATAGAGGATGAATATTACGATAAATTCCTGGAAGGTACTCCTGTCAGAGTGGTGAAGAATAAGACTTACCAGCTCTTGTCTCACACCACGGCGGCTCTTGTAACCAGTGGAACTGCCACGCTTGAGACAGCCCTGTTTAATGTTCCGCAAGTGGTGTGCTATGAAACTCCCTTGCCAAAACTGATTCGTTTTGCCTTCAATCACGTGCTGAAGGTTGACTATATTTCTCTTGTCAACTTGGTGGCCAATAAGGAGGTGGTTCCAGAGATGTTTGCCGATAAGTTTACGATAGACGGAATAGCCAACGAACTGTATAAGATTATGCCAGGGCAGCCTGCACGCGAAAGAATGCTTGCTGAATATCAGGAAGTGCTGAGAGAGTTGGGAAGTAAGGTGGCGCCCGACGAAGCTGCTTCTATCATGGTAGATTTGTTGAGAAAGCATCGTGCTGAGTTGATACGTCTGGCTAAAGAACGTGCTGAGGCCGTAGCCAAGGCTGCCGCCAAAGCTGCAGAGCTGGCTCGTGTCAAGGCTGAACAGGAAGCTGCCATCGCCCGGCAGAAAGCTGAAGAGGCAGAGCGGGTGAGTCAGCAGGAAATAAATGAGCCGTAGTAAAATATGAAAACTTGCTATTGATTATCAATAAGTTATTCAAGTTTCGCAAGTAAGCCCCACACGCCCTGAAAGGGCAGAAGCTCTTAGCCCAGGGCATCGCCCTGGGTGTTTATGGACGCAAACCTGTCGCCCTGTAAGGGCAAAAGCTTTCAAATACCTGGCAATATACAAAGCTTTTGCCCTTACAGGGCGCCTTGTTGATTGCCATTATACCCAGGGCGATGCCCTGGGCTATGAGCTTTTGGGCCTTCAGCCCGTACTTGAACCACATGCGAAACTTCAATAAGTTACTAAGACAAAAAAGTTCCTTAAAAAGGCTCATGAGTTAAAGGGAAAACTCATGAGCCTCTTTTTTTATACGAAAAGCTGCAGTGTATAGAGATAGATGACAGCTGCGGGGATGGCCATGAGCGAAGAGTCGAAACGGTCGAGTATACCGCCATGTCCTGGCAGCAGTGTGCCGCTGTCCTTTACTCCCAAAGTGCGTTTGAAGAGACTCTCTACCAAGTCGCCCCATGTTCCGAAGAACACGACAACCAGGCCCAATCCCATCCATCCGGCAATGCTGAGTCGGTGAGCCTCGCCGTCATTTGCCAAGTAACCAATCACGGCAGCTGCAATCAGAACGAATATACCTCCGCCTATGCTTCCTTCCCAACTCTTGGCAGGACTGATGCGTGGGAAGAGTTTATGCTTGCCGAAGAGCGAACCGCTGCAGTAGGCTCCGGTATCGTTTGTCCAAAGGAATATGAAAATACTCAGTGGCAACAGCATGTCGTAGTGTATCTGGCCGTCGAAAGCTGAGTATTCGAAAGCCAAAATATTGATCATAGAGAAGGGCAGGGCGATGTACATCTGCGAGAGCATGGTGTAGGCCCAGTCGTTGATGGCGTCTTTGTTGCCGGTATACAGTTCGCTGATAAACAGGTAGACGATGGTGAGCAGATAGGGAACAAAGACAATGAAATTGCCTACGATGCCCATTCGCAGTCCTGCCACGGCCAGGAAAAAGTATACTCCGGCAATGGTGCAGATCAGACGGTTGACGGTGACGTCTTCCTTCTCGTTGTTTACCAGTCCGCAGTATTCCCAGATGCTGAGTCCTGTAATGATGGTAAAGAGGAAAATCATGGCTCTTGGGTTGAGGAAACAAGACACCATGCACACCACGAACAAGACGCCCGTGATAGACCTCACGATAAGATTCTTTTGTTTGTCGGTCATTTGTGATTCCTTATTTTATTTGTTGTTTGTTTCTTCTGAGTTCTCGTCGTTCTGCACGTCGGTATCATTGTTTTCGGTGCTTTCAGACGAGTTGTCTTCCTGTTGTGCCTGCTCGTGAGCCTTGATGGCTGCCTGAACCTCGGGCAGTTCCTTCAGTTTGTCGTCAATCTTGGGCTGCTCGTCCTCCATGATTTCCTGTGAACGGCTAAGCCATGGACGCTTGCCAAAGATCTTCTCTACGTCTTCTGCCATGATCACCTCTTTCTGGATGAGGAGCTCGGCAAGGGCGTTATGGCCTTCCTTGTGCTCTACGAGGATGTTCTTGGCTCGGGTATACTGTTCGTTCACCATCTTGAGCACTTCTTCGTCTATCATGCGGGCAGTGGTGTCGGAGTATGGACGCTGGAAGGAATATTCCTGGTTGTTGTAATAGCATATATTAGGCAGCTTGTCGCTCATACCTAAGTAGGCTATCATGCCATAGGCACTCTTGGTGGCTCTTTCCAGGTCGTTCATGGCTCCCGATGATATATGGCCCGTAAAGAGTTCCTCGGCAGCGCGTCCTCCCATGAGCGAACACATCTCGTCGAGCATCTGTTCCTTGGTGGTGATCTGTCGTTCTTCGGGCAGATACCAGGCTGCTCCGAGAGCCTGTCCGCGTGGTACGATAGTTACCTTGATAAGTGGATTGGCATACTGGCAGAACCATGAAATGGTGGCATGGCCAGCCTCGTGGAGTGCGATGCTTCGCTTCTCCTCTGCTGTCATTACCTTGGTCTTTTTCTCCAGTCCGCCTACGATGCGGTCTACAGCATCGAGGAAGTCTTGTTTGCTTACGCTCTTCTTGTCGTGGCGTGCTGCTATAAGGGCAGCCTCGTTGCACACATTTGCAATATCGGCTCCCGAGAATCCTGGTGTCTGTCGTGCCAGCAGGTCTACGTCAACACTCTTGTCTACCTTTACAGGTTTTAGATGAACCAGGAATATGGATTTTCGCTCATTCAGGTCAGGAAGGTCGACGTGTATTTCACGGTCGAATCGTCCTGCACGCAGCAAGGCGCTGTCGAGCATGTCCACACGGTTGGTTGCTGCCAGGATAATGACACCGCTGTTTGTTCCAAATCCGTCCATCTCGGTAAGCAGGGCGTTGAGCGTGTTCTCGCGCTCGTCATTACCTCCCATGGATGGATTTTTGCTGCGGGCACGTCCTACTGCATCAATCTCGTCGATGAAGATGATGGAAGGTGCTTTCTCCTTAGCCTGACGGAAGAGATCGCGCACACGTGATGCACCTACGCCGACAAACATCTCTACGAAGTCGGAACCACTCATCGAGAAGAAAGGTACGCCAGCTTCGCCTGCCACGGCTTTGGCAAGGAGAGTCTTACCAGTTCCCGGAGGTCCTACGAGAAGGGCTCCCTTAGGTATCTTACCACCTAAGTCGGTATATTTGTTGGGGTTCTTCAGGAAGTCTACGATTTCCTGTACTTCCTGTTTGGCTCCTTTCTGTCCTGCCACGTCCTTGAAGGTGATGCCGATGGCATTGCCTTTCTCATACATGCGTGCTTTGCTCTTGCCTACATTGAAGATTCCTCCGCCTGAGCCGCCCATGCCGCCCATACGTCCCGACATCCACCAGATGAAGACGAAGAAAAGAATCAGCGGGAAGATATTCCACAAGATTTTGAGGAAACCGTCCGTTGACTCGTTCTTATAACTGAACGAATTGATTTTCTTGGCTTGCACCATGGCGTTGGCAAACCTGTCCACCTCATCTACCGAACCAAACTGCACCTCCACATAAGGGTTGGAGCCTAAGTTCTTGGCTGAGGTTTTGTACACCTCGCGTGAGTACTTGGGGTTGATATACAGTTTCAGGGTGTTCTCGGTCTTGTTGGCTACAACGCTCAGCACATAACCTTTTTCCACGTATTGCTTAAACTGTGTGTAGGTGGCTTCTTGTGTGGCACTTCCTCCTAAAGAGTTTGTGCCTCCGCTCAAGTAGGCTACCATCAGTCCGACGATGATAAGTATATAGAGCCAGTTCATGTTGAACTTAGGCATCTTGGGGGGTTGGGGCCCGCCGGGATTGTTCTTGTTGTTGCCTTGTTCCATATTGAATGTTTCCTTTCCTTTTTTTGTTTTAAAAAAGACTTTTGTTTCTTGCTTTCTTTCTTATTATATATAATAATGTACGCGCGACGGTTACATCACGTCTGGCACGGTTGTCAGTTTGGCGTCTTCCCAAAGGTGTTCCAGATCATAGAACTGTCTTACCTCAGGCTGGAAGATGTGTACGAGTACATCCACAAAGTCGATGGCTACCCATTGGTCGTTTCCCAATCCTGCTACGTTGACAGGTTTCTCGCCCAATTTCTTACGGCAGAAGTCGCCTACTGATTCTGCAATAGCCTCTACCTGGGAGGGTGAACCGCCTTGGCAGATAATAAAGTACTTGGCTATGGTGCCGTCTATCTCGCTCAGGTCGGCAATGACGATATTGCTGCCTTTTTTCTCTTGTATTCCTTCTTTAATTGTCTCTACTAATTGTTTTGCTGTATTCATTGAGTTGTTATTATGTTTATTCGACTACAAAGATAGTGCAAAAAAATGAGTATGCGTTACTTTCCTCCAACTTTTCTGTTTTTTTAAGGTTGGTATGGCGCAAAACCACGTGTTTTAGGATGGAAAAGGCGTAAAAATGAAAAAAATAACGATTTTCGATAAAAAAGTTGAGAAAAATTTTGTGGGTTCAGAAAAAAGTATTACCTTTGCACTCGCAATTAAGAAATGACATTGCAACAACAAAAAGACATTGGGATATGGTGTAATGGTAACACTACAGATTCTGGTCCTGTCATTCCTGGTTCGAATCCGGGTATCCCAACCAAGAGCATCTTTCTAAAAGAAAGATGCTTTTTTTTGTTTTAGGGAGTTTTGTGGATGAGTCATTTCCTTCCCGTCCATCATATTCGGTACGACTTTCAGTAAAGGTTTTGTGTTTTTCCTTTCTTATACATATATAAAAAAGCCGAAGTGCTTGGGTTGCACTCCGGCTGTTCTTTTTTATTTGTTCTCGGCATCGATAGCCTTTATTTTCTGTTTTACGAGTTCGAGATCGTCTTTGAGCTTCTGCACCTTTCGGTTCATCTCCTCTACGAGGCTGTTTCCCTTCTTGCTGGCAGCATTGAGGAAACCAAGGTTGTTCTCGTAGGTAGTAATCTCGGAGCGCAACTGGTCGAAGCGGCGCAAGAGGCGTCCGCGCTCATTGTCGAGAGCATCCGATCCCTTTTCTGCCACGTTCTTCAAGTTGTTCTTGAAGTTGTCGAGGTGGCGCTTGGCGTTGCTGATATGCAGGTTCTTGTATATTTTGTCGAGCACATCGTGGTACTGCTTGTAGATAGCATCCTTCTCTTTGAAGGGCACATGACCTATCGCCTTGTACTCGTCGATGAGTGACTGTACCTGCTGCTGTACGTTGTCGCCAGCATTCTCGAGCAGGGCATTGAGCTTTGCCACTACCTCTTTTTTCTTCTCTAAGTTGGTGTGCTCTGTGCTACGTGTACCAGCATTAGCCTTGTTACGAGCCTCGAAGAACTGGTTGCATGCATTGATAAACTCCTGCCACAGTTGATCGCCCAACTTGCGAGGCACAACACCAATCTGCTTCCATTCCTTCTGCAGGTTGATGAGCTTGTCGCCCGTCTTGCGCCATTCAGTGCTTGTAGCGAGTTCTTTAGCCTTTTCGATGAGCGCTTTTTTCTTTTCGGTATTGGCAGCATATTCTTCTTTCAGCACCTTGAAGTATTCAGCTTTCTTGGCGAAGAACTCATCGTTGGCAGTGCGGAAGCGCTCAAAGATCTTCACGTTCATCTTCTGAGGTGCAAAGCCTATCTTCTTCCATTCGCTCTGCAGCCCGATAACCTCCTTGGTGACTTTCTCCCATTCGGAAGCGAGCTTGTACTGCTGTTGGTTGATGGCTTCTATCTTCTCGCAGAGTGCTGTCTTCTTCTCGAGGTTTTCTTCTTCCTTGGCACGCAACTGCTCGAAGTGCTGCTGATGCTTTTTGTTGATAACCGTGCTGGCAGCCTTGAACCGGCTCCAAATCTGCTCACGCAACTCCTTGGCTACAGGGCCTATTTCGCGATATTGTGCGTGGAGTTCCTGCAACTGGTGGAAAGCAGAGATGACATCTTCTTCCTCGTCGAGTTTCTCAGCAGCCTCGCAGAGCTTGGTCTTTGCCTCAAGATTCTTCTTGAAGTCGTATTCGCGAGCCTCGTTGTTGAGCTTCAACAGGTCGTAGAACTGCTCTACGTAGAGCTGATAGCTGCGCCAGAGCTCGTTGGCCTTGTCGGCAGGAACGGCCTTTATCTCTTTCCATTCCTGCTGCAGGGCTTTGAATTCCTGATATGATTTGTTGGCCTCGTCGGGCGACGTTGCCATGGCTTTTATCTTTTCGATGATGTCGAGCTTTTTCTGCAGATTGGCCTGTTTCTCTTCCTCTTGTGCGAGGAAAATCTTGGCTCTTTTCTCTTTGATGATCTGCATCTCCGCCTTGAAAGCCTCCTCCGCCTCGTCGGGCAGGAGAACATACTTCTCGGGGTCACCGCCACCAGCCAGATACTCTTTCATCTGTGCATCTCTTTCAGCGAGATGCAGTTTGTAGAAAGTAGTCTTCAGCAGGTCGAGCTCGTTTTTCTGAGGAGCTTCGTCGCTGTGCGCTATTTCCTTTACACGGTCGAGTACTTCCTGTTTGGTAGCATAGGTTTTTGTCTCGGCTTCTGAAGTATTCTCTACTGCAGGTGTCTCAGCCACTGTGGCTTCCACCTGTGGTTCTTCAATGGTACCCTGATTGAGGGTATTTTCTTGAGAGTCCATCATGTCACTTGATTTAGTTTATGATTCGAGTTCCTTGGGGGTGGCTCTGTCGTAGAGTCAGCCCGCCACACAAAAATGTTTGTATTATAAGTTGCAAACTTAGTCAAAATAAACGACAAATCCTAATAAAACGGTATATTTTTAATATATTTTGTGTTTTAGAGCAGTCGTTTGTAGCGCAGGAAGCCCCAAGTGAGTCCTGATACGATGAATGAGATGACCAGTGCGAACATAAATCCGTAGGGACTGTTCTCCATTCCGTTGATGAGGTTCATACCGAACAGAGAAGAGATCAACGTTGGCAACATCATCACGATACTGATGGAGGTCAGCGTACGCATGGTGGTGTTCATGTTGTTGTTGATGATGCTCGAATAAGTGTCCATTGTCGATTCCAAGATGTCGGAATAGATATTGGTGGTTTCACGAGCCTGTGTCATCTCGATGTTGACGTCCTCAATGAGGTCGGCGTCCAACTCGTCTACCTGCAGTTTGAATTTCAGTTTCGACAGCAGGTTCTCGTTGCCACGGATGGAGGTGATGAAGTAGGTGAGCGAGTCTTGCAGGCGGCTCAGTCCTATCAGGCTCTCGTTGTTGACACCGTGGTCGAGGTTGCGCTTAGCCTTCTCTATGAGAGAGTTGATCTGTTTGAGTCGTTTCAGATACCATACGGCAGACGACAGGAACAGACGGAAGATCATGTCGACGTAGTCGGTGAATCCTTCTCCTCGTTTCTGCTGATAGCTCACGAAGTCGATCATCATATTAGTCTCGTAATAGCACACGGTAATGGTGACATCACGCTTGTGTATGATGCCCAAAGGGACTGTAGTGTAAGGAGTTCGGCTTCTTATCTCCTTGACATAGGGAATACGCAGAATGATGAGCATCCAGCCGTCGTCATATTCGTAGCGGGCACGCTCATCGGTATCGCTGATGTCGGAAAGGAAGTAGTCGGGAATGTTGAATTTCTCTTCCAGTAGTTTCTGATCTTCGTCGGTGGGACAAGTTACTTGTATCCAGCAGTTGGGCTGCCACTCATTGATGGCAGTAAGGTTCTTTTCGATGTTCCAGAATGTTCTCATTGTGCTAATCTCCAAAAAAAATAATAAACTCTGAGCTATGGAGATTGGCATGAGGCTGCCTTCGGGTGAGGCTTTATCCTATGAATCTCCACGCTTGAAATTGGTTATTTTCCGCGTGATAATCGTCCATTTTTGTTTTATTTTGATTTGACATGTGCCAAAAAGAAAAACACTCTATTGGCAAATTCGCGTGCAAAGGTAACTAAAAATATTGAAATTGTAAACGAAATAGCCGAGAAATTTCTTCCTCGGCTATCTTTTTATCATAAATGTAACAAAAGTCAGGTAGAAAAGGGAGAACAGGTCTCCCTCTTCCGTCCTTACTTCTCAGGAATTTCGGTAAGCAGCTGCTTCATGAGGTTCCAGAAAGGAGCCACACAGCTAATCTGGCAACGCTCGTTCTGGGTGTGAGGGCTGAGCAGGGTAGGACCGAATGATACCACGTCGAGATGAGGATACTTGCTCAGGATGATAGAGCACTCCAGTCCGGCATGTACAGCCTGAACCTTGCCGTCTACACCATTCTGCTCTTTGTAAACCTTGAGTACATGCTCCAGAATGTCGCTTTCTGGGTTTGGATTCCAGCCGCCATAGCTTCCGCTGAACTCTACCTTCATGCCAGCCATAGAGAAGCAGCTCTCCATCATGGTGGCGATGTACTCCTTGTAGCCGTCGTGTGAGGAACGTGCCAGAATCTTGACAGAAGCCTTGCCTTCACCTATGGCGATGATGGCCAGGTTGGAAGATGTCTCTACGATATCAGGCATGGATGGAGCCATGCGCAGTACTCCGTCGTGACAAGCATAGATAGCGTCAATGAGGTTGTCTTGTATCTCCTGAGGAACCTCCATCTTAGGAGTTTCTACGTTCTCAGCAAAGAATTCTATCTTCTCTACATTCTCGATGCCCTTGAACTCGTCCTTCAGTTCATCCTTCCAGTCGGCAATCATGTCGTTCAGAGCCTCTACATTCTCCTTAGGCAGGGTAAGCACCACCTCAGCCTCGAATGGGATGGCGTTGCGCATGTTGCCGCCCTGCCATGAAGCCAGGCGAGCATCGAGTTCGGCGACAGCCTCGCGTACAAAGCGAACCATGCACTTGTTGGCGTTGGCGCGGCCTTCGTTGATTTCGATACCAGAGTGTCCGCCCTTCAGGCCTTTCAGCGTTACCTTTACGGCTGCGTCTTCCTTATCGGTCTCCACCTCTTTATAGTCGAGTGTGGCAGTGATGTCGATACCGCCGGCGCTTCCTATCACGAACTCGCCCCATGACTCAGTGTCGAGGTTCAGCAGGATGTCGCCATTGAGCTCACCTGCGGGCAATTCGTTGGCACCATACATACCGGTTTCCTCATCGCGGGTGATAAGTCCTTCTACCGGACCGTGCTGCAAGTCTTTGGCCTCCATCACAGCCATGATGGTAGCTACGCCCAAACCGTCATCGCTGCCCAAAGTGGTGCGGTTGGCACGTACCCAGTCACCGTCGATGATAGTCTCTATAGGGTCGGTCTCAAAGTTGTGCTTGCTGTCCTTGGCCTTTTGTGGCACCATGTCCATGTGGGCCTGCAGGATAACTCCCTTTCTGTTTTCGAAACCAGGAGTAGCGGGTTTACGCATAACGATGTTGCCTGCTGGATCCTGGAAAGCCTCTACGCCAGCCTTCTTGGCGAAGTCGAGCAAGAAAGCCTGTACTTTTTCAAGATGTCCTGATGGACGTGGCACCTGTGTGAGTGCGTCGAAGTTGCGCCAGATTTCTTCTGGCTTAAGATTCTTAATGTCAGCCATAATATGATTATTTTAATGAATGTTGTTTGTTTTCTTAGTGAATGTCAGGACCAACCAGGCGTATATGCCCAGAAGGATGACCAAGAGCGTCTGTACGGAGTGAACGATGAGCACAAAGAAGAGCGCGTCGTCCGACTGTATGCCGTAGAGTATGAGCATTGTCTTCACGGCGAAATGCCATGGACCGGCACCATTCGGCGTGGGCACTATCACGGCTATGCTTCCCACGATAAAGGTGACGAGGCCGCACGTCAGCCCTAAGTGCGAGGTTGCCTCGAAGCACTGGAACGTGAGGAAATAGTGCAGGAAATAGCAAACCCAGATGCCCAGGGTGAAGGCGACAAACAGCGGCACGTTGCTGACACCTTTCAGCGAGATGACACCTTGCCACAGTCCGCCAAGAGTGGCTTTCACCTTATTATATATAGATAGCTTCTTGAGCAGCACATGCAACAGGATGAGTACGGCAATGCCACAAATCCCGCATACCAGATAGCCTGTAGCGCTGAACTTAGACAGAATGCCGTCGAGACTCGTTCCTGTAGTATTGAAGAAATTGAGAAATACCGGAATCTGCATCAGAAACACCAGTATGGCAATGATCATTACCAAGAGCGAGTCGATGGCACGTTCAGTGACTACGGTGCCCAACGACTTGGGGAATGACACATTATCCCATCGCTTCAGTACTCCACACCGTGCGAACTCACCTATGCGGGGAATGACAAGGCTCAGCGCATAGGAAAGATAGATGGAGTTGACGCATACGTTGGTACGAGGATGCTCGTCAACGGGTTCGAGAGTCTGCTTCCATCGCCAGCCACGAAAGAGCTGGGCCAGGATGCCGAAGGGGAACGACAGTAGCATCCAGGTCCAGTTCATCTTGTGAAACAGCACGTGCTCCACCTGTTTGAAATCGAACCCACGATACATCCAGTAAAGAATGGCACCGCCCAAAATGAGCGAGAAAGCCACCTTGCATGTATTGTTTACTATCTTTTTTATGTCCATAACTCATGCAAAGGTAATCATTTTATCGTCAAAAGTGTATTATCTCGGATTTTTTTAGCATAAATAAACGATTGAGGGTTTCTTTGTAATTCAAGTTTCGCAAGTTTTCCCCACACGCCCCTTCAGGGGCAGAAGCTCTTAGCCCAGGGTTGTTATGGACACAAGCAGCACGCCCTGAAGGGCAAAAGCTCTTAGCCCAGGGCTAAGGGGTTGGGGGGAAGTTAGAATAGTTAGCACGCCCTGAAGGGGGCAGAAGCTCTTAGCCCAGGGCATCGCCCTGGGTAATTACGTCAGCAAACCTGTCGCCCTGTAAGGGCAAAAGCTTTAAAATACTGGACAAAAACTTGACCTGAGTCAAAAAAAGAGTAGAAATTACACTTTATTGTTCAAAATGTTTGCGCACACACAGGAAATGCCGTACCTTTGCATCGTCAAAAGGATAATAAAGCATAACGCTATATATATTCAATAAGTATTAATTAGTTTAAAGGTAAAAAAGATTATGGTATTCATGATGACTTTTGCCGTTGTGGCAGTAATGATTGCCCAGGCAGTGAATGTGGAGAACAAGCTTGACTAAGCACTCCACCTTTTTCTAAAGAACAATTTATTAGAGAGATTATAGAAATGGAAACGGGTTTTGGCTCACGAGAGCTGAAATCCGTTTTTCTATTTAGTGACGGTGAAAAAATAAATTGGTATGTTTTTTTATCGTCACTTAGCCGCTTGGCATCTTGTGGCATAATATCTCCGAAAAGGTGTGATCAGTTAGTCTTTTTTCCCCCTTTTGTTTGCAGTTTCATGATATTATCGTAACTTTGCAGGGTCTTCGATAAAAAGATAAGATCAAACAACTCAACTTCCGTACATGTGTCACTAAAACCATTTATTATGATGCGTACTAAATTTATTACATCCTTCATGTTAGCCCTCGTATGCGGCTTGCCAATAACGGCTAAAGTATATACGATTCAATCATTATTGGGAGATTTGGTTGTCAACGTCCATGTGGATAAGTCTATAACATGGGCTGTAGTCAAGGGAAAAACTCAGGTGCTGCAGCCATCAGTTATCTCCTTACAGACTGATAAGCAAACTTTTGGTGTGAATCCCAAAGTGCGTAAAGCATCTGTCACCAACTGGAAAAACGATGATAATGGTGGTTATCAGCGACTGCTCCTTTCCTGCAATGGGTACGATGTGGAATTCCGGGCCTTTATGAATGCTGCAGCTTATCGCATCATCCCTAAAAAGATGATCAACAAGGTGCTTAATGAAACTTCGGAATATCGCTTCGCTGGCGATTATCAGGCATTTGTTCCCTACGTGAATGATAATCGGGGAGGGGAACGTTGGTGTTATTCCTTCGAGTCATATTATGACGAGGCCCCACTGTCTAAGATGTATAAGGATTCTCTTGCCATCACCCCTCTTGCTGTTTGCTTACCTGACGGAAAGAAGGCAGTGGTGATGGAAGCTGATGTGGAAAATTATCCTGGTATGTATCTCTTGAAAGGAACACCTTCCTCTACAGCTTCAGGAGTATTCTCTTCAGATGCATCTACGGATTATTCGATACATGCAGCCTTTCCTCCATTACCATTAAAAGAGGAGATAGGAGGCTATGCCCGTCTGAACTTAGTTCCTACCGAACGGGCTAATTATATAGCAGAAAAAGTAACCAAGTTGCCTTGGCGTATAGTCCTTGTTACGGATGAGGACAAGCAACTGGTGGGTAATGATATTGCCAAAGTTCTCGGTCCTGCGTGCCGTGTCAAGGACACCTCGTGGATAAAGCCGGGAAAAGTAGCTTGGGACTGGTGGAATAATACCAATATCACAGGTGTAGACTTCCGTGCGGGTATCAATACAGAGACTTACAAGTACTTTGTGGATTTCGCCAGGAACAACCATCTGGAATATATCATCATCGACGAAGGATGGAGTGACCCGGAAGATTTGCTGACATTCTCCGACAAGATGGATATGGCAGGCATCATCAATTATGCCAAAGAAAATGGAGTGGGAGTGATTCTCTGGTCTTCATGGCGTAATCTCGTACAGCGTGGACATGATAAAATGGAGGCGATCATGAAGCATTACGGCGATATGGGTGTGAAGGGATTCAAGGTAGACTTCTTCGACCGAGACGACCAGAAGGCCATCAATTCTGTTTATGAAATCGCGGCATGTGCAGCAAAGCATCATCTTCTGCTCGACCTGCATGGTATGCGTCCGTTTGGCGTACAGTTCTCTTATCCTAACATCGTGAATATCGAGGGAGTGAAAGGCTTGGAGAATTCCAAGTGGGAACCTCGTACAGGTGTTGGTCCACTGCATGATCAGCCAAGATACGATGTGACGATTCCTTTCCTCCGTGCTCTTCCTGGTTCCTTCGACTATACCCCGGGAGCTATGGTGAATGCCGTTCGCTCGCAGTTTTTCGGCAACAACGACCATCCGATGAGTCAGGGTACGAGAGTACATCAGATGGCGATGTACACGATCTTTGATGCACCTTTGCAGATGCTGGCCGATAGTCCAACCCAGTATATGCAGAATCAGGAGTGTACCGACTTTATCTCGCAGATACCTACAGTTTATGATCAGGTGGTTCCTTTGGATGGAAAACTCGGTGAATACGTGGTTGTAGCCAAGAGGAAAGGCAATAAATGGTATATAGCCGCGATGAACAATTGGCAGGCTCGTGATCTTACTGTCGATCTTTCCCGTTTAGTAACACCGAATGACACAACAGGTAAATTGGAAAAAATGAATGGCAAGGCTAATATCTTTGCCGATGGTATCAATGCAGACCGTGAGGCCACAGATTACAAACATACTTATCGACAGGTAACTTCTGACGATAAGCTCCAGATACATCTTGCACCAGGTGGTGGCTGGACAGCTATCGTAGAATAATGTCGTTGAACGACTTATATAAGCGACAAAACGGCAGGATGGCTGTCGGATAAACCATCGAAACACAGAAATTTACTTTGTGATCATAGGGAAAAGCAGTAACAGCAACAAAATGAAGCTGTTACTGCTTTTATTATATAGGTACTGAAGTCTCGCATGTATGGAAGTTATAGAAGTAAGGGGAAGTTATCACTCCCTTCGGTCGTTCGGGAAGTTAAGGGACAACAGCCTTGAGAGAATGGGGATGGGGCAAGTCCACAAAGGCATTTGTCCCTTAATTTCTCTTAACTCCCCTCTGACTTTCCGCTTGCGAAAGTTGAGTAGAACAGTTTTCCTTATAGGTTGGATCTTTTCAACAAGTTTTAGTCTTGTCTTCTCAGTTCTTGCTGCTGATAAATCCCTTTCCTTATTAGTATGTCAAATAGCTTATAGAATCGTTGATAGGAATATATATAGATATTTTTTATATATTTACCTATATCTTTTTCTTTTCTTTGCGACCTATAAGGTAAATAACTAAAGTTTTTTACTAACAACCTAAATTGGATGAATATGAAAAGATTTACTTTGATGTTGGCAGGTGTGCTTTGTGCATCTGCAAGTTTTGCAACTGATTATTATGTCAGCGTTGATGGTTCTGGTGAAAAAAGTGGCTCTTCTTGGGAAAATGCCATTGCCTTTACCGAGATGTGCGGTAAAATCAATGAGTATCAAAATGGAGATGTTTTTTATTTTCAGGGAGGAACGTATTATGTTCCAGCTAAAGTGCCTACTGTTTCTAATGGGTATTCTTTTATTGGAGCTACTACTGGGACACCTACAGTTTTCTCTGGAGATGTAAATGGTGATGGTGTTGCTAATGAAGGTGATGCTCCATCTTTGCTTTTCATAAAATTGGATACAAAAAATGGTGACGATTCTAAGCATTTCGTTCTAAAAAATATCACATTTACCGGGGCATATGTAAATCAGACGAAGACTTCGGCGTTGAGAGTTGATAATAGCGGTTGGGTTGATGTGCAGAATTGTATCTTTGATAAGAATATTTCTGTTTATTCAAAGGATAATAATCATGGTGGACCCGCATGCTTATTAGAGCGTAGTACGGTAAACTTTACTGATTGCAAGTTTATAAATAATGAGTCTATAGGTCGTGGTGGTGCTATCAAATTGACTTCAGATGGTGCAACGAAGGGTTATACAACCTTGAATCGTTGTCTTGTTTCTGGCAATAAGGCAAGTTCTCTTGGTAGTGCCATCTTTTTTAATCATGGTCAAGAGTTGAATATTATCAATTCTGTTATAACAGAAAATGTTTCTGGTACAGAGGGTGAGGTTGGTGCCATCTTCTCTATAGGTGCCGATAGCAATTATGCACGCCAGATTACACTTATCAATTCTACTGTAGCCGGGAATATGGGTGGCGCACAAGTGTTGGGCAGAAAAGATGCAGTTATTCGTATAGCTAATTCTATCATAGTCGGTGATGGTACGACTCCTGCTATTTCTCTCCAAGACAAGCCAAAGCAGGTTCTTTCCAATGGCTATAATATAATAGGTATGTATAAGGTTGGTACAGCTCCTACCTCTGCATGGAAAACTTCTGATTTTGTAAGTGACGACAACACCTTGAGTAGCATCTTTGGCAATAATGCTGTGACAAATGGTCCTGTGGCAGCACCTTATGGTGCAACCCAAGTGCAGATGGAGGCAATAGCGAAAGATTGGAGCCTTGGTCAAAACTTGAAACAGGATATCAATGGCGTTTCTCGTGGTGATATTGCTGTTCCTGGAGCAGTAGTGGCAGAGCCTTTGAAGGGTAAGTTCGGAATTACGGATACAAAATACGCTACTTATTATCATGACTTCGGTTATATGATGCCAGAAGGAGTAAAGGGTGGCGTAGTGACCGATGCAAAGGTAGAAGGAACTTTGGTCGTTGATTACAAGTATGGCTCGGGTAGTGTCGTGCCAGCTAAGTCGGCTCTCTTGTTAAATGGTGCAAAGAATGACTATGAGGTGGCATTGAAATTAGAGGAAACTTCCGAGGATGTCAATCTGTTGAAGGGTACAAGCGATGAGTCGCTGACAACTTCTGATGAAGTAGGTGCCAAGTTCTATAAACTTGCTAATGATAAAGACAAAGGCATAGGTTTCTATTGGGATGCTGAGAATGGTGCAGCTTTCACCAATAGTGCCAACAAGGCTTATCTTGCAGTAGCAGGAGAGGCAAGTGCTGCCAAGGGCTTTGCTCTGGGTGGTGTGGATACTGGTATCAAAGAAGTGACAGAGGTAGGCAAGATGGCAGGCAAGATATATAATCTGCAAGGTATGCAGCAGAAGGGATTGCAGAAAGGTATTTGCATTGTGAATGGTAAGAAGTTTGTTGTAAAATAAAGCATTCATGATGAAAAAGAAATATATATGCCCTTCCATAAGTATTTGTGAGATGTCGGTAGACAGTATGATCCTGGCAGCCTCTATTGGCTTTAATAATGAGGTGAGTGATGCTGAGCAATTAGCGAAGCCTTTTACCGACCCATTTGATTTTGAAGAAGATGAGGAAGATGCCGACTCTGTGCAGTATGTCTGGGGATTGAATTATTAGTTGGAATGTATTTAATAAAAAGAATATTCATGGCAGTTGTGCTCCTTTGGAGTACGACTGCTTTAGTACAGGGGCAGCAGAAACGCTTTACTGTCATGGGTTTGGGTGATTCTATTACGGAAGGGGGAAGTAATTTTTCTTCTTATCTCTATCCTCTATGGGAGCAACTGTACTCGGCTGGTTATGACTTCGATTTCATCGGGCCGCGTCAAAGCGAGTGTCGTATCGGCAAGTTGAATCATTGTGGCTTCAGTGGTAAAAACGTAGAGTTTCTTGCAGCCAAAATAGACAGTATCTACAGCAAGTATCCTGCTGATTTTGTGTTGCTTCATGCTGGGCACAACCACTTTTCAGAGGAGAACCCCGTCAAAGGAATGATCACTGCCTATCGTAAGATTATTTCTTCCATTTTGCTCATTAATCCGAATGCGACTATCTTGATGGCACAAGTGGTGGAGAGTGGTAAGCTACCCAAATACTCTTATATTCCCAAGTTGAATAAAGAGATTGCCAAAATGGTGAAGGCTTTACATAATGATCATGTTGTATTGGTGGACCAAAGCAAGGGATTCCATTGGGCGACAATGACCATTCAGGACAAAGTGCATCCTAACCGCTTGGGGCGTGAACAGATGGCGAATGTGTGGTTTGCAGCCTTGGGCAAGCTTTTGATGCAGCCGCCTCATGCTTATCGGGTGGATCGAGTGGCTTACAAGTTGCTACCTTCGGGCGAAAGTCTGTATGCCCATGTCTTTCGTCCGCAAGGGCAGGCGCAGTATTCGGCTGTGGCTTGGTTCTTTGCGGGTGGTTGGAAGTATGGCTCTCCTTTACAGTTCTACAAAGAGTCTGCTTATCTGGCAAGTAAGGGCGTGCTGGCAGTATCTTTTGATTATCGTATATCTTATCTATATGATTCTTCATGGCAAGATGCTTTGGAAGATGCCAAGGATGCTGTAAAATGGATGAGGGAAAATGCTCGAACATTAGATATCGACCCCCATCGTGTGGCTGTGGGTGGAGCTTCTGCGGGAGGATGTATGTCTGCCCTTTTGGGTGGCATAGACCGCATGGGGGCAGACAGCCTTTCTGTTCCTGATTTGCTGTTGCTGGAATATCCAACTTTGGCTTTGCCGATGAAGTCGGTGCGCGATGGTATGCCTCCGATGCTTCTTTGCATGGGGACGAAAGATGAATTTACGAAGAGGGAGGTAGCAGAACAATATGTTGATGAAGTGCGCCGAAAAGGGAACGAATGTGAGTTTCACCTTTTCGAGGGAAGGCATCATCCGATATTCTATTATCGTAAACCTTTGACTGATGACTACGACAGGCTGTTGTTGCTGTTGTCGGCTTTTTTGTGTAAACACGGCTATATGTAGTAACTATAACGTACATATAGATGAAACTCGAAAGTAATATTTATTCTAACCAAAACAATAACATAGTTATGAGAACGATGAAACATTTTCTGTCATTACTTTTTTTATTAGTAATCAACATTCATGCCTATGCAAGCGATGATGGTGTTATTCGTATACTCGCCATAGGAAACAGTTTCTCGCAAGATGCCATAGAGAATTATCTACACCAACTGGCAGAAGCCTCCGGGAAGCAAACAATTATTGCCAATATGTACATTGGTGGCTGTACCCTGGAACGTCATTACACCAATGCCCAGAACAATACGGCTGCGTATTCTTATCGTAAGATAGGGGTTGACGGAATGAAGGTTTCTAAGGAAGGTGTTACCTTAGAGACTGCATTGAAAGACGAAAAGTGGGATTATGTCAGTTTACAGCAAGGCAGTCCTTTGTCTGGTCTGTATGAAACCTATACTCCATATCTTAGTTATCTTATCAGCTATATCAGAAATTTGGCACCTGGAAATGTGAAGTTGGTATGGCATCAGACATGGGCTTATGCAGCCAACTGTACTCTTTCAGGTTTTGCTAATTACAACAAGGATCAGCTTACCATGTATCATGCCATAGTTGATGCAGCACGACAGTGTGTCACTAATTATGGTTTTGATATTCTTGTACCGGTGGGAACGGCTGTTCAGAATGCCCGTACCACATTTATCGGTGATAGGATGAACCGTGATGGACAGCATCTGAATGTTTATTATGGTAGGTATACTGCTGCCTGCACTTGGCTTGAGGCTGTATTGGGTGTCAACCCTATAGGATGTTCTTTTGTGGCTCCTAATATGAGTGAAAGTCTTAAAATTGCAGCTCAGACTGCAGCTCATGAAGCGTGCAAAACACCAGATGCAGTAACAGACTTGAATTATATCCAGAATACAATAGGTGCTAAAGTCTATTTTGTGAGACCTGACAATGATTCCAGATTGACAGAATATGGAGATGGCTCATCATGGGACAAAGCTTTTTCCTTGAGCGGTTTTATGAGCCATATAGCCAATGGCAATCCTGGTGACACTTATTATTTTGCAGGAGGTACCTACTATCCTCAGACCACAATTACGATCACGGAGCCTTGTAAACTTATAGGAGGGTGTGATCCAAGTTTGACGGGTGTAAACATTCCGAATATGGTTTATCCTTCTCTTAATCCCACAGTATTCTCAGGTGATTCCAATCATTCGAATACCTTTGACGCAGGCGATTTGAGTCAAATAATCTCGGTTGATTTTACGGGCTCCCTGGAAAAGGAGAAAGAGTTATGTATCCAGGGCATCGAGTTCACCGGAGCTTATTGTTCCAACACGGCCAGTAATGCACAGCTCGGTGCATTGTATCTCAAAGATTGTGGAAATGCTGTCGTACAGAATTGTCGTTTCTATCAAAACAGATCTCTTGGTTATGGTGGTATTGCCTTTCGTGCAGAATATAGCACTTCTCATTTGCTCGAATGTGATTTTACCGACAATGAGGCTGGAAGCCGTGGAGGAGCCATTCGTCTGTCATCCAACAACAGAACAAAGGGATATAGTACGTTTGAGCGTTGTCTGATTGCAAGAAACAAAGTAAAAGAAGGTACAGGAAGTGCAGTTTGTGTACAGCATGCTCAACGTACCGCGATTGTTAATTCCACCATCTATGGCAACATCGCAACTTCTGGCGGAGCTGTCTTTGCCAACGGAAAGAATAATGACTACAAGAATGAGTTGCTTATTATTAGCAGTACACTTGCTGGCAACGAGGGAGATGGACAGTTGCAACTTGCTGGAGTACAGAACTTGAAATTTATCAACTCAATTATTTGTGGCGATAATCTTGCCACTGAAGAAGGTGATGGAAATTTACTTGATGACTATGCTGCGGTTTTTGGTGATGCGACACTAACTAATGGTGTATTGAAACCATTAGCTTCGGTCAAGGCAGGAGTGCAGGTAAATGACCTCAATGACAAGGTGAATGAATGGGGATTTGATGCCGCTGATGTCTCCGTAGATCAACTTGGTAACTCTCGTCTGGATAATAGTTTTCCTGGAGCTTTCGTGGCGGTAAGTACTGGTATTCACAATGTGGAAAAGGTGATGACAGATGTTGTAAAAAGTCCTTTTGCCTATAATGTATTGGGTGTTAGTGTAAGCAAGCGACAGAAAGGCATTTGTATATATCGCGGTAAAAAGTATAGGCTATGATATGGAGTGTCACCATGCTTTTTGCCCAAGGTTCCCCATGGTTTTGCCCAAGACTCCCCAAGGCATTGGGCATTTCAGCCCAATGGTACGGGCACTTTTCCTCATAAGGATGAGCAATTCTGCTCATCCTTATGGGCAAAAATGCTCATCATGATGGGCTAAAATCGTTAAACCACAATATGAAAGCGGCTTCGATAGTCAATGAAGCCTATTGCGTAGAGCAATGAAAGCGGCTTCGTAAGCAGTTGAAGCCTATTGCATTTGTGGTTTAACGATTTTAGTTTGTGGTTTAACGATTTTAGTTGACCACTTTAAGTATTATTGATAATACACGTTGACTCACAATATTAACGTAACAACTCATGACAATATGGATGCTGAGTAATTACAGCAGTTAAATGTAATGTTAAAAAGATTAAAAGGTGGCGTTTCCTTTGTTTTTAACTTATATATTTTTGATACCTTTGCGTCTTTATTGGTGAAAGGGCGCCCTAAAGTTTTGGGAAAGTCCTATTGTAACCTAAATAACTGAAGAATGGAAGATCTGGAACGAGAAATGTTACTGATTGCTCAAGGAAATGAGCTCGCCTTTAACAGTTTTATGAACAGATATATGGATGGGCTTTATTACCATTCATACGGAATACTATATAATAAGGAGATGGCTGAGGAAATAGTCAGTGATGTTTTCTTGGAGGTTTGGAAAAACAGAAAAAAGATAGTAGAAGTTGAGAATATGAAAGCCTGGCTCAACACTCTGGTCTATCGTAAATCTATTTCTTGTCTCAGGAAAGAAAAGAAGAGACATCTTGATGTTTCTATGGACGAAATGACTCAGTTTTGTTTTCCTGTGACAGAAACTCCTGCTGATCATATGATTTCGGTCGAAGAGATGAGGTCTCTTCAGTTGGCCATAGAGGCATTGCCGCCGAAATGTAAACACGTTTTCTTCTTGGCAAAGATAGAGAGAGTGCCATATCAGCAAATAGCAGAAATGTTGGATATTTCTCTTGCAACGGTCAATTATCATATCGGTTTTGCAATGACCACTTTGAAAAAGAAGTTGAAACATGGCTGATTTTTGCTAAAAGTAGGAAAAATAATGAGAGATGCACCTATAGATATAAATAAGGAAAGCGTCTTCTTATAAAAGAACAATAGAAAATGGAAGATAATATTAATAATTATAAATATGACGACTCTGTGGAGGACCTTAAATTGAGGTCTTTCGTGGAGCAGTCTTTTCCTAAAAAAATGGATTCAAACTCGATTAAGCAGAAGACATTCATGAAGATTCATGACGAACAGCGTCGATCGCATCGTCGCCAGTGGGCTCGTGTGTCAGTTGCAGCTTGTATCTTGTTGACGTTTGTTTGCCTGGGTCTTTGGAAGATTTTAGATACTCGCCGTGTTGAGACATTAACTGCTTGTACTAAAAAAATGGAGATGCAACATATTATTGTGCCTGTGGGAGAGAAAATGACCATCATGCTTTCTGATGGCACCAAACTTGTGGCTAACTCTCGTACAACACTAAGTTATCCTAAAACTTTCCAGGGCGCAGAACGACGCGAGGTTTCGATAAAGGGAGAAGCTTATTTGGAGGTGGCTCATGATGCTGAGCATCCTTTTGTTGTGAATAGTGGAAAATTTAAAGTCAAGGTGTTGGGTACGCGTTTTAATATATCCAATTATGATGACAGTAAGTCAAGTGTGGTATTGGCACAAGGCTCTGTAGAGATTACTACAGATAACAAAGACCTGGTGCGTATGAAGCCATCAGAAAAGGTTGTTGTCGAGAATGGGTCTTTTGTGGAAAAGACGCAGGTAGATGCACAGGATTATACTTCGTGGATGGATGGCGTGTTGACGTTGCAAGGCGAAAGTGTGAATGATATAGCAGAGATGCTTAGCCAGTATTATGGCGTGAAAATAGTTTGTAATCATGTTAATTCTACGCCTTTATATGGAAAACTTGTGTTGCAGGATTCGGTTATGGATGTCCTGAAAACTATCAAGGGAATGGTAAAGATTAAGACCATACGGAAAAATGGTGAAATCTATATAGTAACCAATTAATAAAACATTAATATTTTTTAGCAAAGAAAGTGCCCTCCTATGGGTAAGGGGACTTTGTATCACAAAAACCTAAATAGCGTATGAAATTTAAGTATATTTTGCAAATCTTTGTGCTTTTTACAATGCTTTGTGGAGCATATCGTATGGAGGCAAAAGTGAGAGTGTACAGCTTTGAACCTGATACAGTGCATGTGTTGAAAAATCCGCTTACGGGGTGGGTTATGTATTTAGGAAGGTCCTGGGATGAAAATTTCTGGGCAAAGGAAGGGTATGATGCCATGCCTGTGGGAGAAGGTAAGACAGTCAAGGTGTCTGACTACGCGAGCACATGCTACTTGCGTACGAGTTGGAGTTCTTTGGAACCTGAAGAAGGAAAATATCAATGGCTGGATAAAGATTCCCGCATTAGCAAACTTTTTCAAAGCGTAAGGAAAAGAAAACTCCGCCTGGCTTTCCGCATCGTTGTGGATAGCAGAGACCAAGGGCAGAATACTCCTATTTATGTAAAAGAGGCAGGAGCAAAAGGCTTCCAAGACCCCAACAATCCAAAAATTTGGTCGCCATATCCTGACGATCCTGTGTTTCAGGAAAAATACGGGAAGTTTATTCAGGCTTTTGCCGATTACTTTGATAATCCAGATGTGGTAGATTTTATAGATGCCTATGGATTGGGAAAATGGGGAGAATCGCATGCGGTAAGGTATCAAGATTATAATAATAAACAACAAGTTTTCAACTGGATAACCGACTTGTATAGTCGCACTTTTAAGAAAGTCCCAATTTTGATTAACTATCATCGACTTGTAGGTGATACGCTGAGTTGGGCTGCTCCAAATCTTCATAGCAAGCAAATGCTGGAGGAAGCGATAGCCAAAGGATATAGCCTCCGCCATGATGCATTTGGAATGACAGGGTATTATAAAGATTGGGAAAAGAATTTTGCAAAGAAGTGGTTCTTCCGGCGTCCCATCATCTTTGAGGGAGGATGGATTACCAAGGCTCATCATCGCTATTGGATAGACCCATGTGGCAAGTATCGAGAAGGACATTCTGAGGACGTACGAAAGGGGGAGTATGAAATTGGCGAGGAGACACATGTCAACATGATGGATTTGCGTATCAATGATGAGACCCGTTCCTGGTTTGGCAAATGTTTTGACCTGATAAAAAGATTCACACAAGAAGGTGGATATCGTCTTTATCCTGTGAAAATAGTCCTTCCAGATAAGGCTGATAAGAATGGAATGGTTAGCATACGGCATCAATGGAGAAATCTGGGATGGGGCTATTGTCCTACCAATATACCACAATGGAACCAAAAGTACAAAGTTTGCTTCTCCTTGAGTGATCAGGCAGGAAACAGGGTGAAGAATTTTGTGGTGACAGACTCTGACCTCTCGCAGTGGATAAAGGGAAAAGACGGAGAATATATCACATCTGTCAGCTTACTGGGCATTCCTAAGGGAACCTATACCTGGCAAGTTGCATTGGTAGATACAACTCAACGGAATGAGCCTGGAATAATCATGGCGGTCGACCAGAACTGCCAAAGGAATGGATGGCTCAGATTAGGAACAATAAAAATTAATTAATCATCATAATAACTAAAAAGAATAAGCTTATGAACCTAACTACTATTGTTGGAAAAACGAGCACTGGCATGAGAATGCTATGTTTGGCAGGGTTACTGTCATTCCCAGTTGTTTCGTTACAAGCTTCAAACATTTCGTTAACCGAATTGGGGGAAACTATGCTTTTAAAGGCAGACGATTCTACGGTGAAGCAGGTCTTTGATTACATTGAGCGCCATAGCAAGTATGTATTTGTGTATGACCAGCATGTAAAGAACTTATTGACAAAGAAAGTCTATGTTGCAACAAAAGGCAAATCTGTAGAAGACATCTTGGCTGCTGTTTGTTCGCAGACAGGACTTAAGTATCACATCAATGACCGCCAAGTTACCATCTCCTTAGGCGAGAAAGTTAACAAGCAAACGTTCCAGAGAGAAAGTAAGAGAACTGCAGGCAGAAAAATTAAGGGTGTGGTTGGCGATGGCAACAATGAACCATTGATAGGTGCCACAGTGAAAGTAAAAGGTACCAACATCGTCACCGTTACCGATATGGATGGTAATTTCGAGTTGGAAGTTCCTTCTGGAGCAGAATTGGTGGTGAGCTATATTGGCTTTAATGACCAAACGGTCAAGATTAGTGGCTCTAAGAGTAAGTACGATGTTGAGTTGCAGGAGAATACCAACAGCTTGGACGAGCTTGTGGTGATTGGCTATGGTACAGTGAAGAAGAAGGATTTGACAGGTGCTGTTGCTGCTGTCAAGGGTGACGAATTGGTCAACAAACGTACGACAATGCTCTCAAACGCATTGCAAGGTTCTCTTTCTGGTGTGACGGTATCTCGTAATTCATCTGCGCCAGGTTCTGGTGCGAGCAGCATCCGTGTGCGTGGTATCACAACCATTGGTGAATCAAGTCCTTTGGTTATTGTGGATGGCGTAGAAAGCACATTGGACTATGTGAATGCCAATGATGTGGAGAGCATTTCTGTGTTGAAGGATGCCGCCGCAGCAAGTATCTATGGATCAAAGGCCGCCGCAGGAGTTATTCTTGTGACTACAAAGCGTGGCAATGATACGGGTAAGATAGACTTGAAGTATAATGCTGAGTTTGGATGGGAAATCCGTACCAGGCAGCCCAGCATGGTTGGTGTGACCCGTTATTTGGAAATGAACAACGAGTTACAGTATAACGACAATCCTTCAGGTGGATTCTTCCAAGTATATACTGCAGACCAGACCAAGAATTGGGTGAAATACAATCAGACGGATCCCAATAATTATCCTATAACCGATTGGCAAGGTTTGATATTGAACAGCAGTGCACCTCGTATGACTCACTCTTTAACAGTGTCTGGTGGAAACAAGGCGGTGAAATCTGTTGCAACCTTGACTTATGATGAGGTGGATGGTCTTTACGATGGTCGTGGTTTCCAACGTTATATGTTCCGTGCTAACAACGATTTTAATATCAATAAGAAATTGAGTGCATCCTTGGATGTGAGCATTCGTCATGCCAAGAGCCGTAATCAGATTTATGATCCATTCAGCACAATGCGTCTGATGCCAGCTATTTATCCAGCAATGTGGAGTGATGGTCGTATCGCCTCTGGAAAAAGTGGTTCCAATCCCTATGGACTGTTGAAGAATGGTGGTAGTACGGTATCTCATAGTACACAGTTGTCTGGTAAAGGTTCTTTGACCTATAAACCATTGACAGGTCTGAGTCTTTCGGCTATAATTTCTCCTTTCATCAATTATCAAAAGAGCAAGCAGTTTAAATTGGCATGTTGGTACACATTGCCTGACGACCCAGATGTCATCGGAGGCTATCTGGATGCAGGTTCTCTTTATGCCACCAACAAACTTACTGAAGGACGTAACGACAATTGGCATGTCACAAGCCAGTTGCTGGCCAACTATATGCGTACTTTTGGAAAGCATGACATCACGGTAATGGCTGGTTTTGAGAACTATTATATGAAAAGCGAGAATTTGTCTGCTGCACGCGATCAGTATGAACTGACAAATTATCCTTTTTTGAACATCGGTTCCGAAGATTTTCAGACTAATAGTGGTACAGGAGCAGAATATACTTCCAACTCTTTCTTTGGACGTTTGCTCTATTCTTATGCCAACCGTTATTTGTTTCAAGCCAATGTGCGTCGTGATGGAAGTTCACGTTTTGCAAAGAATTATCGTTGGGGAACATTTCCTTCTTTCTCAGCCGGTTGGGTAATGTCAGAGGAGCCTTTTATGCAAAAGGCAAACTTGCCTTGGTTGTCTTATCTGAAATTGCGCGCTTCATGGGGTAAGTTGGGTAATGAACGTATTGGAAGCAACTATTTTCCATACATAGCCTTGATGAATTTTGGCAGTACCTTATTCTATATGGCCGATGGAAGTGTTGTTTCTGGATCGACAGCCCGCCCTGCAGTATTGGCAGTGGAAGACATCACCTGGGAAACTACTACCAGTACGGACTTAGGCTTTGATGCTAATTTCTTGAACAATCGTCTGCATATCAATTTTGATTATTATTGGAAAAAGACAACAGATATGTTGCTTGCCATTCAGATTCCTTACACGATGGGTTACAACAGTCCTAATACCAATGCGGGAAAGATGTCAACACATGGTTATGACATTGATGTAAGTTGGCAAGATCATATTGGTGATTTCAAGTACAGTGTTGGTCTTAACTTCTCTGACTATTTGTCTAAGATAGATTATTTGAACAACTCTGACATTATTTCTGGTGGAAAAGTTAAAAGAGCTGGGGTCTTGTTTAATGAGTTCTATGGCTATGTTTGTGATGGTATCTATCAGACACAAGATGAGGTGCAAAACTCTGCAAGAACGAGTAACTCTGTGACTGTAGGTGACTTGAAATACCGCGATATCAGTGGTCCTGATGGCGTGCCAGATGGTAAGATCTCTCCAGAGTACGACAGAGTGCCTTTAGGCAACTCTCTTCCTCGTTATCAGTATGGTGGCAACTTGAGTGCTTCATGGAAGGGCATCGATTTGAACATTGCTTTCCAGGGCATAGGCAAGCAGAATGCTTATCTTGACCAGGCGATGGTGCAGCCATTCAGAAACAATTTTGGCAATGTGCCAGCAATCATTGAAGGCAAGTACTGGAGTCCTTTCAACACTGATGCAGAGAATGCGAGTGCCAAGTATCCACGTCTGTCCAATGTGAGCAAAGATAACAACTATGCCACTTCCAGCTACTGGATGTTTAATGGTTCCTATTTCCGTCTTAAGAATGTAACCTTGGGTTATACACTTCCTAAAAACTGGACAAAGTATGTGGGAATAGACCGTACTCGTCTCTATATCAGTGGATCTGATTTGTTCTGTATCAGCAATTATCCTAAGGGCTGGGATCCTGAAATGGGTACAAGTGCTTATCCTATCACTACATCTTTGGTTGTTGGTGTTCAAGTTAATTTTTAAATGAAAAGTATATGAAAGTTAAGATATTTTTAGCTGGTTTGAGCTTGGCATTGGTCTCTTGTGAAAGTATGGATTTGGTTCCAAAGTCTCAAGGTAATACAGCTTCTTGGTATACAAATGAAACAGAGTTGGCTTTGGCGGCTAATGAGTTTTACATATTGGGTTATTGGCAAGAGCCATTAAATTCTTCTGAGCAGTGGTGTGACAATACAACCTATCGTTTGCAGAACCGCAACCCAGGTAGCAAGGGTACCATTCTTGATGGAACCATGAATGGTCAGCAATATGAGGTTTATGCCTTGTGGGAGCAGAGCTATAAGCTGATAGCCCGTGCCAACACGATGTTGGAAAACATACATAAAGCAGAGGGAAACGTGGCTCAGTCGGTGATAGACCGTTATACGGGTGAGGCTTGTTTTGCCCGTGCATGCAAATATGCCGATTTGATTTTCTTCTATGGTGATGTTCCTTATTTGGAGAGGACAGAAACGATTACAGAGGCTGAACAGAAGGGGCGTCGTCCAAAAGAGGAGTTGATCCCTCTTGTGTATGCGGATTTTGATAAGGCAATCGAAGGTCTTCCTGTATCATATGGTCAAAGTGCTCCCGTTCATTTTACCAAAGGTGCAGCGATGGCTATGAAAGCTCGTTTTGCACTTTACATGGGTGATTATGAAATGGCGGAAAAATCTGCAAAGGCCTGTATGGACTTAGGTGTTTATTCTTTGGAGCCTGATTATGCCAAACTGTTTAAGCAAAGTACCAAAGTAAACCCAGAAAAGGTCTTCGTATTACCTCGCTCTATAGAAAATGATGTTGTTTTAGATTCTTGGATTGTGAAGAATGGTCTTCCACGTAATGCTGGTGGGTATGGTTCATACAATCCATCCTGGGATCTGCTGGCATCTTATCTCTGTACCGATGGTTTGCCCATTGACGAATCACCTTTGTTTGATCCTCGTAATCCTTTTAAGAATCGTGATCCTCGTTGCAGCATGACTATTGTGGCTTTCAATACAGAACATTGCGGTTTTGAGTATGACCCAAGTCCTGCAGCAACTACCATTATGAACTATACCACGGGCAAAACTCAGTCAAATCAAGATACTCGTAAGGTTAATCAATATGCTTCCTATACAGGTTTGCTGTGGAAAAAGGGTATTGATGCCTCCTGGATGGAAAATGGTTTGAAGGTAGAACAAGACTATATCATCATGCGTTATGCCGACGTACTCTTGATGTATGCGGAGGCTATGATTGAGCAAAATAAGATAGATGATTCCGTACTCAAGGCTATCAATATGGTTCGTGCCCGTGCTTACGGAGTGGATGTTTCGGAGACTTCTGCTTATCCTGCAGTAAAAATGGGTTCTCAGGAGGAATTGAGAAAGGCAGTTCGTATAGAGCGCCGTATGGAGTTTGCAATGGAAAACTCTCGTTTGCAGGACTTGATGAGATGGAAGTTGGCATCAAAGGCTCTCAATGGTTATAATTATATCATGCTTCAGCCGGATGATTTGTTGAAGAACGTTGTAGAGAAGGGACTTTGGTTCTGGGGAATGACACCGCAGATAGACGAAGATGGCTTGGCAGATTTTTCTGCCCTTTTCAATGCCGGTTATTGTACAACTGGTGCCAAGCGCTCTTTCCCAGATAGAGAATACCTCTGGCCAATTCCTACACATGATATGGAATTGTGCCCTAATCTAACAAATAATCCTGGTTATTAAGCCGGGATTATTCCCTCCCTTCAAATCGTTCATTGTGTAATAGATTTTATAAAGAGATTTACAGATGAAAACAAAAAATATAAATCAAGTAATAGTATGGCTGCTGGTATCTTCTATGAGTATGTTCACGGTGTCTTGTAATGAAGATATAGACAACTCTTATTCAAGAAATCAATCGGTTATAGAACTTCAGCCATCGGGTGAATTTGTCAAATTGGATGAGAATAATCCGGATGCTACCGCATTGACATTAGACTGGACAACAGCTCACGATTATGGTGATGATTATATAACCACCTATAAGTATGAAATGCGTGTATCTGGAAGTACTGCTGATGAGATAGTGGAATATGAGGATGATGGCCATTTCTCACGTATTTATACTAACAAGCAATTGCAGGAACTTTTGGTCAATCATTTTGGTCAACTTACCAGTACCATTCGTGAGGTGCAGTTTACTGTCACCGCTTCTTTTGAGGGTCCTCGTTTGGTGATACCTGATATAGCTACGGCAAAAGTGAACGTAAAGACTTATGGACCTAAACAGTTTAGTGCAGACGAATTGTTTATGGGTGGTACTGCTGTAGGTGACGAGGACGTACGGCTCGAGGCAAACAATGATGGTACTATCTACTCCTTTACAGGTAAGTTGAATGCCGGTAAGATTAATTTCCCTGTTCATTTCGGAGATGAGGAGAATGCTATTGGGCCAGAAACAGTTGATGCAACTCCCACTTTGGGAGAGATGCCAGCTGTAATCAGTGACCGTTCTGATGCAAATTATTGGATCATTCCTGAAGCTGATACTTATCGCATCACAATCAACATGAATAATCAAACAGTGAAGATTGTTGCAGCTGGTGCAGTTGTTGAGGCTGATCAGGTGTTCTTGGCAGGTTCGGCTGTTGGTGAGCAAGTTGAAATGACCCAGACCTTGGAGAATGAAAACTTGTATGCTTGGCGTGGAGAACTGTCTTCTGGTAGTCTTTATATTCCGTTTACTTTTGAAGGAGAACAGAAGATGTCTGCAGTTCCTATGCAGGATGGTAACCATGATATCAATGATGGTCAGTCTTCGTCGTTCACTCAGGTGACGACAAATACAGCAGGGGCATCCCGTTATTGGACTATTCCAAGGTCTGGTGTATATCGCATCGTTCTGAATAAAGAAGAAAAAACGGTAACCATCTATTCCGACAAAACCGATTTACAGCCAAAAACGGTTAGTTGGAACAACACCACTTTGGGTATCAACCCTTATAAGACAACTATAGAAAAGTTGTATATGTATGGTACGTTCAATGCTTTTGATCATGATCCTGGTGCCTTCACTGGTTATCAAGATAAGTTCAATCTGTACCCAAGCTTAGCAGATCCTTGTGTGTTTGTATATAAAGGTGATGCGCTCCCTCGTAGCTCACAAAAGGATGAACGAGGAAATGTCGTACAGGCTTCGGTGAAGTTTGCCGTTGATAACCATAATAATAATGTGTATGCTTTTGGTTCTACAGCCGATGCTAAGCGTAATGACCACAATGGTTACATCACAGCCAAGTTGGGCGTTGAAGAGAAAACGGTAGAAGGTCAGAGCCATAACCGCTATGCTTACTTTATTATTCCTGAGGGCTGCAACTTTGTTGTGGTGAATGTGAGAAACAACACTGTTTTATTTGATAAGAAATAATCAATAATATTAGATAATTATGCAAATGGAAAAATATATGTCAGGAGCCAAAACGACGATTATGTCATTGGCACTCATCGTTTCATCTCTCGTTGTAGGAACTTCATGTTCCGACAGCGATGATCTGGGAACGACTGATTATAGTTGGAATATTTCTGGTAACAAGGTTGTGAATATCAAGCCAGAGCGTTATAAGTTCCTCCGTAACCCATTACAGGGTTGGAATATCTATACGGGTATTGGCAGTGGAATGATGGATAATTTCTGGGATATCTATGATAATTTTGAGTCTTCTGTAGGTCCTGTGAAAGTGTCGGATTATGGTACAACCTGTTATATCCGTGGTGCATGGAGTGACTTCAATCCAGAAGAGGGTGTTTATATTTGGCAAGATGGTGTAGATACCGAACCCGCCAGAAGATTCCGTATGTTAGTAAATGGCGCCAAGGAGCGAAACTTGAAACTGGCTTTTACTTTTGTGGTTGATAGCCGTGACAAGCATTATAATTTTACTCCAAACTATGTGAAAGAAGCAGGTTGCAAGGGATATGTGACTACTACAGGTAGTGTGAAGGTTTGGTCGCCATATCCTGACGATCCTATATTCCAGGAGAAATATGCCAAATTCTTGAAAGATTTTGCAGCTAAGTACAATGATCCAGACGTGACCAATTATGTGAGCGGATTTGGTTTGGGCAAATGGGGTGAAACACATTCCCTGAAATATTGGGCAGTTGACACTCCTAACGAGTCAGAGAAGCGAACAGAGAAGGAGGTAAAATACGATGTGTTTGAGTGGATCACCGACTTGATGTCGCAAACTTTCACAAAGGTTCCTGTCTTCATCAACTATCACCGTTGTCTATTGAGTAGCAAGGAGTTTGATGGAGCACCTGTTGATGATTCTGCCGAGTTGATAGAAAGAGCTGTCAAGAAAGGTTTTGGACTTCGTCATGATGCATTTGGTATGAAACAATATTACAAGGATTGGGAGCGCGGCATCGCAACTACTTATCGCTATCAATGTCCATTTATTATGGAAGGCGGTTGGGTAGAGTCATCTCATGGTGGTTCTATCAAGGGTGATGGTTATGCCAATTATAAAGAGGTGAGAAAAGGTGAGTTTGATGAGGCTAAGGGTGCTAATGTGAATATGATGGATTTCCGATTCAACAACAAGCCACAGGCAGGTGAAACCCATTCTTGGTTTAATGCAGCATACAATTTGGTAGAAGAATTCATAGCAGAAGGTGGTTATCGCCTTTATCCAGATAAATTATCTGTTCCCGAGAATGCTTCTGCTGGTGCAAAGGTTACCTTAACACACCGTTGGTCTAACTTGGGCTGGGGATATTGTCCTACTAATCTACCTCAATGGAATCAGAAGTATAAGGTGGCATTTGCCTTGTTGGACAAGAATACAGAGAAACCTGTCAAAGTCTATGTAGATGCTTTGCCAAAAGTTTCTGATTGGGTGAAGGGTAAGCCTCATACTTACAGTACAGAGATTACATTGGAAGGTGTAACTTCTGGTCAATATACTTGGGCTGTTGGTATCGTAGATACAGCAAAGGACAACAATATAGGCATTTATATTTCTGCACGAGATGAATATCAGACAGCAGATGGATGGGTAAAACTTTCAGATGTAACTATTAAATAATGAAAAAGTATATATGTGCAAGAAATTCCTCATAACGATAATTGCGTTCCTGAGTTCCCTTATGGTGGAGGCTTCTGAAATTCTGGTGGAAGCAGAGAGCTTCCACCAGAAGGGAGGTTGGGTTGTTGATCAGCAATTTATGGACCAAATGGGCTCTTCTTATTTGTTGGCACATGGAATGGGTAAACCTGTGGATGATGCTACGACAACTATACACGTGAAAGAAGGTGGTCTCTACTATATATATGTAAGGACATACAATTGGACTGCTCCTTGGAGCAAAAAGTCTGGGCCAGGTCGCTTTTCTTTGTCTGTTAATGGAAAAATCATTTCTAAGGTATTGGGTGCTGAAGGAAAGGACTGGCAATGGCAAAAAGTTGGTAAAATGAGGCTCAAGACAGGTACAAACAGTTTGGCTTTGCATGACTTGACAGGTTTTGAGGACCGTTGTGATGCTGTCTATATGACAACCGATGAAGTTCAGTCTCCTGTAGGACTTGATACAAAAGCAACTGGTCTACTTCGCAAACGTCTTCATCCACAGGTCATTTTAAAGCAGAAGAACTACGATTTTATCGTGATAGGTGGTGGTGTCGCAGGTATGTGCGCTGCCGCTTCTGCTGCCCGATTGGGGTGTAAAGTGGCTTTAGTCAATGACCGTCCTGTTTTAGGAGGTAATAATTCTTCAGAGGTACGCGTACATTTAGGAGGCACAATAGAGATGATGCCCAATCAGGGATTGGGAAGGATGATTCGTGAGTTTGGACATTCTAAAGGTGGTAATGCTCAGCCCGGCAACTTCTATGAAGATACCAAGAAAGATTCCTTTATTCTTGCCGAGAAAAATATAACACTTTATCCTTGTTACCGTGCAGTAAAGGTCAAGACGAAAGGGAACCTTATTCAGTCTGTAGTGATTCGTCAGATTTCTACTGGTGAGGAACTCTGTCTTTCTGCTCCCATTTTTAGCGATTGTACAGGAGATGGTACGATTGGTTATATGGCTGGAGCTGATTGGAGAATGGGGCGTGAGGCACAAGGCGAATATCATGAGTCTTTGGCACCTGTTAAAGCTGATTCCGTCGTTATGGGTACCTCTATTCAGTGGTATTCAGAGTTGATGGGTGATAAGGTGTCGTTTCCAGAGTTTTGTTATGGTGTAAACTTCAATGAAACTAATAAGGAAACTGTAACTAAAGGAGAGTGGACCTGGGAAACAGGTATGAATAAAAACCAGATAACAGAAGCTGAAAGAATCAGAGACTATGGACTTTTGGTTATTTACTCTAACTGGAGTTTTTTGAAGAATCATTCTGTAGAAAAGAAAAAATTCAGCAATCGTTCCTTGGCGTGGGTGGGTTATATCGCGGGCAAGCGAGAGTCACGCCGTCTTTTAGGAGATTACATTTTGTCTGAGGAAGATATCAATAAAAATGTATTGCACGAAGATGCGTCTTTTACAACAAGTTGGAGCATTGACTTGCATTTTGCGGACAGTATTAATAGTATTCATTTCCCTGGCAATGAATTTAAAACGCGAACCATACATCGATGGATTTATCCCTATGCTGTGCCTTATCGCTGTCTGTATTCCCGTAATGTGAACAACCTTTTTATGGCAGGTAGGAATATCAGTTGTACTCATGTGGCTTTGGGTACGGTAAGGGTTATGAGAACCACGGGTATGATGGGGGAGGTTGTAGGGATGGCTGCTGGTCTTTGCCATCAATATGGTATTATGCCAAGAGACGTGTATCGTCATCATTTGCCGGAGCTAAAAGTGTTGATGCAGGATGGTTTGGGTAAGAAAGATGTACCCGACACTCAGCATTTTAATGAACCTAATAGATTTTTGGATAAGCCTCGTGCTTTTATCAATCATTAATTATTATGAGAAAAAACCTATTCATTTTGCTATTATTCTCAATGGCATGGTGTTCTGTGAAAGCTGTGAAGAGCAGCTATGCCATTTTGAATAAAGATACCCTTCGCATAGGAAACTCTTACATGGAGCGCTGTTTCTTGTGGAATCATGGAGCGTTGAAAACGATAGCCTTGACAGATAAACTGCATGGAACTTGCATGCAGGCTCGTGGTGAGCGTCCAGACTTTGCCATAGCTCAAGGTGATGCAAGGAATGGAAAAATGTCATCGCAATGGGTTCTTTCTGATGGTGTGCAACCAAGTCATCTTGAAGTGATTGTTTGTTACGACCAGGGTACATTATCAGTAAAGCGTGTCTTCAAGGTTTATGAGAATACTCCAGCCTTGGCATGTACCACATATCTTAGAGGTACTATGCAGAAGTTGAAGTCTGTTGCTGATGTATCCAATGTTGATAGAAAAAATATTGAGTCAGCAGAGGATATGGTGACGGAATTGAAAACTCCAACATTAGACCGCATTCAGTTATTTGGGAAGCATTGGCAGACAAAGGCCGTTGAGTTTTTGGATTATACTGATTGGAATGACAATTTGGTCTTTGAACGTAATTTTATTCCATATCGCAAGAGCGGTTGTAGGGGTAATCTGTTGTTTGCCAAGGACCAATTGACTGATAATGGCTTCTTTTTTTTGAAAGAGTCTCCTTCTTCAAGTACACAGTTGCATTATACTGGTTCCGACTTTATCACAGATTTCAATGACTTTATGGTAGTCAGTCCTGGAGTTTCTTCTGCCGACATAAAGAAGGAATCATGGACTCGTCTGTATGGATGTGTGCTTGGCGTATTTCATGGTGAGGAGAGAGCAGCATTGGTGTCTTTACGAACTTACCAAAAACAACTGCGAAAGGAAAAATCTTCTTCAGATGAGATGATTATGCTCAACACTTGGGGAGATAGAAGCCAAGATGAAAAAATCAACGAGGAGTTTTGTATGCGCGAATTAGATAGAGCAGCCAAGTTGGGTATTACAGTTTTCCAGTTGGATGACGGCTGGCAGAGTGGTAAAAGTCCTAACTCAAAGACAAAAGGAGGCTCTTTCAAGGATATTTGGAAGGACAACAGCTATTGGACACCTAATCCCTTGAAGTTCCCTCATGGATTGAAAAATATAGTGAAGAGAGGAAAGAAGTTGGGTATCCGTATCGGCTTGTGGTTTAATCCAAGTGTACAAAATGATTTTTCCGATTGGGAGAAGGATGCCCAGGCTATTGTGTCTTTATATCGTCAATATGGCATAGAGTGCTTCAAGATAGATGGTTTGCAGATTCCTACAAAGCAAGCAGAAGAGAATTTGCGCCATCTTTTTGACAAGGTAGCATTGGAAACCAATCATCACGTTATCTTTAATTTGGACGCCACAGCAGGAAGACGTGGGGGATATCATTCTATGAATGAGTATGGAAATATATTTCTGGAGAATAGATATACTGATTGGGGAAACTACTATCCTTATCGTACTTTGCGCAATTTGTGGCAATTGTCTCGTTATGTTCCTGCAGAAAAAATGCAGGTAGAGTTCTTGAACAAATGGCGCAATGCTGATAAATATGCTGACAATGATATTTTTGCTCCCAAGAGCTACTCCTTTGACTATCTTTTTGGCATTACTGCTGCTGCTCAGCCTTTAGCATGGATGGAAGCATCCAACTTGCCTCAGGAAGCCTATAAAGTTTCCCCACTGATAGAGAGTTACAGAAATATACAGCATGACTTCCATTCGGGAGTTATCTTGCCAATAGGTGATGAGCCTTCAGGGCGTTCTTGGACAGGCTTCCAGTCTATGACTTGTCAGGATAAAGGATATTTTATTGTTTATCGTGAGGACAACGACAGACAAAAGGCCTGGTTGCAGACCTGGTTGACGCCTGGCGAGCATGTTCAATTGGAGAAGATAGCTGGGCAAGGAGCCTCATTTGTCTCCCAAATAGATGAGAATGGACGACTCTCTTTCTTTTTACCGGAGAAGAATCAATTTGCAATTTACCAATACAAGATTGAGAAATGAAAAAAATAGTAGCTTTATTAATATGTATCATTTCCCTTTGTGGAGAGACTTTTGCTGCAGAGACATATATCTCTAATGTCTATGGTAGGCAATATGAATCCTTGAACGGAAAGTGGAATGCTATCGTCGATCTTTACGAGAGAGGCGAAGAAATGAAATTGTATCTCAACCAAACGCCTCAAGGTAAGAGCGATTTCTATGAATATGCTTTCGATGGAGGTTTGCGCCTGAATGTACCAGGAGATTGGAATTCTCAATCTTCTGAACTCAAGTATTTTGAAGGCTCTGTTTGGTATGCCCGCCATTTTCATCTCCATGCTTTAGATGCCAAGCGGCGCTTTTTGTACTTCGCTGGTGTCAGCTATCGTTGTAATGTGTATTTGAATGGTAAAAAAATCGGAGAGCACGAAGGATCTTTCACACCTTTTCAAATGGAGGTGACAGATGCTTTGGTGCAAGGGGATAATACATTGGTTGTGGAGGTGAACAATCGTCGTCAGAAGTCTGCCATCCCAGCTTTGTCTTTTGATTGGTGGAATTATGGTGGTATCACGCGAGATGTGATGCTTGTTACCTTGCCTAAGCAATATATTAGCGATTATTTTGTTCAATTGGATAAGCATCGTGCAGATTTGGTACATGTGAAAGTCTTTTTGTCGGAAGGTGTTGCCAATCAAGATGTATGTGTAGAAATACCAGAATTGAAGCGCAGACTCCTATTAAAAACAGACGCATCAGGTATGGCAACTGGAGATTTGAAGATTTCCAAGATACAACGTTGGAGTCCAGATTTTCCTAAGTTATATCAAGTAAACATCAAAACCCAGTGCGATGAGGTAACAGAAATGATTGGATTCCGTAATGTGGAGGTGAAGGGGACAAAAGTGCATCTCAATGGGAAACCTGTGTTTTTGCGTAGTATTTCTTTCCACGAAGAAATACCACAGCGTATGGGAAGAGCCTGCTCTGAAAGTGACGCCGAAATGCTCCTTTCTGAGGCAAGAGCTTTAGGAGTTAATATGGTTCGTTTGGCGCATTATCAGCAAAACGAGTATATCGTTCGCAAGGCAGAGAAGATGGGCATCATGCTATGGCAGGAAATACCTGTTTGGCAAGCCATAGATTTCTCTAATAAGGAAACCTTAAATAAAGCAAAGAGAATGTTGAAAGAAACCATTCGTAGAGACCAAAACCGTTGCGCTGATTGCTTTTGGGGAATTGCAAACGAGACACGGCCTTCTGATGCTCGTAATGCCTTTTTGACGGATTTGCTGCAAGCTGGTAAGGAAGTAGATACAACTCGCTTATTTGTTGCCGCTTTCGATAATGTATATTTCAAGGAAAATTCGCAGTTGTTCGAGATGGAAGATAGCTTTGTAAATCAATTGGATATGATTGGCGTCAATAAATATATGGGCTGGTATGCGCCATGGCCGTTGGAACCTGCCAAATGTGTATGGAAGGTGGCTGTGCATAAGCCATTGCTTATTTCAGAGTTTGGGGGCGAGGCCTTGTTTGGTCAGCATGGTGACGATACGACAGCTTCTTCCTGGAGTGAGGAATACCAAGCAAAACTTTATCGTGATAATTTGAGGATGTTTGAGAATATTCCAAATTTAGTAGGTGTCTCGCCTTGGGTTCTTTTTGACTTCAGGTCGCCATTCCGCTTTCATCCTACTAATCAGGATGGTTGGAACCGTAAGGGATTGGTTTCTGATCAAGGACAGCGCAAGAAAGCCTGGTATGTTATGCATGACTACTATCAGAAAAAGCAGCAAGAATACAAGAACATTAAATAAACACATGACCTATGAGAATACAATCGAGAATGATGATATGGCTGTTGGTCGTATGTATTGCTCGCCCTGTAATGGCGAATAATTCAGCAAAAGCCAAGATGATATATAAAGATGCCCATGCCACTTTGGAAAACAGAGTAGAGGATCTTTTGTCACGTATGACCTTAAAAGAAAAGGTCTTGCAGCTCAATCAGTATACATTGGGTACCAACAATATAGAGAATAATAAGGGTGTAGAGGTGAAAAACATCCCTGCAGAGATAGGCTCTTTGATATATTTTGCTACTGATCCAGAGTTGCGAAATCGGATGCAACGACATGCCATGGAGGATTCTCGCTTGGGCATTCCTATTTTGTTTGGCTATGATGCCATTCATGGCTTTCGTACGATTTTCCCGATTCCATTAGCTCAGGCTTGCAGTTGGAATCCTGCATTGGTGGAGCAAGGATGCAGGGTTTCTGCTCAAGAGTGTAGAATGAGTGGTGTAGACTGGACATTCTCTCCAATGATAGATGTCAGCAGAGATCCAAGATGGGGGCGTGTGGCTGAATGCTACGGAGAAGATCCCTATGCCAATGGCGTGTTTGCACAGGCTGCCGTGAAAGGTTATCAAGGCAACAGCCTTGCTGCTGCAACGTCTGTTGCCGCATGCTTGAAACATTATGTGGGTTATGGAGCTTCTGAGGCAGGTCGCGACTATGTTTATACCGAGATTTCCCGCCAGAGTCTATGGGATACTTATCTTCTTCCATACGAGATGGGTGTGAAGGCTGGTGCAGCTACTATTATGAGTAGCTTTAATGACATCAGTGGCACTCCTGGATCTGCTAACTATTATACGTTGACAGAGGTTCTTCGCCATCGTTGGCATTTCTCAGGTATGGTTGTCTCGGATTGGGCAGCCATCCAGCAATTGAAGAGTCAAGGTATGGCCAAGAATTTGAAGGAGGCTGGTGCATTAGCGCTAACGGCAGGACTCGATATGGATATGATGTCTCATTCGTATGATGCATATTTGGAGTCTTTAGTCACTGAAGGTAAGGTCAGCATGGCAGTTATTGATGAGGCTGTGAGGCGAGTGCTGAGGGTAAAGTTTCAACTGGGATTGTTTGAAAATCCTTATACCCCAGTTTCAAAGCCTGCAGCTCGTTTTCTGCTGCCACAAAGCTTGCAGGTAGCTTCCGACATAACTTCTGAGTCAATGGTTCTTTTGAAGAATTCGGGTATATTGCCATTACAGTCTGTAAAGAAGATCGCTGTGGTGGGACCGATGGCAGACAATGCACATGATTTGCTTGGCTGTTGGTGGGGACATGGTGAGGATCAGGATATTCAGAAATTGCTTACTGGCATTCAGAAGGAGTTTGCTGGAATCTCCGAAGTGAGGTATGCTAAAGGTTGTGATTTTGACGGTGATGACGAATCGGGCTTTAAGGAAGCAGAGGCTTTGGCCAAATGGGCTGATGTTGTTATCATGTGTATGGGCGAGAAAGGTAGTTGGAGTGGTGAGAATAATTCTCATGCCGACATCAGTCTGCCTGCCATTCAGCAAAAGTTGATGCATACCGTGAATAATGCCGGTGGTAAGATTGTGCTCGTTTTGGCAAGTGGTCGCCCTGTTGTTCTGGGTGAGGCTGTGGATTTGTCAGAAGCAATTTTGGAAGTTTGGCATCCTGGTATAGCAGGAGGTGATGCGCTTGGAGGCATTCTTTCAGGCCGCTATAATCCTTCAGGCAAGTTGGCGATGACATTCCCCTATGCGCAAGGTCAGATTCCTATTTATTATAACAGACGTAATAGTGCCCGTCGTCATCAGGGCTTTTACAAGGATATGACGAGCGAACCTTTATATCCTTTCGGGCATGGACTGAGCTATACGCATTTTATTTATGGTTCGCCAGTTGCAAGTAAATCGCATGTGACCAAGAATGATAAGTTTCAGGTTTCGGTTTCTGTAACCAATGTTGGCGACAGGGACGGAAAGGAGACAGTCTTTTGGTATGTTGTGGATCCTTATAGTACCATTACGCGCCCATGTAAAGAGTTGAAGTTCTTTGAGAAGAAATTGATACGGAAGGGAGAGAGTGTTACTTATACCTTTAATGTCGATGTGGAGAGAGATCTTGGATATATTGATGCCGATGGCAGACGATTTGTGGAGTCTGGTGAAGTGTCGATACTTGTGGGTGATAAAGAATTGAAGTTGAATATAGAATAGAAAAAAATATGAAACGTTTTATAGTTCTTTCTTTGATGGTGTGTATATCTTTCCTTTCTGTTTTTTCTCAACGTAGCGAACGCATACTTGAGGAAGGGTGGAAATTTGCTCGTGGACGATATGCTTCTGCAGAGAAGGTGAATTATGACGATAAGTTATGGAGCAGTGTGACTGTTCCTCACGATTATGCCATATTGGGACCTTTTGATAGGAACAACGACTTGCAGGATGTGATGAATATCCAAAACAAAGAAACCAAGGTGAATCGTAAGACGGGGCGTACCGGAGGACTTCCTTATGATGGTGAGGCTTGGTATCGTTGTCATTTTCGTTTGAATGGCCATTCACGGAGCTTTCTTTATTTTGATGGAGTGATGAGCGAGGCCACAGTCTTTGTAAATGGGCGGCAAGTGGCCTTTCAACCGAATGGCTATGCTGCATTTCAAGTAGAAATAACCTCCTATGCACATCGTCCTGGCAAAGATAATGTCTTGGCGATTAAGTTAGATTCCAAGGCTCATTCTTCGCATTGGTATCCTGGCGCAGGAATATTTCGGGAAGTGAGGTTGATTGAGACGGGAGATGTCCTTCTTTCTGCTTGGAAAACCCAAGTTATTACTAAAATAGTTGGTGCTAATAAGGCAGAAGTAAGTGTAGATGCTACTATAGTAGGGAAAAACAAATCCGGTAGCATCGTCAGATTGGAACTGTTGGATACTAACCGCAAGGTTGTTGCCAGTCGGCAAGCCTCGGTGCGGGCGGGTGAACAAAACTCTCGACAGATTCTGACAGTATTGAATCCACGATTGTGGAGTCCGGAACAGCCTAATCTTTATCATTTGCGTATCTCTTTAGTTCGGGATAAACGTGTTGTTGACCACTTGGAGCAGGAGGTTGGCATTAGAAGTGTTGAATTTGTCAAGGGACAGGGCTTTTTCCTGAATGGGAAGCATCGTCAGATACAAGGGGTTTGCATACATCATGATTTAGGAGCGCTGGGTACCGCTATTAATGAGTCTGCTCTTCGCTATAGGCTCAGGCTTTTAAAGAATATGGGGTGTGATGCCATCCGAACTTCCCATAATCTTCCTTCCTCATTATTGCCCCGATTGTGCGATGAGATGGGGTTGATGCTGTTGATAGAGCCTTTCGACGAGTGGGATATACCTAAGTGCGAGAAAGGATTCCATCGTTATTTTGAAGATTATGCAGAGAGAATGGTAAGAGATATGGTGTGCCATTTTCGCAATCATGCTTCTGTCATCTTGTGGGGAATAGGCAACGAGGTGCCCAACCAGCGAGATCCTGAAGGATGGAAGTTGGTGAAACGCTTGCAGCAGTATTGCCATGAAGAAGATTCTACACGATCTGTTACAGTGTGTATGGATCAAATTCCGTATGTTTTGGCTAATGGATTCGCCAAAGAAGTGGATATTCCTGGCATCAACTACAATACTTGGAATTTTGAAAAGGCAGCTGCTGTTTGGCAGCAAGGAATGATTCTCGGTTCCGAAACAGCTTCCACAGTAAGTTCGCGTGGTGTTTATAAATTCCCTCTAAAGTTGAGATCCATGGCAATGTACGCAGACCATCAGTCTTCGGGTTATGATGTGGAATATTGTAGCTGGAGTAACACGCCAGATGTTGATTTTTCCTTGGCCGAGAAATATCCATGGTATTTAGGACAGTTTGTATGGACGGGCTTCGACTATTTAGGTGAACCAACACCTTATAATAATGACAACTGGCCAAGCCATAGCTCGCTCTTTGGTATCATCGACTTAGCCAATATACCCAAGGACAGGTATTATTTTTATCGCAGTCTGTGGAATAAAAGAGATCATACACTTCATATACTTCCTCATTGGACTTGGCATGGGCGCGAGGGGCAGGTAACCCCTGTAATGGTATATACAGATTATCCCGAAGCAGAGTTGTTCCTGAATGGCAAAAGCATGGGGCGCAGGCGGAAACTGTCCTTGTCGGAAGTCAAGTCTATGAAGGGAGACAGTCTGGCTCTCTTACGACATTATCGGTTGATATGGGATTCTGTGAAATATGAGCCTGGTAAACTTGTTGTTGTCGCTTATGATAGGGAAGGACATCCTGCAATGAGTGATTCTGTCTGTACGGCAGGACAACCTTATCGGTTGGTGGCAACGGTCGATAAGCATAGTGTGTGCGCCAATGGTACAGAGTATGCTTTTGTGCAGTTAAAAGTAGTCGATAGGCAGGGTAATCTGTGCCCTGACAGTTCTGAAAGAATTCGTTTCAGAGTAGATGGATGTGGAGAGTTTGTTGCTTCAGCCAATGGAGATCCTACCGACTTGAATCCTTTTCACATATCAGAAATGCCTGTCTTTCATGGACAACTGATGGCAATCGTACGAGGTAATGGCCGTGTGGGCGAGTTCCTTTTTGAGGCTTCTGCCGATGGGCTTCTGCCATGCAAGATAAAGATAAAGACAAAATAAAAATATAGTTATGAAGAAATATCAGATAAAAAGTTTGTGTAATATCAGCCGTACAATAGCGGTGATGATAGTTGGTGTCGTTTGTTCTCATTCGATGGCTCAAATCATAGATGATGAAGCTGTCAAAAGAGCGAAAGAGTTGGTGGAACAAATGACTTTGAGAGAAAAGATAGATTATCTGTCCGGTGAGACGTCCTTTTCACTGCGTGCTATTCCACGTCTGGGTATTCCTCGCATATTGCTGGCTGATGGTCCTTGTGGCATTCGCAATCATGCACCTCATAGCACCTTGTTCCCATCGGGCATCCTAACTGCAGCCACTTGGAATAGAAATGTGGCTCATCTGTTGGGTGAGGGCTTGGGGGATGACGCCCGTGCCCGTGGTGTCGGTATCTTATTGGGTCCAGGTGTTAATATATATCGCTCACCCTTGTGCGGTCGTAATTATGAATATTTCGGCGAGGATCCCTATCTCACTTCTGAGATAGCCTGTCAGTACATAGAAGGCGTTCAGAGCAGGGGAGTGATGGCAACCATCAAGCATTTTTGTGGCAACAATCAGGAGTGGAGTCGTCATCACACCAGTTCTGATATTGATGAGCGAACTTTGCAGGAAATCTATTTCCCTGCATTTCGCAAGGCAGTACAGCAGGCTCACGTAGGTGCAGTTATGAACAGTTATAATCTTGTCAATGGTGTGCATGCTACAGAGAATGCCTGGCTCAATAAAACGATACTTCGTGACACATGGGGATTTAACGGCCTCTTGATGTCTGACTGGACCTCAGTCTATTCTGTTGTCAACACAGCCAATAATGGCCTGGATTTGGAGATGCCAAAAGGACGCAATCTGAATTACGAGAATCTTTATCCTGCTATAAAGAATGGATTGGTGACAGAGGCTACGATAGATCAAAAGGTACAGCACATTCTGCAGTCTTTGATAGCTTTTGGCTTGCTCGACCGACAGCAGAAGGATACATCGATAGCCTTGAATTATGCACCGTCCAGGCAGAAAGCTCTACAGATAGCCCGTGAAGGTATTGTGCTTCTGAAAAACAATAAGAATACATTGCCCCTAAAAGGGCGTACAGCCCTTGTTGGTGAGAATGCCAATATCGTGGCAACAGGAGGTGGAAGTGGCTTCGTAAATCCCTTTGCCTCTACTACGTTGAGTGCAGCCCTAAAGAAAGCCAAGCCCAATCTTATCGTCTTGACCGATGATGTCATCTATGATGATGTTAATGCTGAGGTTTATATGGATGCGGCAATGACAAAGAAAGGTTTCTTGGCTTCTTATTACAAAAATCAGAAGCTTTCAGGAACTCCCGATTCAACTCATGTGGATGACAAGATAGCATTTGATTGGGGGTATGACTCTATCGGTCCAGGTTTCCCTAAAGATCATTTCTCGGCAAGATGGTCTTTCTATTATAAGTCAAAGGAAGATGGTCTGTTGCGCATATCTATGGGTGGCGATGATGGCTACCGTATCTTTGTGAACGATAAGCTCTTGACAGGCGATTGGGGTAATCATGCTTATTCTCATCGCGAGAAAACGTTCAAGGTAGAAAAAGGCCAAATGTATCATTTTGTTTTGGAATATTTTGACAATATATCTTCTGCAGCAGTGAGCTGCAATATCTCTCGACTGAATGAGAAAAAGTTGTATGCAGGTCTGGCTAAGGTTGAAAACATAGTTTATAGTACTGGCTTTAACTCCAATGTAGAGGGAGAAGGCTTTGATCGTTCTTTCCGTCTTACGGGGTATCAGGAAGAGATGATAGAGCGCCTTTCTATGGCGGGCAAGAAGATGACGGTAGTGCTCAATGCTGGCGGTGGAGTGGATATGAGCCGTTGGCTTGACAAGATAGATGCTCTGCTGATGGCATGGTATCCTGGACAGGAAGGTGGAACTGCCTTGTCAGAAATACTGACAGGAAAGATTTCTCCAAGTGGTAAACTTCCTATTTCTATTGAGAAAAAATGGGAGGACAATCCTTGCCATGACAGTTATTATGAGAACCGACCTGGTAGAGAATGTAAGACTGTGGAATATCGTGAAGGTGTGTTTGTTGGCTATCGTGGTTATGATGCCAATGGAGTCAAGCCTTTATTCCCGTTTGGCTTTGGCCTTTCTTATTCTTCTTTTGACTATTCAAATCTTACTATAGTTAAAGATAATGATTCTTGGCTTGTATCTTTCGACTTGAAAAATACTGGCAAGAAGGATGCTGCAGAAGTCGCTCAAGTCTATGTGGGATGCGTGAATCCTACCTTGCCCCGTCCGTTGAAGGAGTTGAAGGGCTTTGAAAAAGTATTTCTGAAGCATGGAGAGTCTCGTCGTATTCAAGTAAAATTGGATTCTGACTCATTCTCTTATTATGATATGGACCAGCATCAGTTTGTGACAGTGCCAGGATCGTATCTGGTTCAAGTTGGTGGTAGTTCCGTTTCTTTACCTCTCAAAGAACAGATTCTTATCCCTTGATGTCTTTGTTTGTGATTTCACAACGTTATCGTGTTTTGACTGTTACAGATCATCGATAGTACGCAGAACGTTTTGGACACAGACTTCGAGAAAGTTAGGAAATTTCTTGTGGGTAAAAAACATAAAAATGATTTAGATAGCGTGTAACTCAAAAGAGTTGCGCGCTTTTTTTGAGTGACAATGTCTGGGAAAAGTTCTAAAGAATAGATAAATGGTGAATGCTTTAATGTTATTTATTATAGATTTCTCGCATTCTCATCCTGTAGTGTAGGAACTACAGAATATTACTGACTATAAATATGTTTGTGACTTTCCTGTATGGAATGATGAAGCAATTTGTCCCAATGACTTTTCTTTTAACATAATCATTGTGTTCTTTTTCATGCCGTGTTTAGTGAAAAGTTAATAATTTTTGTGTTGTTTTGTATGGATGCTACATGTTTTTTCGGAAAAATACGTTATCTTTGCAGAAGAAAAGCTGCACTCGGCAATTTGAAAACAAGTTTTCATTGCGCTCATTTGCATTATCTTTGCAGAAGAAAAGTAAGATTTATGGGAAGAAATAAATACTCACAGGCTGAAATCAGCCAGATAGGAAAGTTGCTGCGCCTCAAGAATGCGGGAAACCGACTGCAGCAGAAACAGATACGTCACGACCTGCGTGTCGACTACGAGTTTAATATCTCCGACTTCAATGAGCCGGGCAAAGCCTTCGGTGAGCAGGAGTTGCAAGACGCCATCAAGCGAGGAGCTATCGTGATCCTCGACGATGCCACTATTGAGGCAATGAAGGCGAAACGTGCGCGCGACAAGGCTCGTGATGAGGCTGAACGCGAGCAGCAGGCCATCGCTGAGGGAGAGCAGACAGACTGGAAAGAGGCGATGAAGCAGTGGGAGGAATATTATAAGTAATTGAATTATTTTAGTTCTTTTACTTCTTTATTATCAAAAGTTGATTTAATTATCATCGAATTCAAATATGTCAACAGTAAAAATCAAGACTACAGAGGGCGACATCATCGTGCGCCTCTACGACGAGACTCCTCGTCATCGTGACAACTTCATAAAATTGGCTAAGGAAGGATACTTCGACGGCACTCTTTTTCATCGTGTCATCAAGGACTTTATGATTCAGGGCGGCGACCCCGACAGCAAGAATGCTCCCAAGGGAAAGATGTTGGGAACGGGCGGACCAGACTATACCATTCCTGCCGAGATAGACTGTCCACACCTGTTTCATAAGCGTGGCGCCCTGAGTGCTGCCCGCTTGGGCGACGAGGTGAACCCACAGCGCGAGAGCAGCGGAAGCCAGTTCTACATCGTGTGGGGTAAGACTTATCGACAGAACGAGCTGCGCCAGATGGAGAAACAGATGGCGATGCAGGCCGAGCAGAATGTCTTCAACGAGTTGGCTCGCGAGCATCACGATGAAATCATGAACCTGCGCCGCAGTCGTGACCGTGAGGGGCTGATGAAACTCCAGGACGAGCTTGCCGACGAGACGCGCAAGCGCTGCAGGGAACAAGGCTATCCCAAGTTTACTGATGAGCAGACCAAGGCTTACACCGAGTTGGGCGGCACGCCTTTCCTCGACGGACAGTACACCGTGTTCGGTGAAGTGGTAGAGGGCCTCGAGGTCGTGGAGAAGATTCAGAATTGCGAGACACTTCGCGATGACCGACCCAAAGAGGATGTCGTGATGCAGGTCGAAGTGGTCAATGAATAAAGGAAATATTTTTTATCAAGAATTTAAGAATTCGAGAAAGTTCTGTTAATAAATAAATCTCAAATTCTCAAATTCTTGATAAAAACAATTACTTAAATCCTTGGTAAGAATAAATCTCAAATTTATATTTATTTATTTGCTGAGGTCGAAACCAACGCGGATGCCATCGTAGTTTTTGGAGATTTCGCCGATAGTGCCGAGAGTGGTGTTGCCGCTCAGAGCTGTCAGTGTCTGGATGATGGTAAGCAGTTTCTTCGACTCGAAGAGAATGCTGATGCCAGATGTGTTCTTAGTGGCGAAACCATTGAGGCTGAGCAGCAGACGGCCTTTCAGGTCGATGGCGTGAGTCTTCTCGTCGAAGGTGTAAGTGCCGTTCCATGACTTTCCGTCTATCTTGGCATTGAAGGTGCCGTCCTCGTTGAACTTGAAGTAAGTGTTCGAACTGCTGAATCCAGCCTTCTGATAATAGGTGCTCAACTTTTCCTCCACCTTCTTGGCAGCTATTTCTCCACCGGCTTTCGCCAACAGGTTCTCTGAGGTAAAGGCGCAGCCTGGTGACTTATATTTCCATGTGTGGGCGCAGAGGTCGGCTTTCTTGAATGTGGTTGAGCCAATCACGTTGTCGAGAATGCTTCCCACGATGCTTCCCACCTTGCTTGTGGTGGAGCCTGTGGTGTTACTGCTGTTTCCGCCGGCATAGCCCAAGAGTCCTGCCAAGACGCCTACGGCAGAAGCCTTGGTGTTGACAGTGTCGACAGAATGTGTCTTGGAAGAGTCTGTTGTGGCTGTGGTAGCTGTTGTGGCTGTTGTTGCGGTCGATGTTGAAGATTTGGAGGAAGTCTTCTTGGCAGTGGTGGTAGACTTCTTCTTAGTAGTTGTCTTCTTTTTCTTGGTTGATTTCTTGGCAGGAAGGCTGCTCATTTCGGATGTTGTGGCGCTCTCGGCGCATGTCTCGTTGGCAAGGCTGCCTGTGGCGCATGCCAGCACAAGGGCAACCATCATGAATACTTTCTTCATTTTTGTTGATACTTTTTTGATGTTTTCAAGTTGAAGAACTCCTTTTTTCTCTCTCTTTTGACCTCTGAATCTCTTGTGTTCGGAAGTCCAGTGTGGAGTTTATGCTTTTTCGGGTGCAAATATCGCAAAAAAAGCGCAGACCGAGAAAGGGAAATGGATTTTTTTTGTAGGCATTTCCCTATTTCTCCTTGATTTATGTCAAAAAATGAGGTTTTTAGTGTTCTTTTCTCACTTTTTTCGTGGTGCTTGTAGTCAGAATATCTTACCTTTGCAACATTACAAATCGCAATAGGTTATGGATTATAGTTTAATTAAGGTCAATGCAGAGGTTGAGAATCTTGCACAGGACAAATGTCAGCAGATTCTTCATGACCGACGTGAAGCCCTCGCTAACAAGGTTAGAAGAAGAGCTTAAAAACCAAGAGAGATTGTTTTCTCAAAAAGACACAAAAAGAATTGACATTCCGGGAACGTCGTTTCCCGTGTAACGTAAAAGGTCCCGTTGACAGAACTTGGTTCTGCGACGGGACCTTTTATGGTTTTATTGTTTTCTTTAACTTCCCATTTCTGAAAAGTTCGTTGAGCTTTTATTTTCCAGCCTCTTCCTTGGTAGCCTTCATGATGACTTCCAGGTGGTTGCCTGGCTTGAGGACGATATTCTTAAGGAAGTCGCCTATAGCCTTGCCGTCGACGCTGTTTACAGTCTTCACGTAATCGGTGTGCAGGTCGATGCCGTTGATGACATAGTTGCGCAGGATGCTTGTCCAGTAGCCGTTGGTCTTGGCGTCTACCGAAGCCTGCTTGGTCAGAATCTCCTTGATCTTCTGCAGATCGCTGGCGTTAGGCTGTTCTATGGTAGTCTTTAGGCCAGAGAAGAAGTAAGGCAGAGCCTCGTCGAGCTTCTCGGGGTTGAGCTGTGCGCTGCCGGTCAGGCTGAGGGCTAACTGTCCGTCCCAGTCGAGCTCCATGCTTGCCTCGGCTCCTGCATGGTAGGCTGCACTCAGCTTCTCGCGTATGTTGCGCAGATAGTCCATCTGGAGCAATCGTGCAGAGATGTCGGCGAGCACGCTTGTCTGCAGGGTGTAAGGAGTCTTGGCATACCATATCTCGGTCACCTGCGACATTGGGTTCTCCATGCTCTTGGTGAAGATGTTCTTCACCTCGCCTGTAGCTACAGGGATAGCCTTGTTCTTCAGCTTGGCGCCCTTGCTTGGGATAGAGGCGATGTACTGCTCGATGAGTGGCAGGAGAGTGGCCTCGTCGTAGTTGCCCACGAAGAAGAAGGTGAAGTCCTTGGCATTGGTGAACATCTGTTTGCCCAGTTCGAGCACGCGGTCGTAGTTGACAGCATCGAGGTCCTCAGTCTTTGGGATGCGTGCCATCTTGTTGCCCATGTAGATGGTGCTCTGCAGCGAATCCTGGTAAACCATCTGTGGGTTCTTGCTCTGGTTGGCAAGTGCGGTCTTGATGGTGCTCAGGAGGTTGGCAGCCGATTTCTCGTCCTTGCTTAGCGCTGTCATCTTGAGGTAGATGAGCTGCATGAGGGTCTCGATGTCCTTAGGAGTAGAGTTGCCCGAGAGTCCGTGCTTGAAAGGAGTGACGGTGTAAGCCACACTTGCCTGCTTGCCTGCGAGGGCTTTCTCGAGGTCGTTGCTTGAGAACTGGCCCAGACCGCTGGCGTTGAGCAGCATGCCGCCCATGAAGGCGAAGGTGTAGTCGGCCTTGTCGAGTGCTGCGTAACCTACGTTGGCTGTGGCAGCAAACTGTATCTCGTTGTCCTTGTAGTCGGTCTTCTTCAGCACCACCTTGGCACCGTTGGAGAGGGTGAGGGTCTTGAATCCCAGCTTCTTGTCTTCTGCTGTGCTCTTGATCTTGCCCGCCTTAGGCTTCTGGGCGATGAGAGGCTCCTGCTTCACATTGTCCACATAGGCCTCGAGCTTCTCGCCGCGCACCTGCTTCACGATGTCGGCAAGTTCCTGCTCGGTGGGATAAACAGCACCGTCGGCCTCGCGCATCATGATGAGAGACACCAGGTTGGTGTCGGTTTCGCAAATCAACTGCTTGGCGTACTGGTTGACAGCCTCTACAGGGATGTGAGGCACCAGCATCTGATAGATCTGATATTCGTCCTCTACCGAAGGAATAGGCTCGTTGCCGGTGAAGTTGTCCACATACTGAGTGGTGAACTGCTCGTTCTTCATCTTGTCGCGGTTGGTGTAAGCCTTCTCCATCTGGCTCATAAACTCATCCTTGGCACGCTGATACTCTGTGGCGGTGAAGCCGAAGTCGTGTGCACGCTTCAGTTCGCGCATCACGGCGGCATAGGCCTCCTTCATCTGTCCGTCCTTGGCGAAGCCGAGGGAAGTGAGCGCCTCCTTGGTGCTTGAGAGCAGATAGTCGCCAATGTCGGTTCCTGCCTGCAGATAAGGGCAGTCGGGCTCCTGCGATTTCTCGCTGAAGCGGGCGTTCATCATGCTGGTAAAGATGTTGTCCATATAGCCTTTGAGCAGATAGTCGACACCGTTCTTCAGCGAGTCGGGTGTGGCTTCGTGCTTCATGGAGATCTGGAAGATGCCCATCTGCAGCTCCTTGTCCTTGTCTACCACGTAGATGGCCTGGTTGTTGTCGGGCACTTCCACGGGCACTACCTTGGCAGCATTGGCAGGCACCTTGATGCCTCCGAAGAGCTTCTTGATCTGAGCCTCGATATGGTCTACGTCCACGTCGCCGACGATGATGATAGCCTGGTTGTCTGGGCGATACCACTTGCGGTAATAGGCGCGCAGGGTCTCAGGGTCGCAGCCGTCGATGATGCTCATCAGTCCGATAGGCATGCGGTAGCCATATTTGCAGTCGGGGTAGAGCTTAGGCAGGGCACGCTCCAGTATGCGCTGCTGTCCCACCATGCTCATACGGTACTCATTGTGCACCACGTCGCGCTCGTCGTTGATGGCTTCCTTGGTGAGAGAGATGCCGTTGCTCCAGTCTTTCAGGATGAGCATACATGAGTCTACTGCCGACACGCGTGTGGTGGGCACATCGGTGAAGTAGTACACGGTTTTCTCTATAGAGGTGTAGGCATTGAGGTTGCGGCCATATTCCACACCGATGCTCTGCAGGTATTCCTGGAGGCTGTTGCCCTGGAAGTGCTCTGAGCCATTGAAGGCGAGGTGCTCCAAGAGGTGAGCCAGACCGCGCTGGTCGTCGTTTTCGTTGATAGAGCCTACTTTCTGTGCGATGTAGAAGCTGGCTACATGCTCAGGGAAACTGTTGTGTCGGATGTAATAAGTCAGACCATTGTCCAAATGGCCTATTCTCACATCTTTGTCTACCGGGATAGGTGGCATCATCTGAGCCATGGCCTGTCCGGCAGTAAGCAGCACGATGGCTGCAGCAAAAAACTTCTTAAGTTTCATAATAGCTGATGTTGGTTTATATATATAATAATGTGTATTTATTCTTCTTTCATAAACTTGATGCTGCAAAAGTAGCACATTTCTAACGACAAAGCAAGCATTTGGGAAGTTTTTTTCCCAAATGCCTGCATTCTTAACATAAAACTAACATTCCCCTAACATTCCGCTAACATAACCTAACATTAGGTTCTGTTTTTCAGCCCTTCGCTTTCAGAAAACTGTTCATCCAGCTGCCACGATAGAGGCGGATGAGGAACAGGATGCCGCGGAAAGTCAGTTCGGTGGCCATGGCTATCCATACACCTTCCAGGCCGAAGCGCTGCGAGAGGGCATAGGCCAGGGTGAGGCGCACCAACCACATCGTTCCCAGGTTGATGGCGGCTGGCTTGAAGGTGTCGCCAGCTCCCACGCAGACACAATAGGTCACGATGCTGGCAGCAAAGAACGGTTCGGCAAAAGCCTCTATGCGGAGACAGCGGGTGCCTAAGTCGCAGATGGCATCGACGGGAGAGAGTACTGCCATCATGCCCGGTGCGAAGAGATACATGACAACACCCATCACAGCCATTACGCCCATGCCCAGCCCCACCGTCATATAGGCAAAATTGCGGCACAAGTCGATGCGTCCAGCGCCATGGGTCTGACCGACGAGCGTGGTGGCGGCATCGCCTATTCCGTAGCCAGGCATATAGCACAGGCTCTCGGCGGTGATGGCAAATGAGTGGGCGGCAATGGCGATGTTGCCCAATGGCGCCACTATCATGGTGCTGACAATCTGTGCACCGCTCATCAGGATGTTCTGTATGGCCAAGGGAATGCTTATCTTGAAGGCATTGCGCACGTATTCGCGTACCCAGCTGAAGCGAATCTTGTCCTGACGCAGGTTGAGAATCTTGTTGTGGCAGGCTGCCTGCCAAAGGTTGGGCAGCGAGATGCAGACATAAGCCAGGGCGGTTCCGAAGGCTGCGCCCACCACGCCCATGTGCAGCACATAGATGAAGATGTAGTTGAACACGACGTCGCACAGGCAGATCAGAATTGCCATGATGCTGGGCGTGTGCATGTTGCCTGCGGCCTTGAGCATCATGCCCGACATGTGGTACAGGTAGACAAAGGGTAGCACGAGGCTGTAGACCAGGAAATAGGCCGATGACTTGTCGGCAATGTCATTGCCTCCGCCCAACCAGTGGGGCAGGGGAGAATGAATGCCCACGCCGATGAGGGCTATCAGGATGCTAAAGATGATGCCGCAGAGCAGCGAGTGGCGAAACACCTGGCGGGCTTTGCCGAAGTCGTTGGCTCCGATGAAGTGGGCTACCTGCACTGAGAAACCAGTGGCAAAGGCACTCAGCAGGCTGCCGATAAGCCAGGTGGTGGACTCGATGAGTCCGATGCTCGCTGAAGCCTCTGCACCCAAATGTCCCACCATAGAGGCGTCGATAAAGAACATCATGACGGTGGAAATCTGTGCCAGCATGGAGGGAATACTCAAGCCTACGATGAGGTTCAGTTTCTCACCGCGGTGCATGGAGCGTCCTGCCCGTATCGATTCCATCAGATATTCTGTCTTTTTGCTATATAACATAATGTTTGTACTGCCATTTATTGTTTTCTGTTGAACTGCCCAGTAGTATGTAGGAACAGTCAAAGCGAGAAAATGGCGATCCCTCCTAAAAGGAATCGCCATTTTTATGATTTGAATGTTAAATTTCTATTTATCCCAAAATACAAGATCTTATCACCTTTAAACAAAACCTCTATCTATTGGGTTGAATTCAGCGGATAAGAAAAAGAGAATCTTGAAAACTCTTTTCTATATCCTGACTTCATTCACTTTTCGTCGTCCTTGAATAACAATCTCTTATTTACCTTTAGATTCTAATACCTGTCGTCCTTGAATAACAATCTCTTGTTTACCTAAAACTAATAACCTATCACAATCTATTACCTAACTAAAAACCTAAAACTTATAATTCTGGTGCAAAGGTACTACTATTCTTGAAATCTGCAATACTTTTGCGCATATTTTTGCATGAAAATAACATTTTTTTTGCTTATAAGCCCAAAATGTGTGCGGACACGCACACTTATTTATTCTTTGAAACATATTTTTAGAATTCGGATTTCAGGAGTTTTCTTCAGGAGTTTTCTTAAGGAGTTAAGACAACAGCTTTGTGGGCTTGAAATTAAACATTAAACTGAGTCCACTTGAAAAAGTAGAAACTCACATTTTTTGTCTTTGTGACTTGTTGATAATCAATAGCTGGTTTTCGTAAAACAGACTTTTTCAGGTGGACCTCAGCTCCTTATAATAAAATAATAAAAAAGTCCTGTGCCGAAGAAGCACAGGACTTTCTGTATGGAGGAATAGAATTATTTCTTAATCCATTTGCCATCGGTGTACCAACCCTTGAGCACAATCTCGAATTTGAGCATTGAGTAAGCTGGAATGGTGGAACTGCTGCTCTGGCTGGAACCATAGCCGAGAGTGTAAGGCATGTAAACCATCCAGTGGTCGCCGATATGAGTCATTTTCATCAGGGCAGTGGCAAATCCGTCGACAACGCCCTTCACAATGAAATTGCTGGTCTGAGCCTTGTTGACATCATAGTCGCCGGTGAAATTGTGGTCGAAGACATAGTCGTTCTTCAGCATGCCCTTGTAGCTGACCATTACCGAGTCGGTGTAGAGAGGGCGCACGGCAGAACCTTCGCCCTGCTGCATCACCTGCACCACGATGTTGTCTTCCTGCTCATTGAAGGTAGGAGTGACAGGCTGGTTGTTGAGATCCGTATTTCCCGTCTGGTTCTCCATACTCCAATTGCGGTAGACGTGCCATCCGTTGGCTTCTCCCTCCTGCTTGGCCTTGACAAGAATCTCGGCAAAAGCCGTCTTGTTCTTTGCCTGCCAGTCGTCGTACTCGGAGTCGGTGTTTTCGTCTGTCTCGCTGCATGATGCCAGCACAAGAGCCGACATCATGAACAGAAACAGATATTTCAAATTCTTCAAATTCATCTATGTGTATTTGATTTTTTATCGTTTAGAAGTCCTTGATCTCCTTGCCAAGCTTTTTCAGTACGCTCGTGATGCTCACACGGTCCTCGATGATGCCGCGAAGCTCGCTGATGGCAACACGCTCCTGCTTCATCGTGTCACGATAACGCAGAGTAACCTTGTGGTCGTTAGGAGTATCGTGGTCTACGGTGATACAGAACGGAGTACCGATGGCGTCCTGACGACGGTAGCGCTTGCCGATAGAGTCCTTAGGATCGCCATAGTGGGTGTTGAAGTGGAACTTCAGCTCGTCAACGATCTCGTGAGCCAACTCGGGCAGGCCGTCCTTCTTGTCGAGTGGGAATACGGCACACTTCACTGGAGCCAATGCCTCAGGCAACTTCAGAACCACGCGGCTCTCGCCGTTCTCGAGCTTCTCCTCGCAGTAAGAGTGGCACATCACGCTGAGGAACATACGGTCTACGCCGATAGAAGTCTCTACATCGTAAGGCACGTAGCTCTCGTTCTTCTCAGGATCGAAGTACTTGATAGAGCGGCCGCTGAACTTCTCGTGCTGAGAAAGGTCGAAGTTGGTACGGCTGTGAATGCCCTCTACCTCCTTGAAGCCAAATGGCATCTTGAACTCGATGTCGGTAGCTGCGTTGGCATAGTGGGCCAGCTTCTCGTGGTCGTGGTAGCGATAGTTCTCGTTGCCCATGCCGAGTGCCTCGTGCCATGCCAGACGAACCTTCTTCCAGTACTCAAACCACTTCATCTCGGTGCCAGGCTGGCAGAAGAACTGCATCTCCATCTGCTCGAACTCACGCATACGGAATACAAACTGGCGAGCCACAACCTCGTTGCGGAATGCCTTACCTATCTGGCAGATACCGAAAGGAAGCTTCATGCGGCCTGTCTTCTGAACGCTCAGGTAGTCGACAAAGATACCCTGGGCTGTCTCAGGACGCAGATAAACCTTGCTGGTAGCATCGCTCGCTGCACCCATCTGGGTAGAGAACATCAAGTTGAACTGACGAACGTCTGTCCAATTCTTGGTGCCGCTGATAGGGCATACGATGCCCTCGTCCTCGATGATCTGCTTCAGCATCTCGAGGTTAGGACCCTGCATGGCCTCGGTGTAGCGGGCATGAAGGTCGTCGAACTTCTTCTGATTCTCCAAGACGCGAGGATTGGTGGCGCGGAACTGAGCCTCGTCGAAGCTGTCGCCGAAGCGCTTCTTAGCCTTGGCGATCTCCTTGGCGATCTTCTCCTCGTATTTGGCCATGTGGTCCTCGATGAGCACATCGGCGCGATAACGCTTCTTAGAGTCGCGGTTGTCGATCAATGGATCATTGAACGCATCCACGTGACCTGAAGCCTTCCAAACAGTAGGGTGCATAAAGATGGCTGCGTCGAGACCCACAATGTTCTCGTGCAGCAATACCATGCTCTGCCACCAGTACTGCTTGATATTGTTTTTCAGCTCGACACCGTTCTGACCATAGTCGTAAACGGCTGCCAAACCATCATAAATTTCGCTACTTGGAAACACGAAGCCATACTCTTTGCAATGGCTTACAATCTTCTTAAAAACATCTTCTTGTGCCATGATGAAATCTTATATTTTTCAAATTTTCGGCAAAGATACGCCTTTTTCTCGAATTTTCTTTGTATTTTTGCCTAAAATATATAAAATAAGTATTAAAAGCTATCTATGAGCGACGAAATTAAAGACAAAGACGAACTTCAGAAGGGTGGTGAGCCACAAGATTTGGATGCGGCTGAACAGCATTCCGACTACAAGCCTGTCAACAGGTTTGACGCTTCGGCGGTGCGCCATCTTAGCGGAATGTACCAGAACTGGTTCCTCGACTATGCCTCCTATGTGATTCTCGAGCGTGCCGTGCCTCATATCGAGGACGGACTGAAGCCCGTGCAGCGACGCATACTGCACTCGATGAAGAGAATGGACGACGGAAGATACAACAAGGTGGCGAATATCGTGGGACACACCATGCAGTTTCACCCGCATGGTGACGCCTCTATCGGCGACGCACTCGTACAGATGGGACAGAAAGACCTGCTCATCGACACACAGGGAAACTGGGGAAATATCCTCACCGGCGACCGTGCTGCGGCTTCACGATACATAGAGGCGCGTCTGTCCAAATTCGCACTCGACGTGGTGTTTAATCCCAAAACAACCGACTGGCAGCTCTCCTATGACGGCCGCAACAAGGAGCCTATTACGCTCCCCGCCAAGTTCCCCTTGCTGCTGGCACAGGGAGCAGAGGGCATTGCCGTAGGTCTGAGCAGCAAGGTGCTGCCACACAACTTTAATGAGCTTTGCGATGCTGCCGTACACTATCTCAAGGGCGAGCCTTTCACCATCTATCCCGACTTCCCTACGGGTGGAGCCATCGATGTGAGCAAGTATAACGACGGACAGCGTGGAGGCGTGCTGAAGGTGCGTGCCAAGATAGACAAACTCGACAACAAGACGCTTGTCATCACCGAGATTCCTTTCAGCAAGACCACCGGAAGCCTCATCGACTCCATCACCAAGGCGGTGGAGAAGGGAAAGATAAAGGCCAGAAAGATAGAGGACGTTACCTCTGCCAACGTGGAAATCCTCGTCCATCTGGCTCCCGGAACCTCTTCCGACAAGACCATGGACGCACTCTATGCCTTCAGCGACTGCGAGATCAACATCTCGCCCAACTGCTGTGTCATCGAGGACAACAAGCCTTGCTTCCTCACCGTGAGCGATGTGCTGCGCCACAGCGTAGACCGCACCATGGGACTGCTGCGCAAGGAGCTGATGCTGCGCAAGGGCGAACTGGAGGAGCAGCTCTTCTTCTCCTCACTCGAGCGTATCTTCATCGAGGAGCGCATCTACAAGGAGCGCAAGTTCGAGCAGAGCAAGAGTCAGGACGAGGTTGTGGCCTTTATCGCCTCGAAGCTGGAGCCTTTCAAGGACAAGCTCTTCACAGCCGTAGTCGACGGAAAAGGCAAGGTGGAGTATGCATTCCACAGAGAGATAACGCGCGAGGACATTCTGAAACTCCTTGAAATCAAAATGCAGCGCATCCTGAAATATAATAAGGACAAGGCCGACGACCTCTTGCTGAAAATCAAAGCCGAACTGGCGGAGATAGAGAACGACCTCGCCCACATGACTGATGTCACCATCAACTGGTTTGAATATCTCAAGACCAAGTATGGCAAGGCGCATCCACGACGCACCGAGATAAGAAACTTCGACACCATCGAGGTGACCAAGGTGGTGGAGGCCAATCAGAAACTCTACATCAACCGACAGGAAGGATTCGTGGGTACAGGACTGAAGAAGGATGAGCTGGTGTGCAACTGCTCCGACCTCGACGATATCATCATCTTCTATAAGGACGGAAAGTTCAAGGTGACCAAGGTGGCCGACAAGATCTTCGTGGGAAAGAACATCCTCCATGTGCAGGTGTTCAAGAAGAACGATAAGCGAACCATCTACAACTGTGTGTATCGCGACGGCAAGCAGGGCGAATACTTCATCAAGCGATTCAACGTGACGTCGATGACACGCGACAAGATGTACGACATCACGCAGGGAACGCCCGGAAGCCGTGTCATCTACTTCACGGCCAACCCCAACGGCGAGGCTGAAATCATCAAGATAACACTGGATCCCGACCTCTCGAAGAAGCGACAGAGCATCTTTATCGAGAAAGACTTCTCGGATATTATCATCAAGGGACGTGCCGCCAAGGGCAATCTGCTCACCAGGCGAACCATCCGTCGCATTGGTCTGAAGAGTCATGGCCACAGTACCTTGGGAGGAAGAAAGGTGTGGTTCGATCCTGATGTCAACCGTATTAATTACGACGAGAACGGACGTTTCCTCGGCGAGTTTAATGACGATGAATATATTTTGGTGGTTCTCGACAATGGCGAGTTCTATATCACCAACTTCGACCCCAACAACCACTATGAGGACAATATCCTGCGACTGGAAAAGTGGGACGAGCATAAGATATGGACTGCCGTTCTCTATGATGCCGACAATGAGGGCTATCCTTACATCAAGCGATTCACCATGGACGCTGCCAAGCGCCATCAGAACTTCCTTGGCGAGAATGTCAACAGCAAGCTGATTCTCCTTACCGATACAGTTTATCCTCGTATCAAGGTGACTTATGGAGGTGTGGATGCTGTGCGTCCTGCCGAGGAAATCGACGCCGAGCAGTTTATCGCACAGAAGAGTTTCAAGGCTAAGGGAAAACGACTCTCTACCTGGAACATCGGTTCTATAGAGGAAATAGAGCCGACCCGTTTCCCAGAGCCTGCAGATACAGCCGATGCTGCCGACGCAGCTGAGGGCGATGAGACGACAGCCGATGGCGATGCTGCCGACGGCAAAGTGTCGTCCAGGACAAAGGCAAAATCATCCGACGAGAACCTCGACCCTGATGCCGGCAAGAGCCAGCAACAGATTATCGATGAGCTGACAGGACAGACAAGCCTCTTCGACGATAAGAACTTTACTGCGGAAGACGAAAAAGACCGCGACTGGCTGAAGGATCAATAGGGGAGTTGCTTCAGGAGTTCCAGAAGAAACTTCCTTCCCCATAAAGAAAGCCGCCCCAGAAGCTTAAAGCTATCTGTGGCGGCTTAAAAGAAAAGATTTACCCTGTATTATTACTCAATAATAATCAAAACTCTGCGGCATTCCTCCTTTGAACAGCCGTTGCTGTCGCCAATGGCCTTCCCCAACTTGATGTCGAAGTCCTTGATGCCTTGTTTCTTCAGGAAGTTGACAACATTGTTCAGACGACCCTCGCTGAGTTTGTAGTTCTTTGAAGAAACTCCGTCCGACGAAGCCTCACCGATGATGGTAAGCTTGTAGTCGCCCTGTTCCTTCAGGGTGTTGATAAACTTCTTCAAGCGAAGTCTTTCCTGAGTCGTGATGTTGGTCTTGTCTACGGTGAAGAATACCTCGTAAGACTTCACCTTCTTCGACTTCTCGCAGTCGTCGAGCAATGACTGCAGCTCGGCATTGTCCTTGCGGCAAGCCTTCAGACTCTCAGACAATCCGTCGTATGCACGCTGCTTTTCAGCCAATTGCTTTTCGTAGGCTTCCTTCATTTCGGCCTGATCTCTCAGAGCCTTGTAGTAGCGGGCCTTGTTGCTTGGCATCACCTTGCTGACGAAGTTGAAGCGAAGAACCACTCCTGCACTGTACATTCCCTTAGGAGTCAAGTCCTTGTTGAGAGGCAGATAATTGTATCTGCCGAATACACCTGCTGTCCAGCGAGAGGAAAGGTCGTATTCCAACGACAGGGTTGCCGGGATATACATCGCATCTACATGGTCGTTGAAGGCATGGCTCTTCATGTAGTCGTGGGTGTAGACATTGTAGTAGCCTTCACCCTTGGCAACAGCCATCTCTCGGTAAGAGAAGGTGGTGGAGTTGCGGCTCCATCCACGCAGATAACCGACACCGACTCCCAACCAGAGGTTGAGCTGCTGAGCCTTGCGGTTGTGCCAGAACTCCATGATGTTGAAGTCTACATTCAGGTCGGCCATGGCGTACTGCATGGTATAGCGGTTCTGGAATCTGTCCATCTTGGTCTCCAAGGTCGTAGGATAGGTCTTTCCTGTAGAAGGATCTTTTATCTCATAATCCTTGTTCGTTGTGGTAGAGAGCATGCCCTTGTCTGTCGACCTGAGCATGTCGTACTCTAAGTTCAAACCCAGTCTTACCCAGGGCTTGATATTGTATTTCACTCCGACACCTCCGAAGGGCATGATGTGCTTTCTTTTAGCTATCTCGTCCATACCCCTCATGCCATGATACAGAGTTCCTCCTCCCTGGATGTAAACCGACCAAGTGTGAGTACGCACCGTATCATTGTAGGTTTGTGCTTGGAGTGTGGCAGCCGTCGCTAAGACGGCGACTGCCAAGGTTAAACGTTTTATTCTCATAATTGTAACTGCTTTGAATTTGTAATGCGGTAGCATATTGGCATGAGATATTCATGCTCTTTCTGCAGATTCTTACTTATTCGGGATACTCGAAAGATGGAGTTCCTGTTGCATCAGCATCATTTTGCAAGTAAAAGTTGCACTTCAAAACCGACATGATGACTCCATCTTTATAGGTAGTCAAGTTAAGCAATGTGTTGCTGACTCCTCCATAGGAGAGGCTATTCTTTCCTTTGGCATCCACGTAAAGGATGTGTAAGATGTTCTTAACGGTTGAAGTAATATTATAATTCATCTGCTCTGGCACTTTGGCTATTCTGATAACCTTCTTGCCGTTGGCGAGTTGCATGGGCTGGAGTGTACCTGCCACAACTTCTGTTGTTGAAACAACTTGCTCGGTATTTACCTTGATTAAGTTGTTGTTCTGTACCGTGCCTGTATAAGCTGAATAGTAGGCGTAGCATAGGATAGTAGGCTTCTGTACCTCAAGCATGTCTGAGATGATTTTCTTCAGAGTTGGGTCTGCTGATACTGCTGCCCACATCGCTGGTTCCATGTATACAGAGGTTTTGTCGGCTGGATCCTGATAGATGCCGTTGTCGGCAGCCATCTTTTCCAACTGCTTGAGCATGGCTTGTGAGTTGGCGTCCTGCTTGTCCTTCAGCTCTTTAATGGCTGTAGTAAGGGCATTCTGCAACTTGGTGTTAGATTTTACTACCTTGCTAACTCCTTTAGCGATAGCAGTGTTGAGAGCTGCGGTCTGTGCGGTGATAGCATCAACAACTCCTGCGATGACAAGGTTCATGTCGGTTGTCTGCTGTGTGATGGCACTCTTTATGCCGTTCTCCAAGCCTGTGATAGAGCCCTTAATCTCGCCTCCCTGTGTGGTGATGGCTGTTCCGATAATGCCGCCCTGTTGGTTTACTGCTGCCACAATAACGTCACCGTTCTGACCGATGGCTGTAACGATCTTGCCGCCCTGCTGCTCTATCATCTCCTTCAGAGCAATGAGCTGGTTCTTCATGCCGTTTTCCATGTTGACGATGGCTGTTGTGTTGTCACTCAACTTAACGGTGAGTTGTCCAGTCATGTCATCGATGCTACCCTTTACTGCTGTGTAGCCCGTGGTGATGTTGGTGTTCACATTGTCAATGGCGGTCTTCAGGTTGCTGAGTTCTGTCTTGATTTCGCCAAGTGCAGAGTTGTTGCTTCCAAGTTTGTTCTCCACTGATGTGAGACGGAGATCGAGCGTGGTATTAATCTTATCGTTAACTACCTTAATCTCTGCCAGTCCTGCACCTACAGTGGTGTTGATGGCCTCAAGCTTTGTGCCTAACGTCAAGGTCTGGCTCTTCAACTCGGTTGTGAGGTCGAGGATGCTACTCTTGAGCTGTGCTGCGATGAGTGAGCCGTTGGTGTCGATGGTGAGGCGGAGCAGTTTGCTCTGTGCTTCGAACGTATCGCTCAAATTACCAATAGCAGTTACAATCTTTTTGCCATGGTTGTCGATATTGGTATTCAACTCGGTGAAACCATTAACAAGCGTAGTGTTGATCTGAGCAAGACCAGTCTTTGTTGTCTCCTCAAGGAACTTGATGGCACCCGTGTTCTTGTCAATCTCTGCCTTGATGTCAGCGAGACCAGTCTGTACAGCTAAGGTAAGCGCATTGAAACGTGCATCCAGACTTGATGTCTGGTCGTTGATAGCGGTGATGATGGCATCAGCCTTAGCTACGATGGTAGCATTGAGGAGCTTGCCTGTGGTGTCAATCTGCAGGCGCAGAACCTCTCCATTTTTGTTCATAGCGGTCACAATCTTATCGCCATTTTCGTTCATTGTGGTCTTGATAGCTGTGAAGCCATCGATCAATGTAGCATCTATCTTCAGCAAGCTGGTATTGAGATTTCCTAAGCTACCCTGAGTATTGTCATCGAGGAGTTTGATGGCACCTGTATTCTTGTCAATTTCCACCTTGATGTTTGCCAAACCTGTCTCTATAGCTGTTGTCAGTGCATTGAAACGAGACTCCATGCTTGCTGTCTGGTCGTTGATAGCCTTGATGATAGCATCAGCCTTTGCGATTAAGGTAGCATTGAGGAGCTTGCCTGTGGTGTCGATCTGTAGGCGTAGAACTTCAGCATTTTCGTTCAATGCGGTCACGATCTTGTTGCCATTTTCATCTATTGTGGTCTTGATAGCTGTAAAGCCATTGAAGATTGTCGTGTTGATGGTGTTGAGACCAGCTTTCAGGCTCTCGCCCTGTGCTGTGATGGCACCAGTGTTGTTGTTGATCTCTACCTTGATGTCGGCAAATCCGCCCTTCACGGCAGCTGTCAAGGCTGCTATGCGCTCTGCCATGGTGTTGCCCTGGTTGTTGATAACGTCTACAAGAGCATTGCCAGAAGCCAAGATTTGTGCTGAGATAAGCTTACCTGTGGCATCTATCTGCAGGCGTAGAAGCTCGCCATTCTGGTTCATGGCGTATACGATGGCTTCGCCCTGTGCGGTTACCTGACCTGTGAGTGTGGTCAATTGTGCGGTTAAGGCTTCGAAACCATTAAATAAAGATGTGTTGATGTCTTTAAGACCATTCTTTGTATTCTCACTCAATACTGTGATGGCACCCGTGTTGGCATCTACTGCCAACTTAATGTCTGCCATGCCGTCTCTCAACAATGTGTTGAGGGCATCAAAGCGCTCTTTCAGCGTCTTGTTCAAGTTATTGACTGCATCTACCAGTGCCGAGTAGTCATTGATAAATGTGTTTCCACCATAATCGACAGTAGGTTCAGTTACGTCCGTACATGCCGACAAGCTCAAGGCTGCTATGAGCAACATAGGATAAAACTTCTTTTTCATAATTAATTTAGGTTTTAAGCTCCACTTTTCCTTATACACCTTTTAAATATATTTACTTTCATATATCTTATTACAATATAAATATAAAAAAGGGAAGCAGTTAATAAAATAGGTTATTACTTTCGACTGCAAAAATAAGTAAAAACTAATCAATGGGAGTGAACCTCAGTTTTTTGTTGTGAACCTCAGTTTTTTAACGTGAACGTGCGGTGGATTCAGTATTTTTTAACTAAATCCACCGCACGTTCACGTTGATTTTATTCCTTTCAAGCAGTTTTTGTACCTATATTGTGCTTTTATATCATTTTCCCCTCCATACGGATAAGGTTGTTGAATATCCCTATTTGCGGAAGTTGAGTAAAGCGAAAGTCGAGTAAAAAAAGGTAAAAAGTTCAGCTCACATACTTCTCTATCAGGTCGTAGTCGAAGTCTTTGAGTCGCTTTCTGGCATTGGTGAGTCCCCATCTGTTCTTGAAACCGCACAGCTCGGCAGCGGCTTCCTGTCCTATGTTGGCAGAAGAGTCGGACGCCATCAGCCTTTCGTAATGACGGATGCGGAAAGCGTTGACCAGTCTGTAGAATCCCACTTGTGTGATGAAGGTGCCTGCCAGAGTGTGGTTCATCGAACTGACATCGCGCACCACTTCTATTCGCTTCAGGCTGGGTTCCAGATATCTGCGGCTTACGATGGTGAGTACCTCGTCCTTCACCGATTCCCAGTTTTCTTGTTCCATCTGCAGTCGTAGTTTCTCCTTATTATATGTGATGAGTTTTGGCTCATCGGATGTGTCGTCTATAGGGGCTTCTTCTAATACTTGACCATCTGTAGTCTGTACGATTTTCTCAAATAATTCTTTCTCTTGCAAGATTTGCTCCATGTTTTCGTTTTCTATGAAGTCCATATTGTTTTTATTTTGCTCGGAGTGAATCATTTTGTTGGGGTGCAGAATGCGGCAGAGGAACTGAACCTGCCATGCTGCCATAAATAGGTCAATATATGCTTTGACCATTTGGTTGTCAAGAATAAACAGGGTCCACATCATGAGGAGGCCTAAGGCTGGCAGGTGCAATATCTTCTTGGCAAAGGCGAAGGGGAAGTCGGATTCGTTGGAGTAGTTCTGTGTGTGGTAACTATCTACTTTCTTAATAAGCCATTTACACTCCTTGAAGAGATGGATGGAAAGTAGGATGCTGACACCTCCCATGGCAATCTCCCATGTTAACTTGTAGGGGATGAGTAGATTGTTCTGATGGAAAAAGACGATAAATAAAAGCCCACCCAGCAATAGGAATGGGGTGACGAAATAGGTCACTGCCGACCATTGACGCCAAGGTTTATCCGTTTGGAAATAGCGATGGTAGAGTATGGTGAAGCATACGGGATAGTAGAGTATACCGAAGCTACGGGCAAATAGCCAGGTTCCTGGGTCGCCAGGACACAATACGTAAGGCAACTGCAAAGCCGTTGCTGTGTAAAAGAATGTCATCTGTCGGCGAGCAGGGTAGAAGAAGTCGCCCCCCCATTTGTCGAACGGATGACACATGTGAAACCATCTGACAACGCCACATATCACGCCAGACAATATATAGGTATAGCATGCTAATGAGTAGAAGTCTTCTGGTTGAGTAAAAATAGTAGGAATATTCATCTGTGATATCATCTTTTTTAGTTAGTAATTCTGGCTTCGCAAGTTGGGAAGTAATTGTAACAGAACTTGCTAAAGTTCTTTGAGATATAGATTCGCGCCATTATCTCAGTTTGCAAAAATAGTAATAAAATTGCGAAAAAGCAAGCAACTTCCAAGTTTTTTGTCTTTTTCTTCTTCTAATTGAAATATAAGTTGTATCTTTGCACTCGCAAATGCGCTTGTGGCGAAATTGGTAGACGCGCTAGACTTAGGATCTAGTGGTTCAGGCCGTGTAGGTTCGAGTCCTATCAGGCGCACATGATAAAATCCTGACTGCTTGCTAAGTAGTTAGGATTTTCTTTGTTTATCGAAGTGTGTCATTAAGTGTCATAAAATAAATATTCAGTTTTTCCTCTTTCGTATTAATAAATTTATTATATTTGCACCATCGTTATACACCAACGAATAAATGGAATTATTACTAACCAACAAATATAGCATTATGAACAGCATTCCATTAGTATTTTGGCTCATTCCAATAGCCAGCGTTGTGGCATTGGGAATGGCATGGTTCTTCTTCCGCACCATGATGAAGGAGGATGAAGGTACAGACAGGATGAAAGAAATCGCAGAGCATGTAAGAAAGGGTGCTATGGCTTACCTCAAGCAGCAGTACAAGGTGGTGACGGCCGTCTTCGTTGTTCTCGCCATTGTTTTCGCCTTCATGGCTTATGTGCTGAAGGTGCAGAATCCATGGGTGCCCTTTGCCTTCCTCACCGGCGGACTCTTCTCTGGTTTGGCAGGATTCTTTGGCATGAAGACCGCTACTTATGCTTCTGCCCGTACAGCCCATGGTGCACGCACCGGACTGGACAAAGGTCTGAAGATAGCCTTCCGGAGCGGTGCCGTGATGGGACTCGTGGTGGTGGGACTCGGTTTGCTCGATATTGCCATCTGGTTTATTGTTCTTAATGCGGTGTACGAAGGAGAGGCCACAGCCCTTGTCACCATTACCACCACCATGCTGACCTTTGGCATGGGTGCTTCCACCCAGGCACTCTTTGCCCGTGTGGGAGGAGGAATTTATACCAAGGCTGCCGATGTGGGAGCCGACCTCGTGGGCAAGGTAGAGGCGAATATTCCTGAAGACGATCCTCGCAATCCAGCTACCATAGCCGACAATGTGGGCGACAATGTGGGCGATGTGGCAGGAATGGGAGCCGACCTCTACGAAAGCTATTGCGGTTCGATATTGTCGACAGCCGCCTTGGGAGCCACGGCTTTTGCCATGAATGGCGATATGCAGCTGCGTGCCGTCATTGCACCTATGGTTATCGCAGCCATCGGCATCTTCCTGTCTCTCATCGGCATCTTCTTGGTTCGTACCAAGGAAGGCGCTTCCATGAAAGAGCTTCTCCACTCGTTGGGACTTGGCACCAATGTCAGCGCGGCACTTATAGCCGTTGCCACATTCGCCATTCTCTATCTGTTGGGCATAGAGAACTGGCTCGGCCTTTCTTTCTCAGTCATCAGCGGTCTTGTGGCTGGAGTCATCATCGGACAGGCAACAGAATATTACACCTCTCAGAGTTATAAGCCTACACAGAAGATAGCCGAGGCATCGCAGACAGGCCCTGCCACAGTTATTATAAAAGGTATAGGCACGGGAATGATTTCCACCATGATTCCCGTTGTCACCATCTCTGTAGCCATCATGCTGAGTTATCTTTGTGCCAATGGCTTCGATATGTCGCTGTCGGCCAAATCTATCAGTACCGGACTTTATGGCATCGGCATCGCGGCAGTGGGCATGCTGTCGACTCTCGGCATTACACTTGCCACAGACGCCTATGGACCTATAGCCGACAATGCTGGCGGAAATGCTGAGATGAGCGGATTGGGCAAGGAGGTTCGTGAGCGTACTGATGCGCTCGATGCCCTGGGCAATACGACAGCTGCCACAGGCAAGGGCTTTGCCATCGGTTCGGCAGCTCTGACGGCTCTTGCCCTTCTTGCATCCTACATCGAGGAGATCAAGATAGCCATGATACGTGCCGTAGAGAACGGAAAACAGTATGTAGACGCAGCTGGCAATGTCTTCGATCCTTCGAATGCAACAACAATAGATTTCATCAACTTCTTCCAGGTAAACCTCATCAATCCTAAGGTTTTAGTTGGAGCATTCCTCGGAGCTATGGCAGCATTCCTGTTCTGTGGCTTGACCATGGGAGCAGTAGGCCGTGCTGCAGAATCGATGGTTCAGGAGGTACGCCGGCAGTTCCGTGAGATCAAGGGAATACTCGAAGGCAAAGCTACGCCTGACTATGGTCGATGTGTGGAGATAAGTACCCGTAGCGCACAACGCGAGATGATCATCCCTTCTTTGCTCGCCATCATTATTCCTATCGTTGTGGGTCTTGTGTTGGGTGTGGCTGGAGTTCTCGGACTTCTCACCGGCGGTCTGGCAGCAGGCTTTACCCTTGCTGTGTTCATGTCCAATTCGGGAGGCGCATGGGACAATGCCAAGAAGATGATAGAAGAGGGAAGCTTTGAAGGAAAGGGCAGCGAGAACCACAAGGCGACTATTGTGGGCGATACCGTAGGCGACCCGTTCAAGGACACTTCCGGTCCGTCGCTCAACATTCTTATCAAACTCATGTCAATGGTTAGCATCGTGATGGCTGGTCTGACCATTGCTTTCCTATAATTCGAAGAATACGTAATAGAAATATGTTGAATAAACACTACTCCTTGGCTGATGGCTGCTCCCTGACAGTGATATGCTCGCTGGTCGTGTGGATGTTAGTAGCCGTCTGCCAAGCTGCTTATGGCAAAGATGTCTATCCGAAACAAGCTGTAGAGATAGCCAAGAAGTACATCACCCTGTCTCGCGAAGTGAAGGCTCAAGCGCGGGCAAAGGGACTTCGCCCTGCAGCCTTGGCACCTTATTATATTTATAACGATGCACAGGGCAAAGGTTTTGTCGTTGTTGCTGGTGACGATGATATGGGCGATGTGTTGGCCTATAGCACCGAGGGAACCCTCGATACACTACAGGCTAATCCTGGTGTAAAGCTACTCCTGGAGGCTTATCGTCAAACGTATGATGTGCTGAAAGAAGGGCGGGTGATGGTGCAGAGAAAAGCCCGTTCGGGGTTGTTCTCGAAGACCGTATCTCCCTTGTTGAAAAGCAAGTGGGGACAGTCGCATCCGTTTAATGCCCAGACGGGTTATCCCTATAGTGGGTGTGTGGCAACAGCGGTGGCCCAGATGATGTATTACTATCAATGGCCTGCTCAGGGGAGTGGTAAAAACGAATATCGCGTCACCTATTATAATACAATGAAGAGTGCAGACTTTAGTCAGTCGCACTACGATTGGGCGAATATGCTGCCCGATTATAATTATCCTGTATCTGCGACAAAGGAGCAAGAGGATGCTGTAGCCTTACTGATGAACGATGTGGGGGTAGCTTCCTTCATGCAGTACACCCCAGCTTCAAGTGGTACACAAGGTATTTTTGCGTATCAGGCTCTTCAGAAAAATTTCGACTATACTGCGGCTTATGCCACCAAGGCTGTCGAAGGTCCGACTCATTTTGCGCAGATCTTGCGGCAGGAATTACTTAATGGTTGTCCTGTTTATCTGGAAGGTCGTCCTGCAGGTAATGCTTCAGGTCATGCTTGGGTAACTGATGGGTTTGATGAGAATGGTCTTTTCCACATGAATTTTGGATGGGATGGACAGGGCGATGCCTACTATTCGCTCACCAATCTTAGCCTCTCACAGACGGGAAGCGAATTCCAAGGCAAGCCCTTGGCCTTCAATCGTGCTATTATGGCCATCTTGGCACATCCCAATAATGGCAAATATCCCGCAATAGAGCGTGGACTTTTGGAGTCATCTCCTCAGTTGATGTTTAATGAGGGTGGGGCTGTTCTTCTAAAGGATGCAGAAGATAAAAGCTTCCTTGCTTCTCAGTCGTTGACCATCGAGATGAACTCTTTTGTCAATAAGGGTAAGCCTTTTAAGGGTGATGTGGGCATAGCTGTTTATGATGCTGAGGGTACATGCCGACAGGTGGCTTATACCGACGATCACGCTATAGGCGGTTTTACTCAACGACTCTATGGTGGAAGCGATGCAGGGTTTATGGGAAGCGATTATCTTGTCAATCAAGTTCAGTCTGTAAAAATGAAACTTACAGGTTTGGAAAATGGTTATTATCGGTTGGTCCCTGTATGTGTAGCTCAACGAGAGGATGGTTCGTGGGATGAATTCTTCGCGATGAAGAAGGCTCCCATCATAGAGGTGGAACTATCTGATGGACGAGGTCGCATCTCTGAAATATGTTCTACTGATGTTGTTTTTCAGTTGATGTCGCAGCCCAGGCTCTCAGGTCAAGCAGAGCAGGGTGGAAAGGTATTGACCTTTTTTACGTTGAAAAACCTGAATGGTGTGCCTCGCGACTGTTATCTGAGGGTGCGGTTGCTCGACGATAGGAAGGCGGTAGTGCTCGATACTCGTGTGGATGAGTTGACCGAGATAGAGGGCTTTACCGAAGCTGAGATTCCCATCGTTCTTTCTTTGCCAAGCAGCATGACTCCAGGACGTTATGAAGTGCAACTTTCTTTGTCGGCTGATGCGGAAGAGACGGTGGTTTATCCCGTCAACCTTATTCACGATAAGGATGCTGCCTATATCGAAGTGCTCAAGGCACAGGAAAAGCCTCTCATGGATCAGGTAGAAGTCTTTTTTGCTGATGACTCGCATGAAAAAATAGAATCAGGCAGCGTTGATGTGTCGAAAATATCTCTCTTCAAAATGGCAGTCTTGCTGCGTACGTCTGAAGGTCGTAACTATGAAGGAAATGTATCAATGTTCTGCGAAGACATGATGACCCACGAAAAGACGCAGGTTAAGGGCATTGATGACAGGGTGTCTGTCTCGTCGTCTATGTCTGTGCCTCTCTTTAGTTGTTGGTTGCGTCAGGGCGACCTGTCATGGGAAGATGGGCATACCTATCGTGTGATGGTGATGGGTGAGATAGACGGGCAGCAGGTGGAACTTGCTAATCCGCAGTCCGCCACCTATTACCTGCATCGTAAGGGGGATATCCTAACACTCTCACAAGGTACTCCAACGTCCATAGGGACTGTAGCTATAATAGCACCTTCTTTCACCATCAAGCGAGAGGGTGTTAGAATCATCGTGTCGGGGACAGAACTAAAGTCGTTGCGACTATATGATGTGGCTGGTCGACTGCTTCAGCAGACCACGTCAGCCGACGGAAAACATGCCGTCCTTACCCTACAAGGAACAGCATCAGGCATCTCTGTGTTGCGCATAGATGCTGGTAGGCAATGTTTTACCTATCGTCTTCTGTGAGAGATGTATGAAATAAGAAGAATGAAATAAGAAATCCCCGACAGTTAGGATATTGCTTCCTACTGTCGGGGATTTCTTATTTCTTTATAGAGCTGCCATCATGCGTAGTATTTGTCATGAGGGCAAACAACACCTTACTTATTCTGCATTGGCAAGCGCCTCGCGTACCTTGGCTTCTATTTCTTCGAGAAGCTCAGGGTTGTCCTTCAGTATCAGCTTGGTTGGGTCGGCACCCTGTCCCAGGTTGGAGCCATTATAGCTGTACCAGCTTCCGCTCTTCTTGATGATGCCATGCTCCACGCCCAGATTGAAAACTTCGCCTGCGTGGCTGATGCCTTCGCCAAACATGATGTCGAACTCAGCCTTGCGGAAAGGAGGAGCCACCTTGTTCTTGACCACCTTTACGCGCACCAGGTTTCCTATAACATTATCGCCATCCTTGATGGCTGTAGCCTTACGGATGTCGAGGCGTACAGAAGCGTAGAACTTCAGGGCGTTGCCACCCGTTGTTGTCTCAGGATTTCCGAACATGATACCTATCTTCTCGCGCAACTGGTTGATGAAGATACAGGTGGTATTGGTCTTGCTGATGGTAGAAGTGAGCTTGCGCAGAGCCTGGCTCATCAGTCGGGCCTGGAGTCCTACAACATTGTCACCCATGTCGCCCTCAATTTCCTTCTTAGGAGTCAGGGCAGCCACAGAGTCGATGACGACGATGTCTACCGCAGCCGAACTGATCAGCTGGTCGGCTATCTGAAGCGCCTGCTCACCATTGTCGGGCTGCGAAATCCACAGGTTGTCAACATCTACGCCCAACTTGGCAGCATAGAAACGGTCGAAGGCATGCTCGGCATCGATGAATGCGGCAATACCTCCTGCTTTCTGAGCCTCTGCGATGGCATGGATGGCAAGTGTGGTCTTACCAGAAGATTCCGGACCATAGATTTCAATGATTCGTCCCTTGGGGTAGCCGCCTACGCCCAAGGCCATATCGAGGGCGATACTTCCAGTAGGAATCACCTCTATATTCTCAATGTGCTCGTCGCCAAGCTTCATGATAGATCCCTTACCGAAGTCTTTCTCTATCTTGGCCATGGCAGCCTGAAGGGCCTTCAGCTTACCCTCGTTGGGGCTCAGGGTTCCTTCCTTTATTTCGTCTTTCTTTGCCATATCTTTCTAATGTTTTATGACTTAGTGACGATAAAAACGGCTTGGTATGAATAGTACCTTTCTGTCTTCGCCGTCACTAAGGGGGTATTTTGATAATGATTAGTCAATCTCCAAGTCGCCGTCGAACACCTCGTGCCAAGGCAATCCCTGCTTGTTGAGCTGCTCCATGAATGGATCTGGGTCGAATTCCTCAACATTCCATACGCCAGGTTTCTTCCAGATGCCCTTGAGGAACATCATGGCACCGATCATGGCTGGCACACCCGTGGTATAGCTTACGCCCTGCATGCCGGTCTCGTTGTATGCTTCCTGATGCTTGCAGTTGTTGTAAACATAATAGGTGTGCTCCTTGCCGTCCTTCTTTCCGCGGATGCGGCAACCGATAGAGGTCTCTCCGTCGTAGTTCTCACCGAGGTCCTGAGGGTTAGGCAATACGGCCTTGAGGAATTGCAGTGGTACGATCTTCACCTTGGCAGTCTTGCCGGAGCCGTCGGCCAATGGAGCCTCGTATTCTATCTCGTCGATGCGGCTCATGCCGAGGTTCTCTATACAGTCGAGATAGGTGAGATACTGCTGACCGAATGTCATCCAGAAGCGAGCCTCCTTGATGGTAGGATAGTTCTTTACCAGGCTCTCCAGCTCCTCGTGGTGCATCAGATAGCTCTCGCGAGGACCGATGTTAGGATAGGTGAGAGGTTTGTGGATAGACAGAGGGTCGGTCTCAATCCATTCTCCATTCTTGTACCACAGACCTTTCTGGGTAATCTCACGGATGTTGATTTCTGGGTTGAAGTTGGTTGCGAAAGCCTTGTGGTGATTGCCGGCATTGCAGTCTACGATGTCGAGAACCTCAATCTCGTCAAAGTGATGCTTGGCAGCGTATGCAGTAAAAATGCCCGAAACACCAGGGTCGAAGCCGCAGCCAAGGATAGCGCAAAGACCAGCTTTTTCAAACTTGTCCTTGTAAGCCCATTGCCATGAATACTCAAAGTGAGCCTCGTCCTTGGGCTCGTAGTTGGCCGTGTCCATATAGTTGCAACCGCAGGCTAAGCAGGCGTCCATGATGGTGAGGTCCTGATAGGGCAGAGCGAGATTGATGACCAACTCAGGTTTGTAGCTGTTGAAGAGGACTTTCAACTGCTCCACATCGTCGGCATCCACCTCGGCTGTCTGGATGTCCATCTTGTAGCCTTTATCGTGGATAGACTTCACCAACTTGTCGCATTTTTCCTTGCGGCGGCTGGCAATCATGAACTCTGTAAAAACGTCCTGGTTCTGGACAATCTTAAAGGCTGCCACGGTAGCGACGCCACCTGCGCCAATCATAAGTACTCTACTCATTTAAGTATAAATGTTTAATGTTATTATTTCTTGTTTTAGCTCATTTTATTTGCTGACGTCCATCAGCTTATTTTATTTCATTTGCTGATATGCCTAAGGCATTCATCAGCGAATAGCCCAGTATTTCTTGTCGGAAGTTGCCGCCGGGAAGAGGCTGCATGGCAAAGAGAGTGACGCGTTTCTCGTCGTCTACCTTGCGAAGCATGTCGCGTAACTGGTCGTAGGCATCGCCTTCCTCCGAGTTGGGAATGATCATCACTCGTTTCACCTCCTTGGCATTGCAAACCGTGCGGGCTACGTCTACGAGGAAATCGTCTTTGCCCACCATCTTTTCTTCCGTAGGATATGAAGAGATGACGAACTCGCCCAGACGTGGATCCTTGAAGGCCTGGGCATTCAGGTCCTTCTCGTAGTCGGAAGGGCTGAAGTTCTGCATCGCCTTCGATTGCTGGCTGTGTATGAGCACCAGTTGCGTCTCGTGCTCACCTTCTCTTAGTCCACCGTCGAGGGCAATACATACAGCCCACTGAGCCATGTCGGCAGGCTGGATGCGGCGGTTGATCATACGCTCAAAGTTTACGATAAGGTCGAATGCCACCTTGTCGATATAGTCTGCATCAGCGATGATTACATTCTCGCTCCATTTGATGTTGTTGGTGTTCAATGAATTCATACGTGCAAAGATACAAATTATTTTTGTAACTTGTCAAAAGTCTTGGCTAAAATATCAAAACTTTAGGTCGATAGTCATATTTTCGTGTTAATTTTGCAACCAGTAATACAAACAATCAAGAAATGAAAAGTGTTTTAGAGGGTCGTCCTGCCTTAAAGAAGGAAGTGGATAAGATTGCCGAGGTAGCTGGCTATCTTTGGCAGAATGGTTGGGCTGAGCGTAATGGTGGCAATATTACGGTTAATGTGACCGACCTTGTTGATGACGAGATGAAGGCGCTGCCTGCCATCAGCGAAGTGAAGCAGATAGGTACTGTCCTGCCTGCGCTGAAGGGCTGTTACTTCTTCTGCAAGGGAACAGGCAAGCGAATGCGCGACTTGGCTCGTTGGCCTATGGACAATGGTTCTGTCATTCGTATTCTGGACGATTGTGCCAGCTACGAAATCATTGCCGACAATGCCGTGATGCCTACATCCGAGTTGCCAAGCCATCTGTCGGTTCATGCCCGTCTTATCGAGAAAGGTTCCAACTATAAGGCCACTGTTCATACTCATCCCATCGAGCTCATTGCCATGAGCCACAACAAGAAGTTTATGGGCAAGGACGTGCTGAGCAATCTGCTCTGGAGCATGATTCCTGAGACCAAGGCATTCTGTCCGCTCGGACTGGGTATTGTTCCTTATAAGTTGCCAGGCAGTCTGGAACTTGCCGAGGGAACTCTGAAGGAGTTGGAAGACTACGACGTAGTGATGTGGGAGAAGCATGGCGTATTCGCCAAGGGTCTTGACGTGATGGATGCCTTCGACCAGATAGACGTACTCTCCAAGAGTGCAAAGATATATATTGATGCCAAATGTATGGGGTTTGAGCCTGATGGTATGAGCCAGGAGGAAATGGCCGAAATGACTAAGGCTTTCAACCTGCCAAGATAATTGTTTTTAGTAGTTTTGAAGTAGAAATTGTTTGTTAAAGCCTCTTTCTTTTGAGAAAGGGGTTTTTTTATGCCATTTTTTCTCCCTTGCTTAATTTTTGGTTCGTTATTTTCTTATAATAGATAAAGGAAGAAAACAACGGCCGTAGTTCTGAATCCATCGAAAGTAGGATTATTTACTGAACTTGCTAAAGTTCAATAAAAAATAGGAGAAAACAAGTTATGAAACGAGTATTCAATCTTTTAGTAGTAGACGAGAGTGGAAGCATGAGTATTATCCGCCGTCAGGCTTTGGTGGGAATCAACGAGACCCTTGCCACCATTCAGAAAATGCAGAAGACGCATAAGAATCTGGAGCAGCGTGTCACCCTGATCACCTTCGACAGCACGCATACCAATGTGTTCTATGATAACGTGCGTGCCTCTAATGCCAATCCTTTGAAGGCAAAGGATTATAATCCTTGTGGTGCCACTCCTCTTTACGATGCCATCGGAATGGGTATCGCCAAGATCAATGCCTTGACCACCGAGGATGACAGTGTGTTGGTAACTATTATCACGGATGGCGAGGAGAATTGCAGTGAGGAGTATAGTCTGAAGATGATCAAGAATCTTATCGAGAAATTGAAGAAGCAGAATTGGACTTTTACCTTCATCGGTACCGATGATCTGGATGTGGAGAATATCGCTCTTGATATGGGTATTGACAATCATCTCCAGTTCTCGGAAGATGAAGCAGGCACCAAGGCGATGTTTGCAAGAGAGAATAGGGCGAGAGAGCGCTACAATAAGTTCCGTTCTATGGATTGCGTGATGGAAGCGGGTAGTTATTTCGAGGAGGAATAATTTCAGAAAGAAGGGTGTGTCATAAGTTAAATCCTATACGCCCCCAAAAAATCCCACAGATTTCGCAGATTTTCACAGATTTACTTTTTGCTTCAAAAAGATTTGTGTTAATTTGTGAAATCTGTGGGACTATGTATTTTATTTTTTCCAGCCTCTTATTGTCTGCTATTAATTGAACTTATTTCTGCAAATTGTTTCCATATATCTTTCATGTCATCCGGCAGATAGCTCAAAGCCTTCTCTTTCATTTCTTGCGGAATACCGAAGCGGGCTTCGGCGATGCTGCCAACGATGGCTCCGATGGTATCGCTATCGCCGCCATGAGATATAGCGAGGCGAATGGCATCCTCGAAAGATGAGGCTTGCGAGAGGAGGTAGAAGGATAAGGGCACGGCATCCATACAGGTCTCATCGAACTTGCCCTTTGGATAAACTCGTGTGTCGAAATCCTCGTAATAGCTGCGGGCGATGGACATGAACCCCTGTATTGTTTCATTTTCATCCTTAGAAGCCTTAGCATTCTCATTTTTCAATCCCTTCGTTTCCTCATTCTCAGAATCCTTAGATTTTTCTGAGAATCTGCTCTTGCGGAAATGCCAGATGGCATGAGCCACGGCTTTGGCTCCCTTGATTCCTTCGGGATGATTATGAGTAGGAAGAGCCGTCTTTTCAGCATCTTCCAAAACCTGCGATAGATCATCGAAGAGCCAAGCTACTGGCGATACTCGCATCGCCGAACCATTGCCAAAACTATTATATGGCTGAGGATCAAGAGAACGAATCCACCCTGCGAATCTTCCGCCATACGCTCCTTTTGGAGAAGGATAGCGGCGGCACCAATCCAGCAGACTTTCCTGATAGCTTCGCCCGTTCAGTATCGCATCGGCTACCGCTACCGTACAGATGGTATCATCGGTGAAGTCGCATCCCTCGCCGAGCATCTCGAAATCATAATCAAACGTATTGTTGAATTCATATTTTGAGCCCACAATATCTCCTATCATTGCTCCTAACATAGTTACTTAATTATATTTTTTGTAATAAGATTTGCCTAATTGCCATAGATATTTATCTATTTCTTTTAGATTGTATGCTGTTAACCCATAGCTCTCTTGGAACTTATGTATGATATTGATGAAAACTGGGTAGTTTCGTAAGTCGGAATTGTTGAAATTGTAGAACTTGTCGCGTCTTTTGAAATACAGTAACACTTTCTCCACATAGTTGTCGTAAATAGCATACATTAATGGTTGATGGTGGCTGCAATATTTTGATGCAAATGAGTAGAAGAAATGCTGCTTCTTTTCTTTTCCAACTTCGACGTGGGCAATTTCATCCACTAATGTTAAATCTCCATTTTTCAGTCTCTTGTCAAAATCTGGAATTGATAGTATATGCTTGGCAACAGCATGAATATCAAATATGTTGGTACTATAGAAGTCATTTAGTGTTGAGCATTTTAGCAGAACATCTTCTATGGTATCATTCTTTTGGCATAAGCTGAAAAACAATTTGTCAAGAGCTTTCTCTTGATTTACATAATTGTCTAAGCTATCCCACAAGCGAATGTATTTTTCAACTTCGCTTGGGGATGGCTCATATTCTTGTGGTATAGTTTGATTTCTCATCTTTAATCCTCTAAAAAATTCCACTCTTTTAGTTTCTTTTTAGCCAAAGGATGTCCTTCTGAGTAGGCTAATGAATAGTAGCGTTTAGCTTCTTCTATATTTTTATCTACTCCCCAACCTTTCTCGTAAAATTCTCCACAACGATAGTGGGCGTATGGCAAACCACAGGCCTTATACAATTCAAATGCTTTCTTTAGGTCAACTTCTGTTCCATCTGTACCCTTACGATAGATGTCTGCCAAGTTGCTACGAGCTAAGTCATTGCCTTGATCTGCAGATTTGGCAAACCAATGTTTAGCAAACTCTACATTTCTTTCAACGCATACACCGTCGTTGAAGAAACAACCCAAGTCGTTTTGTAGGTCGTCATCTTCAAGGTCATAATTGTTTGGATCATTCTTGACCAGATTCAAAACTTTCAATACTGCTTCCTTTGTGTAACCATAATCTTCAGGTTTTGCATTCGTCTTTTGTACTAATACAAAATTCTGATAATTCTTTGGTATATCAAAATACTTATCTTTTTTGTTTGTCTTCATATCTTATGATGTTTAAATTGTATTATATTACTCCATTTTTCACTCTATCACTTCCCAGAAACTCTCAGGCAAACTGATGTTTTTGATCTGCTTTGCCTCCTCAAACAATGGGGCGATGTCTTCGGCTTCGAAGCCGGCGATGCCGCAACCTATTGGGGTTACCAGGAAATGTAGCTCTTGATGATGCTTGGCATAGGCGATGAATTCCTCCACGTATGGACGGATGGTTTCCACGCCGCCCTGCATCGTAGGGATGGCATAACTCTGGCCCTGCAAGCCTACACCCTTGCCCATGACGGCACCGAAATGTAATCGGGCTATGCGGGCAGCACCACCACCATGCATGCCAGCCAGATTGCTGCCAAAAACAAATATCTCGTTCTCTTTCAAAGAATCAATCCAGCGAGGAGTGATTCTTCCCTTCTTCATATCTTCCATATTCTTCTTATTATTAAATATGTTATTGCTAATATCAGCCGCTTCCTCGCAGCACATTCTCGAATCCATCATGCTCGGCATCGACATCTTAGGAGCACTTGAAACGGATGCGTCTTCGTCGCCGAACGACAGATAGCTTCTGTATTCCGAAGCATCGAAGTATTTCTTGAAATAAGGAATCACCACATCATGCATCATCTTATGGCATCGCTGGGTGACGGCGGAGGCGGTCATGCCCAACTGCATGGCTACGTCCTTGCCCTTGAATCCCTCGATGTAGAGCATCTTCAGGATGATACTGTTCTTGCTGTCCCTGCCATAATAAAGATTGCCGATCTCTTCTATCGTTTGATAAAGTTCATGCTCAAACTGGTTGTCGCTTACGTCAAACTTCATCTTCCGGCTTTCCTGTCGCGCCTCAAAACTCTCGAAACGGTGCTCCTTCACCACCTCCTTCAATTTATCCAGCAAGAGGAATCGGAAACCATTCACCATCCAGGTCTTGAGCGACATGCTCGGCTTCCTGTCCTCCAAAGGCTTGAAGCCGTGTTCGCAGAGATAGAGATAGTATTCGTGAGCCAATGAATAAAAGTCCATGCCCGGCTTGTTCTGCAGGTCGTATCGCTTATCGTAGATGCAATAAGCCACCCGGCAGTATCCGTAGTAATACTCCCTCACTATTCTGGCATCAGCATCCTTGAAGCCTTGAAGAATCTCGTCATCAGACAGTTGTGAGAGATTAGACTTCCTTGAAAAATCCTTTTCTTTCCCCATATCGTTTCGATATTCTAATTTGTTTGCAAATATATACCTTTTCTTTGAGAAATAGGAGTTTTTGCTCCAGTTTTCGTTTTTACATAGTATTAAAAGAAAAAAGTAGGGAGAAAATTAAGCTGATATCGAAAAAAGGAATTTTAAAGTAGATATTGGGATTTGAAAAATAACATTTGATAAGTTCTTGCATACATTTCAAGTATTACCTATGTCCTTCGAGGGTGCGTCACAGACTTATGACACACCCTCTTTTATTGCCATTTTTCTCCCTTGCTTAATTTTTGGTTCGTTATTTTCTTATAATTCAAGTTTCGCAAGTAAGCCCCACACGCCCTGTTTTACTCTAATTGAGCAAGCTTTGAGCGTATTTTTACTCTAATTGAGCAAGCTTTGAGCGTATTTTTTAACGTTAATTATATTTAACGACCCTTGGGTCTTGCCTGATGAAATTTGCGTCATAGTATTCACCTTTTTCTACGAGGGTGAATATGATCCTTAGCAACTTGTTTGCTATGGCATTTAGTACATAATGACGCGGCTTTTTATCTATTAAAGTAC
>OKUI01000014.1_pt1 | contig 83936 bp, 82 predicted proteins | sample 1606531 | NCBI WGS metagenome assembly OKUI01 (sample SAMEA3882506, study PRJEB24775) | human gut metagenome | biome: human-associated habitat; feature: intestine environment; material: feces | place: Netherlands | collected 2009/2010
GGCATTGCAGCAGTTGAAGGATGCTCACAAGGCTGGTGATGTTGCAGCTATCGATTCAGCTATCAACAACTTGAACACCGTAATGCAGGCTGCTTCTCAGCAGATGTACCAGGGCGGCCAACAGGCAGGTCCTCAGGGTGCACAGGGCGGCCAGCAGGCACAGCAGGGTGCTAACGATGGCGCTCAGGATGTTCAGGATGCAGATTTCGAGGAGGTCAAGTAAAGTCAATAAAAATGATATAGAAATATAATACATGTTATCGGGGAAAGCCGTGTGACTCAATGAGTTGCACGGCTTTTTCTATTTCTTAACAATTCTAAACTTATTTGGTTATCTCAGAAAAATGCCGTATTTTTGCCACATATTTGGCACAGGACTTAAACGTCTATAAGGTTGGACTTATTGATACTTAAGCGTCTATGCGATTAAAAACTGTAAGTAAATGGGTAAAAAACAAGCAAAATATGGGTAAGGCAAAATTTCAAATAGAACGCAGATGCGAGGTGTGCGGAAATCCATTTTTCGCCAAAACTCTGGAGTCACGATACTGCTCGGAGAAGTGCGGACAGGTGGCTTACACACGACGCAAACGTGAAGCAAAGAAGCTGAAAAAGCTTCAGGAGTTGACTGAACAGATTGATGATGACAGGGACTATATTACAGTTCCTGAGGCTGTGGCGATGTACTCGGTGAGCAGGACTTCGCTCTACCAATATATCCATGACGGAAGAATACCGTCTATTAATTTGGGTGTGCGACTCATCAGAGTGAGCAGAAAAGAACTGGAGAAATATTTTCCTAAAAGGAACTTCGAGAAGAAGCCAGCCAGGGTTTTGCCAAAGCTCTACAACCTGGAACCAGAGAACTGCTACACCATTGGTGAGATAAGTAAGAAATACAATATGGATGAAAGTACGGTATATCTGCATATCAGAAAATATGGTATTCCAACCCGACAGATTGGAAACTATGTGTATGTTCCAAAGTATGAAATAGACAATCTGTACAAATAGATATATGTGGCAGATCATTGTTTTTGAGAACATATAGAAGTTCTGATTAATGTTTACTGAATAATGAAATCATCAATTACTATATAATGAGCGAGTATGAAAAGAACATTCCATAATACAAAGGTCTCGGTGAAACTGAGAAAATCAAACCGTGCAGGCGAATGGTATCTCGTCGTGGAGTCATATCCCGTATATGAAAAGTTTAGCGACAAGCCTAAACGTATTCGTGAGAACATCAACCGTGTGATTACTACTCCTCTATGGGACAAAAGTAAAACAACACGAGGAGGTGTCAAAGGCAAGGAGGCTTATATGCCGAAGCGTGACGTGAATGGTGTGATTCAATGTAAGGCAGCCGTAGACCAGCGTGCCTGTCTTTATGCAGACAAGATACGTGAGGCGAGACAGCGTGAATATGACAACGCTGCCTTATATACGGAAACGGAAACAGCACAGGCAGAACAGAACGAACGTTCGAAATGCAACTTTATCGAATATGTGAAGTATGTTAAAGAGAAAAGACATGGCAATAGTTCGAAATCCATCATCGTCAACTGGAACCGTTTATATGAGTTGTTGAAACTGTTTGCAAATGGTGACTCTATCCTATTTTCGGAAATAAATCTGAAATTGATAGAAGACTTCAAGCAATGGGTAATGACTGCTCCACAAGGTGGCAGCAAGAGCGGAACCATATCACAGAATACTGCAGCCACCTATTTCTCCATCTTTAAGGCTGCGCTGCATCAGGCTTTCATCGATGGTTATCTAACAATCGATATGGCCGCCAAGAGTAAGAACATACAAGAGTTGGAAAGCAGACGAGAGTTTCTGACGACGGAAGAACTGAACATACTGGCCGCAACACCATGTGATAATCCTATTATCAAGAGAGCTGCATTGTTCTCGGCATTGACAGGATTGAGACATTGCGATATCCAAAAACTGAAATGGTCGGAAGTGCAGAAGATAAACGACACATATAGACTGAACTTCACCCAAAAGAAGACAAAGGGTGTGGAATACATGCCGATGTCGGAACAGGCATACAAATTGTGCGGTGAGCGAAAAGGCCCAAACCTGTTGGTGTTTGCTGGGTTGCCAGCCCCTTCCTGGATATCGAAGCCATTGAAACGATGGATAGTGGCTGCAGGCATCACACGCAAAATAACTTTCCATTGTTTCAGGCATACCTACGCTACGCTCCAGTTGGCACATGGTACAGACATTTATACCGTAAGCAAGATGTTGGGACATACCAACGTGAAGACGACACAAATATATGCGAAAGTGATTGATGAGAAAAAGGAAAAGGCTGCTAATGCTATCCAGATAAATTTGGATGAAAAGGAGTTTGAGTAGTTTGATTGATACTTTCTCAGGAAGTAACGAGAAGATAATTTTCGGGACATCCACACACTACCCTGCGAGCCGCTTGTGAATATTTCATAAGTGGCTCGTTTCGTATAGATACGTAGAAGAATCAGTTTCTATCGTAAAGGACTGCTTGAACCGACGGAAGCGGAAAGACAAAGTTTTGACAAACAACGATGAATCGGATAAGAAAGTCTGAGAGGTTGACGGCTGAACGTTTATTATGATTGCCTTATGGGAGGCTTATGATGATAGCCATCATGTGGAGAGAGCGATAAAAACTTTTGTTTTTGGGGATATGAAGAAATATCGGTAAAAAGAGGTATTGGGATGTTATGGGATTATGTTTCGATTATGGGACCTGATACTGATTTGAATCATAAGCCAATCAGTATTGATTTTTATGGTTATTTTGCACCCAGAAAGTCGTGTGACAAAGAATATAGTAATAACCATAAAAATGTGATAAGATGACAGAAGAAATCAGATTTGAAGACCTGCCAAAAGTCACCAAGATGATGATGACTAAATTGGAAGAGTTGTGTGCCAAGATGGACAAAATCATTCCGACCGTAGAGGAACCGGTTGACCGATGGTTCACGGTAGATGAATTGAGAGAGTATCTGCCGGAGCATCCTGCCCGTCAGACAGTGTATGGATGGACCAGCAATGCCATCATTCCCTTTCATAAGAAGGGAAAATCGCTACGATTTAAGAAATCGGAAGTGGACAAATGGTTGCAAGAGGGATATAATCCATACATCAAGGAACTAGAAGATGAAGCCCAGGCTTTCATAGAGAAGAAACGTAAACCTTTGTTCTAACATCTGCAGTAAATGGATAAAAGAAAAATAAACAGCTGTAGCATCCAAACGTCAAAGAGATTGGATGCTGATGAACGCCAGCATGGAGATTCAGGGAAATCATCTTCTATATTATATAATAAGGTAGAAGAACAGACTCGTTTTCATAATTCATGTGGCTCATCAGAAGATGGGAATATCGGACGAGGAAGCAGCCATCGTTCTATAGCATTAAATGATGTTCGTAAAGTTTCTCCATCTGAAAGACGAGATGGCATAGGAAAAGATGCTGTCACAGGAAGAGATGCAACCTTAGGAAAGAATGATGCGATGGGAAAGAATGCTGCCATCGGGACATGGAATGCTGATACCGATATGGGGAAGGAAGACAAAGACAGAACTATGGGTGATGACAATTCTGGAACTACCATTCCATTGGGAGCATTCCCGAAGAAGATACAAGAGATGGCGAAGGTGCTGGTAGAATACGAGAACTACAACCAGGATTACCTGTTGGTGTCGATGCTGTCGGCTGTGGCTACCGCCATAGGGAACACCTGTCAGATAAGGATCAAGGGATGCTGGACAAGCAGTCCCATCCTGTACGTCATTCTTGTGGGACGACCAGGCGTAGGCAAGACACCTCCACTGGACTTTGCCTTCAAGCCCATAAGAGCGCATGACTATAAGCTGTTGAAAAAATACAAGGAAGACGATGAAGCCTATTCCCTGTTTATGGAAAAGAGAAAGAGCAGAAAGTTCACCTATTCGCAATCGGAGATTCCTGAGATACCGATACTGCAAAGAACTGTGATTTCGGACTTCACTCCTGAGGCATTGATGCAAGCGCACAATGTGAACCAAAGGGGCATTGTGGCATTTGTGGATGAGATTATGGGTATGTTCAACACCGTGAACCAATACAGCAAGGGACAGCTGATAGAGCAGCTGCTGACGGCACATAGCGGAAAGCCGTTGGACATCACCCGATGCAGTCTGGACATCCCCATCCATATAGAGCAGCCCTGCATCAATATCATTGGAACCACCCAGACCAAGCGAGTGCATGAGTTGGTGGACAAGGGGTATGGCGACAATGGTCTGATAGACCGCATTCTGTTTGCCTATCCCAAGAGGCATACCATCAGTCCCTGGCAACTGCATGGAACAGAAAGCAATTACGATGGTCGTGAATGCTTTGACCTGTGGGCAGATGTGGTGGAGAAAATACTGGCATTGCCCTGCCAATATGATGACGAGACTGGAATGGTGATACCCTCCATCATCAACTTCACGGCGGAAGCGCAGCAACACTTCTTTGACTGGAGAAATCGAACAGTTGATTTCATCAACAGCATCAAGGATGATGCACTGATAGACGGCAGAATCATGAAGACCCATCTGAATACGGCAAGGTTGGCACTTGTGATACAGATGATGCGTTGGGCTTGTGGAGAAGCAGGCAATGAAAATGTGGATATTGATTCAGTCAAGGCAGCCATAGAGCTGGGTGAGTATTTCGAGGAATGCTATGCAAGACTGCAGAAATATATGACCATAGACAGCATTCAACCGCAAAAGAAGATATTGCTGGACGGACTGGAGCATGAGTTCACTACAGCTGATGCATTAAAGATAGGTGAAGAGATGGGACTGTCGGAGCGGTCAGTGATGTACACGCTGACAGACCTGCAGACCATGAAGATAATAAGAAAGATAAAACGAGGCGAATATGAGAAACTGCAATAAGATATATGGCGGTGCAGCTTGCAGTTGTTGCAGGAAGCATCGAGGTCGCAATCAGTTTGACCAAATGGTTACTGTCGTGCTTGACATAGCATGGCATCCACTTTGCATACATAGGAATATAGTAACTTAGTAGAAGAGTATAATAGTAAAAAAGTGACATAGTATATATTATAAAAAGTAAGAGGAACAATGAGAATGAAAGAAAGCTCGTTCTCTTTTTTTGTCTTCCTGTAAATACTGTCCACTGAAGAAGTATATGGGAAATGGAAAAACTGAGAGCATCGTGGCATTGATGAAAGGAGCGCAATCGACTTATATCAAGGAGGTTGCAGAAGGAAAGAAAGTGTATTCACGTTATGTGAAAGACTTTCTGAATGGACATCGCTATTGCGGCAGTTGGGATGTAAGAGTGATGAACCAGTACCGTAAGGACATGGGAATTATCGAAGACCTGTTGGAGACAAGACCCGACTTGGTGCAGAAATATTTCTGCCAGGAAAATATGGACGAAGAAGATGTGGAAGCACTCATAAGAGAGCTGAACACCACGTCGGCTCCTGACACATCGTCGGCTGACCCTTACAAAATGCCAAGATGGGTGTCTGCCTTCATAGTGAATCAGAAAGAATATGGCGTTTGTGAGAAAAAGAAACAAATGAAAAGCCAATACGGTTCTGACACAGGAAAAGGCGCAGGAACGTATTCGCTGCAGTTGTTACGCAGAGAAGGGCTGTTGGAAACTATCGTGAAAGCGATGAACCAATTCAGACTATTCAAGAAAAAAGTGACAGAGGCAGAGATCAAAGGATTCTTCTGCTGCAGTATGGAAAGTCCTTTGGTAGCAAGGAACAACAGAGAGCTGGCATTCTTCTTCGACAAGCTATGTGAGAACGGACTCATCAGCAAGCAATGGCAGGATGTGGTGAGCACCCACAGACTGTTGTTGTCATCCACAGGGAAGAACATGAAAGCCTCGGACTTGTCCTCAGCGGCATGCAAGGCAAGACTGTCGGACAGAAGCATCTTCGCCAACATCAAGAGCAAGGTGAAAGAAATAGCGGAATGGGCAAAATCGGACGGAAAAGACAGAATATAACAACAAGAAAGATTGATAGGAAGATTGACACTGCTGAACTGTCAATCCCCTATTAATCTTTTTTCGTAAAAGAAAAAGTATATTTGCACCCAGTTTTGTAGCAGGAAGCCATATCACAGGATTTGTATAGGAGAAAACTTCAAAACTGATCAAACTGCACGGAATGTGTAATGAACAGATAAAGTAGTATAACTATCAAACAAAAAATATTTGAGTATGGATCCAATTATGGGAATACAAACACAAGCAGGAGCCATTCGTCAGGAAGAGCTGACGGAAGCCAACCTGGTACCAGTCGTAATACGGTTGACAGAGCGAGTAGGACAAATAGAAGATGTCCTCAGAGCATTGGGAGACATAGAAGAGTTGCATGAACGCTTGACACAAGTGGAAGAACATCTGTTTGCTGCCAAGGAGATACTGACTGTGAAAGAAGCCAAGGAGTTTCTTGGTATATCGGAAAGTCAGTTGTACAAGTTGACCAGAACACTATCTATCCCACACTACAAGCCAAGTGGGAAAACCATCTTCTTCAATAGACAAGAAATCATAGATTGGGTGAATAGCCGTCCTGCCCGAAGAAGAGGAATACAGCAAGAGAACATGAACACAAATGTATCAGACGAGACACATTGCAATGACATGGAAGCGATGAATGTGGGTGGCATGAACATAAACAGTGATATGCCATGACACCCATGGAACAAAGCAATTGTCAGACAGACAACGGAAATGTACTGGACGAGTTGCTGAAAGCTTCACGAATACTGGCAGACGACACCTATCAGGTGCCGCCCCAGATTATGTGGGTGGACAATTCGACCATCGCCACACTTGGCAATTTCAGTGCGTCGACAGGAAAGGCAAAGAGCAGGAAGACCTTTAATGTGTCGGCAATAGTTGCGGCCTCGTTGGGAAACAAGCAGGTACTGAAGTACAGAGCCTGTCTGCCAGAAGGAAAGCGTAAGATACTGTATATAGACACCGAACAGAGCAGATACCACTGCCATGTGGTGATGCAACGCATATTACGCTTGGCAGGGATGCAACAAGATGTGAATGCTGCCAACCTGGTATTCTATGGTCTGAGAGAGTATCATCCCACCATGCGACTGCAGCTGATAGAACACGCCTTGCAAAAAGAAACCGGATGCGGTCTGGTTGTCATCGATGGCATCAGAGACTTGATGCTGGACATCAATGATCCGTCGGAATCGGTGAGTATCATCAACAAGTTGATGCAATGGTCGAGCATCTACAATCTGCACATACATTGTGTGCTGCATCTGAACAAAAGCGATGACAATGTGAGAGGACACATCGGAACCGAGTTGAACAACAAAGCGGAGACCGTGTTGGTTATTGCCAAGAGTCAGACCCTAGCCAATGCAAGCGAAGTGAAACCTTTGAGTCTGCGAGACCGGGAGTTTGAGCCATTCGCCTTCAAGATAGACGAAGAAGGGATGCCTGTTGACATCTACGACTATGAGTTTGAAAAGAAAGACGGAAAGGCTTCCAAGATGACCATCGGGGACATCACGGAAGAGCAACATGAGAAAGCTTTGGCTATAGCTTTCCATGACAAGGTGGTGTCGGGATATGAACATGTGCTGACGGCATTGAGCAAGGGATATGGTGAGATTGGGTTTGCAAGAGGCCGAACCACACTATCCAAGCTGCTGATCTATCTGTTGACAAACAAGAAAATAGTGAAATCGGCAAGCAATGAATACTGTCTGCCCAAGAATTATCCCAGTCTGCCACTGATAGATGAAGATACATGATTCAAAAAGCATCAATCCGTTCACTCCACATCTATATATGGTGTGGACAGATGAACAGATGACGGAATGAGGATAGAGTAAACAGAAAATGAAGAGACATGAACATAGATACAGCAAAGACTATCAGCATCATTGACCTACTGAGGACATTGGATCATGCCCCAGTGAGCATAAGAGGAGACCGATACAACTATCTCTCTCCTATCAGAACCGAGAAGGAACCCTCATTCTGCGTAAGCAAAAAAAGAAATGAGTGGTATGACTTTGGATTGGGGCAAGGCGGTGACATCATCAACCTGAGCAAGCGCCTGTTTGAGACCAATGATGTGAGTGAAGTGTTGAGCCGGTTGGACAAATTGAACATAAGTCATGTGGAACACTCATGCAAAACAATCAAGGCGGCTGCGGTACAGACGGCGGTGAAGATGGAGAACGTACATCTACAACCCCTGCAATACAATCCCCTGATGTCGTATTTGCGTTCACGCCATATCGACGCAGAGGTGGGTATGAAATATTGCAAAGAAGTATGGTACACTCATGGCAAGAAACGCTATTTCGGTATAGCCTTTGAGAACATACAGAAAGGTATGGAAATCAGAAATCCATACTACAAAGGATGTATGGGACACAAGGATATATCCATAGTGCATGCAGAAGCCATTGGAGTGCAGGAGGCAGTATGCATATTTGAGGGATTTATGGATTTCCTCTCCTTCAAAACCTTGGAAAAGCAAGGAGACGGAAGAGCTGTTGTGGATGAGCCATGTGACTATATCGTATTGAATTCAGTAGCAAACATGCAACGTTGTCTGCAAAGACTGGGCGTGTATGAGCATATATATTGCTTTTTGGACAATGACAAGGCAGGAAAGGATGGCTATGGAATTGTCAGGAATGCTTATCCCACCAAGGCGATAGACATGAGCTTTCGCTACAAAGAATATAAGGATATAAACGACTGTTTAATTGGGAGAAAGAAAGCATGAGGGAAGCAAAAGTGGAATATGACGATATAGCGGATATGCACTGGTGGATGGTGGATCATATTCACTATCTGCCAGCCATGATATATGCTGTATTGTTGATAGATATAGTATCAATCGTTGTCATCATCAAACATAGCAAGGGACTGGGGCAAGACGAGATATTGGCACGATTAAAAATAGGATGTAGTGTGGCAGTGTTCCTGCTTGGGATGTTGCTGGTGTATTATATTGCATATCTGTTTTGGTAAAGGAGATATGGGAAAGTTTGAAAAACGATAGTTTTCTACGGAAAAAACAAATATTCTCCGTAGAAAACTATTGTTTGCGTGATTTTTTGCGTAGATTTCTGTATAAACATACTACAGTTTTGAAAATATGTAGTAACTTTGTACAGAATTAAAGATGCAAATCATGGAAAAGTGTATGACATATCCAAAATCTGAAGGCTATATCTCTGCAAAAGATATGGCAGGAAGAGCTGCATACTATAAAGTATTGCAAGCCGCCAAGAATGGTAAACTCACCAGAATAAAAAGAGGTGTGTATGCAACCGATGACCATTTGGCAAGCCAAATGCTTGATGTGGAAAAGGTCGTTCCTGGTGGTGTGTTGTGTCTGTATTCCGCTTGGTCGCATTATCAACTGACAACACAAGTGCCACAAGATTATTGTCTTGCCATCAAAAGAGGGAGGAAAATCACACTTCCAGATTATCCCCCAATCACACTATACCATTGGAGTGATACCGCCTTTAACCTTGGAATTGTGAATACTGAGATAGAAGGGTTCAAGGTGAGGATATACGATGTGGAGAAGTGTGTCTGTGATGCAATAAAGTATAGAAACAAAATCGGCATAGATGTCTGTACAGAGATAATAAAGGAATATTTGAAACGCAGAGACCGTAATATCAGCAAACTGATGAAATATGCCTCACAACTGAGAGTTGCCAAAACATTGGGAACATATCTACAAATGGAACTATAAAATAACAAATATGACAACAAAGAATTATGCTCGTTCTGTAAGAGCGAAACTGCTTAATATATCGAAAGAAGAGAACGTCTTCTACCAATCGATATTGACACGATACTTTCAAGAGCGTCTGTTGTACCGCCTGTCGGTAAGTCCATATAAAGAACGCTTCATATTGAAAGGTGGTGCCTTGCTGTATGCCCATGAGCATTTGAAAGCAAGACCCACATTGGACATAGACTTCCTTGGCCAACAGATTAGCCGTGAGTTGGACAACATCAAGGAGACATTCAAGAAGTTATGCGACATTGAATGTCTTGAAGACGGAGTTGTCTTTGACAAGGACAGCATTAGTGTAGAAGAAATCACGCTCAAAAAAGAATATAATGGTGTGCGAGTACATGTCAAGGTAGGACTTGACACGGCAAGCCAAGTCATTTCCATGGATGTAGGCTTTGGTGACATCATAACTCCTGCACCTGTAGACCTTTCTTATCCTGTGTTGCTAGATACATTGCCAGAAGTTGACATCTTGGCTTACTCTTTAGAGACCGTAGTGGCAGAAAAATATCAGGCAATGATAGACCATGCAACAGAGAACAGCCGTATGAAAGACTTCTTTGATGTGTACAGAATACTCAAAGCAGGAAAAATCGACTTGAACACATTGCAAGAAGCCATTACTGCTACATTTGAGAATAGAGGTACTGCCATCTCTACTGACTATAGCCTTTTTGAGGATTCTTTTGCGACAGATGCCAAACGAAACATCATGTGGAACAGTTACTTGAAGAAGATCAAATTCAAGGAACCATTGACATTCCAAGAAGTCTGGACATACATCACGCATGAATTGAAACAACACATGGAAAAATAACAGTTCACCAAGAATTTGCCAAGCTCTCCGTTTCGGAGGGCTTTTTTTATGCCCTTTTCATAAGCTAAGAATATAAGGATGTAAACGACTGTTTAATTGGTAGAAAGAAAGCATGAGGGAAGCAAAAGTGAAATATGACGATATAGCGGATATGCACTGGTGGATGGTGGATCATATTCACTATCTGCCAGCCATGATATATGCAGTATTGTTGATAGATATAGTATCAATCGTTGTCATCATCAAACACAGCAAGGGACTGGGGCAAGACGAGATTTTGGAACGATTGAAGATAGGATGTAGTGTGGCAGTATTCCTGCTAGGGATGCTGCTGGTGTATTATATTGCGTATCTGTTTTGGTAAGGTGATATGGGAAAGTTGGAAAAACGATAGTTTTCTACGGAGAATATTCATTTTCTCCGTAGGAAACTGTTGTATTGAATTTGGATGTTCAGAAGCAATGAAGCAGGAATCCCCATAACTGATTCTATCTGTAAAGCCATTTCTGTGGATAGTTGTCTTTTCCCAGAAATTATTTCATTTAAAGCTATCAATTCGATATCAGCTTTTTCTGACAATTGCTCTACAGACAGTCCCGACGCAACAAGCTCGTCGTTTATCAGTTCTCCAACATGAGTGGGCGCATAGGGAATGGCGCTTGAAAAATCATATGTAGCCATAATAAAGTACAATCATTGATTATCAACTCGAATATCATTATGAATATTGATATCGTTGTGTACATATCCTCTTTGTTCTAGTAAATCGAGACATTCGGTATATATCGTGCCACGATGTCTAGGGTCTTTTATTGTCACAACGACAACAACATCTTGCGAAAGTACTTCTCCGTCTCTCTCCAAAGCCTGTACAGCTGCATCACGGTAGAGTCCAGTGAGTTTCAGTGCCCATTTTCTGTTTTCTCCCAATGCCTTTCTCCTGTTAGTGTCAGTCATCTTGGAAAGATCAACATAATACTTCTTGATAGGTTGATATTTGTCGCCCTGTTCAATCAGCATACGCTCTTCTGCGAACTCCTTTTTGAAAGCTTTTGAGCTATAAATCGATGATTTGAGTACATTAACGGCATCTTTGGATGTTCTTGACTCATTGCGCATCATACCTTCGCCCAATTGAACATGTTCAACATGGTCATAAGTTTCCAGAAGAACATCCACTTGACTTTGGCAATACTCACAACCCTGCCCCGCATTAATTACAGGATTCACTGCCATCGACAATGTAATTTCACCGATAAAATAACCGTTTTCAACCAAACTTTGTGGGTATGGAAAATCCAAAGAAACAATATTTGTTCCTTTCTCTAAAGTCTGATGAAAAACCATAGTGCACTCATCAGCATCGTTGTTGAGCATATCTGTAATAACAGATGGCAAACCGAACCCCATTTCCCTGCGAAGTTCTTCTGGCGTTTTCGATAGCCCTACAGGGTAATCAGAGTTGTGAACAAGCAATGCTTTCAAAAGCAAGGGATTGCATTCACCTCCAATCATCTGATTAAGATTAGCAGCCAAAGCTGTAATTCGTGGAGTAGAAAAACTAGTTCCACTCCAACGGCAAAACTGTCTTCCCCATTCTGAAAACAGGGACAGATGTGTATCCATATTGCCGCCATAGTGCACCAAATCTGGCTTTACTGCATTTTCAACACCAGGACCAATACGAGAAAAAGGACTTCTGTCATTTTCGTCAGCATCATTATTGGTAGTTTTCTTGTGAGCTATAGACCCTACAACGAGACTAAGCAAAGAATCGGCACCATCAGTTATTCTTTGATTTTCAGCTCTTGGATCAACATTACCTGCAGATTTGCAAATCAAGATTCTGTTGTCTTTCTGCAAGCTGTCCAATGCGATGCCCAAGTCGGAATACCTGTCATTATCTATCGTTTTTGTTGTACCTTGCGAGAGATTCCAGATTTTTATTTCTGGATGTTTAGCGATAGCGTTTTGAATATTGGCCACCAACTCGTTTTCGTATATTTGGGTTCTGTCCGTATTGACAATACAACTCTTTATTTTACAAGGTCCACATTTCGTCAAATCTTTATTTTCAAGAAAATCACCATAGTTGATGACACTTGCAACAGCTGTTCCATGACTTCTGTTTATGTCTTCATCTACCAAATCAGCGATATTATCTTCATCATCAATCATCCAAGGACGCAGGTAATCATTATCGCCAACACCAGAATCCAACAAGCCTACCACAGGGTATGTTGCGCCTTCCAATGGTGTCATCACTTCGATGCAGGAGTTGTCTTTGTCTGGGGCAGCTTCAAATTCTATTGTAGGCATTTTTCTAACCGCCAAGACACAATCCATGGACGCAATAGCCTGAAGTGCTTCCTCTGACACATGTTCCAAGGAAAACAAGCGTAAGCTACTAGCATAATTCAACTCTTCTAATTCAACTCCAAATTCCTTGCATTTTATACTCAAAGCAATACGAGAACGATGATTGTACTCACTATTCAGATAATCAACCAACTGCAGTTTAAGACGGTCATCTTCTTGAATGCTACCATCAACAACAGCCTTGTATCGAGAAATGTTTTCTATTGCAGACAAACCAATCTTTTTGTCTTTCGGCAGATTGTCTGTATTTACCACCTTAAACCCTCGCTCCATTTTCTTCAAATCATTGGCGGTATCAATCTTTACCAAAATTTTACCTACAGATGTGACTCCTAGGACATTTCGTTTAGAGTTTACATCCATCATTTTTCGCACTGCAGGTCGATGAGATTTAGCTGTTGCTTTTTTGTTCAGTGTAATCTCAGTAAGTACAGGCATCGTTCTATTTGAATCAGAGAATAATTCTGAGAACAACTCCAATTGACCGTAAACCCTTTCTGCATTAACGGAAATAGCAGTATCATTAACCCACTTTGGTAATTCACTGCCACCACCAGCTTCCGTCAAGAAATTGTCAGTTTCGCCCCTAAAAGATACATTTTGTATAGGATATTCTTTTGCCATAATTCACTATTTTTTAGATAATACATTTCTGACCAATCTTGCACTAACATCTAGTTTTTGTACAATCTTGGCTTGACTAACTCCGTTTGTGTTAAGGAACATGATGAGTTTGTCTTGTGCTTCATCTTTTCCTTCGTACTCAAAGACAGCTAACAGTATGTCCTCATACTCGATAGTTCTGCTCCCATTGATAATGCCCTTCACCTTTAGTTTGTTAAATGTCGTAGAGATGTCAGATGGGGACATTTTTTTTGTCAAGTTGCAAACCGTTTTCATCTTTTGTACATCCTCAACAAAAGGACAATTGAACCCAGATGTTAAGTCCAGAATTATTTTTTTTCTTGCTTCGTCATCAGGCATTCCGACTTCAATTTTTGTTGTGAAGCGTCTCCAAACGGCCTTGTCTAACAATTCGGGATGGTTTGTTGCTGCAATCAGAACGCAAGAAGTTGGCATAGAGTCAATGTTTTGAAGCAAGCTGTTGATGACACGCTTCAGTTCTCCCAGTTCGTGATTGTCGTCACGTGCCTTGGCTATTGCATCAAATTCGTCAAGAAACAAGATGCATGGCATGCTACTAGCATAGCTGAATATTTTTCTTAAGTTCTTTGCTGTACTACCAAGAAGTGATGATACAATTCCATCCAATCTTGCTACCACCAATGGTAAATTGGTATTTTCACTGACATAGTGAGCTATAGAGGTCTTGCCACAACCAGGTGCTCCGTAAAGAAGCATGGACTTAGGCATATTAACCCCAGCCTGTTCCAGTTCGTCACTGTGTCTCACCAACTCAATGAATTCACCAACTTGCCTTCCGACATTATCAGAAAGGACAATATTGGTACGTGTTGAGTCTTCGGGAATTACTTCTACTATTTGCAATTTGCTGTCCGAATCCAAAGGCAACATACGCATGGCATCAGCAGTTGCAGAACTTCTTATGTTAGAGTTTTGGATTTGCTCTTTGATGCAACGAGCCAATTGAATGTTGCCCTCGGCTTCAAGACGAGTAGCTAAACGATTGGAGTAACTTATGATTTTTCTCCTATCGTTATTCAATCCTCCTTCTATAATTCTTAATATATCTGATGACATATGGCTTGTTATACATGTTATTATTATTTTTTGAATACAAAAGTAATAAAATAAAATCCAATGCGCCAAACATATTAAAACATTAACTCATTTTTAACACAAAACGTACATAAAATCAAAATATGCGTACGACTTTCTCTGTTTTATGTTATATTTCGTGTAAAACAAGAACATATTACAAGATTTAAACAGATAAGGTATTCTATACTTGAAAATATCCGTCTAAGTATAAGGAAGAAATATGCGAAAACTAACAGAAAAAGCTGTTTAAAGTATGATTTAGAGTATGATATATGTTTGTATTTTGAATATATCTTAAACTTAGAGGGTCATACTTTGAAAAATTCTTTTATGTCGGATTTTACTCTTTACTTTGCACTCGCAACTGGCAGGATTGCCACGATACAGAGTATAAATCAATCATAAAACAAAGTATAATATGAGTCCATTTGTGATATTCGCCATCAGCCTTACAATTGCATACGTTATCTACTATGCGGTGATGATAACGAGAGACCTGTATGGCAAGAAGGAAGAAAACAAGAGCAACGAGGAAGTGTTTGATGTGAGCAACATCACGGAAGAGGAAGCCGCTGTAGCTGTCAATGAAAGCGATGGCGGTTTCAGCATTGCCAACAAACAGTATGATACCAGGTATCAGAATGAACAGTCAGGTGATGATGGTTATGGAAACGGAATAGCAGGAAGTGGTGCAGTTGGAAGTAGAGCAGCTGAAAGCGGTTATAGTTCGGATGGAAATGAAGCAGATGGTTCCAGTCATGCAGGGAGCAATGATTCAGGCGTAGGAGCTGAAGGTATGACTTCCGATGGTGATGATGCCAATCAACAAAAGAAGACAGCTGCCGAGTCGTTGCAAGAGCGAGTGAGTGACCATATGGAAAGCACCTCTCCTATATGGATACACGGACTCTGGCAAGACGAGTTCACGGAGAGTCTGCTGAGACAAGGTGAGACTAAGCCAGGACAACCAAACATCAAAACAATACCAATCAAGGATGAAATTTAGCCATATCATAAAGAATGTAGTTGCAATCATTGTCTTTGCGCTGCTTCCCCTGTCTGCATCAGCCAAATGTGGCAATGTGGACTATAGCTGGGGAGCAGACGCATTGGCAGGGATGCACGACTATGTGGTGACGATGATGCTGTATGTGCTGTATCTGACATACGCCGTCGCTGCTGTGATGGTGATAATATCGGCATTGCAGATATACATCAAGATGAACACAGGGGAAGATGGAGTTACCAAGTCCATACTGACGCTGATAGGAGCCTGTCTGTTTATGATAGGCGCATCCATCCTGTTCCCAGCATTCTTTGGCTACCAGATTTAAGACTCAACTGCAGAAGAGTATATCATGTGAAAGCGACAACACCTTCTATATAATTATAATAAGGTGTTGCCAAACGAATCATTAACAAGTAAAACAAGAAAGAATGTTTAAGAAAACGACCAACTATTTGAAGAAGACCGCCAAGAGCGTTCTCTCTTCAGGACGCTTGAAGACATTGGCATTGATGCTCCTTGTGGGCGGTGGCATTGCCATGGCGCAAAACTCGGCAGGTGACTACACAGCAGGAACCACTGCCCTGACAACAGTGACGGAGGAAATAGCCAAGTATGTGCCTATTGTGGTCAAGCTCTGCTACGCCATTGCAGGTGTTGTCGCCGTAGTGGGTGCGATAAGCGTTTACATCGCCATGAACAACGAGGAGCAGGATGTCAAGAAAAAGATCATGATGATTGTAGGAGCATGTATCTTCCTCGTGGCAGCAGCACAGGCATTGCCATTGTTCTTCGGTGTGACTAACTAACGAGTGAGAGTTATTCCGTGCATATTCAGTAAGTGAGAAACGACGTGAAGAATGGCAAGAGAAGAGCAGGAAATCCGCTACCCCGACTACCCACTGTTCAAGGGACTCCAGAAGCCCCTTGAATTCATGGGAATACAGGGGCGGTACATCTATTGGGCAGCAGCCACGGCAGGAGGAGCCATCATCGGCTTCATTGCCGCCTACTGTCTGATAGGTATCATTACAGGACTGATAGTGTTGGTCGTGGCAATCACTACGGGTACAGGTCTCATCATGTTCAAGCAACGGAAGGGACTACATACCAAGAAGAACGACCAAGGAGTGTTTATCTATGCCTACAGCAAGCGCATATAAAAATGTGAAACAAAAAAGTATCGACATGACCAAGATGTGGATGACAAGTAGAAAGTGAACGACTGGTAGGCTCATTCTCCCCCAAGGGTGTGGGTCTACCATTATTTGTTTCAACAGAAAACATTGCATCTTCGCTACTAAAGTACAGTTACGAGTATGAAAGGAAAGAATATTATAATAACCGCATTGGCAGTGACATTGCTGACCGCCTGTAAGGACAAGACCTACAAGCCACCCACATTGGATGCCATAAGGAGTGCAGACAAAGCAAGGGCTATTTGGGCGAGAGAAACCGAAGAACGTCCTGCAACCGTGGATACACAAATAAGCAGAATGGATTCCACAGCACAAGATAGTGTGTCAGCCCTTTATAGTGAAGAAAGCTCCAATACCTTTTATAAAGAGAATGAAAGCAAATCATCCAGTATGAGAGACAATCATCAATCATCCGAAGAAACAGAAGAATAAACGAATATGGTACTATATGTAATCTTATTTTTCGTGGCAACCTGCATTGGCATGGCCATATCGGTCTATGCCTTTGGTACTGGTGGCAAGCGGAAGAAAATCTTTCAGGACATCTATTTCTCCGTAGAAGACACGGATGGTATCGGTGTGCTCTATACCAAGACTGGAGAGTATTCTGCCATTCTGAGAATGGAAAACCCAGTGCAGAAGTATTCTGCCAATATAGACAGCTATAATGAGTTCACCAACCTGTTTGCTGCTATCGCACAGACTCTGGGTGAAGGCTATGCCCTGCACAAGCAGGACATCTTTACCCGGAGGCAGTTCAAGGATGAGAGTGGCAAGGGACATGAGTTCCTGTCAGAATCCTATTTCCACTATTTCAACGGAAGAGAATATACGGACAGCATGACCTATCTGACCATTACGCAGGAGAACAAGAAGAGCCGTCTGATGTCTTTCGACAGCAAGAAGTGGCGAGATTTCCTGGTGAAAATCAGAAAGGTGCAAGACCAACTGAAAGATGCCGGTATCAAGTCGGAGTTTCTGAACAAGCAGGAGGCAAGTCTGTATGTTGACCGCTTCTTTGCCATGAACTTCCGTGACAAGATGGTGAGCATGACAGGATTCAAGGTGGATGACGAGATGATAGGTATGGGTGACAGACGCTGCAAGGTATATAGTCTTGTGGATGTGGATTGCGCCAACTTGCCGACACAAATCCGTCCGTTTACCAACATCGAGGTGAACAACACAAGTATGCCAGTGGACTTGGTGGCATTAGTGGACAGCATTCCAAGTGTGGAGAGTGTGGTGTATAACCAAATCATCTTTGTGCCGAACCAGAAGCGTGAGCTTGCCCTGCTAGACAAAAAGAAGAACCGCCATGCCAGTATGCCAAACCCAAGCAACTTGATAGCCGTGGAGGACATCAAGCGAGTGCAGGAGGTGATAGCGAGAGAAAACAAGCAACTGGTATATACCCACTATAATCTGATAGTGACGGTGAAGCCAGACACGGATATACAGAAGTGTACCAACCATCTGGAGAATGCCTTTGGCAGGATGGGCATCCATATTTCGAAACGAGCCTATAACCAGTTGGAACTGTTCGTCAACTCATTCCCCGGCAACTGCTATGGGATGAATGCCGACTACGACAGATTTATGACTTTGGGCGATGCCGCCACCTGCCTGATGTACAAGGAAAAGATAGTGCATAGCGAAGACACACCCTTCAAGGTCTATTATACCGACCGCCAAGGAGTGCCAGTAGCCATCGACATATCAGGAAAAGAGGGACGAAACAAGCTGACCGACAACAGTAACTTCTTTGTCCTCGGTCCTTCGGGAAGCGGCAAGAGTTTTTATGTTAACTCGATGGTGCGCCAAGCCCATGAGCAGGACACCGACATCGTGCTGGTAGATACAGGTAACTCGTATGAGGGACTGTGTGAATACTTTGGTGGCAAATACATATCCTACACAGAGGAGCATCCAATCACGATGAACCCTTTCAAAATCAAGCGAGAGGAATGGAACATCGAGAAGTTGGGATTCCTGAAGAACCTGGTGATGCTGATATGGAAAGGAAGTCAAGGTACGGTGAGCAAGACCGAAGACAGGCTGATAGAGCAAGTCATCAACGAGTATTACGATGCCTATTTTACCACCAAACGAGTGAGCAACCTCTGTTTCAACAGCTTCTACGAGTTCAGTACAGAGCGACTGCCGAAGATATGTGAGGAGAACGGTCTGCATGGCATAGACCTCTCGTCCTACAACTATCTGTTGAAAGACTTCTATAAAGGAGGCAGCCACGATGTGACACTGAATGAGAATATGGACAACAGTCTGTTTGATGAGACCTTCATCGTCTTTGAAATCGATAGTATCAAGGATGATCCACTGCTTTTTCCACTGGTGACACTCATCATCATGGACGTGTTCCTGCAGAAAATGCGCATCAAGAAGAACAGAAAGATGCTCATCATCGAGGAGGCATGGAAAGCCATCGCCTCGCCCATGATGGCGGAATACATAAAATATCTGTATAAGACCGCCAGAAAATTCTGGGCAAGCGTGGGTGTGGTAACACAGGAGATACAGGACATCATCGGCAGTGAGATAGTGAAGGAAGCCATCATCAACAACTCGGATGTGGTGATGCTGCTCGACCAGAGCAAGTTCAAGGAACGCTTCGATACCATCAAAGCGATACTCGGTTTGACCGATGTGGATTGCAAGAAGATATTCACCATCAACCGTTTGGAAAACAAGGAAGGACGCAGTTTCTTCCGTGAGGTCTTTATCAGGCGAGGACAGACCAGCAATGTGTATGGTGTGGAAGAGCCGCATGAGTGCTATATGACCTACACCACGGAACGAGCGGAGAAGGAAGCATTGAAGCTATACAAGCGAGAGTTGAAATGCAATCATCAGCAAGCCATTGAAGCCTATTGCAGAGATTGGGATGCAAGTGGTGTTAGTAAGAGTTTGGCTTTTGCTCAGAAAGTGAATCAAACGGGGCATGTTTTGGGAGAACATCATATTTCCCCATGCCCTTAATCTTTCGACCATCCGTTCCTCCTCATAAGGATTTTTCGAATATCCACGTCCCTCTTTTCAAAGAGGATTTTTCGAAAATCACCCCGTCCCTCTTTACCCTTAAAGAGGGCTCCACCTCCTCCCCAAGCCCCTCCTCCTCAGAAGGAGGGGATGTAACCGCCCTCCGGTGCTCAGAACCGCTACGCTCTAAGGTTGGCGGACCATCAAAGGTCTCGCCAGATTGTGCGGGATGGGACCGCCTTGCTGAGAGGGTTGGCGACCACCTTGCTGATGCTACTTACTTGCGACTTGCTGCTACTTGCTTGCGGCTTGCTGAAGATTTGCTGATAAGCTTGCAGAATGGTTTGTGGGTGAACTTGTTTATTGGCTTGCTAGTAGGCTACTAGTGAACTTACTGATAAACAGCATGTTTTATAAAGGATGACGGCTATTTGATGTGATGGGAACAAAAAGAGTGCTGAGGGAAACAAGACGATTGTAGTATATACTATAGGCAGTAATGACTATAAATAGTGAATACTTTGAGTAGTATAAGAATATGGCTGAGGGAGAAGGAAGAGATGGGAAGAGATAGAGAGACCAAAAGCACTAACAAATAAATACACTAACATGTTAGTGTGAGTATTTGGTAATGCAAGCAGAATAGAAACAATTAACGAAAGATAGAAGAAGATGAAAAGAATTAATATCGTTGGGTTTATAGATTTCCATCGTGAAGAATGGGACATACGTCCGAGCATGGTGGAGAAAATGCGTCAGGCTTTCCATGATTCTGAATTATGGACATATAAAGACCTGTGTGCTTGTACAGAGAAACAACTGTTGAAAATACGACATGTAACACCAGAGCTGGTGGGACATGTAAAAGAAACTCTTGAAAATGTAGGACTACATCTTGGTATGACAGAAAAAGAGTTAGATGCATACCATGATGCGGAATATGATGCAAGACATCAAAGTGTAGAACCCAAAGGGACACACGTACATAACGATGTTCTGAATATCTTGGATGGTGCCAACATATTGGAGGTTTTGCGCAAGAAAGCAGAAACAGGAAACATGGAAAAAGGAAGTGGAATACTCATACCAGAGGATGCTGCTACAGAACAAATTGTAGGGACATCCGAGGAAGATATTGCGGAAGAGGAAGCAAAAGAAGATGCTGTTTCTGCTAATGCGGATGGTATGCAGAAGAAAGAGATTGAATCGCTGCAAGAGACTGAGCAGAAAAAAGGGACTGAGCAGTTGCAAGAAGCTGAACCATTGCAAGATATGGAGACGAAACATAAGAAGAAATTTGATGCTCAAAAGGCCTATAATCATGCAATGGCAAGAATACTGCGTGATCCATGCCAAATGTTGAGAGGCGATGACTTGGAGTTTATGCGACACCAGTTGGTGATGTCGGTATTGGAGCAACAGAGTTGGCTGATGAGAACATTCTGTTCCTTCAACTATCGTGTGAAAGTAGCTATGCGGAAAGCTAACTATATCATGCTAGAGTACAGACACGACATGGGACTACGTTCCACTGTCTATCAGCAGCTGGAGTATGAGGGAACAATCAAAGAGCTTGAAGCATAACTCACAAGATTGGAGCAAAAACACTAACATGTTAGTGTCAGAATTTGGTGGAAACAAATTAGCGTGAGGATTTGACACTAACATGTTAGCATGAGGGCTTGGAGAATTGTACACTAACATGTTAGTGTGAGATTTTTGGGAAGGACATGCTGTGTGAGGATTCAGAGGATTAAACACTAACATGTTAGTGTGAGAATTTTGAGGAAAGACATAGTTATGTGAGGATTCGGAGGATTAAACACTAACATGTTAGTGCGATAATTTGGAGAACAGCATGTTTGTGTAAGGATTCAGAGGATTAAACACTAACATGTTAGTGTGAGGATTTGGTAATAACAAAAGAAAGACAGGTAAGGATAATGAAACGACTTCTATCCATCATAATGCTGATAGTCTGTGTGTTGGTAAAGGCTGACGCACAGTACTACAGCGTAAACTATGACAAGCAGACGGTGGCTGCTATGGCTGCTGCCTACGGAACAGAAGCCGTGGCAGAAGCATATTACAACGAGCAGGTGCAGAACATCTTGAAGCACTATAATGCTGCGGAAGTGGCGAGTGCCGGTATCTATGCCTCCAAGTTCTTGGAGCGCAAGTCAATGACGGAGTTGGGCATCTGGAACAGTAGCACAGAGAACTACTATTACCGCCGTATCTACAACATGGTGAGCAATAAAATCATGCCGAAGATATGGACGGTGGCAGGAATGATGCTGAAAAGTCCGCAGACAACCCTGTATTGGGGAACCTATCTGATGAAGATATGCGACGACACCAAGAACCTATGCATGCAGTTTGAGAGCGTGGTAACAAATAGTACCCTCACCTTCTCGAACATCGCCTTTCTGCAAATCAACCAGGAGATAGCAGCCATTCTGAAACTATCGGAGATAGGCAACGTGGACTGGAAGAAGATACTGGATGACCTGTCGAAGGTGCCAGACAACTTCACTGTGGACAATCTGAAAGCCGACATTGACAACCTGTACAAGGCTGGAGCCAACCTTGCCGGAGCAGGAATGAGCAATGTAGGCAATGCCCTGTTGCAAAGCAGCCAGTTCAATGAACTTCTCCAAGGCAAGCTCGGTGCAGCCATCGATATTGTGGATAACAACAGTGAATTGTGGAAAACTATGGATAAGAGCATCGGCAATACCCTGTTGGGAATGATTGGAGGCAAGGATAATGTGGCAGGACTCTTTTCCCTAGCCAACTATAACCTGACCTCGTGGATGACCGACTATCTGGATGAGACAGCCGGAAACTACTACACCCAGAGATGGTATATCGCCCGAAGAGACCAAGGAAGGGAAAAGCTGTGCGACTATGTGCCACCAACCGATAACAACAGCATCTTGAAAGGTGACCACTGGTATAGAATCAACACCAAGGATGCCAACTTCTATCCTAACAGCAACCAGAGAGAAGCAATCCTGCAAAACTCGGAGAACCATGCCGGATGGTCGAGAGCAAAGGTGCAGCAGAAGAACAACCTGAAAGACGGTTTTAGCTACAGCATCAACTACTGGATGGACAGTTATATCATCAGCAGCAAGAAGAAAGGACAGAAACAGAAGGCATACGCCTATGAGATACAGGTGTATAAGAGCTGGAACAAAACAGAAGAAGTGTATGAGGCCGTCTTCGACTCCTATTCGATGGACTTGAACACCTTCAAGGCACAGTTGCAAGCCAGACTGAATGAATTGAACGACAATGAAGAAGGCTATACATATTATATAGGCAGTGGCGCACGCAACTACTATCAGACCACCGATGCCGCCAAGCTGAAGGGATGCGAGAGCGTGACCATCAGCGTGACCTGCAGTGACGGTGTGCAGTTAGGGCAAGGCACCACGCAATACAAGTGCAAGAAATGTGGCGGTTCGCTGAATGACCACAACAAGAAATGCGCCATGACAACATCTGTGACAGAAAACAACCTTGACCTCTCAGATTTGTATAAGCAGGAGCAGGAAGCCAATGCCAAGATAACCTCTTTGCAATCGCAAATCAGTCAGTTGGAGAAAGAGAACAAGTCACTAGTCAAACAGATCGCCAATGCGAGTGTGGAAGATGCAGCCAAATATCGGGAACAATACAACAAGAACAAGACCGCCATCGACCAGTTGAACAAAGAGCTGGCAGCATGGCAACAGAAGCAAAAGGAAATAGAGGAAGCCAAGACCGAGGCAGGAAAGGACAATGAGGTGGCAACCGATGACTACTATCGCATACCAGCCATCATGAATGACTGCAGGAGTGCCTACAATCTGACTTGGCAAGGAGAAGGAACATGGATCGGCTATACTTACATCAGAAAAGCCACTATGCCCAACATCAACGGCATCATCACCTTTAAGGCAACATTAAAGATAGCCAGAAAGCCAAAATACTTCTTGGGCATCAAGATACACAGAGCCATCATGCAGATCAGTTGGGAACTAACATCGGAATACACCCATACATCGGTGGTGGATGTGATAACACTCGATGCCAGCAAGACGGAGCAGGAAAAGGCCAATGAGGTGAACAAGCGCATATCGGAAATAGCCCAGGAATATCCGTCGTGCAAAATAACCACCGAATATGCCAAAAGCGCACCCGTGGAAGACAATACCACCGATAACACCCAACACCTGCTATGGTCGAGCGACAGACTAGAGATAGCCAGAGAGGTGGACAGCAGAATCACGAAGATATATGCCGACCTGGTGTCGTTGGAGAAGATGATGCACTATAAGCGCAACATCATCGATGTGCTGATGGACATCGCTCCCCATATCAATGCCGATGAAGGAAGACGGTTGATACTGGTGGAGAAATGCAAGAAACGCTGGTTAAGGAAAGCAGCGAACACCAAGCATTCGGATGACTATCACGGAAAATTCAATGATGAAGACAATGAAAATGAGAAATAGAAAAGAATACAAGGCTGATGCAGCGGAGAGGGTTGCAGGGTTGGTGAGCAAGAAGCAAAGATTGAGCATTGTGAGGACATTGCTGATAGCAATCATGTTCCTCGCCCTCCCCTCTAAAACATTCGCGCAATGGGGATTTGATGTGAGCAGTGTAGAAGCATACATCAATGACCACAAGAAACAGCGAAGTCTGCTGCTTGCAAGAAGCACCTTGGAGTACAGTAACAAGTTATTGCACAGCTACAGCAATAATGCGACCAAGGCATATAAGGAACTGAACGTGGATCTGGATAAGTACACCAGGGCGTTCGATGTGATAGACGTGCTATATCAGAGTCTGAGAACCAGTCTGAATGTATATTCCACCTACGAGGGTGTGAGCGACAGAATTTCGGACTACAAGAAGCTGTTGGATGACTACAACAAAAAAGTCATCAAACGAAAGCGCATTTCAGTTGCTGATACAATACTGATAGGTATCAACAAGCGAGCCATAGAGAACATCGCCAAGGAAGGAGAATACCTGTACAAGAGCGTGAGCGACCTGGTGCTGTATGCCACAGGAGCAGCGGCATGTTCGACGGCAGACCTGCTAGTGGTGCTGGAAAGCATCAACACCTCGCTCGACAACATAGAGAAGCATCTGAACAAAAGCTACTTTGAGTCGTGGCGGTATATCCAAGTGCGCATCGGCTATTGGAAAGAAAAAGTGTATCGGACCAAGAGCAAGCAGCAAATACTGGAGGATGCCTTCGGGCGGTGGCGAGTGGCAGGAAAACTTGAAAAATAATTCCTATATATAATAATGTGTAGATATGGACAGAAAGAAGATAAAGGCAGTCGCCATTATGATGATGTTGGGCATAGCCATGACAGGCAAAGCCCAAAGTGGTGTGACATACAACCACGACAGTGCGAAGAAGAACCAGATGATGGTGATGGAGATAGGAAGCGGCAGCCTGACGCCAACGGAGTACTACCAGTTGCTGCATCGCAGCTACATGAAGTCGGCAGCACGCAAGAACAAACTCGGCTACCGTACCACGGCAGGTATAGGAGCCTATAACCAAGCGGAATATGCCGAAGCCATCGACTCTGCCCTGACAAAGAGAGCAGAGATAGAAGCGCTGAACATGGCAGACCGACAGGTGGATCTGGCATGGAAGGTGGAAGGAAGCAAGATAAACAACAAGATGGATGCCTTCAAGAAGAATATCGACCGCATTCTGCCTGTGGGAGGATCCATCGGTGACAAGCAGCGCTGGACAGAATACTACCATGTCTATGAGACAGCCATCAAAGCCACCAAGGATGCCTATATGCCCAATGCCAAGCGCAAGAAGATGTACCTACAGATTTATGCAGATGTGGCGAAACAGAACGAGACACTGGTGAAGCAACTGGTGCAGATGTCGAATGCCAGCAAGACCAAGGAATTGTTGACTGCAAACGGCAACTACCAGACTGCCAACAAACGAAGCATCATCAGCAGTGCATCGAGCAAATGGCGAGAGGCAGGAATGACAATGAGAAACGATACATCATCAGGTGGAGACAATAATGGACCAGATGATGATGACAATGAATTGACAGTAAACAGATAAAAAGATATGGCAGACAACAGCAGCATATTATCCGACTTCGGCATCAACATTCTGGAAGAAGAGATTGATGACGTGATTTTCCAGACCAACGAGTTTCTGTGCGATGCTACTTTTACAGGCTCAAACGGACCTTTTTGGTGGATTGTACAGATGTGTATGGCATTAGCCGCCCTCTTCTCCATCGTCGTGGCAGCGAATATGGCCTACAAGATGATGGTGAAGCATGAGCCACTGGATGTGATGAAACTATTCAAGCCACTGGTGATAAGTATCATCCTGTGCTGGTGGTACCCACCTGCAGATACCGGAATGACGAACAGTGGCAGCAGTTGGTGCGTACTGGACTTTCTGAGTTACATCCCCAACTCCATCGGCAGTTATACCCATGACCTCTATGAGGCGGAAGCCACCCAAATAGAGGATAAGTTTACGGAGGTGCAACAGCTTATCTACACCAGAGACACGATGTACACCAACGTACAAGCCCAGGCAGACATTGCCCATAAGGGAACGACAGACCCGAATCTGGTGGAATCGACCATGGAGCAGACAGGTGTGGATGAAGTAACCAACATGGAAAAGGAGGCAGCCAAGCTGTGGTTCACATCGCTGACGGCAGGAGCCGTAGTGAACATCGACAAGATCGTGATGCTGATAGCATTGATTGTGTTCCGCATCGGTTGGTGGAGTACCATCTATTGCCAGCAGATACTGTTGGGAATGCTGACGATATTCGGACCGATACAATGGGCGTTCTCGCTCTTGCCGAAATGGGAAAGCAGTTGGGCGAAGTGGCTGACAAGGTATCTGACCGTGCATTTCTATGGAGCGATGCTATACTTCGTAGGATTCTACGTGCTGCTGCTCTTCGACATTGTGCTCTGCATACAGGTGGAGAACCTGACGGCTATCACCGCCAGTGAGCAGACGATGGCAGCATATCTGCAGAACTCGTTCTTCTCGGCAGGGTATCTGATGGCAGCAAGTATCGTGGCATTGAAGTGCCTGAACTTGGTTCCAGACCTTGCGGCATGGATGATACCAGAGGGCGATACCGCATTTTCTACCAGAAACTTCGGTGAGGGTGTGGCACAGCAAGCCAAAATGTCGGCACAGGGAACACTTGCCCATGTGATGCACTGATAAAGGTAAAAAGGTAAAAGAGTAAAAAGGTAAAACAATAACGAAATAGCAATGGTAATCAAGAATTTAGAGAATAAGGTAAAGTTGGTGACTATCATCTGTAGCCTGTTCTTGGTTGGATGCGTGCTGATAAGTATCAGTAGCATCTGGACGGCGAAGAACATGGTGGTGGATGCACAGAACAAAATCTATGTGTTGGACGGCAATGTGCCTATCCTGGTGCAGCGCACGACGATGGATGAGACACTGGATGTGGAAGCAAAGAGTCATATCGAGATGTTCCATCACTACTTTTTTACATTGGCACCCGATGACAAGTACATCAAATACACGATGGAGAAAGCCATGTATCTGGTGGATGAGACAGGACTGGCGCAGTACAATACACTGAAGGAAAAGGGCTTCTACTCCAACATCATGGGAACGAGTGCCGTGTTCAGTATCTTCTGTGACAGTATCAAGTTCAACAAGGAGAAGATGGAGTTTACCTACTATGGCAGACAGCGCATCGAGCGCAGAACCAATGTGCTGACACGTGAACTGGTGACGGCAGGACAACTGAAACGAGTTCCGAGGACTGACAACAATCCACATGGATTGCTGATAGTGAACTGGAGAACCTTGCTCAACAAGGATATTGACCAGAAGACAAAGTCAAACTATTAAAGGTAAAAGGGTAAAGAAGTAAAAAGGTAAAAAAGAAATAACGATGAACACAAAAGGATTTAAGCAGATGCTCATTGGGGAGAAGATGCCCGACAAGGACGATCCCAAATACAAGGAACGCTATGAGCGAGACGTGAGAGCCGGAAGGAAGTTTGCCAGGATGTGCAGAATCGACAAGGCCGCAGCTAAGGTACAGAGGTTTGCCGACCTGCACAAGACACTGTTCCTGGTCATCGTGTTTGGTTTTGTAGGTGTGAGCTTCAGTTTCAACATCTATCGCATGGCAAGAGCTTATCACTATCAGGGAGAGCGACGCACCGCCACGGAGAGACAGGACTCGCTAATAAAGGCTCGCCATCAGAATATGGGGAATGCAAAGAACATAGTAAGGACCAATGAGGATGCACGCCATCCTCATAAAGACAAATAACGATGAAGCTGACAGAAAGAATCAATTTCAGACAACCCAAGTACATGCTACCTGCGATTGTCTATCTCCCACTGCTCGGTGCATCCTACTTTATCTTCGACCTCTTTGACACCAAAGTAGCGGAGAAGCAGGATGCCAATATGCAGACCACGGAATATCTGAATCCGAACCTGCCACAAGCTCATATCAAGGGCGGTGACGGTATTGGAGGCAAGTATGAGAACATGTTGAACGCCTACGGCAAGATAGAAGACCATAGTGCCGTGGAGAATATAGACCGAGACAATGAGCAAGAAAAAGAAGAATACCAAAGCAAGTATTCGGATGCAGAACTGCAACAGTTGGATGCCGAAGCCAAGAGGCAAGCAGAAATGGAAAAACAGAGAGAAGTGCAAGAAGCCCATGAGCGACAAAGAGAGAACGAGGCGTTGGCGGAACTGAACAAGGCACTTGCCGAAGCAAGGCTGAAGGGACAGCAAGCCACGCAACAGAACTCATCGTCTTCAGCAACAGCATCCGATGAAACAACAGCTACAGTCAAGGGCGGTATCAACATTGAAGGCAAAATCAAAGTGAATGAGAATGCCCGAAAGGAAACGGACGAGAATGATAAGCCAAGTGAGGTAGTGAAAAAGGTGAAGACATCATCGGATTACTTCAATACATTGGCGGTGAATGAGAAAGAGCCGACACTCATCAAGGCCATCATTGACGAAAATGTGAAAGCCGTGGATGGAAGCCGTGTTCGCTTGCGACTGCTTGATGATGTGGAAATCGGTGAAATGGTGGTGAAGAAAGGCGCATACCTGTATGCCACCATGAGCGGTTTCAGTTCGCAACGAGTGAAAGGAACAGTGAAAAGCGTGCTGGTGGATGATGAAATAGTGAAAATCAACCTGTCCCTCTATGACACAGACGGCATGGAAGGCCTATATGTGCCAAGCAGCCAGTTTAGAGAGACCACCAAGGATGTGGCAAGCGGAGCCGTGACAGGGAATGTGGATATGAATACCACCAATACTGGCAGCAGTTTTTCACAATGGGGCATGCAGACCATGCAGAATGCCTATCAGAAAACAAGCAATGCCATTGGCAAGGCTATCAAGAAGAACAAGGTGAAACTGAAATATGGCACCTTTGTGTATCTGATAAATTCGAAAGATACCAAGAGTAAGTAAACATCAACATCCAAAGAATACGAATATGAATATCAAGAAGACCATTGGCACACTGATGATGTGTGCAATAAGTGCCACTCCGACGATGGCACAACAGACCTGTGCGGAGAGCTATCAGCCCTGCACATACCAGGAGATGGAGCAGCTGACCGTGAACGAGCAAGTGACTACAGTCATCACGGCAAGTGAACCTATCCGCTTTGTGGATATATCCACTGACAAGATAGCAGGAGACCAGCCCATCAACAACACTGTGCGTCTGAAACCGAAGGAAGGAATGCATGAAGATGGCGAAGTGCTTGCCATTGTGACCATCGTGACGGAACGATACCGCACCCAATATGCGCTGCTCTATACCACGAGATTGCAAGAGGCTGTGACAGATAAGGAGATACAACAGATAGAAAAGAATGCCTATAACAATCCTGCGGTCACATTGTCCTCTACGGACATGGCTCGTTATGCTCGTGAAATTTGGAGTTCGGAAGCCCATGTGAACAACGTGAAGACCAAAGCCCATAAAATGGTGATGCGACTGAATAACATCTATTCGTCTGGTGACTATTTCTTCCTGGACTTCTCGGTAGAGAACAAGACGCATATACCATTTGATATAGACCAAATACGATTGAAGCTGACGGATAAGAAGACCGCCAAGGCCACCAACTCGCAGATGGTAGAGTTGCATCCTGTATTCACGTTGGAGCAGACCAAGCGATTCCTATATGGCTACCGCAATGTGATAGTCATTCGGAAAATGACATTCCCGAATGACAAGAAGTTGACAATAGAAATGACGGAGAACCAAATCAGCGGTCGCACCATATCACTGAAGATAAACTATAGCGATGTATTGTCGGCTGACTCATTCAATCCGATTTTTCTGAAATAGAGCTACGCTAAGTGATTCAGAATCGGCAGTTGAAGACAACGCTCAATCTTAGCCAAGGTTTCGAGGGATAGGTTTTCCTGTCCTTTTAGTACCTTGGAAACATATTGCTGGCTACAGCCCATGAGTTCAGACAATCGCTTTTGGGTCATACCCAATTCCTCCATCTTGTCGAGCATCATCATTGCAATGTGCTGAGAATAGCGAAGCCATGACTTGTTAGCCATGCGCCACTCTGCGTTCTCACGCCATTTGGATGGAGTTGAAGACTGATGTTCTCTCAGTTTTGAAACAACTTCGTTTGTAGTTCTCATAATAACCTCCTTTCTATATGATTTCATTTAAGAAGTCCATGAAGGAAACAATGTTCTTTTCAATAAAGCGAAGATACAACAAATAATTGAGAAATACAACCTATAGGTTGATTATTTAAGAATATTTATGGAAGAAAGCAAGGAGTTACAAGGATTTTACAAGATATTCAGGGCGGTCATCTACATATCCGTGTTGATGGAGTTCTTCATGTACGCCATAGACCCAAGGACGATAGACGGCTTTGGCGGTGTGGTGTGCGACCTGCACGACCGCATCAAGCAGTGGTTTATCTACCATGACGGGAACCTGGTGTATAGCAAGGTGGTGACCTTCCTGTTGGTGTGCATCACCTGTGTAGGCACGAGGAACAAGAAGCATCTGGAGTTTGATGCCCGAAAGCAGGTACTCTACCCTCTGGTGAGTGGCGTGGGACTGCTGGTAATGTCCGTGTGGCTCTTCGGCTATGCGATGGACATTCGTCTCTATACCCTAAGATTGAACACCATCCTATATATGGTGGCAACCATCATCGGAACGGTGCTGGTGCATGTAGCCTTGGATAATATCTCGAAGTTCCTGAAGGAAGGGCTGATGAAAGACCGTTTCAATTTTGAGAACGAGAGTTTTGAACAGTGCCAGAAGGAGGAATATAACAAGTACAGCGTGAATATCCCTATGCGCTACTACTATAAGGGTAAGTTCCGCAAGGGATGGGTGAATATCGTAAATCCTTTCCGTGGGACTTGGGTGGTGGGTACACCAGGTAGCGGTAAGACATTCTCCATCATCGAACCATTCATCCGTCAGCACAGTGCAAAAGGCTTTGCCATGGTCGTTTACGACTACAAGTTCCCAACCTTGGCAACCAAACTGTACTACCACTACAAGAAGAACCAACAGCTGGGCAAACTGCCAGAAGGCTGCAAGTTCAACATCATCAACTTCGTGGATGTGGAATACTCCAAGCGAGTGAACCCGATACAGCAGAAGTATATCAATAACCTGGCAGCAGCGAGTGAGACCGCAGAGACACTGCTAGAATCACTGCAAAAAGGCAAGAAAGAAGGCGGTGGTGGTAGCGACCAGTTCTTCCAGACCTCAGCTGTCAACTTCCTCGCCGCCTGTATCTACTTCTTCATCAACTATGGTAAGGAGCCATACGACAAGGACGGCAAGATGCTGATAGCAGAGAAAGTGCTTGACCCGAAGACCATGCAGATGAAACCGACCGGTAAGGTGTTTAACCATGCAGGAGAAGAAGTAGAGCCAGCCTATTGGTTAGGCAAGTATAGCGATATGCCCCATATTCTGAGTTTCCTGAATGAGAGTTACCAGACCATCTTCAATGTGTTGGAGACCGACAATGAGGTGGCACCATTGCTAGGACCATTTCAGACCGCCTTGAAGAACAAGGCGATGGAGCAGTTGGAGGGTATGATTGGTACCCTGCGTGTCTATACCTCACGCCTTGCCACCAAGGAAAGCTATTGGATATTCCACAAGGACGGTGATGACTTCGACCTGAAAGTCAGTGACCCGAAGAATCCGAGCTATCTGCTGATAGCCAATGACCCAGAGATGGAGAGCATCATTGGAGCATTGAACGCCCTCATCCTCAACCGACTGGTGACACGAGTGAACACAGGGCAAGGCAAAAATATCCCTGTGAGCATCATTGTGGACGAGTTACCTACACTCTACTTCCATAAGATAGACCGACTGATAGGTACAGCCCGAAGCAACAAGGTGAGTGTAGCCTTGGGATTCCAGGAACTGCCACAGTTGGAAGCAGACTATGGCAAGGTGGGTATGCAGAAGATCATCACAACTGTTGGCAATGTGGTGAGCGGTTCGGCACGAAGCAAGGAAACACTGGAATGGCTATCCTCCGACATATTCGGCAAGGTGGTGCAACTGAAGAAAGGCGTGACCATTGACAGAGACAAGACGAGCATCAACCTGAATGAGAATATGGACAGTCTGGTGCCAGCCAGTAAAATCTCGGACATGCCGACAGGATGGATTTGCGGTCAGACCGCAAGAGACTTTGTGGCAACCAAGACAGGCATGAACGGCAGTATGAACATACAGGAAAGCGACGAGTTCAAGACCAGCAAGTTCTATTGCAAGACCGACTTCGATATGGCAGACATCAAAAAGGAGGAAAGCGAGTATATGCCACTACCCAAGTTCTACACCTTCAAGAGCCGTGATGAGCGTGAGCGCATCCTCTATAAGAACTTCGTGCAAGTTGGTGAGGACGTGAAAGCCATGATAGCAGAGATATTCAACAAGAAGAATGCCAAGTGACAAAATATCAAAGAGAAACAAAACGAGATTCATGACAGGAAAGATACGGACATACATCATTTTAGCACTCTTGCTGCTGTGCCAGAATATCATGGCACAGAACAAGACACCCACACCAGATAGCCCAAGCCAAAGAGACTTGGGCATCTTCGCTTTACCAATCTTTGAGCGAGCTGTGCGGTGCATCAAGTATTATGAAGGGTGGCACGACATCAAGCGTAACTATCCCTATATCGGGTGGGGACATCGGATATTGCCGCATGAGAAGTTCAGAAAGAACCTCACCTTTCAACAGGCAGATTCGCTATTGCGTTCTGACCTGAGAAAACTATGTACCCTATTCAGAAAGTACGGTAGAGACTCATTAGTCCTTGCCGTACTTGCCTATAATGTCGGTCCCTACAAGATATTAGGGAATGGAAAGTTTCCCAAGAGCCGACTCCTGCAGAAAATAGAGCAAGGTGAAAGAAACATACGTAGGGAGTATCTTGACTTTTGCAGATATCAAAGACGCAAGATAGCCTCTATCCACAGGAGGAGACAGACAGAGCTGCTATTGCTATACAAGCCATAGAAGAAGCAACAACAACGAAGTAACTCCAAATAGCTATTGATATACAACTACATTCTTGCCATACCGTTGCTTACATATATATAAGGTGTAAATAACCAAAAAGCAACATTGTTCACAAATAAAAAGTTAGTATTATGGCAACAGTAAAAGTAAAATTCAGAGCATCCTCAGTGCCGGGAAAGGAAGGCACATTGTATTATCACCTCATCCATCAGCGCAATCTGCGCTGGATGAGTACCGACTATCATGTCTTTCCCGACGAGTGGAACGACAAGAAGTCGGCTATCATCGTTTCTAACCGCAACAATCGACAGGCGCATCTGCAACTCATCCAGTCGCAAATAGATTGGGAGATGAAGCAGATGCAGCGTATCATCCGTGATAAGGATGCAGAGGGCATTCCTTATACCATTGACGACATAGCCAAGGAGATACAGCAGCTGCCACCGAGCCAGAGCGTTTTTGCTTTCTTCCGCCAACAGATAGCCAAGAAGGAGCAGATGCAGTGTATCGGCACCAAGAGCAACTACACCAGTGCCACAAACCGCTTCATGGAGTTTCGTGGAAACGAAGACCTTGCATTTTCACAAATGACAAGCGAGATGATGGAAATGTATCAGGCTTGGTTATGGAACAGAGGTGTTGGACAAAACACAGTATCCTTCTATCTGCGAACTCTGCGCACCATGTACAATAAAGCAGTGGAAGTAGGCCATGCGCCAGCCAAGGACATTTTTTCCCATGTTCAAACAAGTAACGTGCGAACCGCCAAGCGAGCCATTACTGTAAAGGATATTCGCAAGATAGAGAAGTTGGACTTGCCAAGAGGAACATCTTTAGACAAGGCACGCGACCTGTTTCTGCTCAGCTTCTATCTGCGAGGCATGGCATTTGTGGATATGGCATTCTTGAAAAAGACCGACTTGAAATGTGGTATGGTGAGCTATAACCGTCGCAAGACCCACCAAAATCTCAATATCGAGTGGATGAAACCGATGCAAGCCATCATCGACAAGTACGCCGAGCAGACCATAGATTCACCTTATCTGCTACCCATCTTGACAGGCAAGGAATCCTCTCCATACACCGCATACCGCAAGGTGGAGCACAACACGAACTACAATCTGAAGAATATCGGAAAGATGATAGGCTTGAAGATACCACTGACCACCTACGTGGCACGCCACACATGGGCAAGCGTAGCCTTGCACATGAACATTCCGATAGCCACCATCAGTGAGGGTATGGGACACAACTCCTACAAAACCACTCAGATTTACTTGCAGTCAATAGACGTAGCAACCATCAACGAAGCCAACGAGCGGATTATACGAAAGATTTTGAAAGAGTTGTAAACAAATAGTTATATTTACACCCCCAGAAATGATAGGGTAAAATGTTTAGCAAACTTCGCCCTTTCTTATGGTAAGAGATACAACTTAATGCAAAAGTACGAAAAATAGTTGGATTACATGTCAGATTTTATCATTTTCTATATGACACTCCCCAAATTTAACACAAATGTTTAGCAAATCTGCCTCGGGAGAACTCTCTAAATGGCAGATTTGCGTTCAATTCGACCGTTTTCACTCTCTTACCATAAGAGTGTGCGACAAATGTAAAATAAAGATATATGTGCAGAGGCTGCATGCCAAGCACTCATATATACGATTAAGATTATGCACAACAATAATAAATGGACCAGGCTTCCACAACCATCATATATGGTTGCAGCTAAGGACATAAAGTAGAACGAGAATATGACGCAGGATTGCTTGAATTCACCTTCTACAGCCGACGTAAGCAAGCGCTTACCAAAGGGCATCCACGTTATCGGGGCTGAAAGACTTTCGGATCCGAGTGTAGAAGGAATATCTAGACGTAAACGGATAAAAAAGAAAGAAGACCCTTCCACAGACCCAACTTCATGGAGTTATATATTTATTCTTCACATGGCAGCTAAAGGGATGGAGAAATGGCTTGAAGCTTTTAATGCTGACGAGAAAAATACCCAACAACCTTTTTTCATTCATAAAACCCTTCGTTATTCCTACAAGGATGAGGAAAGGCAACAAGGAGTGAAAAAGACTTTGGAGCAATCTGTCAGCGGACTAGTCTTCTTGCAAGGTACTGTGAATGACCTACAAGAATTTCTTGCAGATCATTTTCCCAAATTTCATTTAGTCAACGACCGCAGTTTAGGACGACCGGTCTCTATTAAGGACTCCATCATGCAACCATTTATGAATGTGATGAAGACCCATCCGGAGCAGGTTACATTCCTTCGTGATGATTTTGAGAAGTTTGCCAAAGACCACGTGAAGTTGCGTGTCCTTTCAGGACCATTCAAAGACTATGAAGGCTACATTGTACGCATTGACCGTGACCGCCAGCTCGTCTTCGACTTCGGTGGACTAGCTGTAGCTATCCGTGGCGTGCATAAGGAAGACTTCAAAGTTGTAGAAGAGTAGTTGAATAACAATACACTTTTTGCCATGACTGATTTCGCAACTTTTGTAAACATTATCATCGACGAGCTTACGAAAGAAGGTAGAAAGCATACCGCTGAAACACGCAAGTATTCAGCCAATCGCCTATTGATGTTTATGGGCGACAATCCCACACCTATGGACAAATGGGACGATTTGTTTGTTCTGGACTACGAAACATGGCTGAAAACACAGGGGCTGTCGGCATCTACAACCGCTTTTTACCTGTCGCAATTGTGTGCATTCTATAAGCAAGCTGTAAAAAAAGGCAAAATACAAGGGCACGACATTTTTCGCCTGGTAAACAAGACTCCAGCGCCAAAACTTGCCACCCAACAATTTCCCTCGATAGCCGAGTTGCGCTATTTGCAAACTCTCAATCTTAATAAGTCGCAGGATTTCGCACGAGACATGTTCCTGTTCTCACTTTATGCAAGAGGCATGAACTATGTGGATATGGCATATCTGAAGAAATCCAACGTTAAAGACGGAATGCTCACCTACATTTCCCATACATCAGACAACAATCCTGCTGTCACAATCAAATGGGACAAGGCAATGCAGCAGATAGCAGACAAATATACCTCCGACACAGAGTATATGTTCCCTATCATCACCAAGGAAGGGAATGCTGATGAAACAGAACAAATAAAACGAAGTCGCCATAATGTGGTGTACAATTTACGTTCTATTGGCAAACAATATAAGTTCTGCGTATCTCCTACAATCGCCATGACCAAGGAAGATATGTTCGAAGCATTTGAGCCGGTTTGTTGCAAAAATACAAGGGTGTTAAGAAATGATGAGGATTTTCAAGATTATTGCCAAAAAGGAAAAGATGTTGTAGAAGGGAAAGCTTTGAAACTTTTAGAATATTTCAAATCGAAAACGAATGCTTATATCATTCCTAATTCATATTGTACGGATGTGGATGATGTCTTTCAAAGGTATTGGTGGTGTATGGTTGGATAAACCAACCTTTCAATTGAATAGTGTTGGGCTCAAATTATATGACATTTTGAATAGGAATCGTTGGTTTGAAATTCATGATGTTTAAAGAATACAAGAGAAGTGATACAGATTCAAAAGAAACCACGCAACTCTAATTTGGAGTTGTACAGAATCATCGTGATGCTACTCATCGTAGTCATTATGTTGTTAATTACATTCTAAGATGATATTGTTTGCTTATGAGAGTGTTCGAACAAGAAAAATTATGTCATGAGAGGGCTGCTCAAAAGCAGATGTTGCATAATGTGCGTTCTAAAAATGCTAAAAAGGCATTTAGAAAGCGAATGCAAGGTGTGTCCAAAAGGCTTGTCGGTGAGTTACATCATCAACAGTATTCACCATATCAATTTTTTAAGGAGCAACAGAAGATACATTATAATGAATATTGGGACTATGTTCATATCTATGCTCCTTCTGTTTTGTCTTTGGTAAAAAATCAAGAAGAGGTTATTCGTTTTGTAAATGAAATTAAGTATAGTTTTAAACAAGGTCGCAAAGTGTTTGTCGTATTGAGTCGTGTAGAAGAAATTACAGATGATGCTATTGTTGTTTTGTTGTCATATATGATTCTTTTTAAGGAGAAAAATATCGACTTTAATGGAAATTATCCGAAAACAAAAGAGGCTGCAAGAAAGTTGAAGCAGTCGGGTTTCTTCGATTACCTATTTAAAAAAGGGCAAGAAGAGTATTCTGTCAAAAAGCCAAATAATACGATTTATACCCATGGAAACAATAGGGCTGATTCTGCGTTTTCGGGCAAGTTGATAGAAACTGCAAGCAAGTTTGTTTGGGGTGAGACGAGACGTTGCCCTGGTGTTCAAAATACTTTTACGGAGTTGATGGCGAATACATACAAACATGCTAGTGCTACAGAGGGTGAGCATCATTGGTGGGTTTCAATGACGAAAGACTTGGAACAGAAAAAAGTGGTTTTTGGTTTCGTCGATTATGGGGTGGGGATCTTTCGTAGTTTGTCAAACAAATCTCCAAATGATAAAATGTATAAGGGGTTGGAGAAGTTATGGCAAAAGTTTCCATGGGCCAATAATAATGCTAAGATGATGAAGCTTATTTTGGAAGGAGAACTCCATAAGACAGTTACGTTGCAAAGTAATCGAGGTAGAGGACTGCCTTATATACATACTTGCCAAGAGAATAAAACTATAGATTCTTTGGTGATTATTTCTAATAATGTATATGCAGATGTTAAAAATGGAGTGTATAAGTTGTTAGATAATGAATTTATTGGTACTTTTGTAACGTGGGAGATGAATTCCTCAATTTTTAGTATATAAATAATAATAGTAGAAAAATGATACAATTAAGTATAGCAAATGATTTTTCAAGAACTCCAGGGGTAAGATATCCACAAGAAGGAGATTTCTCAGGAGAGGAATTTCGTGATACAGTCTTGATTCCGAAAGTGAAAGAGGCCATTGAACGTGGTGAAAAATTGGTAGTGGATTTGGATGGAACTTATGGATTGGGACCTTCATTTTTAGAGGAGGCGTTTGGTGGGCTTATTCGTAAAGGATTTGATTATGGGCAATTAATGAGTGTTTTCAAGTTTAAGTCCATCGAAGTTCCTTATTATATTGATGACATCAAAAAGTATTTGAAGGAAGCAAATGAAAATAAGTAAAACCAAATTTGTAGTTTGTCTGTTTCTCTCTTTCCTCATTGGATGGTATGTTGGTCTTGTATTGGAAAATTGGGCGTTTGTAACAGTTTATTTTGATGTTCAAGCTGTTAGCTTGTTTACTACATGCTTGACGTTGGGAGTTACAGTTTATGTGGCAAAGAAAATTCAAAGAACTACTCAAAATTCAAATAACCAAAAGCAATTCCTTGTATCACGTATAGGAGAATTGGATAAGGCTGTCTCTGAACTCGAAGGAGTAGTAACGGTTGATGGATTTAGTTATAAGCTTGTTATTTCTAAATTTATGAGTTTGTATTTGTCTTTGAGGCGAACATTGGATAATATTAATTCTATTTATCCAATAATCGGTGAGTTGCGTAAAAAAGAGGTATTGAATGAGTGGAGGACTGTTAAGAATGTAGCAACCTATACACCTTTGGGTAATGCCAATGTTATGATAACTATAAATAACGATAAGGTTTCGTATAATCCATCTAAGCGTTCTGAGGTCATTTCTAAGTTGTCAGATTTTAGAAAAATTCTGTTTGATTTGCAAGTGGAGGTTTATAAGGGATGAATCGGGTATATAGCTTCGTAGTGTGTGGGAACATCATTAAGCAGAAATATTAAGTAGATAAGGATTCCTTGTATGTTGATAGTTAAAGTAACAAAACAATAAATGTCATGAAAATCAAAAGAATAAAATGGAAAGAACATCCAATTCTTGGCAATATAGAATTGGATTTTACCGATGATGGTGGTATACCATATGAGTCTATTGTATTTGCAGGTAATAATGGGTGTGGTAAAACTACCATATTGGATTCTGTAAGCACTTTTTTGAATCGTGGTTCCTTTGAATATTTTGATTATATAGAGTATCAGAATGGACCCATGTTTGATTATAAGGTTGTTCAAAGAGAGCCGTTGCAACGGCCAGAATTCTTTGATTTAATAAGATCTGATGGAACAAGAATTCATATAGATTCGGGTGGTAATACTACGAATACTATATTAGACAATGAGCCTGGTAATATAAGAAGCAAAGGTTGTGCAACTTCAAAGGCTCGTGCAGAATATAAAACAGAAAAGATAAAGTCTGTTACGGTTTCTGGCTTGGATAGAAGCAAAATAGCAATAGATTCTACAGATAATTTTACATCTTTGAAACAGTTGTTGGTAGATTTGTCTGCCCAAGATAACGCTGTTTATGCCAAAGAGAATCGGTGTCGTTCTGAAAAAGGAGTTCCTGCTCAGTCTTATGATGAATTTGCTCAAACTTCTCTGCTCAGTCGTTTTAAAAATGCTTTTAATAACTTTTTTGACGAACTGCAATTTGATAGGGTCGAGACCGTAAATGGTGAACATGCAATCATATTTACAAAAAATGGTCAAGACATTTCTATTGATGCTCTGAGTACAGGTGAAAAGCAAATTGTTTTCCGTGGTGCTCACTTGCTGAAGAATAGTCATATGCTTGATGGAGGTTTTGTTTTTATAGACGAGCCGGAAATCAGTATGCATCCAAAATGGCAAAATAAAATTCTGGATTATTACCAAGGACTTTTCTTTGTGAATGGTAGTTTGCGAAATCAAATGTTTTTTGCGACTCATTCAGAAAAAGTAATATCTAAAGCCTTGTCTAATAGTACTCGAAATTTAGTTGTGGTTTTAAGCCAAGAAAATGGTAATTTAGTTGCTCGTAAAATCATGACTCCTTCAGTCTTGCCTTCTGTTACTTGTGCTGAGACAAATTATTTAGCTTTTGGCATTCCATCTGTTGACTATCATATAGAACTTTATGGCTACCTTCAAATAAAAGAAGGAAAGACAACCATCAAAGATACCGATGAATTCATCTTAAATTCTCATTATTACAATGCTGCTTTTCATAAAAAACAGTATGTTCATGGACATACAATTTATGAAACACTTCCTACTTATATTCGTAATTGCATAGATCATCCAAATCCAGGTTATTCATATACGGAAGACGAATTGGAACGGTCAACTAAGTTATTGATAGAAATTTTGTCACATTGATGCGAAATATGATTATATCTGTTGGATTATATATATGCGAAAACGTAAATAACTAAAATAATGGTACAGATTCAAAAGAAACAACGCAACTCCAATTTGGAGTTATACCGCATCATCGTGATGCTGCTCATAGTAGCTCATCACTATGTTGTCAATTCTGTCATGGCAGAAGAAATGGCGAAAGAGCCATTAAGTAGTAGAAGTCTTTTTTTACATCTTTGGAATGTGGGGAAAGACTGGTATTAATTGTTTTGTGATGATTACAGGATATTTCATGTGCAAGTCACGTAAACCATCAATACACCGTAAGGTGGCTTGAATGAAAAATACTATTTTTGCAACCGTTTTAAAATTCACATAAAATGGAAAGCAAGGAATATTTTGAAAAGGTGATGCAAGACTATAAATAGAACCACAAGGGAGTATTGGAAACTTTGATATTGATAATGTCAACGTCAGTTCAGACAAAAATAAGAATATACAAGAAAAATATCAGCATTGGAGGCAGAGATAGCTGCCGCCGATGGCCGTATAGTTAAGGCAAATGCTCAGATAGCCGCTGCTAATCAGAGAGCATCCGAAAATAGCGCCCGTGCCTCCAAGGCAAAGGCTGAGATTCTAAAGTTGCTTTCATTCCCAACTTTCCAGAAGGCAAGAAACAGCAAATTCTATCGAAATTGCGAGCTTTTGGTAGTAATGTTTGATATGGCTTAATTGTTATACAATTATGGCAAATGATAAATATAAACCCCGTGTTGGCATCAACGTGATAGAGAAAGTGATTTCGTTGAAAGAACAAGATCAAGAGTTCTTGACGGTGTTTAGCATAGATTTTATAAGAGATTTGTGTGAAAGTGGTGAATTTCCATATTATATGATTCGTAATACCATATTCGATAAAATCTCTGATGTCAGATAAATGATAGAGAAGCACCGAATTTGATAATGGAATAAGCCTATAGTCATGCGGTCCCATCCCGCACAACCCCTCTGACGTAGACCTCTGATGGTCCGCCAACCTTATAGCGAAGCGGTTAAGAGCGACGGGAGGAGCGGTTTCCTCTTCTTCCCTGAGGGGAGAAGACCGAGAAGAGCGGTGGACCCTCCCTTAAGGTTAAGGGAGGACTGGTGGGTTTTCGAAAAAAGCCTTCTTTAAGGGGAAAAAGCGGTGCAAATGAGCGCAATGAAAGCTCGCTTTCAAATTGCCGAGTGCAGCCAGCTTTATCAATAAAGGAAGGACGGGTAGGTTTTCGAAAACAATACAAAAAATACAAATCAAATCAGAATATAACGACATAACCATAAATATATGTGTGGAATAGTAGGATATATAGGACAAAACGAAGCATATCCAGTCCTGATAGCAGGACTGAAGAAGCTCGAATATAGAGGATATGACAGTGCCGGAGTAGCACTCGTCAATGGAGAGGACAAACTCAATGTCTATAAGACAAAGGGCAAGGTAGCAAACTTGGAAGAACTCGCAGCAGACAAAGACTGCGGAGGCCATATCGGTATAGCCCACACCCGATGGGCAACACATGGCGAACCATCAGCCGAAAATGCACATCCCCATGTCAGTATGAGCGGTGACCTGGCTTTGGTACATAATGGCATCATCGAGAACTACCAGGTGCTGAAAGAACAACTCATAGCACGCGGTTATCAGTTTAAGAGCACAACAGATACCGAGGTGCTGGTACAGTTGATAGACTCATACTATCAGCAGAATGGCAAAGATTTGGTGTCAGCCGTTTGCCAGTCACTGAATGATGTTGTGGGCGCCTATGCCATAGCAGTCATCGAATGCAAGAACCCCACTCACATTGTGGCAGCCCGCCAGTCAAGTCCATTGGTGGTAGGCGTAGGAGCCGACAAGCAAGACTTCTATATCGCCAGTGATGCCACTCCTATCGTAGAATATACCTACCAGGTAGTCTATCTCGAAGACGGTCAGATAGCAGAAATCAGAATCGGTAAGGATATAGAGATGATCAATCTCAACCATAAGTTATGCGATTATGACATCAAGACCGTAGACCTCGACATCTCCAAACTCAGCAAGGGAGGCTTCGACCATTTCATGCTGAAAGAAATCTACGACCAGCCCCAGTGCCTGAAAGACTGTATGAGTGGTCGCCTGTTTGCGGATAAGGACAATCCATCCAACAATCACATCGTGTTGTCAGCCCTTACAGACTATAAAGACCGACTCATGTCAGCCAAGCATATCATCATCGTGGCATGCGGAACCAGTTGGCATGCAGCCCTCATCGGCAAGCAGCTCATAGAGAAGATGTGTCGCAAGCGAGTAGAAGTAGAATATGCCAGCGAGTTCCGTTATGGCGAACCCGTCATTGAATCCGATGATGTGGTGATAGCCATAAGCCAAAGTGGCGAGACTGCCGATACCCTGGCGGCCATTCAACTTGCCAAGCAGCATGGAGCATTGATCTTCGGCATCGTCAATGGCGTAGGCTCATCCATCGCCCGAGAGACAGATACCGGCATCTATATTCATGTAGGACCCGAGATAGGAGTAGCGAGTACCAAGGCCTTCACCGGTCAGGTCACCGTCCTTACTCTCTTTGCCTTGGCATTAGGTCATGAATTGGGAACCCTTTCCGAAAAAGACTATGTAGAGACCATCGCCGAGTTGGCAGAGATACCCAGCAAGATGGAGAAAGTGTTGGAGCAGACGCCATCGATCTCCCGACTGGCTAAAGTATTCACCTATGCACATAATTTCCTCTATCTCGGTCGAGGATTCAACTATCCCGTAGCATTAGAGGGAGCCTTGAAGCTAAAGGAAATCAGCTATATCCATGCCGAGGGCTATCCTGCAGCCGAGATGAAACATGGTCCGATAGCCTTGGTAGATACCGATATGCCGATCGTATTCCTTGCCACTCATCACCAGTTGTATGAGAAGATCATCAGCAACATGCAGGAAGTAAAATCCCGCAACGGACGCATCCTGGCCATTGTTACCGAAGGCGACAAACAAGTCAAGGCGATAGCCGATTCTGTGATAGAAGTACCACGTACCCTCAATGCTTTGGTACCTCTTCTCAGCGTCGTTCCCCTGCAGATACTTGCGTATTATGTGGCAGTAGATAAGGGATTGAATGTAGATATGCCAAGAAATCTGGCAAAGAGTGTAACGGTAGAATAAAACATTAGTATAAATAAAAATATGTCTGACGAAACAAAAAACAATAGTAGAATAGCAAAAAATACGCTTTATTTATATCTCCGTATGTTTATATCTCTCGCTCTGTCATTGGTGACAGGTCGAGTGGTTCTCAGAACATTAGGTGTCGATGACTATGGCATCAATGCCGTAGTGGGAGGTGTGATTGGAATGTTTGGTGTCATACAGGTATGTATGATTGGTGCTACCTCTCGTTTTATTACCTTTGAGTTAGGGCGCGGTGATGCAAAGCGATTAAAAGATACATTCTCGACGACATTAACTATCCATATCATCATAGCATTAATACTTTTTATAATTCTTGAGACTATAGGTTTATGGATGGTCAATTATAAATTGGTTATCCCTGAAGGGCGAATGTTTGCAGCAAATTGTGTCTATCAGTTTAGTATCATTTCTCTTATGTTTGGAGTAACTCAAACTCCTTATAGCTCTGCAATTGTTGCCCATGAAAAGATGGATGTATATGCTTATTTCGATATATTAAATACTGTATTGAAATTAGTTATTATCTATTTGCTCTTAATTGGTAATATGGATAAGTTGATTCTTTATGGAATATTGACTCTATGTGTTTCAACACTTATTATGGTGCTTAATCGTATTTATTGTATTCGACATTTCCCTGAAACTCGTTATCATTTCATTTGGGACAAATCTTTGCTGAAGCCTATCTTTGCCTTTTCTGGTTGGGATATATTGGGCAACGTGGCTGTGATGGCACGAGGTGAAGGAGTCACGTTATTGATTAACATGTTCTTTGGTACCGCCTTGAATGCAGCGGCAGGAATAGCCAATACCGTCACAAATGCTGTGGGTGGATTCTCTAGTAATATCATTATGGCGGTGAAACCGCAAATCATCAAACGTTATGCGGATGGGGAGTATGAAGCGATGATAAAGTTGACGCATGAGGGTACCATCTTGTGTTTCATCTTGATGACTTGCTTGTCCATTCCTTTGATGGCAGAGATTCATTTTGTGCTGAATCTCTGGTTGGGAATCGTACCAGCTTATGCCTGTGTATTCACCAACTTGATTTTGCTTTTCGGTATTATTGGATGTATGGGTAGCATCGTGATGAATATAGTCCATGCTACGGGAAAAATCAAGAAGACCAGTCTCACCAATGGATGTATATATATAATGGTGCTTCCGATAACGTATATTGCCTATAAGCGTGGTGCACCAGCTTGGGTTCCGTTCGCATATAATGCATTGGGATTGTTCATCGGAACGATGTGCAACATATATTATATGACAACTTATGTGCCTCATCTGAATGCCATTGGATATTTTAAGCAAACAGTTCTTCCTTGCTTTGCGCTGTTTACTGCAGTGGGCATCCCTGTTGCACTCTTACATTATTATATGGAAGAAGGTTGGCTTCGCTTGCTGGCGTCGATACTTCTCACTGTGGTATTGACAGGGCTAATCAGTTACAAGTTTATGATAGACAAGGAACTGAGAGAAAAAGTGGTGATGAAGGTGAAGGAAAAGTTTATAGATAGAAGATAATGACGTCACGTAGTTTTTAGAAAAATAGAACATTATCATGAATATAATCAAGAAGATTTTAATCGCTTGAAGGCAGAGTGCATTTGGGCGAAAATGGGATTCTATACAAGATTTGTATATTATCATAGAAAGCCTTTGCTTGTGTATAAACTTACTAATTTCGGGAAAGATTTTTCGCTCAAAATCCCCAAACGTACAATAATCTTTGTCCATATTGTACTTTAAATGAGTCTGGTACAATAGAGCATATATTGCCAAAAGAAAAATTTCCAGAATTTGCAGTTGATACTTTGAATCTTATACCAGCTTGTAGTAATTGTAATGAGAAAAAAATGAAAAGATAGTTGATACTAGCGGCAAGAAAACTATCATCAATTTTTATATAGACCAACTTCCGCATTCTCAATATCTGTTTGTTGATTTTACAATTATTGTCGGTAATATAAAAGCTACTTATAAGTTGGATAACCCAAGAGGTTTGGTGGAAGCAGAAATGTTCTCATTGCTACAACGACACTTTAAGCAATATGACTTATTGAATAGGTTTAATACCAAATCTATACAAGAAATTTTGGAACTTAAGAACCTATATGCTGTTGAAGAATTTGACAATGAGGAAGAATATGCTATTTTTGCTGATAAACAACTGAAAAAGTTGAATTTGGATAAAGCTTCTTTCGGCGTGAATCATTGGAAGTTGATTTTGTTTTTGTCTGCAGCAACCAGTGAGGTGTTTAAAAAGTACATATTAAGTTTGTAACCATTATTATAGTCGCATTGTAAACGTCTATTTTTGTCGGTTTCAAGAATAAATATAAAAATGTCATGGCGATATATCGCCATGACACATCCTAATTTTAAACACTTTGTGACAATCTTACCCTATCACAATGGGTATCTTCTCTAAAGCGGAGAGAATGCTAAGGTTTTAACCTCTTGGTGGGAATGGGTCATTACCGTGTGAATCTCGCTCTCTGATTCTGCCGTGTCTGTCATGAATAAACAATTCTGATTGTTGATTCCTTGAAATGTTGCGAGCTGCGTCTATGGCATCACGCTGGCGGTCAAAAATCTGGGTGTATTTTGAGTTTCCTTCACCCTTGATTCCCCATTTGTCACCTGTTGGGACTACATGTTGGTTTCTCCCCATAATTAACACCTCCTTTCTGTGCTAGGATTTAGACACATATGTCTCAACACATAATATGCATAAACAAAATTCGTACCATGTGTAAAATATGAACAAGTGTATATGCCATTAATTTTGAGGAAAAGTGCAAGGTGACATATTGTCATTTAAACCTAATGATTCTGTCATTATGGCTGTAATCCTATTAAATGGCAGAATAAAGAATAATTTCAAAAATGAATAATATATTTAGACGAGCCAGTAATGTCTGTCATTACTTGGCAAAGGCTTTACCTACCGATTGGTATTGGTTGAAGCGGAGTGTGAAGAATTCCATGTTGTACCGAGGCGAGGAGTATTTGGCTAATCGCCTGCTCATCATGGGACATAGTGTGGAGAAAGGGATTACGATGCCCAACAGACGATATGGATTTGGGTATGGAGTGGTTCGCTTGCTCATATCCTTGTGTCAAGAGTATCGTGCCCAATATGGCTCGGAGAAAGAGGCGTTTCAAATCGCATTGGATGATTTGCGAGAATACTTGCAGATACATCAAGAGGAGAATTTTGAGTTGCCTGAAGACATCGAAGAGGGGATAAGGAAGTTGATGGTTTTCAAGACAGGAACGGGTGTCGATTGCAAGATGGTGACGAAAGAGGAGTTCTTCGCTTACTCTGATTTTGCCTCTTTTGCCCATTCTCGCCATACAAGCCGTTGGTTCTCTGATGAAGAGATTTCTGATGACACCATCAAGAGTGTGATAGAGTTGGCTAATACAGCTCCCTCTGCTTGCAATCGCCAAAGCGTGCGAGTGAAATGTGTGTCTGGTGAAAAGAAGAATGAGATTCTGGGCTTGCAGAATGGAAATCGTGGGTTTGGTGAGAAAATCAACAAGTTGCTTGTCGTGACGTTCCTGCAACCATCATGGGAGTATGACATACAGAGTGCAGGATACCTAGATGCTGGTATCTATACTATGAATATCTTGTATGCCTTGCATTATCATCAACTCTGTGCTTGCACCTTAAATGCTCATTTTGAAGTGAAGAATATCGAAAAGGTACAGCAAATCTTAAATTTGAATCCTTTGGAGGTTCCTACTGTCTTTATTGGCGTGGGTAAACCTATGGAGAAGATGATGATTGCAAAGAGTGAACGAATTGGAGTTGATAAGATTATAGATTTTTTGAAATAGCTATGGATTTTGAAATAATAAAGGGATTGGTTAGCATCATAACTCCTTGCTTTAATGGTGAAAAGTTAATATTCCGATTGTTGGATTCTGTATTGAAGCAAGATTATCAACAAATAGAAATGGTAGTTGTTGATGATGGATCTACAGATAAGTCAAAGGATGTGATTTTGAGTTATGTTGAAAAATTCACAAAACGAGGATACAATTTATATTATCTGTATCAGAGTAATAGTGGGCAAGCTTCTGCCATTAATCAAGCATTACCATTGGCTAAAGGTGAGTTTATTACTTGGCCTGATTGTGACGACTTTTACACATGTTCAGATTCGATAGCTAAACTTGTTAATGCTTTATCTTCCTATGAAGATGTCGGAATGGTTAGAACTCTTGGTACATATATAGACGAAAAAACTCTCCAACCTTTAGGGTGGAATTTAAAGTTTAATAGTTTGGATAATGCTTTTTATTCCATCTTAACTTCTGGATTTTGTGCTGTGCCCATTTGTTATATGGCAAAAGCAAGTGCTATCAACAAGGCTATTCCGAACCGACATATTTATGATGGGGATAGGCCACAGAATATTCAAATGTTTGAGCCTTTGGCGTATTATTTCAAGTGTGCTGATGTTGGGGAGTCTTTGGTTGAAATATTAGTACGTTCCAATTCTGATTCACATTCTCAAAAAAGCATATCCCAACAATTGAAAGACTTGGATGGATATATTAGAATCCACATGAATACATTGGATGGTATGGATATATCTAATGAAAAAAAGGATGCTTACAAGCAAGTTGTGCGTTCTTGGATTGGAAATGAAAAGTTGAAATTATGCATTTCTATGTATGATAAAGAACAGGCATGTCGAGTGCATTCAGAATTAAAATTATGGAAAGTGGGCATTTCTAAGAAGGATGAGGCTATGTATCAGATTCTACGTATCTATCCAGGTTTGCTGAAATTTTTGAAAAAAATATATAAACATGTTTGATAGTTTGATTTCTGTTGTGGTTCCTGTCTATAATAGACAGAAGACATTGAGAGTTTGTGTCGAAAGCATACTTAACCAAGAGTATGGTAATTTTGAAATTATCTTGGTTGATGATGGAAGCACGGATCAATCTTTGTCAATTTGTTATGATCTAGCTAAAAATGATAATAGAATCCGTGTGATTCATCAAGAGAATCAAGGAGTGAGCACTGCTAGAAATGTAGGAATCTGTAATTCCCATGGAGAATGGTTGACATTTGTTGATTCAGATGATGTTCTTAAGACTTGTCACTTGTCACAATTAGTTCTTTATGGAGAAAATGCAGATATGGTGATGGTCAATAGATGTTGGGGAAAAATCATTGATGGAGAGTTTTTGGAGTTAGGAAATGATTGCGCCGGACTAGAAAACCGATATGTTAGAGGTTATGATAAAATTATTGATTATCTCTTTGGTAAGCACGACCCTTATGAGCATTGTATATGTTCTTGTTTGGATAAGTTCTACAAAATGCAGTTGATAGATACATATAACTTGTCTTTTGATACTGAAATTAGTTTTGGTGAAGACCAAATTTTTGTCTTGAGCTATTTGCGTCATTGTAATGCATTAATGTTCTCCAATGTGGGAACTTATATTCTTTGCCCATTTCAACATGACAATCATTTGGGTGCAAAAGTTAGAAGCCCGGAAGAGTACATGAAAGGTTTTCGACGAAACTATGAAATGTTGAAAACAGTGGCGGAAGAAACTAATTCTAGATATGCTCGTGACTATTCTATGGATTATCTAGTAGATAGATTGTTTACGAGAATTGTGTATCGTTATCTTCAACCACGTTTATGCTTAAAATACTCAATCGGAAAATTATATAAGTTTATGAACTCACAGTACCTCCCGATAATTTATCGTGAGCGCATACCCGTAGATATCATACGTGACAATAGGGTTTCTAAAGATTATCAGATGGTAAAGAATGGTCATTTGGGGCTGTTTATGGTATTTGCTTTCGTTAGGGAATTGAAGAAGTGGTTTGTTTCTGGAATTAAACGTAGATTATAAAAATGGCACAGAAGAAAAATAGTATTGAGGCTTTCCGTTTTTTGTTTATGCTGATGGTATGCGTATGGCACTATAAAAGTGTTGCATGCATAGCGCATGGGTATATGGCGGTAGAGTTCTTTTTCATATTGTCGGGATTGCTGATGTTTTTTTCTGTTAGCAAACCTAACGCATTAGGCGTTTTTGATTATACATTGCGTAAGATGAAACGCTTTGCTCCAGATTGTTTGTTCTTGATGGCGTTTGTGTATCTTAGACATATGATAGTTCCTGCGTTGTTTGGGCGAAGAACATTTGATTTCTCTTGGACATTGCAGGCTTTGCCTGAAAGCCTGTTTTTGCAAAACACTGGTATTTATCTTGGGGGAGTAAATTTCCCCATGTGGTATGTATAAGTGTACTTTTGTATGGAGGAGCTATCGTGTATTCGTTGCTAAGATATTATCGACATTTAGCATTATCTGTTATATTTCCTATAGTCATTCTTTTTGGCTATACTTTTATTTTCAATATGGATGATAGGGGAAGAATAGATGGCTTTGACCTATATGGATGTATGTACGTGCCAATGTTACGTGGCATTTGTGACATCAGTTTGGGGGTTGTACTTGGCTATGTCTTGGCAACAAGGCAAACTATAATAAAGCGGATAAGACCTTGGGTAATTGATGTTTTGAGCATATTGGCACTGGTACTTTTCTTGATATTTGCTTTTATGCCAAGCAAGGATAGCTATGATAGATATTTGCTAATCGTGATACCTATGGTTTTGTTGGCATGTTGGCAGAAAAATTCGCTGTTGAATCGTGTTCTCAAATCAAATGTTTGGGCTAGGTTAGGAGGTATCTCATTCCAAATGTTGGTTTATCATGGGTATATTGTTATCCCATTTTATATGACTTTGAAAGAACATCTTTGTGTGGAACTTCCAATATGGTTGGATGTGTTTGCTTTTTCTATAGTCTGTACATTGACGTGTTGGATTTTGAAAATGATAATATATAGGATTAAACCTATTATGATTTCTATTCTGCTTAATAAATAATAATGATGAATATATCTCTCATCATCCCCATTTATAACGCCTCTTCCTATCTCTCCTCGACTTTAGAGGCTCTTCTTTCCCCATCCTCCCCATCCATCGAAATCATCTTGGTGGATGATGGAAGTACGGATGCTTCGCCTTCCATCTGCGATGATTATGCGGCAAAAGACGAGAGGATAAAGGTGCTACATGAGGCGCATCATGGTGTCGCTCATTCTCGGCAGGTGGGACTGGAAGTAACTCGTGGGGAATACATCCTCTATGTGGATGCTGACGACACGGTGGAGCCTGGTATGATTGTGGATATGTATCAAGAGGCTGTCACGAAAAAGGCTGACTTGGTCATCTGTGACTATCGGGAACTGACCCATGAGGGGGAAGTGTATCGCAAGCAAGAGCCGACTTCGCTTGATGGCGTGGCGGTGTTGGAAGATATCCTTGATGGCAAACTCTATGGGGCTTTGTGGAACAAGATGATGCGTAGGGAGTGGCTCCTGCGAACCAAGGCTGCGTTTCCACAGCAGTTGACGATGCGAGAAGACTTGGTTTTCCTAAGCCAATGTTTGCCATACGCCTCAAAGATAGCTTACATCCCCAAGGCTTACTATGGTTATGAACGGAGGAATACTTCTGCCTTGACGAGCCATTATGTCAATGAGTCGCCTGCCTACTATACCCAAGAATGCCTTTGGGTGGACTTGATCTTGCAGAACCAATTTCTGAAAGAGGCAACACGACAACGACTTGAACAATATCTGATGCAACTGGCTTATATTACCTTGCGCCGTGGCTTATTCGATAAGCACAAATGGTATGAGACATTTCTAAAACATCCGGAAATCTTATCCCTTGGAATGGGATACAAGAATAAAATCGTGAATTTTGCTATTCATGGGCATTTCGCTTTGGCAAGATTCATCCGTACACTTATCTCTCACTTGAAATTATGAAAATTGGAATATTGACGCAGCATTTCTTGCTGAACTATGGTGGTATCATCCAAAACTTTGCGCTCCAACAGGTGCTGCTGAAGTTGGGACACGATCCACTTACTTTTGAACATGATACTTGTTACAGCCGTACTCGATGGTTCTTACGAACAATAAAGCATATATTAAGGACTCGATCTTTTAGAAATCTTCCTGTATATCCTATTTACAAAGGACGCATCGGTAACAAGAATTTTATCAAGTTTGTACTTAAAAATATCAAGTCGGTTCCGGTTACGGACTTTACTCCTTCGCTGACTGCACAATATGGCATTGATGCCTATGTCGTGGGAAGCGACCAGGTGTGGCGTCCTGCTTTCAATCTTGGACCTCGGTTGGGTAATATGTTCTTGAATTTTGCTGATGATAAGGTGAAGAAGCTTTCGTATGCAGCATCTTTTGGGTGTAAGGAATGGGAATATACGAAAGAACAGGAAAGAGCATGTTCAAAGCTTGCCAAGCGGTTTGATGCTATATCTGTACGTGAGGCTTCGGGAGAGGAGTTATGCAAGGAGCATTTCGGGGTGGATGCTACGTTGGTACTCGACCCGACGTTGCTCTTGGACAAGGAGGATTACGCCAAGGTTTGTGCAGAAGTGCCGAAAAAGCAGAAGCACATCTTTATTTATTCCTTGGTGGTGAGTGAGGGAGTGCTTGCTGTGGCAGAGAAAGTCGCAAATACAATGGGTATTTCTGTTGTGGTGAAGCAAGCTGGAGACAAGGTGAAGCAAGAAGATACGATAGAGGATTGGTTTGCTGAGTTCCGTGATGCTGATTATGTGGTCACGGACTCGTTTCATGGCATGGTGTTCTCCATCATTTTCAACAAACCTTTTGCCATCGTGATGAATCCGAGTGGCGGCAATGATCGCTACATTTCCTTGCTGTCGCAGTTGGGCTTGATGGAGCGAATCGTGAGTGCTGAGTTGCAACCAGTCTTTTCGGCTATTGACTGGAGTGATGTCAATCATCGATTGACGGAACTGCGGAAGGCAAGTTTTGAATTCTTGAAAACTAACTTAAAATAACATATATGACAGATAAACCTTTTATTTCGGTAGTCATACCTCTATATAATAAGGAGAAAAGCATCGCTCAAAGTTTGCAAAGTGTCTTGAACCAGAGTTACACTGACTTCGAAATAGTGGTCGTGGATGATGGTTCTACGGATAAGAGCGTGGAAATCGTAGAAGGTATCGAGGATGCAAGGCTCAAACTATTCAAGCAACCTAATGCTGGACCGAGTAAGGCTCGCAACACTGGAGTTGGTCATGCCAGTGGAGAATGGATTGTTTTTCTGGATGCGGATGACGAGTTGCTCCCTAATGCTTTATCTATTTTCACGGGTATCATTGTAGAGCATCAAGATGTGGATATCATTGATTGTAATCGCTATGTGCGTATGGGGACGCAAGAGAAACTTGGGTATCATCCATTGGAGGGCTATATCAAGAATCCTTTCAAGAAGTGTTTCTATAGATTGGTGTCACCAGGAGAAGGGCGTGCTACTTTCAGAAAGACCTTGTTGCAAAAGCATCCTTATAATGAGAAAATTAGACGATTTGAGGATGCGGAACTGCTCATCAGATTGTTTTCTGAGGCTAAGGTATATTCCTGTAAGAAAGCTACGATGATTGTGAATTGTGATTTCTCTGCTGCGAGTCATCCTCGCAAAGATGTGATGGAAGATTATTTTGCATATTTGGATTTCTCTAAAGGAGGTTTTTGGCGTAAGATGTGTGTGTATCGCACTTTCTTGGAGGAGCGAGAGCTTTATCCCGAATATGGAAAATCGCATTATTCCAAGATGTATAAGCGATATGATTGGTTGTTGATGTACAAACTATTGAACTGGTTTGGCAAATTCTTTAAATAAGTTTATCTGATGAGAGTTTTATGGATTGGTGGCTCTGGACTTTATGTTCCGAGCCATGCCTCCCAAGGAGGATATAACGGTGGTGGATGGGTCGCTTCCGTGCAAAAAGAGATTATGAAGTGTGAGAATATTACGCTTGGCATTTCTTTCTGCCAAGATGGTGAGCCAGAAAAAGTGATGCAAGATGGTGTGGCTTACTATCCTGTGCCCAATCATCGGAAGTCTCGCAAGGACAAAATCATTGACTTGTGGAAAATTCACGATGTGAAGCGAGACGAGGTGCTTTGGCCTTATTACGAGGAGAAGTTCAAGAAAGTGATAGATGACTTCAAGCCAGATGTCATCCACATCTTTGGTTCGGAGTTGTATCAAGGACTGGCTGCAAGGGTGACTGTCGACATTCCGACTATACTTCACATCCAGGGGCTCCTCTCTCTCTATATATATATATACCTTCCACCATCGGTTTCGAAATGGCAGTATTATATGAGTGGAAAGGGGTTGAAGGGGAAGTATCATAACTATCAGTATCTTGCCTATTGGCATCGCAGTGTGTATCGTGAGAAGGCGATATTGAAGGCTGTACCTCATGTAATCGGTCGTACTGATTGGGACAGGCAAGCCTTGGTGGTGTTGAATCCGAAGGCGCAATATCATTATGGTGGCGAGATTCTCCGTGACATCTTCTATGAGGAGAAGGAGAGAAAAATGCCTAGCAAGCCTGTCATCACCTCTACGATTTCTTTCCCTACCTACAAGGGATATGATGTGATTTTAAAGGTAGCTGATATTCTGAAGAATGAGATGCATTTGGATTTCGAGTGGAATGTGTTTGGCAATGTGCAGCCTGATTTCATGGAGAAGCATGTTGGCTTGAAACACAAGGACCTGAATATTAACCTCCGTGGTGTTGCATCAGCTGAGGATATCCGTGATGCCTTGTTAGGTAGCACCTTGTACTTCCATCCATCATACGTGGAGAACAGCCCAAACTCTGTGGGTGAGGCGCAGTTGACAGGAATCCCTGTGGTTGCCAGTAGAGTGGGGGGTACAGACTCTATGGTGGAGCATGGCAAGACTGGTTTCCTCTATCCAGTCACTGATCCTTATATGGCTGCTTATTATGTCGGCAGAATGATTGACGATAAGGAGGAGAATGTGACGATTGGCAAGCAAGCGAGAGAAGTGGCAAAGGTAAGACATGATAAGGGGAAGATTGTGGAAGAGTTGTTGAAGACGTATCAAGAGATTATAGAAACTATATAAATTCAACAAAGGCTATGGCAAAAGCTACAAATTCTAGTATTAGAATGTTGAAAGCTAGACATGGTGATGCTTTTATCCTAGATTTGTGGAAAGGCGAAAATCATGGTTGTATTGTCGTTGATGGAGGCCCTTCTATCTGTGGAAATACAATGGTAAAAGAACTTTTGCAGCTAGAGCATATAGACTTAATGGTTCTTACGCATTTTGATGATGATCATATTGGAGGTATTTTAAAGTATGTGCAATTTGCTTGTGAGGATTGTGCTTCTTGGAAAGTAGATGAATTATGGGTCAACAATAGTAAAGATTATCCTATTAGCATTAATTCAAAACTCTCTTATTCACAAGCATTGTGCTTGTCTGATGCGTTGGAAAAAATAGCTGAGAATAATAAAAAGCTTCTTTGGAAGCCTTATATTAATGAAGGAATGGTAAAGGAATACCCTTTTGCCAAAATTTCAGTTTTAAGTCCTCCTCTTGTCTGTCAGAATGCTGTTATTAAAAAGTTAGAGGAAAATAGAATTCCATTGAGCTATGGAGAAGAAGCAAAGAAAGACAATTTGTCTATTCCTTTAGATGGTCTTGTAACTTATAATTTGCCAGAGCCGAATTTAGATAAACCTAGAGATTTGGCAAATGCTGCATCTTTGGCATTTTTGATAGAGGCTGACGATTTTTCAATACTTATGTTAGGTGATAGCTTTCCCAATAACGTTGAGCGTTATCTTCGTTCTTTGGGATATTCTGAAGAAAAGAAAATAGTTGTTGATTATGTAAAGGTATCGCATCATGGAAGTGTACATAACAGTAGTGGCTCTTTGTATGATATAATTGATTGTGATAACTATTTAATCAGCACGGATAGTGGTAGAGGTTATCATCATCCTGATCGTGAGGCAATTGCAACAATTGTGTGTCACAAACAGAGAAATTTTGATAGAAAAGTGCATGTTTTTCTGAACTATCCTGCTTATAAGTACAGTAATGGCATTAATGGTTTTGCCAATCAAGGAGAAGAGGAAAAATATAATTTTGAAATACATTATAATACGGAGAAATTGCCATGTTGAATAGAACGATTATTAATGCGCGTGATGTGAAGCGAGTATCTGTATCTATCAATTCTTTAGATGGAATACCATTGGGGTCCGGAATTGGGGTTTGTGTCGGAGGTCTGTACTATGTGTTGACTGCGGCGCATTGTCTTAGAATTATAGAAGGCAATTTGCTTAAAGTTTCACAAATATGTCTCAAAGGAGGTATAAATAACCTTTGGGAAAAAAGTAGGGTTGTCAATGTAAAAGTTGATGAAAAATTAGATTGTGCTGTATTAGAAGTTGTTTTCGATGAAGATATACCAGAAAAGGACTATGAAACATTGGCTAGTATTAATATATTAGAAGATAATATTGATCGTGATTTTATATTAAGTGGATATATAGGCAATAATCGCAAAACCTATAAGGTGAGTTCTTGTTCTGAAAACGATTTAGAAATTCGGGTTCAATATACTGGGGCAGAAATCGCAAATCTTAGTGCAGCTGAAAAATATTTCAAAGGATTGTCTGGTTCTGGACTATATTGTTCATATGATAATAAATTGTTAGTGTATGCCTATCTTTGCGAATTGGGGGAAAAATGTGGCGAAAATAATGAACTGATTTGCCATAAAGCTTCTTGCTTTTTGGACTTGATTCCAGAATTACCCATATTGAAGTTGGATGAAAAGACTATAGAGTGTCCTGCTACTGTCCAAGACATAAAACCTTTTTTTGTTTCAGCCAAGGATTCTTTATTACGTTATGAAGAGTTTACAAAATATCCTTTTGTAACTGCGAGTAAACTCGATGAAATCATAAATGCTCTCAGAGATGAAGATGAAGGAAAGCCAATTATGCTTACTGCTTTGTCTGGAATGGGGAAAACTCGTTTGCTTTATGAGGCATTCAAGAATCAATATGACTTGAACAACTGTTACTTTGTGAAGTACTATGATTCTGATGAGGGCATTTACAAAGAAGCGGACTCCATATTGCGTAATAAAATAGAAGAATTAGGTGTTTTGATAATTGATGATTGTCCACTTGACCTCTTTGAAGAAATATGTAACTGTAGAAATCGATATAATAGTCAGTTTAGAATTATAGCAACTAACCATGATTATTTTGATGTAAGAGACGATCAAAAATGGAAGGTTTTGCGTCTCCAAGCAAAGGATATTAAAAAAGAAATAGATACTTTCATCGAAGAACAGTTGCAATCGAATGAATCAAATAAAGCTGATGTAGAGGAGATTAAGCGTATTGCTGAAGGTTTCCCACAAATGGCAATAGACTTAACCAACGCATATCGAGAGGGGAAAAATCCAGAAGTGCAATTAGTTGATGGACTGATGGCTAAGATACTAAAGTTTGATAAAAGGCATGAGGATGAGCAAGAAATAGCTATGGAAACTTTATCATTATGTCAGCCTACCCCTTATATGGGGACTCATCATGATGCATTTAAGTATTTGATAAGTAGTGACACATTCACTCGTCTTTACGGAAAGACGTATAATGAAAGGCGTGATATATGTAATCGTCTGGTAAAGAAATATAAGGGCACACTTATTGATGTCCAAGGTAACTGGCTTATGGTTCGCCCTTTTCCTCTAGCCGTATATCTAACGAAGAAATGGTTTGATAATTATGACGCAGAACGATTTGGTGAATTACTAGAAGAGATCAAAAAGCAACCCGAATATATCCAAGAATTACTAAGTGACGGTTTCTGCAGGCATATAGAGCAAATGCATGGAAATAAAACTGCATTTGAACTTGTTGCAAAGTTGGTCGAGAAAGATGAAGATGCCCCTTTTTTCCACGAGGAAGTTCTATGTTCTGGCTTGGGTTCTAAGTTCTTTCTCTCATTGGCAAGTGTGAACCCAGCTGCTGTTGCTTCTTGTATCAAGCATTTGGTTTGTTCGAAAGATATAGATTGGTTAGTTGAGTATTTGGATGGTAAAGCTCGTATGAATATAGTGTGGGCATTGGAAAAAATGTGCTTTGCTACAGAAAGTTTTCGTGACGCCATTCTTGCGTTGGCAAAACTCGCTGTCGCAGAAAATGAAACTTTTTATAGTAATAATTCTGTTGGTCAATTGCAACAACTTTTTCATATTTATCTGGCAGGTACGGAAGTCAAACTGAGTGAACGTGTTTGGGCATTGAGGAAGTTTGTTAAATTGGGCGAAAAGTATAGAGAAGTTACTTTGAAATGTATTGGCAGTGCTTTTGATAATGGTAGCATGACCCGTACAATGGGGGCGGAAAAGTTCGGAACTGTAAGCAGGAAAGATTATATGCCAAAGACTTATCGGGAAATTTTTGATTATTGGTATGAAGTAAGAGACTTACTTATAGAAATTGTTGAAAGTGACAAGCCCCATTTGACTACTGTCATGAAGATTGTAGAAGCTCATACTCCAACTTGGCTATACGACAAAAACTTCAAAGTATATTTTCCTCTCTTGGAATGTATCTCTAAAAAAGTAGATTACCATTGGGAGTCTATGTATCAAATTCTCTGCAATGAAAGAGAAGAGGTGGTCTCTTCCTTTACTGACGAAGAATTGGCCAATTTTAAATCTTGGGTATCAAGATTAAGACCATCTCATTTTATCACAGATTTGATGGATGTCAACAGAAAATTGTGGAATAAACATAAGTTGGACAATGAAGAGTTTTGGGATTATGCCTTAAAATTATTTGCTCCCCAAGCATCTATATTTATAGAAAAAGAAATCTACAAAGATTATAGTGAGGTAGCGTTAATTTTGGAGGATAAGGAATTTGGTAGTAAAGCTTTCTTGGAAAATTTAAGAGCTGAGATGAATGATACACAATTGCAAGATTTTCTTCAATGTGTAACCAGCATAGTCTTAAACAAGGATAAAGATTTTTACAGCTCATTTTTGCAAGGAATCTGTATAGAGTTTTATAAAAGACAAGCTTGTCAAGACTTTTTTGACAGCCTTTATGCCAATGATAGATGTCTTTTATATACCAAATTGTTAGCTGGTTGTGAAAATGATAGCTTAGAGCAATTTGAAAAAATAGCGAAAAATATTACGGATGGCTTTTTGCCATTATCTTCTTTGGAGGTATATTTGCGTTTCGTCCAAAACTTGTCCTCAGATGCTTTTGATAAGTTGATTAATCGTTTTGCAAGTTTTTCGACCAACGTAAATGTCTTATTGGACTTTGTAATCCGAAAGAAGTATTGGTATGAGGATGTGTTTAAAGACTCTCTTCTTCCTTTACTGAAATCATTGACATTAAAGTATGAAATTGATGAGCAAGTAAATCATAATGATTATATGCAATTCGTCATTTCTTTATTAGAATGGAAACATGACGATGATTATGCAAGACAAGTTAATTTAAAGTTTATTGCTTTGTACAATCAAGTACGTTCGCATAATTTCCACGATGGGTTGTATTCTTGCTTGTTGAAATTGTATCTTGACGACATTTGGGATGATTTGAAGAGGGCTTTAATGGATGATGATAAATTCATGTTCTATTTTCATGTTCGTGACGAGCTGGGTTCTGGTACAGGATTTGGCAAAGGAGCTTTGTTTAAACTTCCGGATAGTGAACAACGGATGAGAAAGTTTTGTATGGATTTTCCAAACAAGGCTCCAAGGCGAGTTGCCTCTATGGCACCATGTTTTGACTATGAGGAGATAGATGGAAACAAAATCTTGAAGGGTTTCAGTTCATACTTCTTGTGGTTGATGGAAAAATTTGGTACTGATGAAGAAGTGTTGAGTAGTATCCATTCTAATCTTGGAAGTTTCTTTTGGAGTGGAAGTATGGTTCCGTATTATGAGAGAAACATATTCTGTTTTCAAAAAGTCCTTGATAATGAGAAAATGCCTGATTGTGTAAAAGCATGGGCTTCCAAATCCATAAATGAATATGAAAAAGCACTGAAACAGGAAAAAGACCAAGAGGACTATATGTGGTTAAAATATAACTACAAGCCATAGCAATTAAAGTTTCTTATTTTTTTATGATACGTTTTAAATCTAAAATTTTAAATCTCCCAACTGCATTGCGCATCAAGTTTTATCCCTCTATCAATCGTATGATTTTGAGAACTTATGGCGCAGTGTTGGGAAAGAATATCCAAATTCCAGGTAAGGTGCATTGGCTAATTCGGGGGGCAAGGTTTGTGTTGGTGACAACTTGTATTTTTCCTCAGGTGATGCCGTAAATCCGATAGGTAGCAACTTGCAAGGAGCTATCTATGTGGAAAGTGGGGCTTCGTTGACGATAGGAAATGATGTGGGTATGAGTAGTACAAGAATGTGGATACATGATAGCATCAAGATTGGTAATCATGTGAAGATTGGTGGTTGTGTCCTGATGACTGATACGGATGCCCATCCTATAGACTTTATGGCTCGCCGTTCTTCCAATGAGAGAACGAAATCGGCTCCTATTGTGATTGAGGATGATGTTTGGGTAGGTGCTCATTCTATCATTTTGAAAGGTGTGGCCATTGGGGCAAGAAGCATCATCGGTGCTGGTAACGTAGTGACAAAGAATATTCCTGCTGATTGTGTGGCGGCAGGGAACCCGTGCAGGGTGATAAAGAATTTAAAATAATGAAACAACGTATTGATTATATCGACCGAATGAAGGGCATGGCAATCTTCTTGGTTGTCATAGGGCATGTTTATGGAATGGTTTTCAATCAGGGTGAGGATATCACGTACAAATGGATCAGCAGCTTTCACATGCCTTTGTTTATGTTCCTGAGTGGGCTTGTGGCTTGCTCTGGTGTAGTGGCTCCGTATTGGGACGTTAGGAAGTTGGGCAAGAAGTTGAAAGGACTGCTGTTACCATTGGTTGTGTTTGGAATTTGTTTCACCATGACCTTTTCAAAAGACTTCTTGACTGGCTTGATTGGCTTTCTTGAATCGCCAAACAAGAACGGATACTGGTATCTGATGACCTTGGCTGTATTCTATGTCTCTCTTAGTATTTATAGATTAAATTTTAAACAGAAATGGTATATAGATGTAGTATTAGCTATTGCAATCTGGGGGGGGCATGTTTGCATTATGGAAATATACGGCTCAGACAAAAGATTACTTCTGTATGCTTAATTGTGGCAATTTCTATCCATTCTTTATGCTTGGTGTGATGACGACCAAATATAATTTATTGAATAAAATGCATAAGGTGAACTGGTTGTTCTCTCTTTGTATTGTGGCGTATGCATTTTTATTTTGTGTGGATATGCCTTTTCATGCTTTAGTTAGTTTGAACAAACATATATTCTTACCTTTTTGTATGGTATATATTGTAGTAACCTTATTTGTCGGCAGACATGGAGCGACGTCTTGTTGGGAAAATATTTTAGATTTTGTCGGTAAACGAACATTCGATATTTATGTAATTCACTATTTCTTCATCAGTATGATTCATCTAAAGGATTTAGGTAATAATTGGGAAGGAACAGAAAATTCTTTGCTTATGTTTATTGTTGCTATTGGATTGTCTGTGGTGATAACAGCATTGTCTATTGGAGTAGGTTATATTCTTCATAAAGGAAAAATAATAGAAAAAATTGTCTATGGAAAATAATAATTTAATTTATCTATAATTATATATAATGATATACGCACCAGTAATGATTCCTACATTATGTAGGTACGAACATTTTAAAGAGTGTTTGGAATCTCTTTCGCTTTGTAAGGGGGCGGACATGACAGAAGTCTTTGTAGGATTAGATTATCCTGCAAAAGAGAGTCATCGTCCGGGCTATGAAAAAATTAAAAGTTACCTTGAACAAGTAGGGAATATGAATTTTAAGAAGATTCATGTTTATTTGAGAGAGGTAAACTATGGAGGGGGCAAAAATAGTAGGGAATTACAGAATGTTATTAAAGAACGTTTTGATACTTATATTTATTCTGAGGACGACAATGTCTTTTCTCCTAATTTTTTGGAGTATATGAATGTTTGTTTGGAAAAATATAAGGATGATCCTGATGTTTTGGCAGTTTGCGGTTATAGTTATCCTGTAAAATGGGATGTTTCTGAGGAAGCTACCATTTTAAAACAGCAAATAAATGTTTCTATGTGGGGCACAGGCTTATGGAAAGAAAAGGAAGAGGCTTGGAATGATGTTTACTATCAGGGAATCATGTTGAAAAAACTAAAGGAATTCGTCAAGAAAGGAAATTATCGAAAGATGATAGATGCTTGCTTGAAAGAATATATGGAAGCTGCTTGTAATATAACAGGAATTGGCAATCAGATGCTAAGATGTAAGTCTGATATTTCCAGACGATCATTACTTGCTGTATATGACAAATACGCAATAACTCCTGTTATAACTAAAGTTAAAAATCAAGGTTTTGATGGGAGTGGTTTGTATTGTCAGAAAATTGATTCAACTATTAATGGAGTAACAGCGGGCACATATAACTATCCAAATCAACCAATAGATACATCAGAATCTTTTGTTTTGGTAGAAGATACAAAAAACAGTTCAGAGATTAATCGTCAAAGATTAAATTCTTTTGATTATCGTTCTCCTCAACAAATGGCTAAGGCAAAAAGATTATTATGGCTATGTCTTCATTTGGGAATTTGGTCTGCAAAGTTATATAGTATAGTTGTTTTCCCGAGCATAATAGCAAAGAAAGTTATAAATAAATATTTCAAAAAATGAACTTTTAAATTATGATAAGATGAATGATAGTTCAATATTTGATTTGGGTTATTTAAAGAAGGGGAAAAAGAAACTTGAACAAGCTTGGCGAAAAGAATCGTTTTGTCCTGATGATTTGTCATATATTTCTTTAAAAAATGCCACATTACTTTCTTCTAAAGGATGGGATAATGGTAAATTAACTGGTGGAATTCTTGATGAGGAAGGGTCGTATATTATTTCTTCAGGATATACATGTGGAGGTGGAACAGCTTATAACCCTGACAATATAATAATATCCGAAGACACATATATTTTCATTGGGTATTTTAATATTTGTTGGGGGCATGCAATTACTGATAATTTGAGCAGATTATGGTTTCTTAAAACAGATAAATGTAGGTATTTCCTAGCAAAAGGTGCCAAAATAGTTTATATGACTAGTTTTAATAGTCCTTTACCTGAATGGCATCGTGAGCTTTTTAAGCTTGCTAATGTTGATATTTCAAAATGGCTACATATTACTAAATGTGTAAAATGTAAAACTATAATTCTTCCAGACTTAAGTTTATTCCTTCAGAATAATTCGTTACGATTTACGAAAGAATATAGATGTGTAATAGATACTATAAAGCAGAATATTGATATTAAATCTTCTTGCCCAGAAAAATTGTTATTTACTCGGTCTGCTGTAGATGATTCGAGGGAATGGGGGGAAGAAAAGAATATCGATGAATTATTTAGGAAAAAAGGTTTTTGTGTAATTAGTCCGGAAAAATATTCAGTTAAAGAGCAAATACAAATGCTTGTGCATTGCAAGTTCTTTGCTGCACCAGAGGGCTCTTGTAGTCACAATGCCGTTTTTTGTGAACCAGGTACTACTGTAATATTATTAAGGAAGGCAGATTATGTTAACTTATATTCTATATTTATAGGACAATTTGCTAAAGTAAAATCTATTTATGTTGATACTAATGCGACTATTATTATACATCGAAAAACTCCGATGGTTGGTCCATTTTATACTTATCCGACCTTTGACTTATATAAATATTTAAGTATTTTTCCGCACCATCCGATATTCTTGTTTTTGCGCAAGTCTTATTGGAAGTATATTTTTATGCTGGCAAAAATTGTATTAAATACAATTGTTAGTCGATTAAAATAGTTGAAGTTATAGTAAAATAAAATTATTAAAATGAGAAAACAAATAAAGGTTGTAATGCCTTATATAAGGAAAGGTATTATTAATTTTAAAATGGGCCCTTATGAAGCATGGATAAAGATTGGTGGTCAGGTCGCAAAACCACATTATCCTTGTTTGAAAAAGGTAGTAGGTTTCTTTCATAATTACGAGTTACCTTCTTTTTGTATTTCCAATAAAGAAGCAAGGCTTCGTTTTATTGAACCTATAAATCGCAAATTTGATGCTTTCCCGGATTATTGTCGATATGAGATAATTCCAATGATATGGGATTGTTGGCCATGTCTTGATGACAGGATGAGTGCATGGTTGAAGAAACACGACGTGAAGACTGCTATCTTTACATCGAGACAAAATGCTGATCGCATACAGAAGCGTTTCCCTGATATGAATATCCTTGTAGTGACGGAGGGCGTAGATACGAGTAAGCATCATGAAGGAAAGTTGCTGAAAGATAGGAAAATAGATCTTTTGGAATATGGAAGAACAAACAAACTGGTGATTGGCGAATCGGATTTTGAGGGGATAAACCATCTGTGTACGGGTAATCTGAAAAAGCGCCTGACTGACGAGGAACTTGAAGATGCGATGGCGGATGCGAAGATAACAATAGTGTTGACAAAGAATTATACTGATCCTGCTATAGGGGCAGACGTGGAGACGCTTACGCAGCGTTATTGGGAAAATATGCTTTCGCGCATTGTGATGGTGGGACATGCTCCGCAGGAACTGGTCGATTTGATAGGTTACAACCCCGTAATAGAGGTGCCGATAGGTTACAACTCGGAAGCGAATTTTAGAAATGAGGTGAAAAATATACTGGAGCATATTGAGGACTACCAACCTTTGGTTGACAAAAATAGGGAAATGGCAGTAAAGATGGCGCCTTGGAAATTAAGAATGCAGCATGTCAAGGAATGGCTTGTGGGCTTGGGATATGATGCGTAAATAGTAACGATTTTGATAATAACATAAAAATATATGATACCAAAAATAATTCATTATTGTTGGTTTGGGCGAGGACCAATGCCAGAACTTGCACAGAAGTGCATTGCTTCATGGAAGAAGTATTTGCCTGATTATGAAATTAAGGAGTGGAATGAGGATAATTTCGATGTGAATATCATTCCTTATACTGCTGAGGCTTATAAAGCAAAGAAATATGCCTTTGTGAGTGATTATGCTAGATTTTGGATTTTGTATCACTATGGTGGAATATACTTTGATACAGATGTGGAGGTGATTCGTCCTATTGAAGACATAGTAGAAAGGGAAAACTTTATGGGGTATGAAACGGATCCTAAGCCGCAGTTAAAGGCTGACGCGAGCGAAGCGAGCGTTAACCCAGGCCTCGGCATGGGGGTGGCCCCAGGCCTCGGCATTATCAAAAAGATGCTTGATTTTTATGAGGGTAAGCATTTTGTGCATGAGGCTGTGATGAGAAATCAAATTACTGTGGTGCATATCGCAACGCAGGTGCTTCGTGAAAATGGATTGAAGAATGTGGCTGGTATACAGGAAGTAGCAGGTTGCTTTATATATCCTTCTGAGTATTTTTGTCCTATCAATGTGACAACAGGCCGTATTCATGTGGAAAAGAATACTCGAACGATACACCATTATGCAGGAACTTGGGTGGATAAGAAATTCTCGATGAAAGAAATTTTAAAACGATTTTTGCCGGAATTTTTAGTTTTGGCTTTAATTAATATAAAGAATAAAATCAAATGAAAGGTATAGCAAAATTATATACTTGGTTCTGGATTATTTATTTCCCTGTGTGTATAGCATTCACGAATGTTGTTAATTTTGACAGGAGTGATGAAATCCTGACTGTGGCACTTTTGGGTTATGCTTTTATGAAGCAGCGGTTCCTGGTCAAAGACAAAGGAAGAACGACGGAAATCAATATTTATATAGGGTTGATGATATTCTATCTGGTTTATTCACTCTTGATACAAGTGACTACGTTACGAGGGGTATATCTTGATCTTTTACAGCAGTTGCGACCTTATGCTGTGTTTTATCTGACATGGATGATGGCTCCTGATTTTTCTCCTAAGCAAAAGAAACGTATTAAATGGGTCATGCTACTTTCTTTTTGGGGCTATTTGATATTATTTAAGATAAAACCTTCTGTTGTGACTCCGTATGGTGGTGGAGAGTCTGCTGCTTTAGGACAAATTGCTCTTTGTTGCGCTATGATTTACTATCTTTTCTCTAAACAGACCAAACGGAATCGGAATATTGCTATTTTGATTATGCTCTTAGGATTGATATCAGGCAAGTCTAAGTATTTCGGTGAGTGTGTGGTGTTTATTGCACTGATGATGTTTGTGAAAAGTAAAATCAATTTTACTTCGGTTTCTACTTTGTTGAAAGTGGCAGCTTTAGGTTGTGTCGTTATATTCTTCACGTGGACGAAGTTTAATGCTTACTATGTGGAGGGTTTTCAAGATGATGCTCAAGAAATGGCGCGTCCTCTAACCTATGAAACAGGAATGAAGATTATGTTTAAAGATTATATCCCGTTTGGAAGTGGTCTTGGTTCTTTTGGAACATCAGCTGCAGCAAAAGAATATTCTCCTTTGTATTATGATTATAAGTTGGATATGGTTTGGGGATTGACTCCTGAGAATCCAATGTTCTTGGCGGATGCGTTCTATCCTACCTTGGCAGAGTATGGTATTGTGGGATTGTTCTTCTTCCTATGGTTCTGGAAGCGACGTTTGTGGGAGTGTAATAAGATTCCAAACATCGTCTATTATCGCATGGCGCTGATGGCCATTTTGGCATTGGCTTTGGAAAGTACTGCTGATTCTTCTTATCTTTCGGGTAAGGGTATGGGATACTTTATGGTTCTTGCCTTGTGTCTGAATTCTGGAAGGCAACAAATGAATTGCAGCAAAAGATCTCTAAGATAGAAAAATAATGATGAACATAATCATAACTTCTCCTTCGTTGAATCCGAAGGTGAATGTGAGTGGTATTTCTTCTGTCACGCAGTTTATTATCAGTAATAATCGGAAGCAAAACTACTTGCATTTTGAACTTGGTAAGAAGGATAAGGAAAAGGGGGGATGGCATCGCATTCCTGCCTTGATAAAGAAATATAGGGAGTGGAAGAATGTGCTTGCTCTGCATCCTGATGCGATTGTGCACTATAACTTCCCGCTGTCAAAAGCTTCTTTGTTGCGTGACCCATGGTTTATGAGATATGCCTGGAAGACTGGCAGAAAGATGGTGGTGCATGTGCATGGAGGTCTGTTCCTGACGGCTCCTCATATACCTGGTATTCTCATGCGTATCATGAAATGGGTTTTCGGACAGGATTTGCCTTTCATCGTGCTGAGTGATATGGAAAAGGATATCCTGACTGAGAGATTTGGGGCTAAGAAGGTCGCCGTGTTGCCTAACTGTGTGGATCTGAGTGATGCTGCTGCTTTTGAAAAAGAACAGGTCCTTCATAATGAATCTAACCCGCTACGTATCGGTTATCTGGGGCGTATAGAACCTAATAAGGGAATGACGGAACTCTTGGTGGCTTGCCAAAAACTGAAAAAGGAAAAATATCCTTTTAAACTCGTTATCGCTGGTAAGGAGCAAACGGAAGGGGAGTATCTTCCGCAATTTGACCAGTGGTTGGGGGACAGCTTTGAATATGCTGGTTTGGTTTCGGGTAAATCAAAGTGTGATTTCCTCAGAAGTCTGGATGCTTTCATCCTTCCTACTTACTTTGAAGGATTGCCGATGTCGCTTTTGGAAACCATGAGCTATGGTGTGACTCCTGTTGTGACTCCTGTAGGCAGTATTCCGCAAGTGGTGAAAGATGGTGTGAATGGTATGTTTATCACTGACCATGACAGCGATTCTATTGTTTCTTCCATCAAACGACTGGATGAGGACAGAAGTATTTTGAGAAAGTTGGGCGTGGCTGCCAGAGAAACTATTTTCAATCAGTTCAGTCCGGAAAAGTATGTTGAGAATTTGAATTCGATTTATCATCTTGCCAATTAGGCTCTTTATTTCATTTTAGGAATCATGAACATTTTTCAGATATTACAAAAGATAAGTCTTGTGCCTTCGTATCTGTGGGACAAAATGTGGGCGCCCGTATGGAAGCGGTGCATGAAGCACTGTGGAAAGGGGGTATATATCCGTCCTATGTCTTCGGATTTCAAGGGATTGTGGAACCTGTCGGTAGGGGATGGTACTTCGATTCCTAAAGGGAGTACTATCTATTGTACGGATGCACCGTGTTCTATTGGTAAGAAGGTGCTCTTCGGTCCGAATCCAACAATCATCACCGGTGATCATCGTATTGACATCTTGGGCAAATATATCGCGGATGTTACCGTGGAGGATAAGTTTGTGGATGGGGTGAATGTATATGACCAGCCTGTCGTCATCGAGAATGATGTGTGGTGTGGTGCGAATGTTACAATCCTGAAAGGTGTGACTATCGGTCATGGCTCGGTAGTGGCTGCTGGTGCTGTTGTCACGAAGTCCTTTCCTCCATATAGTATCATCGGTGGTATTCCTGCCAAACTGCTCAAAATGAGATTTACGGAAGAGGAGATCATGGAGCACGAAAGAATGTTGGATGTGAAATGACTTGGATATTAGAACATATTATCTATCCTATATTTAGTAGAATGGGGGTTGAGAGGGATTAGGGACGAGTTTCGTTATTGGGAGAAATTTGTTTAGATGATATAGACCTTCTTTGAAATGAAGGTTTGAGACCAGTAAAGAAAGGCAAAAGGAGTTTTCCTCGGGAAAAGGCTAAGATGATAATGGCGTGTATGAGAAGGCTTTCGAAAACCATCCGGTTTCAAAAGTCTTTACGCTCCCTTCGGTTCCTCTTATAGGGGTATAGCCCCTTAACCTTAAGGAAAGGTCCGCAACTCTCTTTTCAAGCCTCTCCCTTCTCAGGAAGATAAGAATTTGCCAACCGCTCTACTCTGTGCTCAAATCTCTTAACTATAAGATAGGTGGACTATCAGAGGTCATCGCCAAATTTCTTATACTGAATGGGCCATCTGAGATAAGTCGTGATTGGAGGTTTGCTCACGTGCTATACAGGAAATGTAAGTTTAGTAATAAGTGTTGATAGATGCATTGCGCTGTTAGTTGGAGATGCCATTAAGTGAAATAAAAATAAAGAAATCAACCATATAGATAAATAGAAAACTGTATGAAAGGAAAATATCGAAATGATTATCTGGCTTTTAGAAGGTTTATTCACAATGTTAGACGCAAAAAGAAAAAGCATCTTGCTCGAAGAAAAATTCACGAGAAATATCTTTTTCTTTTACGCTCCTTAGATTATAAAACATCTGTAGATAATATTTTAAAGTTAACACTATCTGAAAGTACTATCTATTTGTTCTCAAATGTAGAAAGTCCGCTTAATTTTAGTAAATTGTTTAATGTAGTTGATAATTATGGAGGTGTTATCAAGATTCCTAAAGTCTTTTCATTGATAGATAATCCAGATGAAAGTTATGAAGCAATAAAGAAACTAACTGCGTCTTTGTTGTTCCAAAAACATCATAATGTTGTTATCGATTATTCTTGTTGTGTGCGTTTTACATTAGATGCACAAGTGCTTTTGGATTTGATATTGAAAGATATTTTACGTGTATTTAATATCTGTGAGCATATCCCCAAAAATCGTTCTTTTATAAAGAATATTACGGATAAGACCAAAAAAGATAGCAATGTTAGAGCTATGCTTTTTTCTGTTGGATCTCAAGCTATTCATGCCAATAAGCATCGGGAGTACCCTCACATTATACCATATCATTTATGTATTCATAAAGCGATAAATAATTCTATAGAACAAATAGAGCAAAAAGAATTAGATACTACAGCCTTGTCTGATTATGTTGAAAAATGTCTTGAAAGGATGGGGAGAAAGTTAGACGATGATAGTATGGATGACCTTTGTACAGTAATAGGAGAAATTCTTATTAATGCAGAAGAACATTCAAGCACGCATTGTAGATATTCTATAGGATATTTTGAACAAAAGAGTATAGATGATAAGAAGGTTGGAGTCTTTCAACTGGTGATTTTAAATATGGGTAGATCTATATATGAGAAATTTCATGATTTAGATTGTCCTAATAAAGCTGTTGTCGAAAAAATGAAAGCATTGTCTAATAGATATACTGAGAAAAAATTCTGGAGTCTTAAAACTTTTGATGAAGAAACTCTTTGGACTTTATATTCTTTACAAGATGGAGTTACTTCTATATCACCTCAGGCCTATTCTCACAGAGGAAATGGATCTTTAAGGTTTATAGAGAGTTTCTTTAATTTAAAAAATATGGATAGTGAAGACAAACTTTCGAAAATGGTTTTACAATCTGGGCATACAAAAATTGTTTTTGATGGGACTTATGGTACTACAGAAAGAGTTGTAAATAACAATCGTTATCGTGTTATGACTTTTAATAAGAGTAATAACATAGAAGACGCTCCTGATACTAAGTTTGTAAAAAGAACAAATTTTTATTTTCCTGGTACATTTATTTTTGCTAATATAATTATATAATTATGAATGAGAATATAATAAACTTAGAGAATTTTAGAGTGAAAAAAGGTAATGTAATCTCTAAAGTTTTTACGGGTAGAGATCGTGGTGAAATTGTTCGTGAAAAATCTAGGATTGATGAGTTGGAACGTAATTTTGATAAAATTATTGTAATCATTCCTAAAAATATTAGATCAATTAATCCTTCTTTTTTCGATGAGATGCTGAAAAATGTGGTGAAAAAATTAGGTCGTGAAGGGTTTTTGAATAAATTTAAATTTCAAAGTGAGGGAACGTATAACTATCAGAAACCTTTGGATGAGGCAATAGAGCGCATTTTAAGGCCTGATACAGCTATAGGATAAGAATATGATTTCATTATTTTTGATGGTAAAAGATTCTATATTCCATTTTATACAACAAAAACCAGTCTTTTTGGGAAGGACATTTATAGAAGTCTTATATAATAATCAATCAAGTAATTGGTTGGATGTTATATATAAAGTTGCCATGATAATTATAGGTATAGTAAATGTAGTTTTTGCATTCTATATTTTTTATTATCGTAATAAAGTTGAGAAGAGAAAGGATTATGAGAATCTTAGAAGAGATATATTGAATAGCTTTGTGTTGAAATATAAACTCTCTACATTTTATGGATATTTTACGGATCTTGTTTCTCAGGGTGAAGAAATGATGACAAGTAAGCAAGATATTGATGATATCAAGATATTGTTGGATGATTTGTTTCAAGATAAGTTCTCAAATATAAGGAAAAACTTTACTGAATATTTGGGAGCAGTAGACGATAAACTATATAAAGAAATTCTTGGTTTATGTGATGATTTGCAAGGTACTTTATCGCAAAATCTTTTTGATGAAGATGTTGATTTTTCAGATAGGACTAACTATGAAAATCTTATTGTTAGACCCATCTTGAATTATCAAAAAATAATTCTTTCCAAATTATTTAACTATAAGTAATCAGGTAATTAATCCCTACTTTCTAATTGCTGAAATTAGTGACTTGAGGTAAAAAAATTCTTGCTATTGATACTATTATGTCACACCGTACTCTTGTTTGAGTATTTTTATTGGTTTTCAGTGTATATACCCATTTATAGAAGTGTTTCTTCGCAATGATGAGTAGTAGATAATCACATTGAGCTATTATATGTGAATGAATGGAGTGTGCTTACTTATATGAATTTGATTAATTTATGAAACTGTCAAACTGTCTTGTGTTTCTTAAAAAAAATAAGAACTTTTTGATATATTCTGTGATTGGAATATTGCTGTTCTTAACGTTTCAGGTATATATAGCAGATTTATTAAGGTATCTGGTAGATCATGTTATATGTAATATAGACCAGAATTGGGGATTAGGACTAATACTGTTTTTATGGGTATTATTAGGTTCATATATATATCGTGCTACTCGAGACTGTAAACTTTATATTCAGGACCGATATTTTGTAATAGTAATATTGGCTGCTTTTTTAAATTTCTATTTTCGAGTTATTGATACGAATTTTGTCTTTTGGGGAGTAATAAGTTGTGGTCATTGTTTTGTTGCATGGAGTGATGTAACTTATGTCTTGGTGGGATTTCTTGTTTATAGAAAATTCAAATATAAACCTTACGAGCAGCAAAAACAGCATGCAAATCCTTTAGTAAGAGATAGTGCTATTACCAATCAGAATGAGGATTTCTTTGGTTATCAGAAAATGGTAGACTCTTTGCTTGCTGATTTATATGATACTGATGTTGAAAATGAAGCTTTTTCGGTTGGTATTGCTGGTAAATGGGGAGTTGGAAAGAGTTCTTTTATCAATCTTCTGAGGAATAGTATTCCTAAAAAAGGCGGTCTTATAGTTGATTTATATCCTAGATCATCTATGAACTTGTCTGCAATTAGTTTGGACTTCTTTAATTCGCTATCCAGCACATTAAAGGACTACCATACGGGATCCTGGCATATAGTTGACAAATATGTAAAGTCGTTAAGATGCATTGAAGGAAAGGGGTGGTTTAATAAAACAATTGATGCGATAGAGGTTTTTGCTAAAACTGACGAGAAAGAACGATTGCAAAATGTTATCACGGAGATTGGACGGAAAATATTCGTAATCATAGATGATTTAGATAGACTTACTGCTCCGGAAATTCTTGAAGTTCTTAAAATTATAGATAGAAATGGAAGCTTTAAAAATGTCATCTTTGTTGTAGCTTATGATAAGGGATATGTTAATGCTGTATTGCGCAAGTATCTTGGATATGAAGGCTCTGAGATGTTTACAGATAAGTATTTTAACTTCGAATATTCTCTTCCTGCTCATAATTTCTATATGGAAAGGCAATATGTTGCTAATTATATCAGGAATAAAATAACAGTTAATGAGGGTGGTGCTGTTACAAAAGCTGATTTGCTTACTGTGTGGAATCGTATTGGTGATTCTGTTGTCAGATATTTAGGATTGATGCGAGATGTAAAACGTTTTGTTAATATCCTAATGTCTCGATTAGCATCTGTAAAAGATAATGTTAATATTGAAGATTTTATCCTTATTACGCTGCTTAGATATAAAGACTTGGACTTGTATTATAAACTATCTACCGCTGATATGCTCATTGGGGGCAATCAGTTCTTAGAAGGAGATCCTGAACTTTTGTACCTTAAAGATACTACAATTCCTGAAATAAATGCAAGACATTTTGGATGGCAATATGCTTCTAACATACTGCAAAGACTCTTTCCGATTAAAGGACAGAAGGTACATTATGACTTGAGGGCAGATTATCGTAAGGTTAGAACAGCCAATGCTTTTGATACATATTTCTTTGATGCCGTCAGTGGGAAAATTCTTCATAAGGATTTGCGAAGATTATTTGATAGTTCTTCGAATGAAAACTCTATTAACATAGCAAAAGAGCTGTATAATGCAGATCAAACTAGTTTGCTCCAGTACTTACAGAGTAGGACAATTAAAGTATTAGGAACTAAGGCTAATCTTGAACGCTATTTGGAGATATTGTTGTATTTATATCATTATAATAATAAAAATTCTAGCATCGAATATCTGTTCGTGTCTTTCTGGGATACTGATATATATGATGATATTAAGAATATAGATATATTCAAAAAACAAAACGATTATAAAAAATGGATTTTAGCATTTATTAAAAGAGCAATATTGAAGTATCCTGTTGCTATAGGTGGCATCTCTTTAAACTTCCTTGAACTCCAGGAAAAAGAAATGAATAGAACGATTTTTGATAAAAATGAATTGATTTCTGTTATTTTATTGTGCCAAAGAACCTATCTTAATAAATGGGGTGAAAATGATTGGAATATAGAAATAGCTTTCCAATTATCGATTATTAAACTGTCTGATAGGCGACCAGTAAAATATGTGAAGAAAGCTGGTGAAGAAATAAAGGCATTTATGAGTAAGCATGTGCAATATTTCATAGCTAATGTTATAGATACATATGTTGATTCTCATTCTTCAAGTACATTGTTGCAGTTTTATGACTGGTTTGTGCCATCTGCGATATTTCAAACTGAAGGTTATTCTTTTAGAGAATGGCTGAATAAGTATGTCAAAGATGATGATGCTAAATATGTCTTGAGAAGAATATATGATGATAGTCTTAAATATGACAAACCTATTCTCAATCAGGAATTACAAAAGGGAATATTTGATTTTAGTGAAGTTGCTACTATTTTGCGTGAGCAAGATGCAGAAGAGCTAGATACCAAAGTTTTGGATGCGATAAGTTCATGTGTTGGGGTTGATTTAAAGACGTTAGCGGAAAAATTGGATTACGATGAGAAAGATGTTCAATTATCACTATGCAGATTAAGTAAGAAAAATCAATGTGATCTATTTTGGGCAAACTTGAAACATCAGATGGATGCAATTAAAAAAGGAGATTTTGTGCGTTTACGTGATAGCATATATCAACAAAAGATAGATTTTTTGATCTTTAAAGTTAATGCCTTTGTTGTAGATTCTATAGGTCAAAATCCTGATGAAACAATAAAACTGAAAGGCATTGAAAACGAGGTGTCTGTTCGTGATGTTGAGGCTATTCCTATAGATGGTATACATGACTTATGCATATATTATGATCCTTTTGTAGCTGCATCATATGTAGGTGCTGATGGTCATGTTCCTACATATAATACTGATTACAGTTATTTTATAGATCATTTTAAGAAAGTACAAGTAGATGGCAAGAGTACTTTATATGGCGAAATGGAAAAAGCAAATGTTCAATTCGTTCATGAAGTACAACATTGGCTTTCCAGTGAATTTAATGATTATGGTTTGAAAATTAATAAGTTTAGTCATTAGAAACCATTTGCTATCCTGTTTGTGAGATTAGAACTTTTTTATATTCAGATTTACTAATGTCCTGATAAAATCTCAGAAGAGGTAACCCTCTGTATATTGAGGCTCCGAATTATTAATATTTAATTCTTTTGTTACTTTGAATATGTAATGGATATCATCTTGCTTAAACAGAAAATCAGAGCTATTTGAGACTCGTCTTTAAAAGTGCAAAAAATAATCTAATAATTCAACGAACGATATATTTTATTCATTTTCAATAATTTAGTATATATTATCCGGATTTTATCTGGACAGTAATGGTTATAAATGGTAGATTTTGATAGACTGATTACTCGCTTTCGGCAGTTCGGGGGCTGGAGGCTTGTATGGCAATATGTACGTATGGGGGTGTTGTGGACGGGTGTCTGTGCCTTGATACGCTGTGCCTTGAAGGGGAAAAACTAATTACTCCATTTGAAGGAGTGAAAATGATACGAAACGGAAAACGATATAAATAACCTTAAAAGTCAGAAGAAAGTTGCCTTTTTTATAAAGATTTATTTTATATTTGCAAAATATTTAAATATAAACTATGGCGAATTTGCAAAAGGAAACCTATATATGTGATATTTTGGACAGGCTGTCAGGCTTAGCATACAATGTAGAATTGCGCGGTTTGCTAAACCTGCTGGATTTGCATGTCATATCAGAAGACTTCTTTGTAGGTCTATTGAATCTTGTATATGGTTGGAATCTTCGTAATGCAAATAGTTTGCTGCAAAATGCGCCAGGGATAGATTTGGTAGATGATTCCAATCACATATTGGTACAAGTGACAGGTTCATGTACTAAAAAGAAAATTGAGCATTCTTTGGAAGAAATCTCTGAGAAGTATTCTGGTTATCATTTTTATTTTGTTCCTATTGTTCTCGATGCAAGAAAGCAACGAATATATGAATACACCCCTCCTCATGGGGTCCTATTTAATCCAAAAACAGATATTTTGGATATTCACTTTATTGCGGATGGAATAAAAGGAATGACTGATATTGAGAAAGTGGCAACAATAGCCATGTATGTAAGAAATAATATCCGGCATGACACCCCTTCTTCAGTGCAGTTGACATCTGGGCTTAACGACATCATTTGTCTGTTGGCAAAAGACAGTTTAAACGAAGGTGATTTTGATACGGCCGATTTCGAAATAAAAGCCAAAATTAGTTTCAACAATTTGTCTATATATGCCAAGGACATCATCGACCAATATAAGATTTATTATGTCAATGTGCAGGATATATACAAAGAATATGCTCGACAAGGAAAGACAAAGAGCATGGCTGTTCTGCAGAAATTGCATAAGATATACATAAGTTTGAAAACACAGGCCAGTGGTGATGCGTTGTTTATGGCTATAGAAAAAGAAATCATCAAACAAATAGACCATAGTAACAACAAATTAACAGAAGAACAATTGGAAATGTTTGTTGATATTCTCATGGTACACGCATTTATTGAATGTAAAATATTTGAAAAGCCTCTATAATTATGCTTCTACCAGATAATATAAGACCAGAAGACAGCATCTATTACAATGGAGCTATCGTTCTGAAGGTACTACAGGCAGAAAAGAAAATTTCTGTCGTGAACTTGTATTGCCTTCTTCGGGAGCAGTATAGAATGAGTTTTGCAATTATGCAACTTTGTATAGACTGGCTTTACTTAATCGATTGTGTCATTGTTAAAAATGGGGAGGTTGAGTTATGTTCATAAAAACACTTATCATAGAATCAAAAGATGGTCTTATTAGGAGGATTAACTTTCACCAAGGGTTAAATTTGATAGTTGACGAAACCCCAGACAACAATACCGAAACTGGCAACAACGTGGGCAAGACAACCATACTCAGACTTATTGACATTTGTTTGGGCAAGGAAGCACGTACCATATATACAAGTCCTGAAGATAGACGTGTCATCAATGAGGAAGTCAAAACATTCTTGACAGGGAAAGAAGTGTTGGTAACTTTATTTTTAGTTAGCGATTGGACTGCCAACGCCAAAGAAGTTTGTATAAGAAGGAATTTCCTCTCACGCAAGAACGCTGTGCAAGAAATCAATGGAGAGAATTTTTCAAATGAAAATGAATTCAAGAAAGCTCTCCAATATGCCATCATGGGTGTGGAAACCGATAAGCCGACTTTCAGACAATTGGTAGCTCATAATGTAAGATATACTAATGCTGCGGTCAACCACACCTTACATTGGCTTGAAGGAACAAATTCAGATGCCGTTTATGAAACTCTGCACCTGTATATGTTGGGATTGAACTATGCCGATGTGGAAGAACGCCAACAGTCCCTTCTGAAGTTGAAAACTGAGGAAAATTTTAGGAAAAAACTGGTAAAAGAGAAAAGTAGAAACGCTTTAGCATCTGAATTAGGTATTGTCAAATCTGAAATTGAAGAATTGGAGCATATCAAGAAACAAATGCACCTGAATCCAGATTTTGACAACTATATGACAGAACTATCTGACTTAAAGTACAAAATTACAGTGTTTTCTTCTCAACTTAGTTCCTTGAAGTTACGTTATGCTATAATGGAAGAAGCCAAAGAGGAGATTCTTAGCAATAAGTCGGACATTGATGCTGATACATTAAAACTGGTATACAATCAAGCAAGAAGATTTGTCCCTAATCTGCATCATACTTTTGAAGATTTGCTTAAACACCACAATAGTATGCTTGTGAAAAAGGCGGATTTTGTAGCAAGTGAGATGCCAGACTTAAAGAAAAAGATGGAAGCACTGGACGCTGAGATTAGAACTTTGCATACATCAGAAAAGATATTGAGTGAAAAGTTGTTGCAATCCTCATATTATACCGATTATGATAGATTGATAGCAGACCTTACTCAAAAACATGAGAAATTAGGTGCGTTGAACCAGCAAATAGAGCAAATAGATAAAGTTGAAGCAAAAATAGATGCTTTGAACAAGCAGATTGCCAACATTGACAATTCTCTGTTTAGTGATGAGTTTAAAAATAAGGTACAAACTCAATTGGATAAACTGAACATTTACCTTGCAAAAATATCACAATTGCTTTATGCTGAACAATATGGCATGGTGTATGAAACAGAAACAAAAAACAAGAACGAAATATATAAATTCAATATAGAAAGATTTGATGCAGATACGATAAATTTCAGTTCTGGTAAGAAGCAAGGTGAGATAGTTTGCTTTGATATGGCATATATCTTGTTTGCAGATAAAGAACATATACCATGTTTGCATTTTGGGTTGTATGACAAAAAAGAATTGGTACATGGAAATCAGCTCTTGGGTACGGCAAAGTTTGTTGAGGAATATCACAATCTACAGTTTGTCGCCTCAATCTTATCAGACAAACTTCCAGAAGAATTAAAAGATGACAAGTATATAGTTGTTAAACTCAGCCAAAATGACAAACTATTTAGGTTTTAGCGAAGTTTATACAATCTTAGCGAACTGTTTCTGTGAGGTTGTTGTGGTGAAAGGATGGTAGGATTAATACTCTTGATTCGTGCGCTATGATGGCGTTTTATTGTTGCTGAACTCATACGCTAAAGTTTTATGGTTTAACTTCCCCATTTGCAAAAGTTGAGTAAATAATTGAATTTGCTAAAGTTCAAAAGGTTATAGTACAGATGGAAGATAATAGTGAAATGGCAGGGATAGAAGAAGCAATGGATGATATTCGTCATGGTAGAGTGACTGAGTATAAAAGTGCTGATGATATGTTTGAAAAGTTGGGAATATGAAAAAGGTGATCTCTGATTATTTTGTTAAGAGGGCTGATGCAGAATTAGATAGAATGTGGAATGATGGTACTCTGAACGAAGAGCGTATTGAGAGCTTCAGTCATCTCCATGAACGTACTCCATATAATAAGCCAACGTTATAATCGTTAGGTGACTATAGCACTGGTAATTTGAAGATCTATGCTAAATTCTTTGGTGTTTACATCGGATTATCGTATCTTTGCTGCATCAATGATTAATAAAATTGGGAGGAAGAATATATGGATAAAACAAAGTTAACAAGGGAAGAGGCATTACGCCGCTGGAAGGCTTCTAAGGAAACCAAACGTAAAATGTTGGAGAAACTGGAGAACTTGGAGATGAATGCGCATGGAAAAGGACTATAGTATTTTCTTTCAACTGATAAGGTTGGGACTGGGGATTTCGGATGAGGCTGTGGTGATTCCTATGGAGGCTTGGAAGGGACTGTATAAGGAGGCTGAAAGGCAGTCGATGCTGGGAGTGGTTTTCGAGGGCGTCAACAGAAATGTGAACCTCAGTGGTACTAAACCGCCTACTGCCTTGGTGCTGAAATGGATGGGTATCTCGCAGGTTATCAAGCGAAAGAATGTGAAGTTTGATGAGGAGGCGAAAAGGCTGACACAGCTGTTTGATGAGAATGGTATCTTTTCCGTGATATTGAAAGGACAGGGCAATGAGCTGCTTTATCCTGTAAGGGGATGCAGAATTCCTGGTGATATCGACATCTTTGTGGATGGGGGTAAGGAATTTGTCGTGGACTGGATAGACCGACATGGACTGGCCGACAGGGCGGAGAAGGCTACATATCATCATGTGCATCTGTTACCTGGGGCGAGTGGTATTGATATCGAAGTGCATTTCCTGCCTTCTTCGGGTCTTTTCTTCCCCACTCATCGTCATCGGCTGCAGAGGTTCTTGCAGAGTGAGGTGAGAAACTCGGTCATGTGTGACAGGGGATTCAGAATACCTTCGGCGATGTTTAACTTGCTGATGCAACTTGCTCATATCCATTGTCATTTCTTTAGTGGGGGTATTGGTCTGCGACAGATGAACGACTTTTACTATGTGCTGATGTCTTCTTCGAAGGATGAGAGGGTAGAGGCTATGGCGCTCATCAGGAAAATGGGGATGAGGAAAACGGCGGCTGCTCTAATGTGGGTGCTGAAGGAGGTGTTCCTCATGGATGCTGAATGGATGCTGTGTTCTCCTGACGAGAGTCTTGGTAATGTGTTGTTGGGTGAAGTGTTCAAGGGTGGTAATTTCGGGCATTATCTTTTTGATAATGAGGAGGCATTCCTCTTGAAGGCTGTGCTGCGTCGCAAGAGATTTCTGAAACTCCTGAGATTCGGAGTGCTGGAAACGATTGGTCAAATGTGGTTTGATACAATGTATATTGTGAAGAAGCTAATATAATATATAATGTATGCACGTATGTGTGCTTACATTATATATTATATTAGTTTTTTTGTTTATAATGAGGGTCCTTTCGAAAACCCACCAGTCCTCCCTTACCCTTAAGTTTTTTCTAAAATCAACCCGTCCTTCTTTACCATTAAAGAAGGGTCTTTCGAAAACCCACCAGTCCTCCCTTGAACCTTAAGTTTTTTCTAAAATCAACCCGTCCTTCTTTACCATTAAAGAAGGCTCCACCTCTCATCTCGGTCTTCTCCCCTCAGGGGAAAAGAGGAAACCGCTCCTTCTCGTCGCTCTGAACCGCTACGCTATAAGGTTGGCGGACCATCAGAGGTCTACGCCAGCAGCGGAGCTGCGGTTTTTTGTGCGGGATGAACCGCATGGACACACTATTCAGGATGTTTGCTGCTTGCTCGATGCATGCTGCTTGCTGGAATTGCTGTTTGAGGGGACTGCAGACAAGATGGATGGCGCATTGCGTAATTTGCTGATACTGTCATCTTATTCTCCATAGTCCAATATCTCCATCATTTGTGATCTTTTCTTAATCGTCTGACTTCTTTAATCTCTGCATTGATTTCATCAAGAGACATTTCTATGTTGTTTTCTCTTGCCGTCTTGCACATGTTTTCAAAAGCTTCTATTGCCTCGTCTGTAACCTTGTCTTCTTTGCTTTCCTTTGCTTTGATGGCAAAAGGTATACTTCGTGTGCGGATTACCGCCTTGACAAATACATTGATTGCTGCATTTGCACTCATGCCAAACTGCTCACAGAGGCTGTCGAACATAGCTTTCTGTTGTGAGTCTATTCTGACTGTCATTGATGTCTGTGCCATAACGTTATCTGTTTTAATTAATATTGATTGCAAATATAGGGCGTTTTGATGTGAGTTGTATGACTTATGACTTCTTTTTATCAAAGTTTAACAGTAAATACTGAAGTTTCGCATGTGGTTTATGTACGGGCTGAAGGGGCATACTTGCGAAACTTTAGTGAAATAAAAAAAGTCCGTGGAAATTTATTTTTCCACGGACTTTTTCATTATGTTGTTATTGAAACTTATGCCTTGAAGCTCTCCAAGTCTTCGGCCTGGAAGTTCTGGATGTATGCGGAATGACCGAGGACTTCTTCCTCTGCCATGCGGACATATACGTTGGCACTCTTAGCAAACAGCTCGGGTGACTTGGTGGCGTCGTCGAGGATGAGGAGAGACATCACGATGTCGCCAGTCATGTTGTAGAGACGGCGAGCCAGGAAGTCGTGAACTGCCTGGTCGTTGGCTTCCTTCACCTTGTTGATGGCTGCCTCGTAGAGGTCTGCCAACTTGGCTACACGGGCCTTCAATGCCTTCAGATCGTCACTGACCTCGCTCTCCAACATCTCCTTGATGATGTTGAGGTAGGTGCCGTTGGTGATGTAACGGATGGCTGCTACTACCTGCAACTGGGTGGTACCCTCGTAGATAGAGAAGATGCGGGCATCACGGAACAGGCGCTGGCACTTATACTCCATGATGAAACCGGAACCTCCGTGGATGCTGATGGCATCGTAGGCGTTCTGGTTGGCATACTCTGAGTTCATACCCTTGGCCAATGGTGTGAAGGCGTCGGCAAGACGGGTGTACTTCTTCATCTCCTGACGCTCCTCTGGAGTGAGCTTGGTGTCGCGGGCGATATCTTCCAATGCCTTGTAGATGTCGACATAGCGGGCGCAGCAGTAGAGGAGTGAACGGCCTGCATCCAACTTGGCCTTCATTCTTGAAAGCATGTCGTAAACGGCAGGGAAGTTGATGATCTTCTCGCCAAACTGAGCACGCTCCTTGGCATAGGCCAAGCCCTCGTTGTAAGCTTCCTGCTCTACACCTACACTCTGTGCGGCGATACCTAAGCGGGCGCCGTTCATCAGTGCCATCACGTACTTGATCAGACCAAGACGGGTGTTGCCGCAAAGTTCTGCCTTGGCATTCTTGTAAACCAACTCGCAGGTTGGTGAACCATGGATACCGAGCTTGTGCTCGATGTGACGAACGGTGACGCCACCATCACGCTTGTCGTAGATGAACATTGAAAGACCACGACCATCCTTGGTGCCTTCCTCAGAACGTGCCAGTACCAAGTGGATGTCGGAGTCGCCATTGGTGATGAAACGCTTCACTCCGTTGAGACGCCATGTGCCGTCCTCATCCTGTGTGGCCTTCAGCATCACGCGCTGCAAGTCGGAACCTGCATCTGGCTCAGTCAAGTCCATACTCATGGTCTCGCCTGCGCAAATGCGAGGGATGTACTTCTGACGCTGTTCCTCTGAACCGAACTCATAGAGGGTGTCGATACAGCTCTGGAGTGACCAGATGTTCTGGAAACCTGCATCGGCTGCTGCGATGATTTCTGAAGCCATAGAGAAGATGGCGTTAGGCAGGTTCAAGCCGCCGTAACGACGTGGCATGGACAAGCCCCAGAGGCCTGCCTTGCGGGTGGCATCGAGGTTCTCGAATGTCTTGCTGGCATAAATCATGCGGCCATTCTCCAGGTGTGGACCTTCGAGGTCGACATCCTCAGAGTTGGGTTCGATGATGTTGGCTGCCACATCGCCGGTAATATCCAGCAGTCGCTTGTAGTTCTCAATGGCATCCTCGTAGTTGACAGGTGCATCTTCGAACTGGTCTTTCTCGGCGTAATTTCTTTCCTTCAAGTCCACAACACGCTTCATGAGCGGATGGTTCAGGTGGAACTCTATCTCAGGATGGTCTGTATAATAATTGGACATTTTGCTTTTCTTATTTAAATAATGTGTAATGCAGATTACTTTGAATTCTGCTTGTAGTACTTGATGAGCTTGGGGACGACGTCTTCGACATTGCCGTTGATGACGTAGTCGGCAATCTTGTTGATGGGGGCATCAGGATCGTTGTTTACGGAGATGATGATGCCTGAATCCTGCATACCGGCGATGTGCTGAATCTGACCGGAGATACCGCAGGCAATATAAACCTTAGGATGAACGGTGACACCGGTCTGACCAATCTGACGGTCGTGGTCTACCCAACCTGCATCAACAGCTGCACGGGAAGCACCTACCTCACCATGGAGGAGATGAGCCAACTCGAAGAGCTGGTCGAAACCTTCCTTGCTTCCTACACCATAACCGCCGGCTACAACGATGGCAGAACCCTTCAGGTTGTGCTTGGCAGCCTCTACATGGTGGTCGAGTACCTTTACGACGAAGTCCTCGGCAGGTACATACTTGCTTACCTCTGGGTAAACAACTTCCTTCTTGCACTCACCCTCGTAGATGCTCTTCTGCATCACACCTGAGCGTACTGTCGCCATCTGTGGACGATGCTCTGGGTTGACGATGGTTGCCACGATGTTGCCACCGAAGGCTGGACGAATCTGATAGAGCAAACCGTCGTAGTGCTTGCCGCTCTTCTTGTCGTCATATTCGCCAATCTCGAGCTCGGTACAGTCGGCTGTCAAACCGCTGGTCAGAGAAGAAGAGACACGAGGACCGAGGTCGCGACCGATAACGGTGGCACCCATCAGGGCAATCTGTGGATTCTCCTCCTTGAAGAGGTTGACGAGGATGTCGGTATGAGGAGCTGAGGTGTATGGGAACAATCCCTCGGCATCGAAAACAAATAACTTATCTACACCATAGGGCAGGATCTGGTCTTCCACCTTTCCCTTGATGCCTGTGCCAGCCACAATGGCATGGAGCTCCACGCCCTGCTGGTTGGCGAGCTTACGACCCTTGGTAAGCAATTCTTGAGATACTTCGGCTACGGTTGTGCCTTCTACCTCGCAATATACAAATACGTTGTTCATTGTCTTTTCTA
>OKUI01000022.1_pt1 | contig 71292 bp, 51 predicted proteins | sample 1606531 | NCBI WGS metagenome assembly OKUI01 (sample SAMEA3882506, study PRJEB24775) | human gut metagenome | biome: human-associated habitat; feature: intestine environment; material: feces | place: Netherlands | collected 2009/2010
AGAGGGAAACGGAGATTATATTATTGCATTGAAGAAAAATCAAAAGACAAGCTATGATTTTGCAAAGGATATCATAGCCGAATACACTGATCGTGACTATCAGGGTATAGTTTCAAAGCATACTTCCTTTGACAGAGGGCATGGCAGATTAGAAGAAAGGAAATGTATAGTGGTGAGTTATGGCAGCACTACTCAAAAAATGTTCAAAAACAAATTTGAAGGGCTAAAATCTATTGTTGGCATTCTGTCACGAAGAACTATCGTTTCTACAGGTGAAACCTCCGAGGAAAACAGGTACTACGTAACTTCCATAGGAAATGAAAGGCCTGAGGAAATCGCCAATGCAATAAGAAAGCACTGGGGAATAGAGAATAATTTGCACTGGCAATTAGACTTTACCTTTAGAGAAGACGAAAGTAGAAAGGTGAAAAATGCAGCAAGGAACTTCTCTACTATTACTAAGATTGCTTTGTCCATCCTTAAAAAGGATAAAACGATCAAGGGAAGTCTCAACTTAAAAAGAATGAAAGCTGGCTGGGACGAAAATTACCTGTCAAAACTTTTGGAGGCGAACGCATTTTGATGCGTCCGCCCTGCTAAAACGATACTTCTTTCTAAAAAGAAGCATTCAACATAATTATTTCACCTAAACCTAACAACAAGCAAATGAAGTGTAAACAGAGAAACAGATGCAACAGCAACATGATGCGTGTTACATCGACACTGGCTCTTGCCACAGGACTTTTTTTCCCTGCACCGATTGCCATACAAGCAAGCGGAATGCAGAATGCCAACATTAGTGTACAACAAGACAATGTCACCACAGGCCGCATCATCGATGAAAATGGTGAGCCTCTTATCGGCGTAACCGTTCGCGTGCTGAAAGGCAACACCGGAACCGTGACCGACATTGACGGTAATTACTCATTACGTGTGGCTAAAGGCACACAACTCAAAATCACCTACACTGGATACAAAGACCAGATTATACGAGCAGGAGGCACGGCTCAGATGCAGCCAGACGAACTGAACCTCAACGAGGTGGTTGTGGTAGGTTACGGAGTTCAGCGCAAGAGCGACGTAACAGGTGCCCTCATCCGCGTGGGAGAGAAAGAGATGAACGAGCGACCTGTGGGCAACGCCCTTGAAGCCATGCAGGGCAAGGCTGCCGGTGTGGACATCACAAGCAACGAGCGACCAGGAGAAATCGGCAACATCACCGTGCGTGGTGTGCGCTCCATCAATGCCCAGAACTCACCATTGTATGTGGTGGACGGAATTCCACTGATGTCGGAAAGCGGCATTGAGACCATCAACCCTCGCGACATCCAAAGCATCGATATTCTGAAAGATGCTTCAGCCACAGCTATCTATGGTAGCCGTGGAGCCAACGGTGTTGTGCTCGTTACTACCAAGCAGGGCGAATCGGGCAAAGCCAAAGTGAGCTACAACGGCACCATGACCTTCGAAACTCTCGAAGACTACTCACGACAGATGAACTCGGCAGAATACATAGAATGGCGCAGATGGTCGTACTACTATCTGAACCCTGACAGATATCCACGTGCCGACCAACCTACGATAGAGAACGACCGAGAGATATTCAAGGCTGAAGCTGATCCTACAGCATGGAACAATATCATGAAAGGATGGGAAGGTGGAACATGGGACGGCTCTAAAGTGCCAACATTCGACTGGCAGGACATGGTAACACAAACCGGTATAACCCACGAACACACACTCAGCGTGAGCGGAGGAAACGACAAAATCAAAAGCTATCTTTCTTTCGGAATCCTCGACAACAAGGGAACTATCCGCGGACAGAGCTATCGCCGCTATTCTTCCAAGATCAGCGTTGACGCCAAGCCTGCCAAATGGTTTAACCTGGGAGCCAACATCAATGGTTCTTACGGTCTGCAGCAATATGGTTCTACAGCCAGCTCACAAGGTTCGCTGCTCAAGGGCTTGCCATCCAACCTTTACTATGCTGCCACAAGCGAATTCCCCTATGCACAACCCTACGATGAGGACGGCAACCGTATCACCAACCCTGGTGGCGACGATATGGTAAGAAATATCGCCGACGAGTGGAAACACAGTACCAACGAGCGCCGTATGTTCCGCGTCATCGCCAGCCTCTACGCACAGGTAGACTTGGGCGAGATATGGGAACCTCTCAATGGTCTTCGCTATCGCCTCAACTTCGGTCCTGACTTCCGTTATCGCCGCACAGGAACATTCCGCGACAAGGAGTCAACCAGCAGCCAGGGACAGAACCATGCCTCCAACGCCAACAACTCCAACGTATCGTGGACCATGGACAACCTGATCTACTACAACCGCGACTTCGGACAGCACTCGCTCGGACTCACCCTGCTCGAAAGTGCCACCAAGTACCGCAAGGAAGGTTCCAGCTTAGCAGCCAACGGCATTCCTTACGAGCCTTCTATGTGGAATGCTTTGGACAAATCGCAGATTTCACAGCTTTCCGACTGGAGTACAGACCTCGTAGAACGCCAGTTGCTCTCTTACATGATACGTGCAAACTATAGCTTCGCCGACAAATATCTGCTTACATTGAGCGGACGATGGGATGGCGCCTCACAGCTTGCTGACGGCCATAAATGGGCTTTCTTCCCCAGTGCAGCCTTAGGCTGGAATATGCAACAAGAAGATTTCCTCAAGGACGTAAGTTGGATCAGCCAGTTGAAACTTCGCCTTGGCGTCGGTGTGACAGGCAACTCTGCCATCGATCCCTACCAGACCAAGGGTGGCGTGGCTTCGCTCTTCTACCCCTTCGGAAGCAGCCTGCAGCCAGGTTACGCACCTTCTGAGCCTATCGTTGCTGACGGCAACCTGCCAATGGCCAACACCGCCTTGGGATGGGAGAAAACCACACAATGGAACCTCGGTATTGATTTCAGCTTCCTTAAAGGACGCATCGGTGGTGTCATCGACATTTACACCTCAAAGACCAAAGACTTGCTCATGCAGATGAGCATTCCATCTATCAATGGTTACAAAAACACATGGGCAAACATCGGTGAGACTTCCAATAAGGGTATCGACATTACCCTCAACACTGTCAACATCACCAACAAGGACTTCAGCTGGACCACATCGCTCAATGTTTCTTATCAGAAAGACAAGATCGACAAGCTCGCCAATGGCAAGGAAGACGATATCAACAACAACCTCTTCATCGGTGAGGCCATCAACTCGCTGTACGATTATCAGTTTGGCGGCATCTGGCAACCAGAAGACGCTGAGCTCATGGCCAAGTTCAACGAAAACGGCAACAAGTTCTCGGCAGGTATGGTTCGCCCCGTCGACCAGAACGGCGACAACCGCATCGACCCTAACAACGACCGCGTAGTGATAGGAAACACCAATCCACACTGGATATTGGGTATGACCAACACCTTTACCTACAAAGGCTTCGACCTCAGCTTTATGCTCTACGGCCGATTCGGCTACAAGGTAAGCACAGGCGGCGAGTGGCAGGGCGGACGCTACATGCAGCGTGCCATCAACTACTACAATGAGAACAACCACCATTCAGAATACCAGAAGCCTATCTACAACATCGGTGGCGGCGACAGCTACTACAAAATTGCAGGCTACAAGGATGGCGGATTCATCAAGGTACGCAACATCTCGCTCGGCTACACATTCCCCAAGGAACTCATCAGCCATCTCGGTGTGAGCAACCTTCGCGTTTATGTACAGGCCAAGAATCCATTTAGAATCTACTCGGCAGTGAAGTTCCTCGAACTCGATGCCACACAGGCCTATACTTCCAACTGGAACCGCGGCTGGACCATCGGCTTGAATCTTGACTTCTAAAAATCTAAAAAAGAAAGGAAACTAACAATGAAAAATAAATATATACTGAACGCACTGATATTAGGAACTCTCTCTATGAGTACTATTTCGTGCAGCGATTTCCTCAATGAGGAACTTACGACCAAGCGTAACACAGAATATCTGAAGACAGAAGAAGGAGTAGCCGACCTGTCGGTAGCTCTCTACGAGAACTTACGCTATCATTTTTCCAAAGAAAACTGTATAGCATTCACAGAGAATGGAGTTGACGAGTTCACAGTGGGAGGAGACGGATCCAACGCTTCGTGGAACAGCTACGACGGAAACTATGGTCCTACTGTAACAAGCAACTCTACCAAGCCCGAAGATCTATGGGACGAGATGTATGTAGGCATCAGCAATGCCAATACCCTCATACAGAACGTGAAGGAAGGCGGCTTCACCAGCGAGGCCACCATGGAACATTTAGGTGAGGCATACTTCTTGCGTGGCTTCAACTACTATACACTTGTTGCACAGTTTGGCGGCGTGCCGCTCAAGCTCACACCAAGCACCACACCGCAGCGCGAGTTTACACGTGCTTCGGCAGAAGACTGCTACAAACAGATCGTAGAAGATCTGAAACAGGCTTACACACTGTTGCCCGCCACAGCAACCAAAACTGGCCAGATGACCAAAGATGCCGCTGCCCACTTCCTTGCCAAGACTCTGCTTTCAAGAGTTAGCGAGCGCAACGACGACTGGAACGCAAGTTACAAGGAACAAGACCTGAAAGACTGTCTCACCTATGCTCAGGAAGTAATCAGCCACCATGCCCTTGCGCCCAACTATTCTGACCTCTGGAACTACACTGGTTCTGACGGAGCCAACGAGAAGCTTGATGAGATCATCCTCGCAGCCCAGTTCAACGCAGACAAGTCGGGCAATACAGGCAACAGCTACAACCAGACTCACCTTTACTACATCTCCATCTACAAGGATCTGCCTTACATGAAGCGCGACATTCCTGGAGAGCGTGAGTATCAGCGTCTGCGCACTTCCTACTACACTTACGATGTGTACGACAAAGTCAACGACTCCCGTTTCTGGAAGAGCTTCAAGACCAAGGCTGCTGTCAACAACCCAAAGAACAGCACTTATTACAAGAAGGGCGACCTCGGAGTGATGTACGTCATCAACAAGCCTGGCGACACACGATATTCCAACGTTAGAATGAACGACGAGGTTGTCTATTCCAAGACAGGCAAGACCATTCCTACAGTCTTTGTGGCTTATCCTGCCAACAAGAACCAGGCTGGCGACAATGCGATGCTTGACTTCACACAGTTCTATCCCTCACTGAGCAAGTTTATCGACGGCTATCGTGAGAGCGTGACCGACCGTGTAGGAACACGCGACGGCATCTTGGCAAGAGTGGGCGAAACTTATCTCATCGCTGCCGAAGCTTTAGTTCGCCAGGGCAAATATCAAGAAGCCTTGGGCTACATCAACACGCTGCGCGACCGTGCCGCATACAAACAGGGCGAAGACCGTGAGCATCACGTCGATGGTGGCGCTGCCTACAAGTCTGGAGCTCCAGGCTACAAGGACAACGGCGAGAACACTTATATGGCAGAATGTTCATACTACGAGTCAAACGGAATAGCCGAAACCACAGCTCCTACAAGTCTCAAGATAACAGACATCAACAATCTGCCTGCCGAAGACGAAGCTGTCATCCGCAAGCTCGGCTATACATCTGCCTACGACCGCATGCTCTGCTTAGTTCTCAACGAGCGTACACGCGAACTTTGCGGCGAATTCCAGCGTTGGCAAGACCTGGCACGCACCAAGACACTCGTTGCCCGCGCACGTGCTTTCAACTCTATCGCCGCAGCCAACATCAAGGACTATATGGTGCTCCGTCCTATTCCTCAGACTTATCTCGATGGAATACAGAAGAACGGACATGCCCTTACTACTGAGGAGAAACAAGAACAGCAGAATCCTGGATGGTAAGTTTCCACGGAAGTTTAAGAACTAACGAAACGCTACACCTTATTATATTATAGGGGCGAGACTGCAAAGATGCAATCTCGCCCCTATTCTTTCACTTCACTATCTTCCCGGAACATCCTTATCTCGTCAGCGAGAACTTGACACTCAGACCGAAGTCCTGCGTGGTGGTGGGATAACTGCTGCTCGAGAGCAGAGGAGTGTTGGTCTGACGGTCGTAGTAGAAGCTCATGGTGAGAAGCCGGTTGAGGGTGTAATCGGCCGAGAAACTCAGCTTGAGCGCCTTGTTTCCGCTGCTGGCACTGCTCACCATAGAGGCTATGTCGCGCACGATGGCAGCCTGACGGCGGAAGCTGAAATCAAGACGCAGGTTGAGGTTCTGGTTGGTTCCAGAGTTGCGGTTGCTGGCGGCCGCGTTGCTCTGATTCTTGTTCTTTCCCTTCGACTTAATGGCTCGCTTTCCCCTGCCGAAAAGGCTGAGGTTGTTGAGACGATAGCCCATTCCTACGACCCAGTCCTTGCTGAGCGCCTCGTTCACCTGCACACTCGTCATGCTGAGACTCAGTACGCGCGTCTGACGATACTCAGCCTTGAGCGTCATATTGTTGTTGAACGTCATGTCGACACCCATGAGTGGCGAGAACGACTCGTTGATGCTTACCTGCGAGATATTGAACATACTGCTCGGTGTGACACTGCCTGTCGCCGTGTCGTCGATGAAGCCTATTCCGTTCATATACTCCTGGAAGGTGCTGTAGGTGTTGTAGCTTCCTATGGCGAAGATGCTCTTATAGGAGTGGTTGATGTTGATGCTCTTGAAGTGGTCGCGCAGCCAGGGCAGCTTGCCCAGTCCGCTGTAACGGACAGTCCAGTTGGGCAACAGACGGCTGAGTGCGGGGAAGAGCGAGAGCGACGAGCCTCCCATGCTGGTATAGGCATCAAGGAACGCCGGAATCATCACGTCGCCGCTGTACTTGTTGACAGGCGTGCGCGAAGCATCAAACTTGCCTCCAGCCAGAGCCGACCCTGCCGGATAGACTGCGTCGGCATAACGCGCCTCCACCTTGTTGCGGTAAGACTCGAGCGAGTTGACAAACTTTTCGAAAGTCTTGCTCTTGTAGCCGCTGCTTGCCGAGCCCATTCCCTCGAAGGCAGAGCCTATCGAGATGGTAGTCATGGTGAAGGTTCCGCTCTCCGTGGTGGGCGTTCCCTCGTACATGTACTGCATGCTCTTCTGCACAGTCTTAGTGCGCGAGGCGTTGAGGTCTATCTTGAGATTTCTCACCGGTTCGAGCGTCATGCGCAGTTGCAGGTCGTTGGTGGTGCTGCTGGCAGCAGGTGTGGCGATGGTGTCGTTCACCAGGAGCCAGTCGTTGCGTCGTGCCTTGTCTATATAGCTGTCGTCCACCATACCGAAGGCGAAGTCGAGGCCTGGCGAGAGTACGCCCTGCTTGGTCTGTCCGAAGGCGTCGCCGATGGTGGGCAGGAATCCTGGCAGCGTGAGCTGATAGTTGTTGCGATAGGTGAAGCTGATGTTGCGCACCATCATGACCGTGCGTGCCACAGCCTGCATGGTCTTGTACCAGCCCTGGTTCTCGAGCGGTTCCTTCGGCAGCACGGTGAGTTTCACCTTGGTGGCTGTGTCTACCTTCGAGATGAGTTTTATCTGGTTGGCGTTCACCTTCTTGTATTTCAGTTTCATCACCTTTCCGTCCTCAGTCTTGGCGGTAACGATAAGTCGCTTGCTGTTCTTGCCGTGGTTCACCTTGATGATGGTGTCGGGCATGAGCACCACTTCCTTCTCGAAGGCACGGCGGTTCTTGGGCAGTGCTTTCTTCTGCTGCTCTGCCTTCTTGTTCTGCTTGCTCCGCCATTGTTTCTCAGCCTCGTCGGGGTCTTTTCCGGCAGCCTCGGCTTCCTTTCTCACCTTTTGCAACTCCTGTTTCTGTCGCTGTGCCTCCTGCTTCTGCTTGGCTTTATCCTGCTTCTTGCGCTGCAGTTGCGATCTCGACGGCTCGCGGTCGAAGCGCTGGTTGGCCTTCTTGAGGAAGGGCACGTGGTTGTAGAGTTTCACCAGGTTGAACGATCCGTTGAGTGTCACGTCGCGGTTGGTGTTGATGGTGTTTCCGTAGTTGTTACCGTCCTCGTCGTCGGTTCCCTTGTTCCATGAATAGGTCGAGTTGTAGTTGGCGTCGGCGTTCACCCAGTCGAATACGGGCAGCAGGTTGAGCGGCAACTGATAGGATGCGGTAAACGTCTGATTGTAGTCGAGCGGTGTACCGAGGTGCTTGATGCTTGTCCACACCGAGTCCTTCCAGGCATGATACTGGTCGGGATAGAGGTCTTTGTTGACAGGTGTGTAAGGCTCCTCTATCTGTGCGTGTGTGGCGCTTCGGAAGTTGGCGTGCAGGTTCTTGGTGAGGTCCCAGCGCACGGCGAACTCTCTATTCCAGAGGAACTGCTGGCTGAACGAGAGCGGCAACTGCGTGTTCTCTGTCGACTCCATGTCGCGCTCCTGCAGCTCGTAGTAGTTGCGCGTCATCTCGGTGTTGAACGCCACATTCTGCGGCAGCCAGTTCAGTCCGAATCGCTTCAGTATGTCGAGCCACTTGCTGCGGTTCTTTATCTTCTTGAACGGCTCCCACGCCTTGTAGACCGGAGTCCACGAATAGTCGAGCGCTCCACGCCAGTTGTCCTCTTTCTCGTAAACGGTGGTCTCGCCCGTGGTTCGCTGGTGCGAGTGGCTGTAGGAGAAGGAGAAGTTGGCTGGGTCGTATGGCATGGGGTGACGCTTGGTGGAGATTCCTACCCTTGCGTTGGAGATGGAGAAGTTGGTGTTGGTGACCTTAGTCACGGCGATGCTCTCTATGGAGTCGCGCTCGTGTCGCGATCCAGCCGCGTCGAGTGCGTCCTTGAGTTCCATGTCGGTGTCCATCGGATTGTACTTGGGCGAGGTCTTCTCCTTGGTGATGCTGTAATATAAAGGTATGCTCACCTTGGCCTTGTCGGGGAAGAACTTTCCGAGCTCGAGGTTGGTGGTGACGCTGTACGAGCTGTAGGTGTCGGTGGATCGGCTTGCCACTCCGTCCTCCAGACCGCCGAATCCCTCGCTCTGATATTTACCTGTGGCGTTGACGCTTCCCAGGTCAGAGAGCTGCACATTGAGGTTTCCGTTGGCAGCCCATCCGCCCTTGCTGTTGTGGTCGAGCAGACGCAGCTCGTTGACCCACACCTCCACACTCTTGATTTCTCCGGCGTTGTTGCGCACGCCTATCATCATGGTTTTCACCTCTCCGAGTGTAGGATTACCCATGATGGTGATCTTGTTGTTGGGATGGTTGGAGTCGTAGGCCGAATAGGGTGCCGAGAAGGAAGCCATGCCTTGCGACTTGGCCTGGTTGCGCGCCTTCTTGAGTGCGGTGAAGACGGTGAGCGCCACGTCGAGCATGTTCTCCTCGGGCCACACGGCACGGCAGTCCTCGTAGCTGTATCGGCTGTAGTTGTTGCGTGCCGGTGTGAGCTTCAGCGGTATTTCGTACTCGTAGTAGTTGTTCTTGTAGTCGCTTCCCAGACGGATGAACACCGAAGCCTGGTTGTCCTGCAGCGAGGTGACGTCCTGCTCCAGGGCGTTGGCGTGAACAAACATCTGCATGCGCTTGTACTGTCGCAGGTCGAGGGTGGTGTTCTTGTACACCGCCTTGGCCTCGCCCGTACTCAGGTTCTTGGCCACGAGGCTGAGCGACTGCTCGTTGGCCTCCACGAGCTGTGGCTGCGTGGGGTCTTGCTCGCGCTGTACGCCCGGTGGCAGCACGTAGTTGACAGGTGTCTTCTCGGCATTCTCCTCTATGCTCACCGCACTGGCCTCAAGCGTGCCGCTGTTGGCAGCGCCCAGCAGCTGGTCGTAGGTTCTCCACTCGCCCCTTACCAGGTCGAGTGTGCCGAAACGCAGCACGATGGGCTTGCGGAAGTTGGTGAGGAACATGCGCATGAAGCGTATGCTGGAGAAGTCGTTGATGTTGCCTTCCTTCTTCTCGTACTGGTCTACGGGAATGCGGAACTGATACCAGGTGACGGTGGGCTTGCTGCCGTCGCGCAGTGTGGGCGTGTAGCTTCGCTTGTCGACGATGAAGTTGGAGCCCACCTGCAGGTCTTCGGGTCGTATGCTCACGTGATACTGATAGTATTTCTCGTATTCGTTGAGGGTGAAGTCCTGGTTGATGTCCTCCACGTCGGGCGTCGACTTGTAGGAAGTGTCGTAGCTCTCGGTGCGGCTGTCGCTGTCGGGCGAGTTGCCCTGTGGGTTGTTGATAAACTTGTATCTGTACAGGATGGGTGCCTTCATCTGGTCCCAGTCGCTGCCACGGTAGTAGTGGTAGTCGTCGCGAGCAGGGTCATTATAGATGCTGTCGAACACAGCCTGGTTCACCTTGCCCTGTATCTGGCTGAGATAGGCGTTCTTGTAGTAGTCGCGTTCCTCCTCGTCGTTGAGTCCGTTGAATCCCACGTCCTGCAGTGCGCGGCTTCCCTTCGTGGTGGCGAAGGCATAGGTCACGGTGCTCTGTGCGGGAATCTTTCCCCACTGTGTGTAGGTGAAGTTTGACGTTCCGTCCACGGGCATTCCGCTCTCATAGAATTTCTTTCCGTCGCGCAGTATGTCCTCGCTTATCTCGCCGAGGTTGATATAGAAGTCGCCGCCATACTGGGCAGCGTCGGCCTGCTCGCGCGAGTAGATGAAGGGGTCGAGCATCCAGAACTCGATGTACTCCACGTTGGCCTGCTCGAAGTCGTTGGTGTCGAGTTTGCGCATCATGCCTCCCCAGTTCTGCTGTGGCATGGCGAGGGTTCCGTCGGGCTGCAGGTCGGGGTTGAAGTTGTAAGGACCTGGCTCGGCAGGATAGTAGGCGAGGTTGAGCACGCTCAGCGTGTTGGTGGCTCCACTGTAGGAGCTTTGCTGGCGCAGTGGGAAGAGCTCGCGCACATAGACCTCACGCACATAGTGATTGGACAGCTGTGCCAGGTCGCTCTTGATGTGTCCTGGTGTGAGCGAGCTGCCCCGTCGTGTGAAGAGCGGGTCGATGGTGTACCAAGCCAGACGGCTGCGTCGGAATCCGCTGGTCAGCCCCGTCTTGTCGTTGTAGTCCTGACGGAAGTTTGACGAGGGCACACTGGAGAGCACCCACGATGTGGGCGACATGACGTCGATGGTGTTCTTGGTGTTCTCGAAGTCGTCGAGATAGGATGCGTTGTCCTGCGTTCCGCTGGCCTGTCCGGCAAAGAGTTTGGCAAACTCGCCTGTGAACGAGATGTAGGATGGCTGCGTGAGGTGCAGGAACGGTATTTTGTCGAGCATGTTGGTGAGCCACTGGCTCTCGCGTTTCCAGTTGAGGTTGAAGCCCACGAGGGTGTTTCTGAGAGGCTCTGCGCCCATAGTCACCTTGGTGGTGAGGGCCTGTTCGGTGAGGTGCTGCAGGGTTCCGCTGATCTGGAAGTTCTTCGAGAAGTCGTACTCCCAGTTCACGCCAAACATGGTTTTGCGCATCTGTCCGTAGTCGGTGTTGCTCTCGAGCGACACGTTGACGGGTGTTCCAGCGTCGATGATGCTTTGGTTGAGGATAGTCACCTCGCCGGCATTGTAGTCCACCGCGTAGTCGGAGCCTTCGGTGAGGGTCACACCTCCTGCCGTGACGAGCACCGAACCCTGTGGCACGTTGTATGCGCCTAAGGAGATGACGTTGGCGGAGGTTCCGCGAAACTGTCCCACGAGTTGAAATTTGTTCTTCTCGGCTATCTGCTTCGCCACGGTCTTGGTGCTGTCGTAGAGTTCGGTGAAGGCGTACTTTTTCGCCACCTCGTCGGCGATGCCCTTGCCCTTGAGATAGGTGTAGAGATAGCTTCCGAAAGGCTCGGCCTTGGGGATGAAGACGCGTCCTTCCGATACGGTGTAGCCAGCCACGTAGTCGTAGTAGCCGTTGCTGTGGGGATTGTTGTTGTTGTCGAGTCGGTCGGCTCCCAGCACCTTGATGATGGGCTGGTCTTTCACCTTCGCCTCGGGAATGTAGTTGAGGTAGACGCCCGTAGAGTCGCTCTGATACTTCACGTCGAGTCGGAACTTCTCCTTCTCCACCTGCGATGCGAGGTAATACACGTTCTTCATCATCAGGTCCCAGTTGCCCTGCTGCGGGTTGTTGCTGGTGTTCTTGAGCGACTTGACGAAGAGTCCCTGTCGGGTGTCGGTGATGTCGGATGCGAACTCGCCCACCTGATAGGTAACACCGCCGTAGGTGTACTCGTAGGCCACAGCCAGCACCTGGTCGGTCTGCAGTCCGCTCCTCAACGACACGTAGCCGAGGGCAGTGTTCACCGTATATTCCGACGAGGAGAGCAGTCTGGCGCTCTCCAGCTTTTCGAAGTCGTCGCCGCCCTTCAGTCCTGCTCCTTCGAGCACGGTGGCGGCCTGGTCGATGTCGCGTGCTGCGGCATACTGGTTCACCATGGCGTCGTACTCGCTGTTGGCTCTGTTGGAGGGCACGGCCGTTCCTGCAGCCGCCCACATGGGGTTGCTTATCTTCGAGGTCTCGCCCAGGTCGGTGAGGGCTATGATGTTTCGGGTGTTGGTGGTGGTGGCAGTCTTGTTGGTTACCCAAATCTCCACTCGGTTGATGGTGACGCCAGTGGTGAGATTGGGCAGTTTCTGCATCCATGCGTCGTAGTGGTCGCGGAAGTATCGCGAGAGGAAGAAGTGTCGGTTCTCCTCATAGTCGGCCACATTGATCTCGAAGGGTGTGAGCTGCACGCCTCCCTTCGACGACACGCTCTTCGACGACGATTTCTTTTGCGACAGGACGGTCTGCAGCTTCAGTTTGCCAAACTGCATATCGGTGCGCACACCGAAGAGGCTGCTGGCACCGCGGATGAGCGACGAGTTGGAGGGGAACGACACGTTGCCTGCCTCCACGAGCTTGATGATCTCGTCTTCCTTGCCGTCGTACTTCAGCTTCATGTTCTGCGCGTCGTAGTCGAAGGTGGCGTCGGTGTTGTAGTTGAGGTTCATGTTCACCTTGTCGCCCACCTTTCCGTTGACGTTGAGGTTGATCTTCTCATCAAACTCCATCATCGTGGTCTTGCGGTTGCGGATGGGCAGCGAGGGGTTGTCCACACTCTTCTTGTTGATGCCAAACTTCAGCTCGGCAGTTCCCTGCGTGCGCACTCGGATGCCTCCGGGACCGAAGATTTTCTCAGCAGGTCCCAGATCGAAGTGCATGTCGGTGAAGTCAAATTTCTCCTTTCCCTTGGCCTTGTATATCTCGTCGTTCTGCTTGCGGTAGTAGGCACGTCGCTCGTTGAGCTCGCTCCATGCCATGTACTCGGCAGGCGTCATCATGATGGGAGCCGAGAGCCATGCGCCGCCCAGCTTGTTGCCTATGACGTAGCGGTCCAGCGTGTCGTTGTACTCCACGTGGTATTTCATGTTGTCGGGGCGCTGCAGGTCTAACGGACTCTGATACAGGTCGCCCGGACTGATGGGCTGTGTGCGCTGTACGGGCCATCGTGTGTGCAGCAGCGAGTCGGGTATGGTGTCCTCGTCGGCGAGGATGGGCTGGGCCGTGATGCCGGACTTTCCTGCTGCCGTGGCAGCCTTTTTCGTCGTGGCAGCCGTCTGCTTCCTACTGGCTGCGCTGGCATTGCGGTTCTGGGCAGCTCGCTGCCGCGTCCTGTTGTCCTGCCAGTACGACAAGCCAAAGGCATTGCCGATGACCGAGACCATCAGCAATGCCATCAACAGAAAGGCATATTTATATTTTCGTCTTATCAACATCTACACTCGTTTCTTCTTTTTCGTCATTTTATTCGTTTCAGAGCCGTCTTGATTACCTGTTCCACCTTCAGGTCGGGCTGTTCCTTCAGGATGTCGACCACCACCTTGGACGATGGCGCTGGCGAGAATCCGAGCATGGTGAGTGCGCTCACCGCCTCGTCCTTCACGTCGTTGTTCACCATGTCCACGTTTCCTCCGTTGGCAGGCAGCTCGTCGGCTATTCCCATGCTTACGATCTTGTCCTTCAGGTCGATGATGATGCGCTGGGCAGTCTTCAGTCCTATGCCCTTCACGCCCTTGAGCATCGCCTCGTTGGCAGTGGAGATGACGTTGCACAGCTCGCGTGGCGACATCGACGAGAGAATCATCCTCGCCGTGCCGGCTCCCACACCCGATACAGTGATGAGAAGACGGTAAAGCTCTCGCTCCTGCTTCGAGGCAAAGCCATAGAGGGTGAACGAGTCGTCTCTTCCACCTGTCACCAGTACTTCGTGAACGTAAAGTTTAACCTCTCTCTTACCCTGTATGGCAGTATATGTGTTGAGCGAGATACTGAGCGCATAACCCACGCCCGCGGTCTCGATAACGGCCTGTGTCGGCGTCAGCTCGGTCAGGTCGCCATGTATATATTCAATCATGATTGTCGTTAATAATTTTATGATTTCACATCTCTCGTCATCGCGCCCATGCGCATACGATTATATAATAAACGCACATTCGGCGCTATTATTGCCAAAGAGGGGGAAAATGTTTTTGCTCCACTTTTGCAAATGAGAAAATTAAAAGAAGTTAGAGAAGCTCAAGAATTCAACTCCTGCATTTGCCCTCCTTCTTTCAATCTGTAAGCATTCTCACCCCACCATCCTTACACTATCCTACAAAAACATACCTAAAAGCTATGATTTTACAACTTTTTGTCGGTTCTTATAGTTAAAAAACTATTAAAACGTTCGTTTTCTCGAATAAAAGCTATACTTTTGCAACCGGAAACTGAACAAACAACAAATAAAAGAAAGAATACAATGAAGAAATTTAGAGCAGCCGTAGTAGGTTACGGCAATATCGGTAAGTTCACCGTCGAGGCACTCGAGGCAGCTCCCGATTTTGAGATTGCAGGCATCGTACGCCGTCAGGGCGACAAGAACAAACCAGCCGAACTGGCTGATTATGATGTAGTAGACGACATCACCAAGCTGAAGGACGTGGATGTAGCCATCCTCGCCACTCCTACCCGTTCCTGCCCAGAATACTCTGCCAAGATAGTGGCTCTCGGCATCAACACCGTCGACAGCTACGATATCCATACCGGCATCCTCGACTATCGTACCAGCCAGATGGAAAACTGCAAGAAGGCAGGCAAGGTGAGCGTCATTTCTGCTGGCTGGGATCCAGGTTCTGACTCAGTAGTGCGCGTGCTCATGGAAAGCCTTGCTCCTAAGGGTCTTACCTATACCAACTTCGGTCCTGGTATGAGCATGGGCCACTCTGTTTGCGTACGCAGCAAGCAGGGTGTCAAGGAGGCTCTCTCTGTCACCATCCCATTGGGCGAGGGCATTCACCGCCGCATGGTGTACGTAGAGTTGGAGGAAGGCGCCAAGCTCGAGGACGTAACTGCCGAGATTAAGGCCGACCCTTACTTCGCTCACGACGAGACCCACGTCTTTGCTGTAGCCTCAGTCGATGATGTCAAGGACATGGGCCATGGTGTGAACCTCGTTCGCAAGGGCGTTTCGGGCAAGACTCAGAACCAGCGTTTCGAGTTCAACATGAGCATCAACAACCCTGCTCTCACTGCTCAGGTATTGGTCAACGTGGCTCGCGCCACCTTCCGTCTGCAGCCAGGCTGCTACACCATGCCAGAGATTCCAGTCATCGACATGCTCCCCGGCACTCGCGAGGAAATTGTCGCCACACTCGTGTAAGATTATTATCAGCAAATATTCTGTTCCCCCTGCCCATCGGCAAGGAACATGAAACCCAAAGGGAAGAGAGCCACTATGTTCTCTTCCTTTTTTCGTTTACTCATTAGCCCCTGCTTATCTGACTTTCGCAGCACAACCCACAACACTTCACTCAATTTCCTATGCTCCCCAACACATTGAAGCATTAATCTTTGTTTACGCTTACACTTTTTTCTCTTTTTCTTGGAATGTTCAGGAAGAAGTAGTAGATTTGCAGAAGTTGTGTAAATGACAGTTTAATACTTTGTCAGCTGCCCGATAGTGCCCCTCTTGGGTCTTAATAGATGACCGGCGCCTGCCGTCTATTGTGACCGCCCTTGGTCGTAATAGATGCCCCCTGCGAGGCTCCCTGAGCACTTTCATTGGTAGACGGTGCAAAGAAAATGCAAATCGAATGCAGAATATCAAGCTTGCTTGAATATTTTGCTGAGATGCAGCTTTTCTTCTGCAAGGAGTTACTTATGAGTCATAATGTTGAGCACCATGTCGTCGGTGGTACGCATGGCATCGGCACCGATGGAGGTGAGGTTGTGGATGCAGCGGTCTACATCGTCGTCGACGATGCCCTCGGCAGAAGTGACACAACGGCCCTCCATGGCGAGCAGCGAGGAGAGCAAAGCGGTGCTGACTCCCGACGAGATCTTAAGCGAACAACTGGGCTTGGCTCCGTCGCAGATCATGCCCGTAAGGTTGGCCACCATATTCTTCACCGAGTTGCAGATGCGCTGATAGTCACCGCCCATGAGATAGGTGATGCCGCAACTGCTGCCTATGGACGCCACCACGCAGCCGCACAGCGCCGACAGCTTGCCGAGACTCTGCTTGATGTAGATGGCGGTGAGATGGCTGAGCATGAGGGCTCGGATGAGTTCTTCCTCGGTGTTCTCGTTCTCGAGGGCATAGACGGCAACAGGATTGGTGGCACAGATGCCCTGGTTGCCGCTGCCGCTGTTGCTCATCACGGGAATCATGGCTCCTCCCATACGGGCGTCGCATGCCGATGCGGTGCGCGAGATGATGTGCGAGAAGATGCTGTTGCCGAAGATACCATGACTCATGGGGCGGTCCATGGTCTTGCCTAAGCAATGGCCGTAGTTGCCCTTGATGGAGAGCTCGGCTGCCCGCATGTTGTACTCCTTGGTCTTCAGAATGAAGCTGATCTCGTCGAGGGGAGCTGTCATGGCGAAGTCGTAGACCATGCGCATGGAAAGTTGTATGTCGGTGTCGTCCTCATCGGCGCCTCCGAGCTGTCGCTCGTCGAGCACCACCTCGTCGTTGCGCTCGGCAAAGACAAAGTGGGTGTGGCTGCCCGCGATGATGGCGGCAGCCTGGTCTTTACCCGAATGACAGACAACCTCGATGTAGAGTTTCTCGACGATGCCCTGCTTCAGCTTGATGTCAATGTCGGCATCCTCGATGTAGCGCTTGCCCTGCTGCAGAGCTTCGGGGGTGAGGTCTTTGAGCACTTCGAGCTCATATTCGGGCTTGCCGATAAGGGCACCCAAGGCTACTGCGATGGGCAGGCCTATCATTCCGGTGCCGGGAATGCCCACACCCATGGCATTCTTGAGCATATTGGGGCTGAGCAGCACCTCGATGCTGTCGGGACGCTTGCCCAACAGAGTGGCTGCCTTAGCCGTACACAACGCCACAGCCATCGGTTCGGTGCAGCCGATGGCGGGAACTACTTCCTTATTGACAAGAGCGATGATGCGCTCGCGGGTCTTCATTTCTTGCATGATATTCTCTATTTTTGGCGCAAAGGTACGAAAATTATTCAAAAAAGAATAAAAGTGATGATAAAAAAAAATTACTCAACTTCCGTAAGTACGAAAGTTGAGTAAATTGGGATGATTAGTCTTCTAACTGGAAGAGAGGATCGTCGGCTGTAAGCATCACTGGCTTCTGGTCGAACTCCTTGAGGAGCTGGGCAGGAACATACTGCTTGTCGACCACGAGGCGGAACATGTACTCATTGAACCAGCGGTTGGTCATGATGAGACAGCCCTTCTGTCCGTTGTCGGCGCCCCAGCTGTTCTCCACCTTCCACTTCAGCGGCTTGCCATTGGCGTCGAGGTCGACGGCGGTGAGCGTCATGGCGTGGGTAGAACCGCTGTCGAAGGTGCTGATGCGCTCGGCCTTGTTCATAGGGAACGTGGTACCGAAGAGCGAGGCATAATCATAGTTGTCGAGGTCAAGATAACCGCGCTTACGGTCGAACTGCTTGCCCACATCGTAGCTGGAGTACATCTTGCGGCCGTCCTTGAGCGAGGCGATGGCGAGGCTGGCAATCTCATCCATAGGCAGGTTGAGATACTTCCAGTTGTGGCCGTCGTAGGTGTGGCGGTCGTACTCCACCTCGTAGGTCTTGTGGTAGGGGCGGCGTGGGTCGTTCATCACCATGATAAAGGTGCCGTTGAGTTCCTTGCCCACGGTAGCGTCGTAGAAACTCTTGGGAGTATAGGTCTTCGCCTCGCCCATCTGCTTGCCGTCCTTGTTGCGGAAGGCGTAGCTGAACTCCTTGACAGGCTCGCCCAGGGTGAGGCATAGCATGTGATAGACGGTGGCGAGCATCTCGGTCTTGCGGGCCGCTATCTGCTTGGCGTTCTTGCCTGCAGCAGCCATGCGACGAAGCTCCAGTCCGTACTCACGCAGTTTGCTTGCCACGAGACGGCTCATCTTGTTGGTGTTCTCGCTCGAATAGGTCTCGGGCATCGCGCTCATAGGCACCAGTCCGTACTTGGCTGCCAGGTCGGCTACGCCGCAGAAGGTTCCGCCGTCGTTGAGCGGACTCTTAAAGAAGAACTGCACCTGAGGGTCCTCGATGGACTTGCGTGCATGGTCGATGACGCCCTGAAGCATGAGGTTGGCCTTCTCCAACTGGTCGTAGAAGAAGAGATAGTCCTGCGAGAACTCCACTGCCAGGGAGTCGGCATGAGCCTTGGCGAAGTTGGCACGCAGCACGTTCATGCCGCTGAACATCCAGCAACGGCCAGAGCTCTTCTGGTTGTGGATGCGCTGAGCAGGAGTCTCCACGCTGAAGTGAGTGTCAACAGGACCGGCATTGGCACGGTTCTTCACCAAGTCGTCGATACTGTTGGCAGCGATGGCATTGAAGAGCGCCTTGTCGGCAGCCGATGTCTTCTGCATTTTCTCGATCTGCGAGAGCATCTGCGCCGAGATGCCTCCCTGCTTGGTCTGAGCCATCGTGGCGGCTGAAACGGCCAGCAAGGCTCCTAAAAGGAAGATGTTTTTTCTCATTATGTTGTGATATTATTGATTTGTCGGGATGCAAATATACGAAGAAAATGTGGGAAAACAGAAATAAAACGGACAAAAATGACATATACTGAAAAAAAAATACTACCTTTGCATGGTTATTCATGAGATGAAGACATGGACAAAGAGAAGTTTAGCCTTTTAAGCAACATCAAGTATCCCGAAGACCTGCGCAAGCTGAGCATCGACGAGCTGCCGGAACTCTGCAGGGAACTGCGCGAGGACATCATCGAAGAGGTGGCGGTCAACCCCGGACATTTCGCCTCCTCGCTGGGTGTCGTCGAAATCACCGTAGCCCTACATTATATATATAATACACCCTACGACCGCATCGTGTGGGACGTGGGCCATCAAGCCTATGGCCACAAGATACTGACCGGGCGGCGCGACGCCTTCTGCACCAACCGAAAGCTGCACGGCATACGCCCCTTCCCCACTCCCTTAGAGAGCGAATACGACACCTTTTCCTGCGGGCACGCCAGCAACTCGATTTCGGCGGCGCTCGGCATGGCTGTGGCCGCCAAGCAGAAGGGGGAGAACGACAGGCACGTTGTGGCAGTGATAGGCGACGGAGCCATGAGCGGAGGACTCGCCTTCGAGGGAATCAACAACGTATCGAGCACGCCCAACGACCTGCTCATCATACTCAACGACAACGATATGAGTATCGACCGGGCCGTGGGAGGTATGGAGAAATACCTGCTCAACCTCGACACCAACGATACCTACAACCGACTGAGGTTCAAGGCCTCGCAATGGCTGCACTCAAAAGGCTACCTCAACGATGACAGGCGAAAGGGAATACTGAGACTGAACAACGCGCTGAAGTCGGCACTGAGCCACCAGCAGAACATCTTCGAGGGAATGAACATACGATACTTCGGACCCTTCGACGGACACGACATACGCGAAGTGGTGCGCGTGCTGCGACAACTCAAGGACATGAAAGGCCCCAAGCTGCTCCACCTGCACACCACCAAGGGCAAGGGCTACGAGCCTGCAGAGAAAAGCGCCACCATCTGGCACGCACCAGGAAAGTTTGATCCCGAGACGGGCGAGCGATTAGTGAGCGACACCAGCAACCAGCCGCCCAAATATCAGGACGTCTTCGGAAACACCCTGCTCGAACTGGCACGGCAGAACCACAACATCGTGGGTGTAACGCCCGCCATGCCCACCGGATGCTCCATGAGCATCATGATGAAGCAGATGCCCGACAGAGTGTTCGACGTGGGCATAGCCGAAGGACACGCCGTCACTTTCTCGGCAGGAATGGCAAAGGACGGACTCATGCCGTTCTGCAACATATACAGCTCGTTCGCACAGCGGGCCTACGACAACATCATACACGACATGGCGCTGCTCAGTCTGCCCGTGGTGCTGTGTCTCGACAGGGCTGGACTCGTGGGCGAGGACGGACCCACACACCACGGAGCCTTCGACCTGGCGGCGCTGCGGCCTGTGCCCCACCTCACCATCGCATCGCCTATGAACGAGCACGAGCTGCGCAACCTGATGTACTCGGCCCAGTTGCCCCACCACGGTTGCTACGTGATACGCTACCCCAGAGGCAACGGTGTGCTCACCGACTGGCGAAACCCCATGCAGGAAATCGTGACCGGAACGGGCAGAAAACTGAAGGAAGGCACCGACGTGGCTGTGCTCACCCTCGGACCTATCGGAAACGATGCTGCCGAGGCCATAGCCGAAGTGGAGAAAGAGACGGAGGGACTGAGCGTGGCCCACTACGACATGCGATTCCTGAAACCGCTCGACGAGAAACTGCTCCACGAGATAGGAAGCAGATTCAACCGCATCGTAACCATCGAGGACGGCGTGCGCATGGGCGGCTTCGGCTCTGCCGTCCTGGAATGGATGAGCGACCACGACTATCATCCTCACGTCATCCGCATGGGACTGCCCGACGAGTTTGTGGAACACGGCACGATAGCTCAGCTCAGAGAAATCGTGCACATGGATAAGAAATCAATCAAAGAAGCTATTATAAAAGAATGAAAATCATCATTGCTGGCGCATACGCCATCGGAACGCACCTGGCGAGACTCCTGTCACGCAGCAACGAGGAGATAACACTCATCGACGAGAGCGAGGAGCGGCTGGCAAGCATCGGCTCCGACTGCGACCTGCTCACCATGGTGGGAAAGCCTACAAGCCTGAGGGTATTGCGAGATGCGGGAACGGCAGACGCCGACCTCTTCATCGCTGTCACGCCATTGGAGAGCACCAATATCACTGCCAGCATCCTGGCGAAAAACCTGGGAGCCAAGCGAACGGTGGCACGCGTGGACAACCCCGAATACATGGATCCGCAGGCACAGGAGTTCTTCCAGGGACTGGGCATCAGCAAGCTGATATATCCAGAGATGCTCGCCGCTGTCGACATCAACAACGGACTGAAGATGAGCTGGGTGAGACAGCGATGGGACGTGCACGACGGCGCTCTGGTGATGCTCGGCATCAAGCTGCGACAGACCTGCGAGATACTGAACCAGCCGCTCAAGGACATCAGCGGACCCAACGACCCCTACCACGTAGTGGCCATCAAGCGAGGCGACGAAACCATCATCCCCGGCGGTAACGACGAACTGAAACTCTACGACCTGGCTTACTTCATGACCACTCGCAACTATATTCCCTACATCCGAAAGATAGTAGGCAAGGAGCACTATGTGGACGTGAAGAACGTGATGATTATGGGCGGAGGACGCACGGCCGTGAGAGCCGTGAAGAAAATGCCAGAATACATGGAGTGCAAAATCATCGAGAAGGACGAGGCACGGTGTGAGTACCTCAACGAAATACTCGACGAGAACAAGACGCTCGTCATCCATGGCGACGGACGCGACATCCCGCTGCTCAACGAGGAGGGGATACGCAGCACGCAGGCTTTCGTGGCGCTGACGGGAAACGCAGAGACCAATATCCTGGCATGCCTCACAGCCAAGCGCATGGGAGTGAGAAAGACCGTGGCTGCCGTAGAGAACGTCGACTACGTGAGCATGGCTGAGAGCCTCGACATCGGAACCATCATCAACAAGAAGGTGATTGCCGCCAGCTACATCTATCAGATGATGCTCGATGCCGACGTGATGAACGTGCGCTTCCTCATGAATGCCAACGCCGACGTGGCGGAGTTCATCGCCAAAGAAGGATCCAAGGTCACCAAGAAGCCTGTCAAGGATTTGGGAATGCCCATCGGCGTGACCATCGGCGGACTGGTGCGTGGCGAGGAGGGAATGCTCGTTTCGGGCAACACGCAGATTGAAGCGGGCGACTCGGTCATGGTATTCTGCCACAACATCAATATGAAGAAGATAGAAAAATACTTTGTATGATGGGAGGGAATGGGAACTTCCATTAACTTCTTAAAACTTCCCTCACTTGAGAAAACTTGAACAGAAAGAATGATCAACTGGAAACTGATATACAAGGTTCTGGGGCAGCTGCTCTTCATTGAGGCTTCACTGCTGCTGCTCAGTCTGCTGGTAGCTGTCTACTATCAGCAGGAAGACATCTTTGCCTTCATCGTGGCAACGCTGACCACCATTGGCGGAGGACTCATCCTGAAATGGCGAGGACACGGAGCCGACAACTCCATGTCGCGACGCGACGCCTATCTCGTTGTCTCGCTATCGTGGATTATCTTCAGCCTCTTCGGCACGCTGCCCTTCATGGTGAGCGGCTACATCAACCACTTCACCGATGCCTACTTCGAGACGATGTCGGGATTCACCACCACCGGAGCCACCATACTCGACGACGTGGAGTGCTTTCCGCACGGACTGCTGTTCTGGCGATCACTCACACAGTGGATAGGCGGACTGGGTATCGTGTTCTTCACCATCGCCCTGCTGCCATCGCTCGTAGGCGGACAGACCAAGGTGTTTGCCGCCGAAGCCACAGGCCCTATCAAGACCAAGTTGCATCCACGTCTCTCCACATCGGCAAAGTGGATCTGGAGCATCTATCTCGTGCTCACCATCGCCTGCATTCTGTCGTATTATGTAGCGGGAATGGGACTTTTCGACAGTTTCAACTATGCCATGACGACAACGGCAACGGGAGGCTTCTCCACCCACAACACCAGTACCGAGTTCTTCCATTCGCCATCGCTCGAATACATCTGTACGTTCTTCTGTTTCCTATCGGGTGTCAACTTCACACTGCTCTATGCCGCCGTCATCAAGTTTAAGATTAAGGAACTGTTCCGCAACTCCGAGTTCCGATTCTACATCTTCCTCGTCACGGTCTTCAGCATCTTCATTATGGTTGAGCTCATCGTGATGCGCAACTACGATATAGAACACGCCTTCCGCAGCGCCATCTTCCAGGTGGTTTCGTTTATCACGACCACTGGTCTCTTCAACGACGATGCCGCACTCTGGCCTCACGTCACATGGGTAGTGCTGTCGATGTGTATGTTTATCGGTGCCTGCTCGGGCAGTACGAGCGGTGGACTGAAATGCATCCGTGGCGTCATCCTGCTGCGCATGGTGAAGAATGAGTTCCGACAGATATTGCACCCCAACGCCGTGCTGCCGCTCAAGATCGACGGGGTGAACGTGCCCATGCAGAAACGTGTCACGCTGCTGGCTTTCCTCACCATCTATCTCATCATCTGCGTCATCATCTCGTTCACGATGATAGCGATGGGAATCGACAACACCAATTCCATCACCATCACGCTGAGTTGCGTGGGAAATGTAGGACCAACCTTGGGAACTGAGATTGGACCCACCATGTCGTGGAGCGAACTGCCCGACCTGGCCAAGTGGTTCTGCTCGCTCATGATGCTCATCGGCCGTCTGGAAATCTTTACCGTACTCGTGATCTTCACACCGGCCTTCTGGAAGGAAAATTAGGGGGGAAACGGTAAAAAAGTAAAAAGGTAAAAAAGTAAAAAGAGCCTTCTTGCTGATAAGGTGTTTCATGTAAAGGATGAAAAATAGAAAAATAAAATCAACATAACATAAAATAATAAGTGTACTCTGCTCGTTATTTGTATAGTAGATACTCAACTATAACAAGTGTGGAGCTAAAAAAGCAAAAGAGTAAAAAAAATTATTCTATCTTGCTATAAATTACGAACACAATGAAACCATTAAAATTTGAGCCCTTACTGAAGTCTACCATCTGGGGTGGCAACAAGATTATCAACTTCAAGCATCTCAACCTGCAGCAGGAGAAAGTAGGCGAGAGCTGGGAAATCTCTGGTGTGCCTGGCAACGAGAGCATCGTGGCTGACGGCGAGATGAAAGGCAAAAGCCTCAACGAGGTAGTCGCCGAGCAGAAAGACAGTTTCTTGGGCAAGGAGAACTATCAGCGATTCGGCAATGAGTTTCCGCTGCTCATCAAGTTTATCGACGCCAACACCGACCTCTCCATTCAGGTGCACCCCAACGACGAGATAGCGCACAAGCAAGGCAAGGAGCGCGGAAAGACAGAGATGTGGTACGCCCTGCCATGCGATCCCGAGGCCAAGCTATACAACGGTCTGAAAATGAAGATCACACCCGAAGAGTACAAGCAGATGGTAGAGAACGGCACCATTACAGATGTCCTGGCACAATACAAGGTGAAGGAGGACGACTGCTTCTTTATCCCTGCAGGCAGAATACACACCATCGGAACGGGTTGCTTCGTGGTAGAGATACAGCAAACCAGCGACGTGACTTACCGCATCTACGACTTCAAGCGCAAGGACAAGGACGGCAACTACCGACAGCTGCACACCAAGGAAGCTGCCGAGTGCATCGACTACACCGTGCTGTCCAATTATCGACAGGAATACAAACCTGTGAAGAATCAGGGTGTCAGCATCGTGCGCTGCCCTTATTTTTACACCACTGTCTACGATCTCGACGAACCTATGACGCTCGATTACTCTGAGCTCGACAGTTTCGTGATTCTCATCGGCCTGAAGGGCCAAGCCACCATCACCGACAACGAGGGCAATACCATCACCCTGCAGGGCGGCGAAAGCACCGTGGTTCCAGCCTCCACCCAGACGTTGAAGGTAGAGGGAACATTGAAGTTCCTCGAAACATACGTATAATTTTTAAAGGTAAAAAAGTAAAAAAGTAAAAAGGTAAAAAGAGCCTTCTTGCTGATAAAGTATTAACTTTTTTACCTTTAAAAATCCTTTTTACCCTTTTACCTTTTTACCTTTTTACCTTTTTACTTTTTTACCCTTTTACCTTTCTACTTTTCTACCTTTACTTTTTTTATCTATCCTATATCGCAGAAGGCCTCATAAATCTTTGTACCCCCTAAAACTGCATCTCAAAGTAGTGTGGGCTGTTTTTGGATTACATTACATCCCTCCAACATTATTTCAGAATCAAGCATATAAGGTATATAGGATAAAAAAGTCATTTCATTCTACCTAAATAGGATTTTGCCTCTATTTCTATAATTATTCGGTATTTTTTTTGCTTATTTCAATAGCTTTTATTATTTTTGCAAAACAGTTCTGTACTAAAAGTATGGCGACTGTAAATAGCCCTACGCCGAAGTCGCTTGAAAAAGTGACGGTTGGTAGAGGGCAAACATAAGAAAAGCGTTATTGGCGCTTGGTTTTTGACCTTTGGAACTTAGGACACTCCAAATCTCACGTCAAAGAACCTCGCAACGATGATGCCTATGGGTATGTACATACATACCTTCCATAAGTCAGCTCTATGGGGCTGACTCTATGGGAGTGTATCTATACATATCGGCGTGGGGTCTCGTTGCTTGTTCTGACGTGAAAGGCAAGTCCTAAGGCCTCAAAGGTGGAGCAAGCAACAATAGGCTTCACGCTTTTTCGTGCATATTGGCACATAACCTAATTATAACCGTCTGAATTGGAGCCATAGGACATATTGTTGTAACTATGTATTCAAAAGAATTAGAAGAGCTTATTGACAGCGTACTCGCTGATGGTGTAGTAACAGACCAAGAACGTGCCGTACTTCGCAAGCGAGCACTTGCTTGTGGTGAGGACCCAGATGAGGTCATGATTGTAGTAGATGGGCGTCTTGCTAAAATGAAGAAGGCAGCAAGTCCTGTGACTCCAGCTACCGAAAAGCGTGGCAACATCGTGAAGTGTCCAAACTGTGGTGCTCCGATTGAGGCTGGTGCAATAAAGTGCAAGGAGTGTGGCTATGTTTTTACCAACGTAAAAGCTAACAATACAGCCAAAGAGTTTGCCTTTATGTTAGACCAAAAAATAGCTAAAGTTCGCTATGATCATGACATGAACAATATCAACAAAGTTAATGAGTTCATTAAAAATTTCCCTCTTCCTACGGGAAAGGAAGATTTGCTAGAGTTCATTGCAAGTCTTGATGCAAGACGTCGCAGCCAGTCCTATTACCAAGAAGCATACAATGCCAAATATAAGGAATGCACTAACAAAGCAAAGATTCAATTTGCAGGAGATGCTCAAATTGAAGCCTTGCTTTCAAGAACAGAAAAATTCTCAATTTCAAAACTAAGTAAGAGACAGCGAAAAACGATCCTTTATGCTATTATAGCATTCATCATTATAGTGGGAGGTTCATTGTACCATTTTATAAGTAGCAGAGAAATGGCAGTTGCAGGGGAAAAAGCAACTGCTATGGCTAAAGCACAATGTGACAGTCTATGTAATATAATGGACAGTTTTGAGGTACCAACCCGAAAAAATTACAAGCAGATAGAACGCGATTTACTAAATCTAACATGGGCAGACCCAGGCTATCGCAATGAGTGGTCGTATGATAACGCAGAAGAAGCCATAGACGGATATAAAGATAAATACCTAACAAAGAAAAGAGGTATTGCATCACAAGTTTATTCCATCTATAAAGAGATATACCCTGGTCAAAATGATGCTTCATCTTGGGATGGATTAGAAGCTAGTTTACATGCACCTGATGATATTTATAATTCAGAAAGTATAGAAAACTAATTTTCTTGTCAATATATGGTAAGACTAACAAATTGCAAATATTATGAGATAACCCCATTTTTGACTTCTGATGAAGACAAGTCTAAAGAGTTATCTTGTGCTACAGCTATGGTTATTGGAAGGCAGTTTGAGGGTAAACCGATAGTATATAAGTACTATTATGAAGCAGTATTAAACATAATATGTTCTACAGAAAGTTCTGACAAGGAGCCAATACTATTGTTTCAGAAATCCAAAGGTTCCTATATACTCATAGGAAAATATGAATTCAAAGAGGATTGCAAGCAATCAATTTGGGTATCAGCCTCAATTTCTCAAGCAGAACAAGACATAGCTTTAAAATATATAATTAAATGTAAAGACAATAGTAAGCATGGGATTCTTTAGTAAAATACTAGGCAGTAACGATAGTCAGACTATTGTCCGCTGCGATGAGGCTGAGTTCCTCATCTGGAAATATCAAGGAGGTGCCGTAAAAAGCGGCACTTCCATCATTGTGAAAGATGGCGAGGTGGCTGTATTGGTAGGCTCTTCACAGACAACAATCGAAGGACCGGCTAACACGACAGCCAGCGAAGACCTCAGCGAGGTGTTTTTCATCAACCTTGCTGGCAGTAACGTAGTACGCTTTGCCGTTCCATACTTTGGCGTTAACGACCCACGTTATCCAGATTTCAATGTACCTGTGGCAGTACGTGGTTCTATCAATTTCAATATCGAAGACTACAAAGGATTCATTCGTATGCATCGACTTGTAGGCTTTGACATGGAAGCATTTCAGAAGAAGATAAAGGATGCGGTAATAAAATATGTAAAGTCTGTGGTTAGTAACATCCCTACAGACCACAGCATCCCTGTCGTGCAGATGGAAAAGAAGATACTGGAGATAGGAGAGATTCTGAATCAGTATCTCAAACAGAGGCTGGCTATAGATTTCGCTATCAACGTGCGTGCTGTAGACCTCAATGCCATCGAGTATGATGCAGACGACGAAAGCTACAAGCAACTCCGAGCATTAACCCAGGGACAAGCTGCAGAGATGTCTCAGACCCAGCATAAGATAAACATGGACCAGATGAAAGCTCAGTCACAGCTCAACATCGACGCCATGCGAGAAACCCAAAAGCAAGACTTGTACAACCGTGGTGCAAACCTCGACATGGATAGACAGATGCGTGCCCAGGACATCAAAGACCGTGGTGAGAAGATGCGCATCCAGCGCGATCTTGGCGAAAAGGCTTACAATGCTCAAATCGACGAGATGCAGAAAAGCGGTAGAATGGCAATGGGTGGCATGCCTAACATGGGGCAACCTGTAGGAGGCTTCAATCCTTCGGGCATCAATGGCATTAGCGGACCTAAACCTGCCGCACAAATCGGTCAACCTTCTGGCATCAACATGAGTGGTGGCATCAACTCAGGCACCCCTACTCCTCCACCTGCCCCACAAGTCCCACCACAGATACCACAGGTGAGCATCTATGTAGCCATCGGTGGTCAGACACAAGGACCATTCGACTACAATATGCTGAAAGAAATGGTGAGAACAGGAGGACTTACCGCACAGACTTTGGTGTGGAAGGAAGGTATCAACTGGACACCTGCTATTCAAGTTCCAGAGGTAGCATCCATCTTGAATGCTCCCCAAACACCACCTCCACCAACATCGGCCGTACCTCCTACCCCACCAACACCTCCAGGAGTACCACCAACGCTATAAACATACAAGGATATGAATAGCTATTTATCAGATTTAGAAAACATAATCATCAATGCTCAAAGCGGGGGACAATCATTGTCCTTCGCCTTGAAGCCTTGCGCTACCGAAAAAAGCGTCTTTGACAAAGAGGTCACCATAACACCATTGTGGCTTATCCGAAAACAAGAAGCAGAGCGAAAGGCTAAGGAAGAGACCGAACGCACAAGACTTCAACAGGAAGCCGAACGTAAAGCCAAAGAACATGCAGAAGAAAGAATAAGACGAGGAACCGCAGAACCTGTAGACCTCGGATTGTCTGTACTCTGGGCTTCCCACAACATAGGTGCTCGCAGCAGTGAGCAACCAGGTGTTTATGCTGCATGGACAAGCAAGAAAGAAGCTATCAATATGTGGGGGGAAGATTGGAGACTTCCTACCCAACAGGAAATGACCGAACTGATGCAGAATTGCCAATGGACATGGACAGTAATCAATGGTATGCCAGGATTCCAAATAGTGGCAGCCAACGGCAACAACATATTTCTACCAGCTGGTGGTTCGTGTGTTGCTCAGCAATATGATTCTTATGGAATGGCTGGACGCTATTGGAGCGACACTTCGGATGCACAATATGCCGACCGTGCCATGTATTTGGAGTTTAGCCAATATACAGGAAACCTGTATAGCATAGCCAAGGCTATGCAGATGGTCATACGACCAGTAAAGAACAGATAACGAAAGACCCAATGGAGACATTAAATTACATACAAGCTTTGATGGGAGCTTATGCTCTTGACCTCTCAAACATTGATACTGAAAATGAGGCGGAATATAACGAGCGTGCCAAAGCCGTTAGAGTACGCACTGTTTCCTTATTTAATGCTATGCGTGATTCTGCCCCAGAACTTCTGCAATACAACTTTGCTGATAGTATGTCGGACGAAGAGGTAAGAAGAACCATCAATCGAATAGCATTAGATGCCAACAAACGATATACCGCCCCTATCATTCCAGACAATATCGCTGCCATTGATTATATCAATGGAGAACCATTTGTTACTCCAACTTATGTAAAGTGGCAGAACGACGGATATAGAAAGCAAAACTTTGTCATCAACTATAACGGCGAACTACAGTCTGTTGCTAAAAGACAACTTACCGCACTGATGCAGAATATGCTGCTATGCTTCGCTCCTGGAAAAATCAGATTCAACATCTTCGACCAGATGATGAGTGGCATGGCAGACTTTGTTACAGTTGGCTACGATGAAACAGTCTATAATGGTAATGTCATTATGGACGAAGCTGCCGCACGAGATTGCATCAAGCGTCTAAGAGAACGTATGCAGATGGTGATGGGCAAATATGGTGACATCGCAAGGTATAACGAAAAGCACCAAGAAATCGTCATGCCATACGAAGTTGTCGTATTGAACGACTATCCTGCACGCTATGAAAATGTGACTGCAGAACTACAACCTCTGTTTGAGAATGGAGCAAAGGGTGGCATCTACTTTATTGTGATGCACAACTCTGATGCTCCGAAATTAAAAGAGGATGCAGTAGACATTCTCACCAGTGAAACTGTAACAAATATCAGTTTACAGACTCTCAGTGGAATTCGAAACAACCTGATGGTAAAACACACTCCTATCGCCGAGCATCCTGCACTGGCAGATGCATTTCGTGTTGATTTCAACAAACGTATCAACGAAAAGGGTACACGACAGGTGCTAAAGGCAGACTATGCCTCTATATCTCATAGCGAATATACGGATGTAACATCAGAAATCAGCATAACCGTAGGACTCGACACAGAAGACAAACATCCTGTTACCTTGCGATTCAACTCTGGTGACTATATCCATGGATTCATTCTTGGACAGTCAGGTTCTGGTAAGTCTGTCTTACTGAACAACATCATCAGTGCCGCCATACTGAAATATGCACCAGAGGACTTGATGCTCTACTTGATGGACTTCAAGGGAGTAGAATTCAACCGCTATCGTGGTGTAAAGCATGTAAAGGCGTTACTGGTTGACAATTCTGACCCTCAGATAACTTTAGAAGTTCTACGAGAGTTGCAGCAAGAGAACAAAAGACGTGTAAAACTATGGCGAGACAATGCAGTCAATAACATCGATGGTTACAACAAGAAAAATCCGACATCCAGACTTCCACAGATTCTGTTTGTGGCAGACGAATGCCAAGTGATGTTTGCCAAGCCAACATCCAATTCCTATGGAATGGCTATCCAAAGAGAAATCTCCGAGATTCTCAATGTCATCGCCACACAAGGACGTAGCCAAGGTATCCACATGCTTCTTGCGACCCAACAACTCGACGAGACAGATATATCTGGACAAATATTGAAGAACCTCACAGAATGTTTCTTGCTGATGAGTGCAGCATCCGACTCAAACAAACTTGTCCCTGACAGTGATAAGCTAACCAACAAGCAACCAACAGGTCAAGCCTGCTATTACCACAAGCGTGAGTTGCAGAGCAAGGTACAAACCTTCTATGCCACAGACGAAGAACTCGCCGATGCCATAGAGAAAGCTCGCGAGAAATCAACTACCAAGCAAAGCAATGGAGAGGCTTATTTCAGTGGTTCTTCTATCTATCACCTGCAAACGGAAGATTTGCAGTCTGCCAAGACACAGAGTTATGGCGCACCAGTTGCAACCATAGGTCGCAGCATCGGTCTCAACCAGCAAAGCACAGCTATCACACTGACACAAGACTTCAGCGAGAACATCATTGTTTGGGGTGCAAATCGCCAGGAGCAAGCCACCGCTACAGCCATCAATGCGCTCGTATCCCTCATGGCATATTATGAGCAATCCAACACACCTTGCAATTTCATCGTATTAGATTGCACCAACAATCCCATGTCACAATGCAAGCCATTGCTGGCAGAACTCGAAAAGCGAGCATATTGCAAGATAATCCAGCAGTCGGAAGGAGGCAAGTATCTGAAAATGATAGCAGACGACATCTACCACGACACGGCACCCAATTTGATTCTCACCATTCTTGGACAAGATCGTTTCAGTGAAATGAAGAGAAACAGCTTGCTGGTGGAAGTAAAGAAAGCCACGGAGATTAAACCGGCTGTAGGCGGCTTGGAAATGCTTTCTTTCGACCCATTACCTGATTTGGGAGCAAACAACATAACTGATGGAAGCAAGGTCAAGAAATACCAAGAGGCACTGAAGTACATCTTAGACGAAGGACCGAAGCATCATGTTCACGTGTTGATGCAAGTAGACAAGCCAGGCAACATTCTCTTCGATGAGTTCGGAAAAGAGGCAATAGGATTGTTCAAACATAGAGTTATCCTAAAGAGTGAAAACAAGCATCTTTCACCACTCCGCTTCGGGGAAGACATCGACGTACAGTCGTTGAGCGATGACAATGAGCACTTACGTGCCTACTATTATCCAGATGGCGAACAACCGATGCTCTTCACACCATTCCTCTTACCTGACACACAGTATCTATTCAATGCGATATTAATCAATTAAAATACAAGAAATTATGGCAAATGACAGTTCTATGCTCAACATTGACATGGTTGACCAATTCGGTAAGAACATCGCCAACGTGAGCGCACAAACATTAGAGATTTTCTCCCGACTGGGGCAGCAGCTCCAAACTGTAAACAGTGTATGGAATGATGACAACTACGACAACTTCCAAGACAACTTCGAACACAACATCATGAAGAAAATCCAGGAAGTCTCTGCCGAGATGGAATTATTTTCCGACTACATCAAAAAGCAATGTGAGATACAGCGAATGTATAAGGCGAACAAATATCGTTAACCATACAAATAAGACAAGACATGTTTTGGTTTTTAATAGGTTTCATTATAATCATTCTTGGAGGCTTTATCATTATTAGTCTCCTCCAAATTGTCTTTATGATTATAGGCTGGATTATCCAAGCCATATTTAGCCTCTTCGAATAAAGGCTAGAAGTCTTTGAAACAAGCATCAGAAGTCGGTCGAAGAAGCAATATATGTCGTTGAAAATATAGCCAGGGCGGACGCATCAAAATGCGTTCGCCCTGATTCAGTTAACATCTACCGATATTAGCTATCTTCCTTATATCAATTCTCCAAGTATCTTTCCACATCCGCCTGAATCTTCTGGAATTCCGGAGAGAACTGGTAGAAGGTGTTCTTCTTCATCATCATCTTCACCTTGCCGAGGCTGTTCTCGTAGCAAGCTATTTCGGTGCGTGCCTGTTCGCTGTGAACAGCACGGTCGCGGATGTCGTTCTCCTGCTCATTGCGCAGAATGTCGCACACCGTCTGCACCACCGGACTCACTACCAGGTCGAAAAGATGATGACCCTGGATGTAAAGATAAGTATTGTTGTCGTTGATTCCCAAGTCGCGCAACATCCGCTCCGTCTCAGGCAAGGCATCCTTGAGTTTGGGGAAACGGCGCTCCAGCTGGAACATCTTCGCCCTCACCTTCTTGCTCAGATACTCTATCGCCCACTTCGGATTCTGAATACGTACTGAGGGAAGCACCACCACCTTGTTGAACTCGCACATATCGAAGTGCATCGTCATCTTGCGGCGCTGCAGAAAGACAACATGCCATACAAAGAGAGGCCAGATGGTTTGGGAATAAGACTGCAGGAAGCGCTCAAAGTTGAAAATGCGATGGTCGTTGAGCGTCACCATCACACAGGTCTCGTGCAGTCCCTTGGCATAACACTGGAAGTTTTCTATCGCGTAGGCATAAGTATGAAAGATGTAGGGATTCTCCAACATCTGTCTCGACATCTCCGTAGCGCCTTGCAGAATATAGTCATAGTCGGCATCCACACAGGCTATCATGTCTCTGCCCACGCCCTTGAGCATATTGGAGATGGCAGCCTTCTTGCCTCTGTCGAGATGCTGGTTGCGCGAAGGCAGCATGATATCGAAAGTTAGTTTATCGTCCTCATAACGGCCAAGCACCGAGCGCCAGAAGAACACATCGTCGTAGCTCTCGACGTAGACTACTATTCTGCGCCGGGCTTTCTTCGGAGTCATCTTGTTGATGGCCTCGAAGTATTGCGAATTGATATTATCGGTTAAACGTTTAGCCATAAGCAGAACAATTAAACACTAAACATTAAACACTAAAACATCACTTAATCGTTATGTCGTTCACCTCAGTCACACGGTCGGTCCAGCCGTCCATAACCACAGCAGGACTGTGGGTTGTCATGATAATCTGAATGTTGGGGTTCAACTTCAGCACCAAGGAGATAAGCTGCTTCTGCCATTCAAAGTGAAGACTGATCTCAGGCTCGTCCATGAAGAGCACATAGGACTGATTGTCTTCCACCAGCACAGTGAGCAGAATGGCAAGCATCTGCTTCTCGCCTGCCGACAGCTGATAAGGCTGCAGCACCTCGCCGATCTGGTTGAACTTAATCTCGTTGGCAGTGCGGATGATAGTCTTGCCCGTCTCGCGGAACAGGTCGTCCACGATGTCCTGAAACATCCTCTTGGGCTCGCTGAGCGCCTGAGCCTTCTGGGCAGCATCGGGTTCGCCACTCTGCAGCACGGCAATGATACGGTTGCCGATGTTCACCTGATAGTCGAGGTACTTGCGCTGCAACTGGAAGAGCTGCCAGTCGAGCTCGGTGACAAGCGTAAGATCCACCTTGCTGATCATCTCAGAGTTGAGCAGCGGACGGTCGACCGAACGAATCACGTCAAACCGAATCCACTTAGCCTCCTCGGGCTCCACCTTCAGATGAACACCCTTGAGCAGATGGCTTGGAAACTCGCCCCCGGCACTCAGGCCTTTCACTACCTTGTTGAGAATGGTGCTCTTTCCCACTCCGTTCACACCGCTCAGGATGTTCACCCTGCGGTCGAGGTTCCAAAGTATGTGCTTGGTACCACTCCATAGAGAGTCTATCTCTATCTGCTTGATATAATCGGCATATTTCTGCATAGGTTTATACTTTTATCTACTTTAACTCTAAAACTTAGGGCAAATATAATCATTTTAACCGAAATTTTGTACCTTTGCACCGATTTTTTATATTAAATAAGGTAAAATGGGTAACAACAAACCACTTTTAGCCCACTTGTGTCTCTTTGGATCGGGCGCATTCTGGGGACTGATGGCACCTGTAGGCAAGGATGCCATGACACACGGCATCGAGGGCATCGACATGGTATCATTCCGCGTTCTGGGCGGAGCCATCCTCTTCTGGCTCACTTCACTCTTCACTCGCAGGGAGCACATCCCTACAACCGACATCATCAAGTTGGCTGGAGCAGGACTCTTCGGACTGGTATTCAACCAGTGCTGCTACACCATCGGACTGAGCATCACCTCGCCCAGCAATTCGAGCATCATGACTACATCGATGCCTATCTTCGCCATGATTCTGTCGTTCCTCATCCTCCGCGAGCCCATCACCTGGAAGAAGGTGGCTGGCGTACTCTTAGGCTGCAGCGGTGCCGTGCTCATCATCATGACAAGTGCCACGGCGGGAAATGCCAAGGTGGGAAACATCTGGGGCGACTTACTCTGCATGGCCGCACAACTGTCGTTTGCGCTCTATCTGTCGCTCTTCAAGCCCTTGGTGGGAAAGTATTCGCTCTTCACCATCAACAAGTGGATGTTCACCTGGGCATCGGTCATGATCCTGCCTTTCTCCGCCTCTCATGTAGCTTCCATCCCATGGGCTGAGGTGCCAGTATCGGCATGGTGGGAAACGGGCTACGTCATCTTCTTCGGCACTTATCTGGGCTACATCCTGATGATGATAGGTCAGAAGACACTCCGACCCACAGTGGTTTCGGTATACAATTATGTGCAGCCCTTGGTCTCTGTTTCTGTCAGCGTGCTCGTAGGCCTGGCAGTCTTCAAAGGCACGCAGGCTCTTGCCGCCCTCCTCGTCTTCTCAGGTGTTTGGCTGGTTATCAAGAGCAAGTCGAAACACGACATCGACAAGCACGACCACAGCCTGGCCTACGAGAAAAGGCATGCGTAAACTGATTTTCATGTCGACTAAAACAGGAAATGTCCTCATCTGAAAAGTAGAATCAGATGAGGACAGTTTTTTATTCCGCCAAATTAGGTAACAAAGAACAGTTCATTTTGCAGCGTTATTCATATATAGGATTTAGTTTTTAAAGGTAATTAGACTTATTCAGGTTACAATAGATATTGCATAGATAGAAATTACAAGGCAGACTTTTAGGCTCGGTTTTTGAAAGTGAATCCTGCTGGCAGTGATGCCGGCAGGATTCTGCGTTATTATGCTCTAAAACAAACCGTTCCGTTTCATTAAATTCAACAATTCTTTATCAGAGATAGATTCCATTTCTGATTTATCATAAATGGTCAATAGTTCTATAAAACCATCCTCTTCATTCATGATTGCCACAAAGGAAATAACTCTAGCACCACCACTTTTTCCTTTACCTTTAGAAGCAATACTCATTCTTATTTTTCTTAACCCTTTACCCAAATCTACCCCTTGAAGAGGATTAGATTGAAGAGAATGCAAAAAATCTCCGTAATCTTGCTTAATAGACTTATAGCGCTTACTTAATTTCTTCAATCTACGGGCAAACTCAGGTGCAACCTCTATCCTAAAACTCATTAAGCAAATCCTCCGCAGGAATAAAATCCATTTTTCCTTCGCGATGAAGCTTCAATTCCGTAAAGGCCTGATTGATACTAGCAAAGGCTTCTTCCTTAGCCTTTGCATTCTCCACGTTTCTTTTAGCTTGTGCCAATTTTTTAAGATAACGTGCAGCTTTTTCCAAATAGCTCTCGTCATTAGAAAGTACGCCCAAGCTATTATAAATATCAGTATTCAATTGCATTACATTCATTATCGAATCCTTTCTTTTAGCTAGTAATTATGCAAACGAACAATATGAAAGTCAGCTTTAAAATTGCCGAATGCAGTCTATTTGGTGCAAAGATAAACTAAAAGCATGAAACCCGCAAGAGATTTCGTACTTTTTATATGTTTTTATCGATACATTGCGTAGAATTCCTGCACCTTGTTATAGAGCATAGAAGCATAGAGAAGACCATCTTTCCATTCTTCAGGAATTGGGTTTATTCCAAATTTAGCACCCAGGATAGCTCCTGCTACTGCTGCATTGGTATCCGCATCTCCTCCTGATAAAACAATCTTTAGGATACCCTCTTTATACGAGGTTACATGCCAATAAGCCCATAGGGCTGCCCCTAAAGTTCTGAGCGTATATCCCATACTCTTTTCATCATCCAGAAACAAAGAATCCAGACCTTCATGATATGCCAAGTCAACAAATGGAACGATTCGTTCATCATATTGTTTGGCAATGCCAATCACATCTTCATAATCTAATATTCTGTTTTCAAAGACAAGAGCATGTATGATAGAAGAAACGATAACGCAAGATCCCACACAGCGAGGATCATAATGAGTTAGCTTACAGATATTCTCTGCATTATTAGCCACATTGTCCTTCATAAGCCCTACCACCGAAGTTCTCATGACAGCTCCATTAGCTGCAGCTTTTTTCTTTCCCATTTTCCAGATAATCTCTGCAGCCTTCTGTGGATTCGATGTATAGTCGCCAAGAGCCATTACATTATAAGTATGCCGGCCAATTCCCATGCCTCCGTTCATCATCCATTCCTTAAACCTTCTGGCAATATCAAGAATATCTACCTTTTGACAAGCCACAAAGGAATCTAAGATGCACAACATCATGTCGGTATCATCAGTCCAATCGCCTCTTTGCCAACGACGACGATGATCATCCTGCACGATTTGAGAATAGTCCTCTATCCCATTAGGATAAAAACGATCCACCTCTTGCTTGGACATAAACTCCGTGCTCAGTCCCAAGGCATCTCCTACAGCTTGTCCGAAGATTGTGCCAAGGAATCGTTCATTTATAATTTCATTTTCCATATTTTTTCTATTCATACAACCAATCGTCAATTCATCCATATCTAACAAAAGTGCTGTACCGATTACACAGCTCCACTTTTTTAACGACAACACTTATTCCCTTTCATGCTCCTTCAGATACAAATTAAACACATTAAGAATCTGACGAAGATTATCATCAAGCACATTTATTATATACACAACGAGCCAGTTCTTCTGGCATTTCTATCCCTTTGGTTGCAACAGCCAAGGTCATAATCGTATCATCCGTAAAAACGAGGTTCTTTATATATCGAAGTTCCCATTCTTTACCTGATGAAAATCATAAGAACCCCCTTAAGCAATAGCCAGAGATCGCTCCAATGATACTTGTTGTAGGTACTATTTTAAAAGATAAATGCCCCATGAATATATTCTACTATATGGAAATATCTAATTATTAATGTTACAATAAATGCATAGAATCCAGCCAAAGCATCGTCAAGCATACAACCCCATCCACCATGAATATTCTGGTCTATCCATCTGCATCCAAGCGGCTTAGTTATATCAATTACTCTAAACAGTACAAAACCTATTGTTGCAAGGGATATTGAGACATAAGCAGGGCCATCTACACAAACAGCAGCTAAAGTTGCAACCCACGTACCGAAGAGCTCGTCAATAACGACAGCCCTAGGGTCTTCACCCCAATATTTCTCCATCACATTATCTGTCCAGACGCCAATAAACAAAGAACCAACGATCAATAAAAATGTAGCCACCTGCAATCCTATAGGAGAAAGAACATAATAAAGACCTATCCAAATGAGCAAAGCCAGGAAAGCTCCTGCTGTACCAGGTGCTTTGGGAACAAAGCCTGTGCCTAATCCTGTGGAAATAATTACATGAAGCCAAGGCGCTTCACCTAACTGTTTATTATTGTTATTACTCATATTATTTTCCAAACAATGCCTTCAGAACCATCTTACCAATTTTTCTTTCCAATCCAGCCTTTGAGGTTGGAATACCAGTCTCACGAGCAAACTTCTGTTTAGCTTGCGTGATACCTAAAGCCCGATTTAAGGAGAATGAAACTCCTGGTATTTTAAACTTAGACATATCTTTATATATTTTAGAAATTGATAAAAAAGAGTTGCGCCTTCTATCTTAAAGAATAACGCAACTCCTTCTATTTTATTTTAGATTTTCTTTAGCAAACTCCAAATTTCACGAACCCAAAGCACAAGTGAAGAACCAACGATGATGATTATCCAATCCTCAAACTTCAGACCAGTAACATTGAAGAAATTCTGCAAACCAGGAATCTCTACCATAGCAATCTGACCAGCCAAAATGATAGTTGCAATAATCAACAAGCCCTTGCATCCCTTGAAATGAAGCGCACTCTTACCTGTCTCAAATGCTCTTGCACAGAAGAGATAGAAGAAGTGAGTCATCACGAAGATGGTGAAGAATAAGGTCAACTCGTAAGGAGTAAGACCATCAGATGCACCTAACTGAACGTTGAGTAAGTCTGTTAACTGCGTAATATTCGAATGCTCAAAGACATAAAGTAAAACAAGCAGCAACACAAAGAAGAATCCACCTACGCCCAAGATGTTCTGATACATCGCCTTATTTAAGATAAAGGCATTTCTATCTCTTGGTTTATCTTTCATCACACTCTCTGATGGAGGCAAAGATGCCAATGCCATTGCAGCAAAAGTATCCATAATCAAGTTCACCCAAAGCATCTGTGTTACAGTAAGCGGACTTTCCTCGCCCATAAATGCTCCAAAAAGAACGATAAAGCAAGCTGCCACATTCACAGTCAACTGGAAGAGTAAAAAACGTTGGATGTTCTGATAGAGTGAACGTCCCCACATCACCGCCTTACCAATACTACTAAATGAGTTATCGATAATGGTAATATCAGATGCCTCCTTTGCCACAGAAGTACCATCCCCCATAGATAAACCAACATGAGCAGCCTTCAAAGCAGGGGCATCGTTGGTTCCGTCACCAGTAACAGCAACAACTTGGTTCTTTCTTTGCAAAGCCTCAACCAATCGTTTCTTATCCATAGGACGAGCACGAGAAATTATCTTCAGATCCAAGACTCTCTTATCCAACTCTTCGTCAGAAAGAGCAGCAAACTCTGGACCAGTAATAATATTTTTATCCCCATCCTTTGTTGTCCACAGACCAATTTGACGACCGATTTCCTTAGCAGTACCAGGAGTATCACCTGTAACAATCTTCACATTGATTCCTGCGTTCATACATTCAGCAACGGCTGCAGGAACATCCAGACGAACAGGGTCGCTGATAGCCACAACACCCATAAAGGTTAAATTATCTGCCACAACCTTACCATCTTTGAACACATCAGCCTTACTATCAATTATTTGATAAGCGAAGCCGAGGGTACGCATAGCTTGGTTCTGATATTCAACCAACTGATTCTCAATATCGGTTTTAGAAACATTGTTCTCGATGTTCTTGCACAAACCACTTACAATTTCAGGAGCACCCTTGACATAGAGAATTGTCTTGCCTTCAAACAAGGAAGACTTAACAATTGTTGCCATATACTTACGCTCTGTAGAGAAAGGCAACTCCTCCAAAACCTCAGCAGACTCACGCAGATTCAGATAATCAACGCCAGCCTTCTTGAGCCAAAGAAGCAAAGCACCCTCCGTAGGATTACCCAAGACTTTTACAGCCTCAGCATCTGAATAATCCAAAGAAGCAGTAGAATTGACTGCGATACCTTCCTCTATCAACAGACTATCCTTATCATTACCCAACGTCTGAGCAGAAAGACCATAGAAATTGGTATCATGCACTTGCATCTGATTCTGAGTCAAAGTACCAGTCTTATCGGTACAGATAACAGTCGTAGCACCCATCGTCTCACAAGCATGCATTTTACGAACTAAGTTGTTGGTCTTCATCATTCGAGTCATACTATAAGCCAAGCTCAGAGTAACAGCCATTGGCAAACCTTCTGGTACCGCAACAACCACAAGTGTTACTGCAATCATCAAGGTATCCAACGTATATGTAATCAACTTAGCTATTTGCTCACCCGGCATCAAAGTATCATGGAAATAAACTACCATACCCATCAATATCACAAAATAGCCAATGATTGATGGAACAACTGCCTTCCAACTCCAGTCGTCAAACTTTTTTATAACCATCCAGAAGAATATAGCTGTAGGAACCGCCAATGTCAAAACAATAGGACTCCAATCAAAGAACACCATCAGCTTGAGAACAATGATAAGGGCTGCAAAGATATAACTCAACTTGGTTATCAAGTCTGCCAAACCATCCAACTGTTCATTTAATGGTGTACGAACACTATCATCTATCTGGGCAGCCTCAAAGACTTTACCATTTTCCGTTTTGTCGCCAACTGCCAAAACTTTGAAGATACCATGACCTTCCATCACCTTTGTTCCGCGCATCACATGGTTAGAAGGGAATGTTGCATCCTTATCAAACTCCTGTTCATGAATTGTTTTATGGCAAATAGGTTCACCAGTCAAAGAAGACTCATCAACATTCAAGGTAACCGCCTCTAAAAGTTCTCCGTCAGCAGGAATCTCCTCACCTGTATTCAACACGACAATATCACCAACAACGACATCTTTCTTCTTGATAGAAGTTGTGTTCCCATTCCGGATTACTTCTACCATTTCGTCATCATTAACTTGGTTGAGAACCGAGAACTGCTTATCAGCCTTTAACTCAAAGATAAAGGCGATACCAGTGGCAAGCAAGATAGCCACAAAAATGCCAACTGGCTCAAAGAATGTCTCCGCACCTTCATGCAATCCCCAAAACTCATAGCAAGAAATGCCGATAGATAACACTCCAGCTATCAGCAAAATGATAATCAGAGGGTCGCCAAACTTCTCTAGGAATTGTTTCCATAAAGGTTCTTTCTCTGGTGGTGTCAAGACATTGGCACCATGTTTACTACGGCTTTCGAGCACCTGGGCATTGGTTAAGCCTGTGTAATGATGTTTTTGTTCCATAATATAATTATATTTAATTGATTTTTTGTTTATGTGTAATACGTAACACTTTCTTGGTATTGTCTATTTCTATCTTTCCCAATTTGCTCAGAACACTTTGACCAAGAAGCAAAGGGGCTGCCTGATTGCGAACAACAGATGCCTTGATGTTATTCAAATGTAAAGAACCGAGTTTTACATCTTTCAAATTAATAATCGTACCTTCCGTTATGTTTCCATCAGCAGTCTGATAGTTCTGCTTACCAATAATGTCTGTAGAAGACAAGAAGTCATTCTTTGCCATAAATGTAGCTTCAACAGAAGAAATCGAAACATCAGTTGCACCTGTATCAAAGATGAAATGCAAAGGCAAGCCGTTGATAGAACATTTTACCTTGCAAACGCCTGCATCCTTTGTAAAAGGCACTTCCTCCACCTTCAACTCGTATGCAGAATCATTTTCTTCATCAGATGCTATTTCCTGTAGATGTTTCTCTTCATACTCATTTATCAAAGCCTTGAACTCCGCTGTGTTGCGGATATTGTCCAAGTCACGATCACACTTGATATGAGCGAAATGTCTATAGCCATTCTCCAAAGACTGGCGAAGATAAGAAAGAGCCTTTTCTTTCTCCCCCATTATTGAATAGAGACAGGCAGCGTCATAGCTGTTTTCCTTTTTGTCTTTGTCCAAAATTTTATTCAAGATCTCTATCGCCTTGTCCTTTTGCCCAAGATAATAGTAAGCATAAAAAGAACTTTTTGTTTCTTCTGGAATAGAATCCAAGCGAACGACTTGATTGAAATCAGCTTCAGCTTTTGTTGTTTCGCCCTTTAAGTGATACAAACGACCTCTAACCATATATAAATAAGCAGTGGTAGGTAGTAAGTTTATAGCCATCGTATAATCTTCCAATGCCCCTTCAATATCACCAAAATAATCTTTCATTGACCCTCTTAGTACATACCCAGCGCAAACACCAGGATTCTTTGATATATAATCACCCATTACATTTATAGCCTCTTTTGAACGCCCTGCATTGTCCAATATGTCAGCCTTAAAGAAAATGTAATCTGTATCTGTTGAATCCAAAGCTATAGCTTGGTTACAATACTCCAACGCCTTGTCATAATCACCCAAACCATTATAACAGACTGAAATTCTATATGCCGTTATAACATTAGACTCTTGTTCTAAAGACTCCTTGTAATATGCTATTGCCTTATTAAACTTAGCTGCATTTTCATACGCTATACCCAAATAATAAGCCCAACTTTGCTCATTGGGTTCTTTTACTTTCTGGACCTTTAATCTCGCTACAGTTTGTTCAAAAGCAGAATCTGCCAATTGCTGCAATTCATAAAAAGCTTTTTCGTCTCGATCTATATTCAAAGCTGTCATCACATCCTCTATTGCTTGCTCGTATTTTTTCAAACCGATATAACTCTCCGCACGACATGAATACGCAGAAGAATAATTCCGCTCTAACTTGATGACATAATCAAATTGTTTGATGGCATCTTCATAACGTTTCTGCGCATTCGCATTTCTACCAATACCCATATAGCCCATCACATCGCCAGCCTTCAAAGAAATCATCTTTTGATAATCCTTATCTGCCAAATCGTATTTCTTCAGTTCTTCATAGACTTGAGCTCTGTAATTATAAAAACGATCATCATTAGGACTCACATTGATAGCCATGCCATAATCTTTGAGAGCTTGAACCGTATCTTCCAAACTCAAATAAACCTTGGCTCTTGTAGCATAAGCAAAAGACTTGAATTCTTTATCCTTTGCTGGAATTTTCTTCACTGCAACGTTGGCAGCCGTCAAAGCCCGTCCAAACTCTTCGTTATAATTTCTCACCAAAGCTATCCATGCAAAGGCGTACCCATTGTCAGGATGTTCATTGATTTCCTTGTTCAGGTAATCAAGAGCCTCCTCAGCGTTATCATTATTGACAGCCTCTACACCCCGACTATAATTATAGCTATCAGGTCGCTTGATGTTATCAGCCAACATGGCTGAAGAACAGAACACTAAAATCGATAAGATAAATTGTCTCATATCATTTACTCTTTATTAGTTGTCACTTCATCTTCTCTTCTTAATTTATCCAACTCTTCCTTAAAGCTACGCTGAACATCAAAGAATCCTGCTAACATCGCCGCCAGATAATTTTCAATGTTTGGAATCTGCGGAACCAACAAGCACTGGCGCTTAGTATGAACAGCAAAACGTTGCCCTTCTTGGTCTATTGAATAGACCATTGTCAAGAAAGAATTGATATTTATCGTATTGATTGCTTTGCGGATATGGCATATATCATCAAAGTCATCCAAATCGACACTTCCCCACCAAGTATCCCATATTCCTATCATCAAACAATCCTTCCAAGTATCTATACGGAAATTTTCTCCTTGATAAGTGAAGAACATTGTATATTCATTCTCTTCGTCAAACTGCACTTCACAGTTCAACTTACGCAAGATTTCTACACACAAGTCTCGTGTACTTATATTTTGTTTTTCTTCCATTTTATTATTGTTTAAAGGTAAAACTTCTGCGTTCACAGACATATTCGGCACTTTAGCTATGCGGTCCATTTCCTGTTCTTCCTTATTTTTCTTATCCTTATTATATAAGAAATAACAGAACAAAACTACCGCAATAAGTATTATTAGAAATTCTATCATATTATTTTCTTTGATTTTATATTACTTTTCCAAAAACATCAAAACCATCTCGCTACCCCACCATGATGCGAACAGGTACCTCTTCGGTTTTGACTAAAGCTGTATGTTCCATCTCGACAAAGAGCTGTAGCTCCAACGGGCTTCGAACTATAAGTTGTTGGTGACTGTACACAATTACCGTATACATTTGTATAAAATCGAACTCTATTTGAATTTACTCTGTAAGGAGTTTTATATTTTGAACGTTTAGAGATATTCGACTTAAAATGGTGAGAGACAGGATTCTTTGATAAATATTTTGTTGAAACGAAACCAACATATCCATTATACTCAACTGGAACCCACAAACACTTACAGTCTTCCTCTATTGTTACCGCCGTCCCCTTAGGAATTACGGTTAGAACATATGAATGTGCATTTGGTTCATATCGTAAATTGAGGTTATGAGTAACATATTTAGTAAAGCCAAAACTGTCTACACAAAAAGACAGCAGTAATGCTATTAAATACCAAAATGTTCTATTCATCTTATTTAAAGAATTTATCGGAATTGTTATCTACATTTAAAACAGGTTTAACCATATTATCTCCACTATCATTAGCCATGCCTTCTCTCATAGCTGAATCTGCTTGAAGATTCTTTAATCTATAATAATCCAAAAACCCCATGTTACCAGATTCCAACGCCTTAGCTAATGCAATCGGAACTTTTGCTTCAGAAAGAACGACTTCCGCTTCGGCTTTTATCTTATTAGCTTTCATTTCTTGTTCTTCCGCAATAGCCATTGCTCGACGTTCTTCAGCTTTTGCTTGAGCAATATTTCTATCTGCATTTGCTCTCTCGATTTGCAATCCTGCTCCCACGTTTTTGCCCAAATCAACATCTGCAATATCAACAGAAAGAATTTCATAGGCCGTTCCACTATCAAGTCCTTTTTCCATAACAAGTTTAGATATATTGTCAGGATTTTCCATCACCTCCTCATGAGTATCAGCAGATCCTATACTTGTAACAATGCATTCCCCAACTCTAGCGAGGACAGTTTCTTCACCAGCTCCTCCCACTAGTTTATTAATATCCGAGCGCACTGTTATACGAGCCTTTACAATTACTTGAATGCCATCTTTTGCAACAGCCTCAACAGCTGGAGTATCTATAACTTTGGGATTCACACTTGTTTTAACCGCATCCAACACATCACGACCTGCTAAATCTATTGCTGCAGCTTGTTCGTAAGTCATCGGAATTTTAGCCTTTGTAGCAGAAACCATTGCACGAACCACATTTGATACATGTCCACCACTCATATACAAAGATTCCAAATCGTCTCTTGAAATATTTACTAATCCTGCTTTAGTTGCCGTTATCATACAATCAACTATTGTTTTTGGTGGTACATTTCTTATACGCATTAGAACCAACTGTAGCAATGACACTTTCACTCCAGATACGAGAGCGGAAAACCATAAAAAGACAGGTACAAAATACAAAAACAGCACTATCAAGAATAAAGCAACAGCCGAAATTATTACTATAGTCATATTCATTGTTTTTTGTTTTTATCATTGAACAAGTTTAATATCTCTTTGGCACATATACCTTATTACCACAACTGTTCACATAATACTGTCCGCCACGACTACCTGTTTGAATGGTATATCCAGAACCATAGTTATAAGACTGAATGGAGTAATCTCTTGCTCGACTTCCCGTAGTGCCTGTATATGGGTTGTAGTTACCTGATGTAGAATAGTTATCATGGTTTGTACTATTACGCTGAGTACGGGTATAACCATTCACATATGTACCATTACTACGAGTATAACCACTTACAGTCGTAGTGTTCGTATTTACGCCATAGCCGTATGATGAAGTTGTGTTTCTACGACTATTGTCGTTGAAAGACTGACCGAAAGAAATGGTTGATGTTGCAACCATTGCAACCAAAGCTAAAATAATCTTTTTCATAATTGTTACTTTTTTAATTGTTATTATTTTTATTTTCTGGTGCAAAGATATTGCTTTTCTTTCAACAATACAGAGAATCCCAAACGTTACAATCATAATACACTTCAATATACTTGTATTAAGTTGCAAGGTTATAATAGCTTACAAAGCTGATATAGCTAACCATTCCTTGGATTCTGTCAACGGCTCTAAACTATCATCAAGTCCTTTTCGACAAACCATTAAATTGGTAGATATTCTTACACCATAGTTACCAAAGGCATTGCGTTGTATAATATAATCCTCCGCATGGAACAATATATCTCCTAAATTCAATATCTGCTTTTTCAATAATGCAATCATCGGTGCACGAGTAGCATAATCCAAGATGTTTGGAGCTTTCTCTTTCGCTCCACCAAATTTCTTATATATAACTTGATATTTCTTTAAGATTGAGTTCATTCGACTCTCATACTTTTCAAGCTGTTTTGTATTTGACGGTTTGTTAAAATTAATACCTCCACTAATAGACTCCAAAAGGAACAAAGCATACAGAGCTTTCTCTCTCCTATGAATTTTCTCTAATTTTACATCTGCCTCAGGAAAATAAATTTGCTCCCTAACTGTATCAATCACAACAGAACTCTTTACTCCTTTTCGAAGCATAAGAATATCAAAGATTTGTTTATAAAATCCACGGAAAATAAAACGTCCGGACTCTTCCTTCAAATAATTGAGACGAAGGTTATGGTAACTTTCCGCAAATAGATCCAATATATAGCGTATTGTTTTAAGAATATCATTTTCAATCTCTATAACCAAGAAATTAGAGACCACCTTGTCATTTACTAACGAGTCTCCTATTTTAATCATGAAAGAAGAACTTATCATTCCGAACTCACTGACATTCAATTTTGCAGCCAACTGATCTTTGCAAAAACTCTCAGTAGATAAATTACATAACTGAGAGATTATAACCTTCAAACGTTCATGACTCACTTTAGGATATAAGAAATCAGCTATTTGATATAAGTTTTCTTCTGAAATACTTTTATAGTGCTCAGCTATTTTTGGCAGATACACAAAGTCGAAACCTGCCAATCGAATCTCAGCACAAATTTCCCTATAATGCTCTCGTATTTGAGCATTAATTTCATTATCATATTCACTTTCTACATATAAAATTTGGGTACCTTCAAACTTTATTTCGGAAGTATCCATAGAAATAACAGAAGCACCTTCAACATTTATAGTAAGACAACAGCGAAGAGCAAGAATAAGCAACGCTTCCTCTCTAGCACAAAAATTATCAGACATGGCAACCAGATTAAAATCACCTATCAGATCATTTTTAAGTTTTTCGTCAGCTTTCAAAAGAATGTTTAAAGAGTCAGCAAAAGTCATTGAGGTAGCCAAAATTTCATCCTCTGTCTTTATTGAATATTTTGCACGCAAAGTTTCAAGAAAGGTAATCTCTCTTGTATCAATTATGCCATCTGCCTCTATTAAATCAGAGATGACTCTCATTATACTTGCTCGTTCTGATTGTTTCATAATGCCAACTAATTAGGTATATTTTTCTAATACTTTATTCCACCAGCCAAACATCAACACTAATGATGGATTAAAAATCCAATTTTTATTTTCTCTACTGTATTCCAAAGAACCTAAACAAAGAACATCTTCTTTAGTATGCTTCGGGAAGTTTGGAACGGAATATTTTTGCAAAACTTTTTTTGTTCTTCCAGAATAAATGCAAACAGTTAGACTTTCTAAATATTTAAAAGCAAATTCCTTTGAATAGTTACAAACACAAAAGACTATAGACGAAACTTTTTCTGTATCAAGTTTACCCAAATCAACATAGACTGATTCACAATTTCCATCACCCTGCTCTTCCAAATATAATGAAAATTCCCCATCCAAGACTACAGAACCCTCTTTATTAGAAGGAGAAAAACTATAGATATTTGCTTCTTTAAAAAAAATCGGTATTGCTCCAACAGTTTTAACCCTATATTTTGAATTAAAATAGACAAAATCAGAGTCAATGGAAATCTTTCTTTCATTATTTAAGACTAATGCTGCCAAATCTAAATCATCAACCCTGCCATCTCCTGTCCAAATAAGAGCAAGTTCAATCATATTGTCATGAATATCCAAATGACCAAAAGCCTCTGTAAAGTTTTTCATGTCATCAGCAAAAGAATCAGCAGTTGGCGAATCTTTACTTTCATAACAGACTCTATGTAGTTTGTTTATTAACATAGACTTAATTCTTTTCAAAATCTTGTTCATTTATAGTAATAGTTTGAAAATTATTTTTTGCTGAACCATTTGCTACATTTATTTCTAATTGATAATTCACAATAGATAAGGAATTTTTCATTCCAAAATCAAAAATATTAGCACTTTTTTCATAAAAAGCGTTCTTTGTGAATTTTCCATTGACATGATTGCTATACTTTTTAACCATCCAATCATTTCCATAAGCCAACTTTAGATAGTATTTACCTTGCGGAATTTCATTTATCGTAATTGTTTGACCTTCTGGAACAAAAGCATAACGAATACATTTATGCTCTTTCAAACTCATGATCTTGATTGCCACACTAAACCCTGTGCCTACAGTAACATCAAAATAGTTGTCCTGCAACCCATAAATTGGCTTTACTCCCATGAACTCATCAAATTCACCACCTTCTGGAGTATCAAACTCCCAACCCTGAGACATTAAAGCCTCCTGTTCTGGAGATAATCTTTTATTATCCCCTTGCTTATCTCTTCCGAGCTGAGAACAGGAAGATAAAAATATTACAAGAAACAAAAAGTAGTATAGTTTTTTCATACTATTAATATTATAAAAATTCTCGATAAATCATTAAGACAAACATTAACACAGCAATGATACGACTTAACAAACGCAAAGCCTTACGATCATTATTGTTTTTAACATGTCCATCAATAAAAAGAGGGACAACAAACCACAACACAATTGCTAATACTATATATAGTATCATAGTCGTTTAAATTATGGGCAGGTGGTTATATAGTCTAACCATCTGCCCTAATTAAAAAATCTGATCCAATTTAGTGTACAAGACCATTACGGTACATTTCATTTACCTTTCCTTGGATCTCTGCATAATCATTACCTAACTTCTGCTTTCTAACAGAACCATTTCCGTAGATACCTCGAATCACTTGCTTAGCCTTATCCTCAACAGAACCCATTGAAGAACTATCAGTATTAGACTCTTGCTGTGACTTTACATTTGTATCAACAGGTACGGAAGCCTTAGATTGCATTTCGTCTTTTATGTCTTCAGTTCCTTTATTGTTAGATTCTTCATTAGAAACAACACTTGAATTCTCTTTTTTGAGAGAATCGGCTAAAGTTGAATCCTTTTGAACTGAATCTTTTGTCAAAGAGTCTGTGACAATAGCATCAGATTTTCCTGTAGACTGGTTATTGCCAAAAAGCACAAATCCAGCTATGACTACAACTATTAATGCAGCCAAACCTACTATCAGTTTTTTACGACTATTCGTAGGTATTGGATTTTGACCTATAGGTTCCTCATTCTCCTCTATCGAAGAGTTTTTTGTTTTAAGAGTTACCTTTCTTTTTAGTTCAACCATATTCTTTTAAGAATTACAAATCAAAGAGAAACCTGGAATTTCCTCAAAAGCAGTTCCTAATTCCATGACACGGCTCTCATTCTTCAAAGCGTATTGACCATCATTGTTCTTTATTGAACAAACACAATAGACATGGCCCTCTTCTTTGGAATCAGCCAATACTTCCAAATAGTCACCTGAGTCACTCTGTAGCTCAACTCGACCACCTTCATCTGCATAAGTAATGTCCTCTCCCTCAATAGCCGCATCATAGTTGACAATGCAAACAAAAGCCTGTTCAATCTCATCAAGACTAGCAATATTTATCTGCTCAGTCTCTTCATTTCCTGGAGCAGGCTCTTTGTTATCGCCTAAATGCAACATATAAGGGAACTTATCCAATGATCCTAAGTCACTCTTCTTGCCACGATATTCATTCGAAAACACGCCACCAACGGAACCGTCCTTTTTCTTAAAGAACAAGCACAAGTCCAAATCTGTCGCTGAACTCCAGAACAACTTTACTTTCAATTTACCAGAGAAAGTAAAAGCACACTCCTCCTGCTTTTTACGAAGAGTAATTTTCTTTTTCAATGTAATTTCTGCCATAATAATATTACCTTTAAAATTATACAATTAAAAATCAAAATCATCTTTAGTTACTTTTGATTTTCTATTTTTGTTCTCTAGTTGATCAGAACCAAAGAAATCATCGTTCAGTATTTTTCTCTTATTTATATTAGTACTTCTTTTTTTCTCCTTCATTGAAGAATCAAAAAAGTTTTCTTCCGATTTATTCTTTAAGAAATCTATTGCAGTTTCTTCCTCGAAAATTTGTTTAAACAATATTTTCATCTCTGCAGAATGCCCAGTAAACTCTTTTTGCATAGCAGATAGCCGTTTCTTTGCTTCATCAAATTCTTTATCAACAAGCAAAGCCTTCACTTCATTAATTTGTTGTTTAAAACTATTTTCTTTCTGCTGTTTCATTAACTTATCTTTTGCTATTTGCATATTACTTTCTAAGACATCATCATTTTTTATGGATAATGCCTTTTCTGCACACTCTACAACTTTAAGCCAATTTTCATCAAAAAGGGCTTTATGTATCTGTTCATTTAACAGATTCCACAACTGCTCATTTTCGTTAAACTTTATCCTATCATTTTTCAATTGCGCTAAGCACTCTGTCCATTGTTTTTGATTATTGGCATCAATACTCAATAACTCTTGACAAGCTACTATTGATTTTTCAAAGTCCTCAGAATTTTCTTTCGGATGATTTACAATTTGTCTTAAAGTATCAATTCTTTGATTTTGTTTTTTTAATTCCTCTTGGATTTCAGAAGTTTTATGCAATGCCACTTCGTTATTGTCATCAAAGGAAAGAACCTTTCTGAGTTCCTCCAAAGCCTCATTGTATGATTTTTGAGCCAAGAATAAATCAGCACGAGTCAAATACTCTTTAACTTGTGCAATATCATCTAAAGCCTTGCGGGCTTTGTCATGTAACATCTTTGCCTGTTCTGAAGAAGGCATCAAATTGAGAGCTGCATCACTTTGGGATAATGCATCTTGGTATTCATGCTCCTTAAAACTAGCCTCAGCACGTTGTATTATGCTGTTATATTGTTGTTGCTTCACTTTCTGCTCAGACAAAAGACGAGTAGCCTCTTCCTTCTTCGCCACAGCCTCTTTATCTTCAGAACGATGCGTTAAAGCAATATTTGCCCAATCTAACATTTGGGCATAATTTTGCTTTCTTTCAAAAGATGCAACATTATCCATTGCCTCTTTATATCTAAGTTCTGCCTCTCGCACTTCCTTATCTTTTTCCTGTTGTTCCAGATTTCTCCGCCTAGCTTCGTCCATACGATCCTTTTCCTCTTTAGCCCTTTGCTTACGAACCAACTCCAACTCACCATTAGCCATAACAGCCTTAGTCTCCGCAGAAAATTGAGAACAATCAATAACGGAATAAACACCAATTATATTAGGCAGTTCCGTTTCTCTATAAAATAGATAATTTTCATCATTTAGTATATAACATGAGCGAATCGATTCCAAGAACTGCTTATTAGTGAAAGTATTTCCTAGAAAGACTACTCCCTTTACTTCATTATTGTTGACCTTAGACTTTTTCACAAAACTATCTATTTCATGAACAACATCATCAACAATAATATGTGTTCTTGAATCAATATCATTCTTCAAGACCATTACTGTATATTGATTTGTCATCCCAGAGAACGAGATATTATTAAGGCTAATTGGACGTCCATATTTTGCAATATCCAATTTTACAAGCCAATTATCTATTTGGGTTTCCAGTCTCTGATATTCTTTTTCAAAATCTAAAGAAGATGACAAAAAATTGGTGCGTTGATTGATGCAACCGACAACATTCTCCAACAATGCTCGACTTCTCAAATCTCGACCATAACCATCTAAAACCATCTCATTTTGAAGCACACAATCTTTTTCTTGTTTCTTAAACAAAGATACATGAAGATTTTCATTACAAGCATTCAATACTAAGATAAAGCCATCATCTTTCAGTTTATTGTTTCTAACAGAATGCTCCAATGTCAAGTGCTCAATACGAGCAACAGATTCTTTCACATAGAAATGGTTTTGCCCCAATACTTTTGTCAAAAACAGGAAACGAGCATCATCACTAATATCCTTAGAAAAGGAGACATAAGTTTCAACCGTTTCCGTCTCCGTCATATCCATTGACTCTCTCAAAGAAGCCAAAATTCTTGAAGCTTTAAAAATATCACATAATTCTTGCTTTCTATTGTAATACAAGAAATATGAATCACTTTGGGTCATCTTCGAGAATATATCCCCATAATAATGAGGCTCATTATTACGATAATGAGATTGATTGTCTTTTCCATACACTATCTCATTATTGGTAGTATCTTCATAGAAATACAGCCAATAACGGTCCTCCTTATTATCAGGGATGACAAGACGAGGTACACCATCGGTGCAAACGGCTCCGATGATGTACCATTTATCTATATATAGTGTAAGTTCCTTCATTTTATTGATCAAAAACTTTCTTTATTAAAGTATCTAAGAAGCAAACGCCCTCTGCTATAATCAAAGGTTGGTGATAATGGAAGCTGCCATCCTCACTATTTCTTGCCTTTCGATACTCTGTATCATTATTACAAATATAGCTAGCTATGCGATTAGGCAAGTCAGCCAAATCACTTCTCAATGCATTATCTGCCTGCGGATACAAATGAGTTTTTACACTGACAAAATCCAAGAAGATATTCATAAACTTCTCGAAATTCTCTATGCCTGAGAAATCAAAATTGTTCATTTCATTTGCAAAATAATCCCCAGTTAACTCATCTTCTGCTTGCAATTCTTTGGGTGCACCATTAGCCATAATATATTTGACTCCAGACTCACCACAGATGTCAGACTCTGAAGAAAAAGCCTTCTTTTCCAACTCTTTTGGATCACAAAGTCCTTTGGCAACTTCAGCTTTGTTATCTTCTGCTATCTCATCACGATAAACAACATCTAGTTCTTTACCAACCACCATTCTGACACCAGCATTGAGACAGTCAGCATAGTATTCTCTTGTAGCACGAACTCCTGCAGAATTTAGCAACCAGTGAAAAAGTCTTCCACCCTTACCAAAAGATAGTACATCAACTCTTGAAATACGTTCCAAATGCTCAGCCTTAATAGTTTTACCAATCAACATACCAGAATAGTACAACAGCATACCGGTTACATAAGCTGGTATCGTAAATACAAATTTTGCATTTACATCTATCGAGCTATAGAACTCCTCATAATCTTCTGTCGTTTTTAACTGGTCAAAGATACTATTCAAAAAATATGGTGCCTTTGACGGCTCTGTTAATATTTCTTTTATGTTCGACACATACACATTGGTCTTATGCCCTTCATGGAAAGACAACAATGCCTGTCTGAACGTGTCTGACTTAATAACGGCATTAAAGAATACTCCCGCTGCTAAACGAACAGAACTTTCTCTATAAAGCGTTGCTTGATTTCCATTATCGGAATCCTTGGCAAGCAAAAGTATATCACTGGTGCTACCACCAACATCAATACCCAAGAACATATTGTTGCTATTGAGTCCGAAGTTCTGCGAGAGAGCATAAGAGCATACAGCCTCAGCTTCCGTAACAGCATTCTGATGATATGCCAAAGTCGTCTTAGCACCAACTATTGGAGTTAACTTACAGAGACTATTGTAAATTTTATCCAATTCATTGATGTCTGCCTCCATCATCGAACCAGGACAACTCCACTCCAACGTTGTAGGCTTTATCTTATTAGTATAAAGATAAGCACATGTTTGCAACCATATAGATTTCAAAAAAGCGCCCTTCTTTTGCTTACCTTTATCATCGTCCAACCACTTCATATTATAATGCAAGATACCAGCTTGGGTTGTAATCTCATATTGATCCATTTTCTTTACTAGAACATTTGGACGGTTTACTGGAACACCACCTGCGACTTCTAAAGATTCATTATAACAATTATAGCGATTATCATGCTCATGAAGCCATGACTTTGTCTGTCCATTATTCGAAGAGTAATTCGTAAAGAATAATAATTCATTATTTTCCGCTATTGCTTTCGGGTCATTATTCTCCCGTCCAACTAATACAGAGCGGTAGTTTTCAAAATGAACAGGAGTAGCACCTTTGTTGTCTTCATTATAATAGACACAAGTATTGTTACTACCAAAGTCGATGCCGACTGTGGCAGTTCCCCTCATTTCGAAAGCTGTTCTATCCTCAATAACTTGAGGTCTAAAAATCAAGAAGCCAGCATGTACTTCCTTGCCTGTATCTTTAACAGAAACAGAAAGACCTGCTAAAGGTTTGTCTGCCCCTACGATATTATACTTAGGCAAGTTTTCACCTTGCCCTGCAGGATAAGTAACTAACTTTTTTACATCCACAAGTTTTTCTTGATCTGGAGCTGGTTCATAATCTCCTGTCCAAAACTCTCCATCAATATTTTTCAAGAACTCACCACCCCATTTAAATATAGGCAAGAATTGCTCCTTGGCATCAGCAGTGAACTCTGAGTACAGATAATACTTATTCCATTTTTCTGAAACGAAGTTTGGCCACATAATAACTCTTCCTTGATCGGTAATCCAATCAATTTCATACTCGCGAGTATTTAAAGTAACCTTTTGACCATCGATTTCGACAATCAATGTTACAGCCAATTGACCAGCATCGGTAATAACTCCAGTCAAAGACGTATTACTACCTTCAGAATAGCCCAACAAACCAGAAAGACTATTTTTGAAGATATCTACTCCTTTTTCTGACAAAGGTAAAGAAAAATAGCTAACACTACCATCCTTCAAATCCTTGACAGACAAATAAAAGACTGGAGCATCTGAAAGTTTTGGTCTTGCCGCAGCATCTTCTTGAAATCCTATTACATACTTATCCTCACTCAATAACTTTTGGATATCACCAATTAACTGATACTCTCCATTATTAGTATAAGTAAAGGTATAATCAGGCTTCAAATAAACAGGTACATTACTATCAAACAAGATTGAAAATGGACATTCTAAGTTTGAATATTTTGCAATAGGTCCTTTGTCACGAAGGTTATTTCCACCGCGACTTAATAATTTTTGCTCCCAATCACGACTCATATCCTTAAATCCATTCAAATCTACGTTAGGTTTATTACCGCGTTGAGAATTAATTTTCTTCTCAAAATCAGCAAGATTCCCATTAAGATTCTTAACAAAAAGATATACCTTTTGCACTTGTTCTTGATCCAAGTAATTAGTAGGATCTTCAAACTTACCGTCTCTATACCAATTTATATCACTGGCATCACTTCCTAAATTATCATACGAAATGCCAGCAAAGACGCCAGTTAAGGGTGAAGTTCCACCAACAAGATGATTCCTGTAATAAATCAATTGAATGAATGGCTGAGTAGCTGGATCTTTTTGTAGTAAGTCTTGGTTACTCCATACATCTTTGTCTTCAAACAGCATTCTTCCAAAGGCAGACGCTATATCATAATCATCGCCCCTCGCATCCATAACGACAGGTTGGGAAAATCGGATTCTATCTGGATACAAAGCAATTACAGCTAACAATCCTTTCCATTCTCCCAACAACAACTCATAATACTGTTGCAACCCCGACTTTTGAATATTCGGATCAGGAGCTGCTAAAGTCTGCAGGGCAAACTTAAACAACTTAGCACGCGCCCATGGAGTTGGGACACCAGAAATTAAACTTCCTAATTTATCTGCTGATAAATTCTGTAAGATTTTTCCAGTTTCAATTCCTTGAATATAAGAACGAGCCATAGTCAACCCATTCCATTGACCTTGAGTTCCTGTAGTTATATCCGTATAACTTTTTATCAACAATGCTTTTGACATATTATAGCCCTTTCTTATTTGAAATTATAAAGTGAAGACAATGTATCGTAAATTAACTTATTAAGTTGTTCCCCATTATTCGTTATATTTTTCCAAGAGGAATCTTTGTCACGTGTAAGCAAGAACTGCTTCTTGAAAGAATCAAACTTTGAACCAAAAATACCAGTAGAATAATGATTATCTTTGCCAATTCCCTCTGTTCTATATAAGTTCTTGTTCCAAGACAACTTCATTAAACTCTTCAAATCGGATGGAGAGAAAAGACTTGCATTAAACAAGAAATTATCGCCTCCACAAGCTGAACGATGAATCTGCTTTAACCATCCCTCAGAAAGAGTCCCATTATCATTTACCCTAACAAAGAACAAATTGAAATATTCTTTCAAAGCCAGCACCTGATTTACATTAATATCCAAAAACTCTTGGATTTCCTTTACACCACCAGAACGAACACTTTCTACGAAATCATCCGTTCCATTGCAGAACAACGAAAATGCTATCAATAGGCCAAACTTTTTGGCAAACTCCTCAGCTCTTTGTTGTCCCACAAAATCTTGGAAGTCAAATTTTCCATTATTATTAATGGCACGATACTCATAATCAGTCTTAACATTTTGCTTATTGACTGCCAATACACTTCCATTCTCATTATAGAAACTTAACGCAGAAGAAGCTGCTAAAAGTTCAATATAATGAGAATCATTTTTCTGTTTTTCTCCACCGGTGATGGTCGCCGAAATATTATCTCTGTCTTTAGCCATCGGATCCCAGCTCAAGCTATCAGTGCCCATCATATAAAACTTCTGGTAAGTACTTTTTACCGTTGAATCATCCTCATAAAACATCATAGCGACCTGTGAATTAAGAGCAAACTTATCACTTGTAGCTATTACTTTTTGGTTGACCAACTCGTTGCTAGAAGGTGCCTTGAATGAAAAATAGGCTGTCAACAATGTTGATCCGAAATACGCACTCTTCAAAACATTAACGGCCCCATTTGTCATAATTTCAGCAGCTTTTGATATAGCTTGGGGTATAATAGGTATAGAAGAGGCACCTGTGCCGCCAAAAACAGACCCTAAGATAAACACTCTAGGATTACCCGTTTGAGCCTGTTTTGCCAATTCTCCCCAAAAAGACTTTAAGTCATTATTTGTCGGTGACTTTGCTGCTTCAATGATGGAATGGTACATCATCATAGAACCTAAATGGGTTTGGGCACGATAGCCATGGCGGAGATTAAAATCTTCAACATTTTTTGCCAAAACAAGATCTGCTAAATCAGTCTCTTCACTATGGTTATACTGAGTATTACTATAATCAAAAACAGCTTTAAAAGTACTTTTATGCTCATAATTAGGACTAAACTCATAGTACTTTATATTAGCCGAAAAAAATGTGTCTTGTAAAGCAACACGGGAAGAAGCCTCCACACCTTTTGCTTTGACATATGCCTCCTTAACTTCTTTCAGACGAGAGAAGTTTCCATTATTTTTATCAGTATCCAAAGCTAATAAATGAATATCTGTATTGTCAAACATTCCCATGGCACAAAGATGAATCAATGATTCTATACACCTCATACCTGTACCACCGATACCTAATACAAAAAATTGCTTTGCCATAATCCTTATTTATTACGTTGTTTGCCTAATATTGAACCAAACTTTGCCTTACGAAATAGCGTTGTCATAATAAGCAAGCTAATACCAAAATACCCCAAAAGCACAGCAAACAAACACAGCAAATTGGTTTGTGAATACATGTGCTTAAAGCCAACATTGGCAATGCGATGAACGTTAACTACGTCATTATAAATCCAAAATCCAAGTCCAGCGACGAAACCAATAATCACCCACCAAACTCTTCTTTTGACATATGACTTATCATTTCCTCCTTGCCAAGCAATCATGTTTGACACTAAATAAGCAATCGCAATGGCTATAAAACACACTGCAATTGCATAAATCCAAGTTGAATTTTGCAAATCTTGCAATTGACTTAATGTAGCAATCTGTCTCATATTCTTAGCTATTTTTCATTACTCTTAATATAAATTGTATAAATTAAAGCATTATCCATCATCTTCTTGATAGATGGATCTGTTAAGCATTGCTTAATACTTTCTGCAACAGAACTATTCATCTGTCCAGGTACATCTATGGATTGAAAATCAAACATAGACGAATAGTTATCAAAGACATAGTCCACCCCATTTACACAAATATCCACTTTTGTATAATTGTATGGAGAACCATCAAGACATACATCATTAAAGGCTGGATCTAAAAAGATATTGACCAAGCTATGAGCCTTGAATTCTTTCTCGTCCAAAGCAAAAACATTTGTTGTTTCTTGCAAAGGACTTTGCATTTTCACGGCTTTTAAGCCTGCAACTTTATTGCCATAGAATTCTGCATAAGGCTCATTGATATCATAAACCTTTAATGCAATATCTTTAATTCTAAAGCAGCCAAAAGAGTTTCTATCAATTTTCAATCCAGAAATTACCGGTTTACCAGTTGGCAAAGGATTTCCATTCTCATCCACATTTGCATTTAGATAGATGTTTTGGATACTATTCCAATCAATACTCCAGTTTTGAATTTCAAAATTTCCATATCCGTCTACAATAGCAGCCAAGTCTCCGTCAGGCTTCGAGTATGTTCCTTCTGCCATTATTGTTGGATGACTAACAGACATATGATATATATCAACATTCGGATATTTTTTCATATCTACACACTGCAAAATTCTGTCGTATATATTATTAGGTACACGAGAATCCGTAAACAAGAAATAAAAACGCTTCTTGTCAAAAACACTTCCATTATATGCCTCTTTATATGGTTCTGCTACAACATATATATCATGGCCTTTTTTCAACCATTTGCTAAAAACATCTTTCAAATATGGATCATTAACATGACTTTTTGCAACAGTTGGTTCATAATACTCTCCATCTGTCAACAACACACCTTCAGAATTTCCTTCAACAATATTTTCAGCTGCCGTCAAAATATCTGCATAATTAGTTTCTTGAATACTACTAAGCAGAGTAAACACCTTCCCAGTTTCCTTCTTTATGGAATCACCTTTTATTGAATAAAAGTTCTTTGTTGCAGCCGTCAAAGAAGGTATCATATCTGAAAAAAATGGAGAAGTTTTCAAAGCTTGCGCCATACAAGTTGAATAATCTACATACAAAGATAGATTATCTGAAGTCAACCAATTTTCATTACTTTCAAAGTTTATTTCTTGAAATTCGGAAAGGTATTTAACATCATTAGGTGTTTCTATTTTTCCACAAGAACAAGAGCAAATCATTCCTATCCCCACAACAAGCGTTGCCATGGACAAAACATTCAGGCCTTTTGTCAACCATTTATTCATCGTATTAATAACACTTTGCGACCTGCTTGCTCCCCATTTACAAGTCAGATTAGTTTATCGGTTAATACGAACATAAAAAAAGCGTGGGAACTGCTTGTCGTCTGTCCCACGAACTGAGGCCTTCGCATTGCCTTATCCTGTTGAACAGACAACGCTAGAGCCCACGCCGATATGATATACACCACCACATGGAGTAATTCTACCTATTTTATTATATAGGTACAATACTCCATTGGCTGTGATAAAATCACACCCGTAGACATCTACCGTTGCTTAGTTCGTGACAGGATAATGAAAGTTGCGAAGTTTCAGTTCGTCAAGAACAAAGCGTCAAGTAAACGCCTCAATATGTCGCGTCTCACCCACCCTAAACAACTCCTATCATGAAGGCTTTCACCTCACATCAAGGCTCGGCGTGCGCTGAGACTTTTTGCAGCGAATCTTATGTTTTTACATATTTTCTCCACTAACTGCCTACAAATTTATAGAAAATAATTGAAACTATAAAACTTTTTGCAGAAAAAATTACGAAAAATATTGTAAGAGTGGATACAAATGGGGAAAGATAGTCTACTCGTGCCCCACGAAATAAAAAAACACGAAGCATTGCCACAAAATTAAACAGCGCAAGAAATCAAGATTGTTGTAGAAGGTGGTGTCGATGCCGCAGAAAAGCAGATAAAAGCCAACCAATATACCGAGCCTTTCAAGGCTGACAAACGAAGAGTCATCGCCCTCGCCGTGGAACTGGACGACAAAGGAAAAGGCCTCGTCGATTGGAAAGAAGTGCAATGAAAAGATTCGGCTCACCACGATAGATAATGGATGCGTTCTTTCTCTTTACAATTATGGTTCGTGCCCACACGTACGTATAATTTATTTTTTTAAAAAATGTATCAAAGTATCATTTTTGATATTCTGCATCGTTATATCTAATTGATATATAATCAGTTGCCGGCAATGAGACTTTTCATGAAATATGATAAGAAGTATCATAAAAGTATCATAGAAGTATCATAAAAGTCGCATTTTTGGCGAAAAAATATCATTTTCGATGCAACATTTTGCCATTTTCCACGTTATTAAGATAATCAATTATTAACTTAATACCCAATAACACATGGACGAAAAAGAACTGCTGAGAAAAGCTTTTGAGTATGGCGAGGTGCCAGGCATCATCACCTACTGCTTCACCGAACTTTGTCCGATGAAAAACAACTGTATCCACTATCTCGCCTCGCTCTACAAGAACGACGACACCAAGCGGGGCCATGCCATCTTCCCCAATGCCTTGAAAGACGGAAAATGCGAGTTCTTCGCCCCACTGCGTATCGTGAAAATGGCCTGGGGATTCGACAAGCTCTTTGCCGAGGTGAAGTTGAAGGACGCTCCCCTGCTCCGCTCCGAGATGAGAAGCTACCTCGGCAGCAAGGGACAGTACTACCGATATAAACTGGGACAACTGAAACTCGTGCCCGAACAGCAGGAACACATCAAGCAACTCTTCGCTCGCTTCGGTTACAAGGATGTGGATTTCGAGTACTTCGCCGAGGAAATCGACTTCACGAGTATATGATGAAGAATCCTGCCACCCATGGTTTCTCCGTGCCCACCACATGTTCCCTTACGGACCGACGGACGGGCATCGACTGAACAAGCCTCGGGCATCGACTGAACAAGCCTCGGGCACACACTGCCAACGCAGTGGGCAACAAGTGCCCAGATGGGAAGCCCACTTTTGGGCACTATACTTTCATTTTCCAACAAGCTTTCAAAAAAAACATCATGAAGATTACAATCGTACACAACGACAATAAGAAGCAACTCCTCGTCAGCACAAAGACGATGGAGAAACTACTGGAGCGCATCGCCAAGGACGACAGTAAGCAGAGCGTAACCCGATTCAGAGACTACGCCGCCTACATCGACGAAGACTACCGTTTCTACAAGGACATGCCTACATGGATGCACATCTATCCTGCCGCCGAGTTTGCGAAGGACGAGAACAGCAACCTGAAGATGAAGGTTTGTAATGGCATCCTGCTCCTCAAGTTCAACAACATCACCGACCCCGACGGCACGGAAGGCGTGAAGCGTTCGGTCGCCATCCTGCCCTCCACCTTTGCCGCACTGGAAAGTGCCGACGGAAAGAGCGTTATCGTGCTGGTAAAATTCACCAACCAGAACGACAAGTTGCCTACTTCCGAGCCTGAGGCGGAACAGCTCTATCGCATCGCCTACCAACAGATCCACCCCATCTACCAAGCCGTGGTCAAGGCATCGCTCACCATCGGCGCCCAGGTTGCTTCCGTCGAGGCTTCCTCTGCCATGTCGAACGAACCTTCGCTACACAACAGTTTCATGATGACGCTGGATGCCCACCCTTATTACAATGCCAAGGCGGTGGCGATGAGGATAGACTGTCATTACCGCACGGAAGACACCGACCAGCAAGCCGATCCCGAAGCGAAAGGAAAGGCAAGAAACGAGGACATGGACTGCAAGGACGAGAAAAACGACATAGCAAGCATGATGCTGCTGTTGAGAAACCAATACCATTTCAGATACAACTCGGTAATGAAATACGTGGAATACCAGCCGAAGGAGAAAGGATGGTACGGATACCGACCTGTGGAGCCGAGGGTGATGAAAAGAATGACGCTCGAAGTACAGTTGGCTGGACTAAGGGTGAGCATCAAGGACGTGAGGAATTTTCTGGAGTCGGACTACATCAAGAATTACAATCCGATAGAAGAGTATCTCTATCTGTGCCACAACAAGTGGGACGGCAAGGACCACATCCGTGCCTTGGCCCGCACCGTGCCCACCAACAATCCATACTGGGCAGACTGGTTTTACACGTGGTTTCTCGGCATGGTGGACCAATGGCGTGGATACACGCATCGCCAATACGGCAACTCGGTGGCTCCGCTCCTCATCTCCAAACAGGGCTTCAACAAGAGCACATTCTGCCGCCGCCTCTTGCCGCCCGAACTGCAATGGGGTTACAGTGACAACCTGATTCTCTCGGAGAAACGACAGGTGTACCAGGCGATGGCACAGTTCATGCTCATCAATCTTGACGAGTTCAACCAGATTTCACCACAGGTGCAACAGGGTTTTCTGAAGAATCTTATCCAGTTACCTACGCTGAAATACAAGCCGCCGTACGGAAGTCACGCCATGGAGTTTCCACGCCTCGCCTCCTTCATCGCCACGAGCAACATGAACGACATCCTCACCGACCCATCCGGCAACCGCCGTTTCATCGGCATCGAGTTGACAGGCCCCATCGACGTGAGTGTCCGCCCCAACCACCAGCAGCTTTTCGCCCAGGCGCTTGTGGCGTTGGGCAATGGCGAGAAGTGTTATTTCGACGCCGAGCAGGTGAAGCTCATCATGCAGAGCAACTGCCAGTTTGAGGTGGTTCAGCCGATAGACCAGTATTTCCGTCTCTACTTCGAACCTGCCGACGACGAGAAGGAAGGTGAGTACATGACGGCCGCCGAGATTTTCGACTTTCTGAAAAAGCAGATAGGTTCATCGCTGAAAGTAAACAGTTTGATGGGATTCGGACGAAAATTGGCTAACATGACGCAACTGAACCACAAGCGTTTCGCCGATGGAATGAAGTATCTGGTAAAAAAAAGATAAAGCAGCCTAAAATGAGACTTCCATGATACTTTTATGAGACTTTTCGGAACAAAATCCGAAAAGTCTCATTTATTATATATATCTATCTGTCAATGTATTACAAAAAGTTTCAAAGTCAAGAATGATACTTTGACACTTTTCTTTCAAAAAAAACATTTACGGGCAAGAGATCAGCATCCTAAGTAAACCATAAGTCCACCCAGTACGATATACAACAAGGCGTATGGGATGGCGGAACGGAGGATCTCACCGTCCTTACCCTCCATGTCGCATGAGGCAGTGGCGATGGCGATGCTCTGCGGACTGATCATCTTTCCACCCGTGGCACCTGTGGTATTGGCGGCAACAAGCCAGTTGCTTTGACTTCCCTCCACCCCGAAGAAAGTATCAGTGCCCGTCATGCCGAGCTGGTTGGCAACATGAGCCTGGAGCTTGGCGAAGAGAATATTGGATGAAGTATCAGAACCCGTTACGAAGGTACCGATGGCACCAATCATCGGAGCTACCAATGGATAGAAATCACCCGTCACAGCCACCAAGCCCGAGGCGATGGAAGTTATCATACCCGAATAGTTCATCACACTCGCCAAGGCTATCAGCGAACAGATGGTAACCACCGTCTTGCGCAAGTTCACCGTGGTTCGGGCCAAGATGACCATCAGTCGCTTGAAACTCAACCCCTGTACCAATCCACCGATCGTAGCACCCAGGAAGAGCATCAACCCTGCATTCGAAATCCAACCGAACTTAAAGGTACTGCCCAGCACCGGCAGATGAACAGCACTCACCAAATGCGTCTTCAGGAAGGCGTTGACTGGAGGACAGAGCGCACCCGACACCAAGATAAACACCAATATAAAGAGGTAAACGCTCCACGCCTTGAAGCTCTCGGAGAAAGTGAAGGTCTCCTGTTTCTGCACCTTGCCCTTTCTCGCAAACACCTTGGCATAAACGATGATGGCAGCGATGGCGGCGATAGAGCCAATGATGGCAGGAGTCTCCGAACCGAGATAATAGCCGCAGACGAACTGCACCGCCACGGAAATCATTCCCACCCAAAGGGATATGACAAGGTTTTTGACGAGATTATGCCTGTCGGTAAGGGTAAGGATGATGAAAGGCAGGATTATGAAGAGCGGGGACAACTGTATGATGGCGAACGCCGATGTCTCACAAATCTGCGCCACCGATGCCGAGCCGCTTTCCGCCACCTCATTGCAGAGCGTGGTGACAGGCACACCGACGGCACCAAATCCCGTTGCCACCGTGTTGCCGACCAAGGACACCAGAGCCGAGAACATGGGTTTGAATCCCAGTCCGATAAGGATGGCGGCAGGAATCGCCACCGCCGTTCCGAAGCCAGCCATGCCTTCGAGCAATCCGCCGAATCCCCAGACGAGCAGCAGCACGAGCAATCCCTTGTCGTCGGTAATCGAAGTGAATTGTTTCTTGATAACCTCAATCTGCTTGCTTTCCACCAATATATTATAGCTATAGATAGCCATCAGGATGATGATGAGGATTGGGAACACCGCCTTCAGCAGACCTTCCACCACAGCCCATCCCGTCAGGGCGAGGATGCTGTCCCCCGCATGTTCCGGGGCTATCATCCCCAGTGGAGAGGCGGCGAAAAGAGCCAGCAATACAGTTACTACGAGTGTCAACAAGGCGCTCTTATGTCCTGCCATCTTGAAGCCGAGCATCAAGACGAAGAGCAACACAATGGGTACAATAGAAATAATAGATGCCATAAGTTATTCAGATTTTATGTTTTTGCCTGCAAATATAACAATTTTCTTTGAGAAAAGTATATATTCTTCTTAGAGAAATAAGTATTTTTACTCATAGTATCTATTATTAGTTGATTATTAATACTATACGCTCCAAACGGTAGAAAAGTGGCAATATAGGTTCTATATTGATACGAAATGGATGAAGATTTAACGTTTTTAACTTTCGATTACATCAAAAATCACATAGATATGGATGGGATGGGGTCGTTTGAACCAACCCCATAATATGATAAAACGGAAACAAAGAAAACCATGTAAGGGAGTGAATGATCAGTAGCCATTCCACATGTTATTACCTCCATAATGGTTCCGTTTCCCATCCCTGCGGAAAGCCAAGAGCTTTTAAGTCAATTTCGGGAAACCGAATGAACAACCATGTTAGTTTGGATTGCATATCATTATTGGGGGATATAACATTAAGAAAGTACTTGATGATGCAGAGATCAAAGTAAGCACGCATGGTATCTGTTGGCAGCGTTATCCATTCTCCTTCTGGACTATTGGGAATTGCTGGCTGAATAGCATTCTGTTTGTTCCATACCCTTGAATGATGACCACAGGCATTTCGAGTAACAGCAATAACAGTGAGCCAAGACTCAAACACATTGATAGGCAACCCAAAACGTTTTGCTATGCGTTTGCGTATGCGATTTTGTTTGATGTTACGATAAATGGCATTGACATTTCCAATAGTAAGCAGTTCACCTAAAATCCACGATGGTGGGTAAGATTCTGAGTAGGTTCGTTTGAAATGAAGAATGAACTCCTCCTTAGATTTGCTATATTCCTTGGATATAGCTCGCATTGTTTCATTAAACTTGGAACTATCCAAGAAATAAGAAGAGTCAGTAAGCCAAAAAGGATTGCCTGTCATATCTGCTGTTATTTGCATCACCGCACGTCTAATAGCAATTTCAATCTTTTCTATCTCATTGAACATGAGCAGTCTCAGTTTCTTGTCAAAGCGATAAAGCATCATCACCTTTTTGAAGGTAGCCCCTTCCTTGTACAAATGTGCTGTTTTGGGCATCTTCAACAAAGGATACATATAAGCAGACAATCTGTAATAACCAATGTTGTCAAGGTACTGTATGGCTTTGTTTCTATCATAAATCTGTAAACCTCGAGATTCAAGCAAATCAACGAGATTTTCCGAAGATTCAAACCGTTTTGTAAAGGGAATAAGGTTCGCCATATTCAAATGTGTATAAACAAAAAACGCCTCGCACGATTTGAGCATTGTTAAGAGGCTTGGCGAGGACTGACGGTGCAAAGATACGAATAATCATTGATAATACAAACTTTTCGGCAAGAAAAATATCGCAAAAGTGGAATTCTTTGACTTATTTATATTTAATAACCCGTTGGCGGAATTAATTAAGTGCAAACTTAATCCTGCCGATGGGCTTATTATTAATGAAGTTTACATATTGTAGAATGATAAGTGCACTAATTTTGCCGATTATTCTGGCAAACAAACCACTCGTTATCTTAGCATAGTTTCTGATGATCAAGAATTGGTCAGTAAGTTGCGAGAACAGTGTTCTTCTCCACCATCCATTTCAATGGCAAGTCGCTTGCGTATTTCTTCGCACAACCCTGCGGTCTTCTTGCGGTCATTGAATTGTCTGCGTGATATGAGATTGGGGATTTTGTCCCTATGTTCCTGTAGCTTGTAATCAAACAGCCAATTCTTGCTGTCAATACTTTCTGTTTCGGCGGTTAATGACAAAGCGACCACTTCTTAATCAGAAAATTTAGGAATTGGGCCACGGCGTGGGATATTTCCCAGGCTATTAACAAGATTTTTGGAATTTTTCTTGCATTCAACCAACAGCATTGAAACTATGCCAATAGGTAAAAGCAAAATCTCGGATATGGATTTCTGTTCTTTCGAGAACACGATTGACAAGAATATCGAAACGGACAAGGCATCGGACAAGTTTGGCCAACAGCTTCAAGCCTACAAGGATGCTGGCAATAGCTTGACTTCGGCAAAAAGTGGCGCAGAAATGGCTACTGCTTCCATGCATGAAGCAAAAGACAAATTGAGTGAAGTGAAGGAGTTTGGTTGTCGAATGGTAGGGTAAAGACTTTGCTTTGGATATTCTTGCCGTGTTTCCTTTATACGATCATTTCGATTGTTTATTTTGTCGCATCACATATAGATAAATGAAAAAGCGGATGGATGTTGCAAACACAACTCCATCCGCAATCTTTTGCTTTGAATAGATTCTGTCATTCTAATAGAATAACATGTGCCTGAGAATTATCCATGTCAGGCATCGTTCTTCCAACAGGTGCCCCGATATAAGTCGGATCTGTGATGACATAACGTTTTCCATTCAAAGAAATATAATCTCCAGAAACATTTTCTGTAAAACATACAGCACTCGCCAGATGTCCAGGATAGAATACTAATATTGTCTCTAACCCTAACAAGTCTCGTGTCAAACGAGAAAACAATATAGACCTATCTTCACAGTCACAATATGGATAATATAAGGTTTCTTCTGCAAAGAAAGCCCTGTCGTGTCCCCATACTTTATCATCATATTCGTAAACAAAGGCCGTTTGAACCCAATTCAGTAATTTGTTAGCAGCTTCCAATTGATTCATACCATTGATTTTTTCTTTTAGTGCAGGATAAAGGTCTTTTTTCACATGTTCATCCAATGGCGTATTGGCATACATAGCCCATCTTGTCATAAAGTTGTTGTTAATTTCCGAGGTAGGGTAGGTGTTGTAGAAATCAATCATATTTTCATTTACTTGAACAGGTATTTGAACGTCAGGATATCTTTTAGAAGTCAAAGTCCTTAATTTGCTTGCTTTGTATTCAAATTGCTGGTTCTGAGGAATATATAGTGACAAAGGCTTTTCTTTAGGAAGTGAAGCGTCACATATCTCCAGTTGGTCTTTGTTACATTCAAATGGATAAAACTTAAGTCCATCTATATCGAAATATGCAATATCATAGATTCCATGTTCACTTGCATATAATAAATATATGTTTTGCTCATTTCTTCCTAATCTCATTTTATATCCGCTTTGGGCATAAATATAAGAAGTAAGCATTGTCGCTTCATTGGAATTTCCATATATAGCTTTTGAAAATGAAGATAATAAGTTTAGGTATGCCCAATCACATAAGTTCCTGCCAACTCTTATTGCAAGACAGTCTCTTATGGTGTTGTTGAGTACGCCCTCTGCTGACAGTTGTGTCCAGACATTAGATAACTGTTCGTTGCTACAATTTTGAAGAGTCAGATTTAGGTTCTTAATAAGGCGAATCCGGCATTGTGTTCCACAGTAGACAAAGTCAATCGTCCTTTTTTGTGGTTGAGAGTTCTCTTTGATGGGCGCGATAGGAGTAGGTTGTGGATCTGGTGTTGGTGGTACAACAACTTCGTTGATCGGGATTGGATTGCTCTTTATAGTCTTGTCCTTATCTTCTTCGGGAATAGTGACAGGTGGCACAGTCTCGTCCTTGGGCTTTGGAATGGCTGGCAAGGCATTGTATTGCTCCCAAGCTTGCTTTAAGAAAACGGCATATTGTTCGTTGGCTTGCGTTCTGAAGTCATTGTATTTTTGTAGTGCCTGCTTTTTGAAATCATCGTATGTCTTGCGAGGATTATTGTTTTGGGCGAATCCGTTTGTTGAAGCCAATATACCCAAAAACAATATAGGCAAAATTTTGTTCTTTTTCATCGCTTTATCTTATTTAAGTGTGATGTTTCTCCAGTCTTCCAGTTCTGACGAATTATATACAGATGGAGTTTGTGTCTTGTTCTTTTCCTTGAAAGCTTGTTTGGAAACCTCTGCCTTCACATAGTCGGTTAATTCTCCTAAAGATGTATTCCCTGATGTTTCTTGCAGCTTTTTTAACAGATAATAAGTGAACATACCATGTTTTGCCTTGTCGTATGGCAGTGCTGACTCGTCACCTTGACTTGCTGAGAACACAACAAATTTACCTGTAGGCGTGTCTGGCTTGGCTTTGATAGCAACTCTTCTTGCCTCGGCGTTAGCTTGCTCATTTCTTTGTGCTCCACTGAAACAGGCATCAATAAAGGCTATGATGTTTTTTGCCGGCAGATTGCCCAGTTTTTTATATAAGTCCTTAAGACTATATCCTGTATTGGTATCAAAAGAAAAACCGTCAATTGGGAGTATATAAGAAGTACGGTCAGACTCGTTTGGTATTCCATGTCCAGCATAGTAGAATATGACTTTGGTGTTATCATCATTTAATTTGGTTTGGTTTTTAAGCCATGCCAAGTGATATTTGATGTCATTGAGAGTTGCGTTTTCTGCATAGTGAATGTTGTCTGTTGGAATTCCAAGAGGCTTCTTACAATATTCTGTGAACACTTTTCCGTCATTCATGGCATAAGGCACGTTTTGCTCTCTTGTATATTTTTCATTTGCTATAATAACGGCATAACAATTGGAGTTTGGAGTATTGCAAATAGGGATATTTTCATCTACATTTGATTTTTGGTTTTTGTAGAGGTATTGGAATTTCTTGAAGCGTGCTGTTAGATAAGTATATTCACAAGGTATAATTTCTTCTCCAGTCCTAACATCCACATATCCACATTTGCTGTTTCTCTTGACCTTCACCATATTTTGATGAATTTGTTCTTGCCAAGCATTTGCTCCTTTTGATATTTCACCGATTTCTTCATATATACATGGAGTCAACATTTTCTCTTGCTCAATATCAACAAGTCCCAACAAATCATTTTTTTCAGAAAGCAAGTATCTGTCATTTAACTGTAAGCGTTTTTTTATTTTGTATATTGCATTTAATGAAATTGTTCCAATATTATCGAATTTGTCATGCAATATGTTTTCTCCTTTCTCATTGATAAACCATTTCTGACCATTCTTTTCAACCAATGCAATATCTTTTCTGAAATCGCCAAATGTTGCAAGTTTATCAAAGATTTGTTCTTCTAAAGCATCGTGTCCATAACCTTCTAATGCTTTGAATGAAAAGCCACCATCTCTATTTTTCTGACAAATGATACCATTAGAAGATATGGAGAAATTTCTAAAGCGCAAGTTTTGTTCGTTTGAAAAATCTGGTTCGTAATAGTCAGATCCGTTAATATTAGTTCCAAGATTACGTTTAATATTTCCATTCTCATCTATGCATTCAACTCGGTATTCGAGTATGCCGTTTGAGGTCTCTTGTGGAGTTTCTACAATGGCAAACTTTCCTATAAAGTTTGATGCAGCAGCATATTTGCAGGGGATTACAATTTCCCCCTTTCTGTTTATATAACCAAACTTCCCTTTCTCGTAATTATTTTCATCCAAATTCCAACCTTGCGAAATGACAGCATAATTACCATTGTTGTTAAAGAAAATATGAGTGTCAGAAATAAATGGAATGACAAGTTTCCCTGTCTTGTCTATACAACCATGTTTTCCATTCTTTTCTACACATATTAACTCAAGGTCTTTGTCCTCTTCGGTGAGACATCTAATCCAAGATTTGTTTGTTTGCGTATTGTTTGGACCAGATGTTATCTTTCCGTTTTTGTCAAGATATACCTCTTTGCCATTTTTTATAGCAACTATACAATATCCTTCTCTTCTAAAATTAAACAAATCGTCATCATATATACATGGAATGACCAGTTTGCCGTTTTTATTGACGCATCCCATTTTCTTATTCTTAAAAACGGAAGCCAGTCCGTCTTGTTGATTGAAAAGTCTCATATCCTCATGATCAAGAATTATGTCATCATAAATACAGGAGATTACCTGTTGTCCCATGCTATCAACAGCTCCTACAAATCCATTCTTCTTGATGATAAAATACTTGTCGCTGCTAACCTCCAACAACTCGTAGTTCTGCTTGTTGTTATTATTGAATGCGGAATGTTTGTTCTTTTCAGTTTTTAACCAACCCCATCCTAATGAATAAGGTAGAAATGCTTCTTCCTCGTCATCGTAACGACTGCGATTCATATATCCACTATCATATTCCTGTTGGGTAAAGTATGTTCGCAATGAAGCATACTGATATTTGAATGGCATTACCGTTTCTCCATTGATGTCAACACAACCAAATTTCTTTGTTGTGGTATCTTTCAATACAAACAGCATCTTTTCATAGTTTTGTGCCTGTACATTGTGCATTGCAAATGCTACAAGCATAAGGAAGAGAAATCTTTTCATTGTATATTACTTTTTTAATCACTGCTGTCCCGTTTAGAAATCTTCCGGTCCGAATAGGCTCGGCATATAGTAAT
>OKUI01000036.1_pt1 | contig 56508 bp, 50 predicted proteins | sample 1606531 | NCBI WGS metagenome assembly OKUI01 (sample SAMEA3882506, study PRJEB24775) | human gut metagenome | biome: human-associated habitat; feature: intestine environment; material: feces | place: Netherlands | collected 2009/2010
ATTTAAAGAGGCGAATGAAATTAAAAAGAAAATTAATAAGAAATAATAGACAACGACCATCGGCTACAAGCGCATCCTTCGTTTCGATAAAGTAAAGACGAACGGCATTCGCATCGTGTTCAATAGTGCAAGAGCTTGTCCGTGCATCAACAACATAGCAGCATACTGACTTTTCATTAACTCTCATCTGTTCATTCGCGTCCGTGATGCCACTTGCTTGACATTGCGGACACTTTTTCTTTTATGATGGTTATGAAGAAGAAATTGGTAATTATAGCAGTTTTGGTTATCTCATTTGTTGCTTCCTATATATTATGCGGCACAGGACAAAACGATGTAGGTATTGACTCTGTTAAAGCCGAAGAATATACGGCAGTTTTAGAAAACAGTATTAACTTGGATTCCATAGCAAGGGCATATTTTGGTGTGTTACCGACTAATGTAGAAACAAACTCACGCTAAATGCTTATGGCATCTATCGTTTGAAGCAGAAATCTCCAAACGGATTCGGATGATTGCGAAGTATTGAATGTTTTTTTTCAAAGTGCTTGACGGCTGCATTCTGATGCTTGAACATCCGCAAAGTGGTGACAATATATTTTGTAAGGTGAAGAATGACTGCAGCATTATTTTGATAGACTCATTTGGTAATGAACCAAAAGCAAAGGATGTTAGTTCTTATATATTAATAAAGTAAAAAATGCCAAAATGCAATATATTTTAACGCCTTAACAACAAAAACTGTTAATAATACATAAATAACGCATTCGTTATATATCGATTTAAAATAAATTTCGTAAATTTGCACCATTTAATTAACCAATAGTATAGTATAAATATGAAAAAGTATTTAGTTTTAATATTATTGGCAGTGATTGTATCATCGTGCCAAGATGAAATTCTTAATGACAGTAATCCTGTTATTGAGAACGTGAATGTTAATTTGTCTATGGATGAGGCAATGAGTATTGCAAATGATAATCCTACAAATTTATCAGAGGATGAGATTCTGGCAATGGTAAATGATTTTTCCACTTCGTTGGGCTCAAAAACAAGAAGTGCTGCCAATCCAAGAATGTCTATTGTGGGCTCATATCGCATTGGCGGAATTATATCAAGCAAGACAACAAGAGGGACTACGACTGATAGTATTCCTGTTTATGAGGTGTGTTTACAGTCTGGAGAAAAGAGTGGGTATGCTTTAGTTTCTGCCGACTCTCGAAGTGCTGGTGTTTTGGCATATATAGAAAATGGTAATTTTGAGAAAAAAGATAGTACTGGGGCATGTTTGATGTTAAAATTGGCAGAAGCTTCAACTGTTTCAGAGATAAATAAAATAGAAAGGCTCAAAGTTGAGTTACGAGAGAAAACCTTGAAGAAAGTAGCTTCTTGTTTGGGTAAATCTACAGTAACATATGAAGAAATAAAAGATTTGATTGAGGTTAATGGTGTAAAAAGCCATGAAACAACTTCCCGTTCTACAGCTTATGACAAACCTTTGAGCCAGATTATATCGTTAATGCCTCAAAATGGTGGAGCTGTTTTAAAGACCGAGTGGGATCAAGACAATCCTTATAACTTGTTGTTGCCTAAAACTTATAATGAATATCATACGGAAACAAATTACCCTATGGGGTGTGCTATTACAGCAGGAGTTCAAACTTTAGCAGCTATCGCTCCGAGCATGACGATTGATGGAACAGTCATAGACTGGGCATTTGTTACTAAAAAACCGAAATTGAAGTATGATTCGTATTTTGGCGGAGATTATGAGGAGGCTATGATGATTTCCAAAGTAGTTAAGCATATGTATGAAGGAACAAATACAACACCAAATATTGATGAGGATTTTAAGTATGGGCCTTATGATGATCCGAATATACCTCGTGTAAAAAGTAGTACAACTTCAGTTTCTAATTTATTGGATTATTTAAAGAAGTATGTTTCTTGTGGCACTTATTATAATAAATATGCCCCAGATCCATTGTTAAATACGATAAATGCAAACCGCCAGATGCCTTGCGTTGCAATAATGGGTGGAACACATACTGCAAATGAACAGGCAGAAAAAGGTTCTCATGCTTGGGTTATAGATGGATATGCAATTTGCACTAAGACAAGCAGAGAAATTTTACGAAATAACGATTTGTACTTTCATGCTAATATGGGATGGGGTGGACCTGACAATGGCTTTTATAAGGTAAATGCAGATGCTTCGACTGATTTTGAGACAACATTAGGCACTTATAATATAAATTTTTGGGAAATAACAGAAATTCATAAGAAATAATTAGTTTTAATTGCATTTGGTGTACAAAGTTATGTACATCAAATGCTTTATTCTATTGGCAAATATGAAAATAATTCAATACTTTTTTCTTTTTTTTGTGTTTTCTATAGTATATGGCTGTAGTAATGGTACTGATGTTTCATCATTGTGTTTTGAAAAAGAGTATTACGAAAAGCCATTATTAGAAAACCCATCGGAAATTATGTTTAGTGGTGGAAGCAACAATCTTTCAGTCGAAGTGTCAGATGATAATGTTTTGGAAGCCACTATTGATGCTGGAAAAATAAAAATAAAGACAAAAAAGAATGGGATTGTTTATCTTGTTGTAAAGGATAAGACGGAGAATACTAGCGTTACTATTAGGGTTAAGGTCGTGGATAGTTACTTAGGTTTGCAATTAGGCAAACCAATTCCGAACTATTCTGTTTATAACGAAGATGACAGACTTTATTTAGTAAATAATAAAAGTAAATCATTTTATTTATATGATAAATCTTTTAATTTAAAAGCTACTGGCAATTACAAACTGTTTGTGAAAAACTCAAATTATTTTCTTTCTTTAGTCTTTTCAGATAAGGTTTGTTTTTATAATATTTCAAACAGTTCACATGCTTTTTTATGGGGAGCCATTCCTACTTATTTAGGGTTTTTATGGACGAATGAAGGTCTTACAACTACTAATGCACGAGATGTATCACCTGTCGTTATGACTGCTTTTGATTTAGACACAAATAACGTTTACTATTTTAATGTTGATTCTACCGAATTTCCTTACGGGATATTAAATTAAAACACAACAGCAATTAGCAATATACAACACCTTTCTGTTGATGCTATTTTGAATATGTAGTGGGAAAAGCAAAACTATTATGTATGTAGCTATCACTGAGTGATTATGTTTGGTTGCTTTTACGAAAAAATGAAGTTAAATTTCTATGTAAAAAAGTCCTAATTTCCATATTTCTCTTCTTGTAAATTATGGGATATTAAGAAAAATATCGTATCTTTGTCCCCGAATTGAGGCGTTCTTTGCATATTGCAAAATACAGAAACGAGCAGAAGTCCGCTCGTTTCCATATTGTTACCTATATAATATAGGCAAACGCCCAACTTCTTGATTTTCAATCAAAGTCCAATTTAGAGCGAGTTAACCATATTAACTCTTACCCCGATCTGATTCGATTTTCAGCGTGCTATGTGTCTCTATGATAGGTTTTATACGTTTGATTAGCGTATAAAGTGTATCGCTTGCATCTGGTTTCTTAGGCCATAGTTGGTCGCAAATCTCCTGTTTCGATAGCGTATGAGAATCTGTCGTTATGAACATTTCGAGCAGGGAGTGTTGCATTGGAGTAAGACGTATCTCCTCACCTGATACGGTCATAAATTTATCATCATGAAACACAATACCTCCGTACGCCAAACCTTGAACTATCAGCTCCGGCTTATTCTTTCTTACATACCACAAACTACCTAACAGCCATAGTATCCCGATAAACAAAAGAGAGCCCGATGCCTTTTGGTCGGACATCATGAAAGTCGTAGCAAAGTTGCAATTAGCCTCTGCCACCATCTTGGTTTCCCAACGTCCATCTCTGCGCACAGTACGCATGGCAATACCTGCCGTATCTTTCAATTCGGCAATGGTGAGGCAGTTGCGATAACAGCGTATGGTGTCTGTGGTAACCACATTGTCAGGCATTTTCACAAGAACTTGCTTCAAAGCCTGATTCACATCCTGGGCTATCATGTATTCTGTTCGGTGATAGCTGCTTATGCTTGTGCACAATGCACAAAGCATAAGAAAACTGAACACTATGTATGGAAGGTTCTTCATAATGCTTGATCGATATTTTTATTTGGCACTATCCTGCATAGCCTTCAGTTCTTTGTCTGTCATCTGCACATAGATTGAGACACCATAGACGGTTGTTCCATCTGCTTTTATTCCCAACGGATGAACCATGCAGAAACTTGGTTGAGCGCCTAACATCCATCCTGTTATCTGAATATATTCGTTGTTGTCAAGCAACAAGACTGTACGCGACGTACCATTGTAATTATCTAAAAATCTATAAGTAACTTCATTCTTCTTTACTGCGCCACCGGAGATGTCAGAACGACAATATGTAGTCAGTTTCGTGTTACTATCAAAATAGTATTGTTCTGGAGCTAAGCCTAACATGTTGCTGTAATATTCAGCAGACTTTCTTTTGCCGTTCTTGTCTATTTCCCATGTGGCATAGTGCTTCCATCCATGCCCAATGAACATATTGTCAAAGTTCGCTTGAACTATGCCACCGCCATCACCGAAACAGTTTCCATTGTCACTGAAAGAGTACGCAACTCCATGATTATCTAATACATGAGCAAATTCTTGCTCCAATGATTCCTCGTCGTCATTATTGCATGATGCTACAAATAATGATGCAAACAGAACTAATACAAGTCCCATGATAAAATTTAGTATTTTCATAATCAAATGTTTATTGACTTTTTGTTTTTACCCAACATGTGTGGGGTATCTCTCTTTGTTCGGCAAAGATACACTTTTATTGTCTCTTATCCAACTGTTTCCATTTTTTATTCTCGCTCTTTAAGTCTTTTTATCTAATAAGGTGTAAATGGCAACTACTCAGCACCCATATGGAGAACTGATAGTTACAAATGCTATACTTGTGTTATCAGCCTTACAACCCAAAGAAACTATCGCTTAATACAGGAGATTTTTTCTCCTATATTATATAAATGTTTTCTTTAGCCTATATAAGTTCCGTTCAGAGCCTTTGGATGTCCGTTCAGAGCCTTTGAATGTCCGTTCAGAGCCTTTGAATGTGCGTTCAAAGCCTTTGAATGTCCGTTCAGAGCCTTTGAACGGAGATTTCAATGTGGTTTAACGATTTTAAAGTAACTACATATGGCTATATGCTGAGTAGTTACTTTAAATGTATAAAGACAAAAATAAAATTGGTAATGGTTTTCTGTTACGTCTTATGTCAGTGGAAAAATGCAGAAAAATAGCAGAAAAGTTGTGGATTATGTTTTTTTTCCGTACTTTTGTCGTAAACTAACGAAAGATATGAACAAAAAGAAGATATTTACCGTACTCTGTGCCCTTGTGGTGGCATTAGCAGTACAAGCCAAGTCGTTGAGAGAACTCTGGGTGTCGATGCCAGATTCCTTGGTTCCTGTCCTCACGCAGAATATGCGTGTGGAGTTTACGGAATTGCAGGATATGAAGGTAAAGGCAGAGGTCACTACGTCGTTGGGTGATACAAGTGTTATGGATACGCTGACCAATGATTTCATGCAGATAAGACTCAGCAGAGTCTGTACCTTACAATTAAAAAAGTTGCCACAAACTGGTGGTGATTCCATCATTTGTATGGTAAGAACGTTGGCAGCACCCGAAAAGGAGAGCGAGGTGATGTTCTTCAATCAGCAGTGGCAACAACTCGAGATGACTCATTGTTTTGATGGAGAAGACATTCAAGGAGTTTGTGAAAGTCTGTTGCAAAGACCAGATACGATGAGTATGTCACGTTTTGAAGAACTCAAGGCGATGATAGAGCCCAGGATGATGAGTGCATTGCTCATGCAGCATGAGAATGCCATCGTTTTCCGTCTTGCTCTGCCATTGCTCTCAGCAGAAGATAAAAAATTAATTAATGCCATAAAAGTGCAAAGAAAGTTTAATTGGAACGGTAAAATATTTAAGGAAGGTTAAATTACTACATTTTCTTTATAGAAACATTTGGAGTTCTAAATAAAAGTAGTACATTTGCAATGTGTTTTTCATGGTATTAGATTATTAAGGTTAATAAAAGATTGGTTGTCGTGAGACAATCAATTTTTTTTTCCTCACTCAACAAAGCAAGTGGCTTTATTGAGTGAGGATTTTCTTTTTATGCCTCAGGAAGCTTTCTGTTAGAGAATTATCAGTCCCAAGCAGCCAAAGGTCAGCATCAGTAGGATGGGGTTGGCTTTCTTGAAGGCGGTGAGATAGAAAGCCAGTACGAAGATGGCAATACTGGTTCCGAAGACATTGGAATTGTCCTGAGGCGAGCCAAAGTTGTCTTTGTTCATCAGCAGAAGTGCAGCGGCAGCAATGAGTCCTATGATGGCAGGGCGCAGTCCGGCAAAGATATCTTTCACTATTTTAGAGTCCTTGTGTGTCATCAGATAATGACTGATGAGAATCATGATGACGAAAGGCAGCCACATGATAGACAAGCTGGCGAGAATAGCTCCCAGAATCGCCGCCCATTCGGGATAACCAGCATGCAGGGTGGAAGTGTAACCCACGTATGTGGCGCAGTTGATTCCGATAGGTCCCGGTGTAGACTGGCTGATGGCTACGATGTCAGTAAACTCAGCATTGCTGAGCCATTGGTTTTTTACGACAGTCTCGTTGTGAATGAGCGACAGCATGGCATAGCCACCTCCAAAGTTGAACGTACCTATTTTCGTGAATATGATGAATAATTTCAGAAATAACATAGTCTTTGTATTTTACTTTTAAAAGCAAGAATGCTCTTTTTACCTTTTTACCTTTTTACCTTTTTACTTTTTTACCTTTTTACTTTTTTACCTTTCTCATCTTTCCATACAGCCATCCCAACACGCCAGCCGCAATGATGATGTAGATGGGTGAGACGCCTAAAAGATAGATGAGGGCGCAGCTGGCTAAAGGAATCCAGGCATTGTAGCGATTTATCTTGGCAGTTTTTGCCATTTTGAAGCAAGGAGCAGCAATGAGGGCTACTACTGCCGGTCTGATGCCGGCAAAGAACTTCTCCACCCAGTAGTTGTCCTTGAACTGTCTGAAGAACATGGCAATGATGATGATGGCTATGATGGAAGGCAGCGCAATGCCTATAGCTCCCACGATGCCTCCCCATATTCCGCGCAGCTTATATCCGATGTGACTTGCCATATCGATGGCAAAGATGCCCGGTGTGGCCTGTGCCACTACCATAATATCCATAAATTCCTGTTTGTCCATCCACTTATGGCGGTCGACAAACTCTCTCTCCATAATAGGAATCATGGCATAGCCACCGCCCAGGGTAAAGGCTCCTATCTTATTACACGTAACAAAAAAACTGATTAACATCTCTCTCTTATTTAATTAAACAGGCTGCAAAATTACACATAATTTGTTAAATATCCCGTGTTGGAACGGATAATTTTGCGTTTTGTGTTTTTATTTCAATAATATTCGTTATCTTTGCAGTTATATAAATAACCCAAATTTCGCATGTGACGGAAACAGGCAACATCTGTCCGAAACCTGCGGAAACAGAAAAAATACTATTACCAAAATGAACTTGAAAGTACGCTTAGCGTTATTGAACTTCCTTGAATTTGCAGTATGGGGAGCTTACCTGACATCTATGGGAACATATCTGGGAAAAATCGGAATGGCTTCTCAGATAGGATGGTTTTATGCCGTACAGGGCGTGGTGTCTATCTTTATGCCTGCTCTTATGGGTATTGTTGCCGACCGTTGGGTGCCGGCACAAAGGCTGTTGGGCTTCTGTCATCTCATGGCTGCTCTCTTCATGTTTGGCGCAGCCTATATGGGAATGACCGGTAATCTTGGTATGGTATTTTGGATCTACACACTCAGCGTGGCCTTCTATATGCCTACGCTGGCTTTGACCAACTCTGTGGCTTACAATGCCTTGACTCTTGCGGGTATGGATACGGTAAAAGACTTTCCTCCGATTCGTGTGTTTGGTACGGTGGGTTTCATCTGTATGATGTGGTTTGTCGACTTGATGGGATTCCAGCCCAATCAGAATCAGTTTGTTGCTTCTGGTGTGGTCAGCTGCATTCTGTTCCTTTATACCTTTACGTTGCCAGCATGTCCTGTCAGCGCCAAGGGTGAGACCAAGAGTTTTGTGGATGCCTTCGGACTGCGTGCCTTCTCTCTGTTCAAGGAGAAGCGCATGGCCATCTTCTTTATCTTCTCCATGCTGTTGGGTGTAAGTCTGCAGATTACCAATGGCTTTGCCAATCCATTCATCACCTCGTTTGGGGCCGACCCACAGTATGCGGGTACCTTTGGTGTGAACCATGCCAATATCCTTATTTCGCTCTCTCAGATCAGCGAGACGTGCTGTATCCTGCTGATACCGTTCTTCATGAATCGTTATGGCATCAAGAATGTGATGCTGATAGCCATGTTTGCCTGGGTGTTGCGATTCGGTCTCTTCGGAATAGGCAATCCAGGCAGTGGTGTATGGATGTTTGTCCTTTCCATGTTGGTTTACGGTGTGGCCTTCGACTTCTTCAACGTTTCAGGCTCTCTGTTTGTCGACAAGACCACGGATTCTTCTATCCGCTCCAGTGCGCAAGGACTCTTTATGTTGATGACCAATGGTATCGGAGCCACAGTAGGAACCCTGTCGGCTCAGGCTGTTGTCAATAGTTATACCGATGCAAATGGTGTGACCCAGTGGGCACCATGCTGGCTTATTTTTGCCGGTTATGCATTGGTAGTAGCAGTATCTTTTGCAGTTATATTCAGACCCAAGAAAGCTTAGTCGTATTCCTGAGGATGCGACTGGGCAAATAAAACTGAAAGAAAAATGTGTAACGTAAGATTAAAATTCAAAGGATTATCCCAGATCTTGGGATCCGACAATCTGGTGTTGGCTGTGCTTGTGGATGTGGCAGAGCAACGTCAGTTGGTGATACCTTGTGATCGCCATCAGGCCTATCAGATCAGGTTACGCATGGATCCCAATATGATAAAGGAGAGAAATGACTTGCTTCCTGAAGTGTTGGCAGAACTGATGCCATTTTCATTTCTTCTCACCTATCGTTTCGAAATCTATGCTTTGCATGAAGGCAAGTATATGTCATGTCTTCGTAACACAGAGACAGGCGAGAAGAAGAATATACGCTGTACGGATGGCATCCTGCTGTCGCTCATTACCGGAATGGAGATTTATGCCGATCGTGGTTTGATGACCAAACAATCGGCAGAATACAATCCTAATTTCACACAGATGGCTGTGCCAGTGAATGTCATCACCGACAAGATGTTGGAGGAGTCATTACGCAAAGCTATAGAGAACGAAAACTACGAGTTGGCTTCCAGCCTGCGTGATGAGCTGAAAAAGCGACATCCCAAGGGAGATAAACCAGAAACAAACTAATGACAGACTGATGAAAGAGACCAGATTTTTCTATGTGCCCGATGCGGCTACCGAGACCGAGATGCCAATGGATGAGGCGCTTCATGCCCTGAGAGTATTGCGCATCAAGAGTGGTGACGAGATGTTCCTGATGGACGGTGTGGGAAACTTCTATCGTGCCGAGGTGACATTGGCTGCCACCAAGCGCTGTATGTATGAGGTGAAGGAGGTGATGCCGCAGCAACCTGCCTGGCGTGGGCATGTCCACTTGGCCATTGCTCCTACCAAGATGATGGACCGTATAGAGTGGATGGCAGAGAAGGCTACCGAGGTGGGCTTCAACGAGCTCTCCTTCCTGAACAGCCAGTTTTCCGAGCGCAAGGTGATGCGGACCGTAAGGCTTGATAAGATCATCGTCTCTGCAGTCAAGCAAAGTCATAAAGCGTGGAAGCCCATTGTCAACCAGATGGTAAATTTCCGCGACTTTATCAATACACCCCGCAAGGGCAGGAAGTTTATCTGTCATTGCTATGAGGAAATTGAGAAGAAAGACCTCTTTACAGAACTCACAAAGGCCTGTCCTGATGAGGATGCTGACGTGACGGTGCTCATTGGCCCTGAGGGTGACTTCTCGATAGATGAGGTTCGTATGGCTGTCAAGGCAGGATACGAGTCAGTGACATTGGGCACCAGCCGACTTCGTACCGAGACTGCCGGACTGGTGGCTGTGACGATGGCCAATTTGGCTCGTCGCCTGTAGAGAGAGTTGAAGAGTATAAAGATTATGATGCAAATGAAAAATGTTTTTCTTTATGCCATCGCACTTCTGCAAATCGTGCTGATGGCAGCTTGTTCGGATAACGATTACCTGAATGCCATACCATCCAAGAGCACTGCCCTCATTTCGGTAGACATGCAAACGACGGATGGTGATGGCAAAGGGGTAGACAAAGAGAATGTTCTGAAGTCGATGCTGCATGTGGAGAATGTTTCCGACTGTGGTATCGATGTTACAGAGAAACTCTACCTTTTTGAAACTGTTGATGGCAACTTGGGACTCTGTGCCAAGGTAGCCGATGAGGACAATATCAGTAATTGGCTCAATCAATTATCCCAAAAGCATATTTGCACAGAATTGACAGAGCGCAAGGGTTTCCACTTTGCCGTGCTGAAAGATTCATGGCTGGTAGGCTTCTCATCTAAGGCACTGCTTGTCATGGGACCAGTAGTGGCAGATGCCCGTGCTGACCTGCAAAGACAAATGGTAAGGTTTCTTAATGCCGACGAGGATGCAGGTGTCAAGTCGTCCAGACTCTTTGCCCAACTCGACAGCATCGATTCGCCCATAGCCATGGTGGCTCAGGTCCAGGCTCTGCCCGAGAAGTTTGTAGCACCTTTCACCCTTGGCGCTCCCAAGGATGCCGATGCCTCACAGATAGTAATAGCCGCAGGCATGAATGTAGAGAATGGTATTCTGAAGATATCAGGCAAGACCTTCTCTTTCAACAAAAGCATTAACCAGGCCTTGCAGCAGTCGCAGACAGTTTATCGTCCTATCAAGGGTGACTATGTGAAGAGTATACCCAATGATGCCTTGGCAGGTATCTTCATGAATGTGGAAGGAACCCGTTTCCTGCCTTTGGTGCAGAGCAACCAGGGACTGCAGACACTGTTGATGGGCATCAATGCTGCTATCGACATCGATAATATCATTCGGAGTGTGGATGGCGATATGGCCATTGTGATGCCATCGTTGGGTACCGACAATATGCAGATGACGATGGCGGCAAGGCTGAGTCATGCCAAGTGGCTTTCGGATATAGACTATTGGAAACAGTCGTGCCCCAAGGGAAGCACCATCGGCAACTGGAAGAAGAACGCCTACTGCTATTCCAGTGGCAAGACCAGTTTCTACTTCGGAGTTTCTGACGACAAACAATTCTTTAGCGGTAACGACCAGCTTTCGGCAGAATACTCCATTCTTCCTTCCAATCATCCCATCGACCAACACATCCAGCAAATGATAAAAGGTCAGAAGATGGTCATGGTTGTCAATCTGGGAAAGGCGGGCTCTGGCGATAATGCCTTGCAGGCTGTGACTGGACTCCTGGCTCCCTTGTTTGGACAGCTCAAAGCCATGGTCTACACTTTGCAATAAAGAAATAAGGTATACAACATAAAAACTTTAAACATATACAATATATAAAAAAGTGAACACAATCAACTTTCGTTCCGTTCTCCCACAGGTCTTCGCCCAGCGTGATGACCTTCATTCAGAGATATGGAGTCAGGATGTCTCTTTCGAAAAGGGACATCTTTATCTTGTAGAGGCCGACAGTGGAAAAGGCAAGAGTACCTTTTGCAGTTATGTGGTTGGCTATCGTCACGATTATAGCGGCAACGTGATGTTTGATAAGGATGATACGGCCGCTTATAAGGTAGCCAACTGGGTAGAGATACGCAAGCGCCACATCAGTCATCTGTTTCAGGAGTTGCGTTTGTTTCCAGAACTTACGGCGATGGAAAACGTAGAAATCAAGAACAAACTCACAGGCTTCAAGAGTCGTCAGCAGATACTCCAATGGTTTGACATGTTGGGAATAGCCGACAAGGTGGATGCCAAGATAGGTCGCATGTCGTTTGGACAGCAGCAGCGTGTGGCTATGATCCGTTCTCTCTGCCAGCCCTTCGACTTTCTTCTTGCTGATGAGCCTATCAGTCATCTCGACGATAATAACTCACGTATTATGGGCGACATCATGATGGCGGAGGCCAAGGCGCAAGGTGCAGGCGTCATAGTTACCAGTATCGGAAAGCATATGGACTTGCCTTACGAGAAGACCTTGATGCTGTAGAGAGATTTATAACAAATAGTACTTCATACATTATATATATAATAAGGTGTAATGGAACTTGTTTGGAAATTATTACGTCAGCATATCAGCATACCACAGTTTGCAGGTTTTGCCTTTGCCAACCTTTTCGGTATGCTCATCGTTCTTTTCGGCTTTCAGTTTTACAAGGATGTGCTGCCTGTCTTCACCCAGCAAGACAGTTTTATGAAGGCCGACTACCTCATCATGAGTAAGAAAATAGGTATGGGCAACACCCTCAGTGGTCGTACCAATACCTTCTCGGGCAGTGATGTGGACGATATCTCCTCGCAAAAGTTTGTCAAGAAGATAGGAAAGTTTACCTCTACCGAGTACAAGGTGGATGCCTCGATGGGTGTCAATGGCGTGAATGTGCTCAATAGCGAACTCTTTTTCGAAAGTGTGCCCGATGGTTTTGTCGATGTGCCTCTCAAGGATTGGAAGTATGAGCCAGGTAGTCAGGAAGTGCCCATCATCCTTCCGCGTACCTATATTAATATGTACAACTTTGGTTTTGCACAGAGTCATTCGCTTCCAAAGATCAGCGACGGATTGATGGGAATGATAGATTTCCATATTTTCATTCAGGCAGGTGGCAAGAAAGAACAGTTCAAAGGAAAGGTGATAGGTTTCTCTTCTCGCCTCAATACCATACTTGTGCCACAGGCATTCATGGACTGGAGCAATCATGAGTTTGCTCCCGAAGAGCATAGCGACCCTACACGACTTATCGTAGAGGTGGGCAATCCTGGAGATGAGAATATCACCAAATACCTTGAAGACAATGGCTATGAGGTGGAAACCGATAAGTTGGATGCCGAGAAGACCACTTATTTTCTGAGGATGATAGTCCTGATGGTCATGGTGATAGGTTTGGTTATCTCTGTGCTCAGTTTCTATATCCTGATGCTCAGCATCTACCTTTTGGTACAGAAGAACTCCTCCAAGTTGGAGAACCTCTTGCTCATAGGTTATAGTCCTGGCAATGTGGCGATGCCCTACCTTTGGCTTACCATCGTTCTCAATGTGGTGGTGCTCCTTGTGGCATGGTGCATCTTGTTCTTCATCCGTGATTATTACATGGATTTTATTGAAGCCCTTTATCCCGATATAGAGGAAGGAACCATGTGTCCCGCCATTGCTTTGGGATTGGTTTTGTTCTTGATAGTATCGGTACTCAACATGATAGCAATCCGCCGCAAAGTGATGCGGATATGGCTTCGCAAAGACTAAAAAGCTGTAAGAAATCCACACTAAAACGTTAGTGTGGATTTTTTTTGCATAAAAAACTTTTTTTTTTCATGTCTCTGTAACATTTATATCAAAAATTTTGTTTAAATTTGCAGCATAATATAAAAATAGGAAGTTTATGCTTCCTCATTATTAACTAAATTTCATTTTTAGTATGCAGAAAAGATTGCAATTGCTTATCGCCATGCTGGTGCTCGTAGTTTCGGTGGCTATGGCACAGGTAACCACCTCTGGTATCAGTGGTAAGGTGACATCGCAAGGCGAGGAAGTCATCGGTGCTACGGTGACAGCAACCCACCAACCATCAGGTACTGTTTATCGCGCAGTGACCAACATGGATGGTCGTTTCTCAATCCAGGGTATGCGTCCTGGAGGTCCTTACAAAGTAGAGGTATCTTACATTGGCTATCAGTCTAAGACGTTCAAGGATGTTTCCTTGAACTTGGGTGAGAGCCAGAACCTTTCTTGTTCTCTTCAGGAGGATGCACGCGAGTTGCAGGAAGTTGTAGTATCTGGCAAGGCTGGCCTTAACGGTACTAAGACAGGTGCTGCTCAGAGTATTAATGCGCAGCAGATTGCTGAAATGCCAAGTATCAGCCACAGTATTGCTGATATTGCCCGCATGAATGCGCAGGTATCTACCAATGGTCAGTCTGGCGCCATGTCTTTTGCTGGCACCAACAACCGTTACAACTCATTCCAGATTGATGGTGTGATGAACAACGACGTGTTTGGTCTTACCCAGAATGGTAGCAATGGTGGTCAAGCAGGTAGCCAGCCTGTATCTATGGAGACCATCGAACAGATTCAGATCAATGTGGCTCCTTTCGATGTTCGTCAGGGTGGTTTCACAGGTGGTGCCATTAATGCGGTTACTAAGAGTGGTACGAATGTGTTCCACGGAAGTGCCTATTTTGATGGCAACAACGAGAGTTTGGTAGGTCGTCACTACAAGATGCAGGACGGCACGATGTCTAATCCTTACGACAAGGAGAAGGAGACACGCTTTGGTTTCACCTTGGGTGGTCCTATCATCAAGAACAAGTTGTTCTTCTTCGCCAACTATGAGAATACCAATAAGTCTTATCCTACTCAGTATTCTTTCGGTAGCGAGGGTGCTAAGTTTGATTCCGACCTTGCACAGCAGATTCTCGATGCTTACAAAGCATGGGGTAAAACTGATGATGGTGGCAACTATGAGTATAATGGAACTTGGGCCAACAAGGACAAGTCTATCAAGAGCCAGAAGGGTGGTTTGAAGCTCGACTGGAACATCAACGACTTCAATAAGTTCTCTATTCGTTGGAGTTATGTAGACGCTAAGCAGTTGTTAGGCTTGGGTGGTATGGCATCATTGAATACAGCTGACCATCTTTATGAGTTCGCTTCTAAAACTCATTCTTTCGCTGCTGAGTTGCAGAGTCGTCTCTCTCCATACACCAGCAATGAGGCCCGCTTGTCATACGTTCGTGTTCGCGACAGCCGTAGCTCAGGTGCAGCAGCTCCTTCTGTAACTATTTACAATGTAGGCAATGGTACTGTGAATATCGGTAACGAGTACTCTTCTATGGCCAACAGCCTTGATCAGGACATCTTTACCTTCGAGGACAACTTTACATGGTATCGTGGCAACCACACCTTTACTTTTGGTACTCACAACGAGTTCTACAAGTTTGAGAATCTCTTCATTCAGAATCTCTATGGTTGCTATTATTTCGATTCTCCATCAGACTTCTTCAATTATATTGATACCAAGAATGGTAAGTTGATTAAGAACTTCTACTATACCACAGCCAATAAGGATGTAACAGGCAGTTCTCTCTGGGCTCCATCATTCGGTGCAGGTCAGCTGGGCTTCTATGTACAGGATAAGTGGGATGCTACCAATAACTTCCAGCTCACCTATGGTCTTCGTATGGAGATACCTTTGTTCTTTGATACTCCTACCGAGAATAAAGAATTTAATGACTGGGCTGCAGCTGCGGGCTATGACTATCGTACCAATCAGAAACTTTCCAGCACTCCTATGTGGAGTCCTCGTGTAGGTTTCCGTTGGGATATCAAGAACGATCGTAAGTTTATCCTCCGTGGAGGTATCGGTATGTTTACTGGTCGTATTCCTTTCGTATGGTTGAGCAACAGCTTCACCAACACTGGTGTGCAGTTCTCTTCTTACTCAGTGAAGAACAATGCCAATGTATCTCTTATCGTAGATCCTAATAAGCAGGATAAGAATGCAGAACTTCTGAAAGCAACTGGTAGCCAGTTGGTCAATGTGTTCGACAAGAACTTCAAGTTTGCTCAGAACCTGCGTATCAACTTAGGTTTCGACTTCCAGGCTTTGGGTATTGACTGGACAGCTGAGGCTATCTTCAGCAAGAACCTGAATGATATCTATTATCAGAACATCGCTTACGAGCCAACAGGTCAGACTCTGGGTCAGGTATCAGATATGTCATGGGAGAGCCGTCCTATGTATCATAAGGTAGCATCTGCCGGCAAGTTCAGCAACATCTATGCTATGCGCAATACCGACAAGGGCTATTCTTACAACTTGTCATTGTCTGCAACTAAGCACTTTGACTTCGGTCTTGATCTGAATGCGTCATACACATTCACCAAGGCAAAGGCTATCAGCAGCTCTATCTCTTCTGTAGCCCAGAGCAACTGGCGTAACAACCACTCATATCGTTTTAGCAATGATCCTGAGATGGCAAACAGCGCCTTCAATGTGCCTCACCTTGTTAAGGCTTCTGCCTTCTATCATCTCAACTGGGGACCAAGCAAGCTCTTTACTACAACTGTTGGTTTGATTTATCAGGGTCAGAGTGGTGCTCCTTACTCACTCTATTATAATGGTGATGTCAATGGCGACGGTGCAAGCAATGACTTGATTTTCATCCCTACAGATGCTCAGATCGACAAGATGCCGTTCTCGAATGTGATGAAGGCTGACAACAAGACAGTGAAGTACACTGTAGACGAGCAGCGTGCCAACTTGAAGAAGTGGTTGGCCAACACTCCTTATCTGAAGGATCATCGTGGTGAGTACTATGAGCGCTATGCTGATAACTTGCCTTTCGAGGGTCATTTCGACTTCCACTTCGGTCAGAAGTTTGGTATCAAGGTAGGTAAGCAGATTCATGCTCTGGAGGTTACTATGGACATTCTCAATGTTGCCAACCTGCTTAACAATAAGTGGGGACATACTTATGGCAGCAGCTATAACAGCGAGTTTGTTTCTCCAATTACTTATAAGGATAATGGTACATACCAGTTCGATAACGATTCTACCAAGCCTATCAAGTACTATAGCGACTACTACAGCCGTTGGCGTGGTCAGGTTGGTGTGAAGTACACTTTCTAATTGATAAAGTAGAAAACATCATAAAAACAAAAAAGGATACATCCAGTCAGGATGTATCCTTTTTCTGTTTTGTGGGTTTCTTGCTGAGTTCTTTCTTGTTTGTCGGCTTTGTCATGCCCGTTGGTTTTTCTTCTTTCTCTTTCTGTGTTTTTATTTCACGTGCAGGAAGAGGTCTTGCTTAGGCATGTTGTCCATGTACTTCTTGCGCATCTTCTCAAAGAAAGCCATCGAGTCGTTGGAGAAGCCATGTCCCTTCCATGTCGATGTGTTGGTGATGAGAATCCAGCATTGTCCGTCGTCGTATTTCAGAATCAGGGCAGAGGTTCCTGCAAGTGATCCTGTTCGGATCCAGGGACGTCCTTTCTTTGGTGTGTAGTTCCAGCCGATGGAGTATTGGTGGTCTGGCTGTTCCCGGGTCATAAAGTCTACGCTCTTCTTGCTGAGGATGTCCTTTACGTGGGGCATACCGTCTATGCTGGCTATCAGTCGGCTCAGTTCAGCTGCCGAACCGCACCATGCTCCGGCTCCTGCCAGACGTGGTATGTCTGTGTCGCCATAACATTTCTCCACCATTCTACCGCTGTTGTTGTATTCATATACAGGGATGCTGCCTTGGTGCATGTAGTACTTCGTCTCATTGGGACGTCGGTCCTTATAGTAGGTACCGGCGATGTGCATGTCGTAGCATCCGGCAGGGTTGAGCACGTACTTCTGCATGTAGTCCTCGTATCTCATGCCACTCTTCTTCTCTATAATCATCGACAGGAGGATATATCCAAAGTTGGAGTAGCATTTGCCTTCACCAGGCGTATATCCTAAATGCCGTTTCAGGAGAATCTTGAGCAGCGTGGGATGATCGGGAGGCGTAGTGAGACGGTTCTGCATCATGATGTAGCGGGTGGAAGATATCGGGTCGCCGGCATAGTTGGTAAATCCAGCCTGATGGCGCAACAGTTGTTCCACGGTGATGTCGTAGTACCGCTTGTCCTTGATGCTGTTATTATATAAGGTGTCTCGCAGAATTCCCTTGGGGCCGAAAACCTTGTCGTTCATACTCAACTTCTTAGCTTCCCAAAGTTTCATGATGCCCACGGCAGTGATGAGCTTCGATACCGAGGCATATCTCATTACCATGGATGGTTGCATCTTGATGCCTTTCTCCTTGTCTGCCCATCCGAAACCTCGTGCATACAGCAGAGAATCGTTGCAGGTGATGACCAGTTGGGCGCCATTGATTTCCCATCTCTTCAGGTATCGCTCAATGAGCGAATCCATTTCGTGGTAGGCTTTGCCTTCAGAGAGTGAGTTGTTGAGTGAGTCGTTGAGGTGAGCCTTAGGCAGTGTATCGGCAACCGATGCTTTGTTGTCCGAGCAACTTGTGACGCAGCGTCGTGTCAGCAGAGAGATGCCGATAACCATGACTAAGCAAATAGTAAATATGCGTTTCTTTCTGAGTCTTCTTTTTCTTTTCATTATCTTATAGCTTCACACTCTTGTTGACGAGATAGCTGTCGAGGATGACCATGGCTGCCATGGCTTCCACCACAGGAACGGCTCTTGGCAGAACGCATGGATCGTGCCTGCCCCGTGCTGTCAGCTTGGTGGCATTGCCTTCCAGGTCTACGGTGTCTTGCTCTTTCAGGATGGTGGCAACAGGCTTGAATGCTACCCTGAAGTAGATGTCCTGTCCGTTGCTGATGCCTCCCTGTATGCCTCCACTGTGATTGGTGGCAGTCGTGATGCCTGGTACGAACTTGTCGTTCTGCTGACTGCCTCGTGCCGTCACACCGTCGAAGCCTTCACCGTATTCGAAGCCTTTCACAGCATTGATGCCCAGCATGGCTGCGCCTAACTGTGCATGCAGCTTGTCGAATTCCGGCTCGCCTAATCCTACCGGGCATCCCTTGATGACGCATGTGATCACGCCTCCTATGGTGTCGCCGTCGGCTTTCACTTGGGCGATGAGCTCTTCCATCTCTTTGGCTTTCTGCTGGTCGGGGCATCGCACGATGTTGTCCTCTGTCTTGCTTAAGTCATACAGATGGTAATCTCTTTCCAATGCGATGTCGCCTACCTGAGATGTGTAGGCAGTGATGCTGATGCCCAACTGGCGCAAGGCAAGTTTTGCCAAGGCTCCACCTACGCATCGGGCAATGGTGATGCGGGCAGAAGAGCGGCCTCCACCACGATGGTCGCGTATGCCATACTTATTATAATAGGTATAGTCGGCATGCGACGGACGGAACAGGCATCGCATGTTCTCATAGTCTTGCGAGTGCTGGTTGGTGTTGCGTACTTCGAAACCGATAGGTGTTCCCGTACTCTTGCCTTCGAACACACCACTGAGAAACTCCACCTTGTCGGCTTCGTTGCGTGATGTGGTGATATGGCTTTGTCCGGGTCGACGTCGATTCAGTTCATTCTGTACAAACTCCATATCGATATCTATGCCTGCAGGAAATCCGTCGATGACACCGCCCACAGCCACTCCATGACTTTCGCCAAAGGTGGTGAGGGTAAAGAGATGACCAAAAGTATTCCTCATTGTCTATCTGTTGTTAAAGTTCTTGCTTAGTTGATATGTTGACCTTTTGAAGGAAGGATTAGTGGCAACCGCAGTGGCCTTCGCCATGATGGCCTTCTCCGCCACAGTGGCCTTCTCCGCCACAGTGGCCTTCTCCGCCACAATGACCTTCGCCGCCACAATGACCTTCACCGCATTCGCCTTCACCGCAGTGTCCGTTGCAACCGCTGCATCCGCCGTGGCTTTCTCCGCTCATGAGCTTTGCCATTCCTGCCACTTCCTCGGCAGTAGCCTCGCGGCTCTCAGTTATCTCACCCTTGAAGTTGAGTATCTTGCCAGCCAAAGGATGGTTGAGGTCTATTTTCACCTTGCTGTCACCGATTTCCAATACCACACCATTGAAGCGGTTGCCGTCCTCGTTCTGCAGAGGAATGATGGCGCCTACCTGTACGTGCTGTGCGTCAAACTGGCCGTTGATGGTGAAGATTTCCTTCTCTAAGTAGATGATACGCTCTGCATAGTGTGCGCCATAAGCCTGCTCTGGTGTAAGGGTGAAGTCGAAAGACTCGCCTTTAGCCAGGTTGGCTATCTTCTCCTCGAAGGCTGGCAGAGTTACTCCCATGCCGCTAACGAAGATGAATGGGCGCTCGTCGCTTGTCTGTTCGATGAGGTCAGACTTACCATCTGTGATGTCGTACAACTGGTATGATACGCTGATGAATTTGTTTGATTCCATGTTAATTCTTTATTATTATTATTGTTGTTATTATTATCTGTTATTTCTTGCCTCTCTTTTTGTTCTGTACATCTTTCACCATCTCCATGCGTTCCAAATAGATGGGGCGCCACTTGTCGATGATGTCTTGCAGGTTCTTGCTCTGCTGTGATGTCTGGGCATACTCTTCCGAGTCGGTCTTGCCCTCTTTCTTCAGGTCGAGCAGATGAGCCAGTAGCAATTTCTGTTGCTCTTCGGCAGCTTTTAGCTGGTTGTGCAATCTTTCGAGGCTTTCCATGAAGGCAAGCGCTTTGTCTATATGATTCTGTTCTTCCATTGATTCTGTTTGGCTTTATATGTATGTTTTTAGTTTGCAAAGATACGAAATCTTGCTGAGACTAACGAATGAATCGCTCAAAATGTCGCATTATTGCTGCTTTGTATTCTCTAATATAGCCGAAGCAATGGCTGTAGCCAGGTGATTAACAATGTTGAAGCTAAAAGGCTCAGAGAACTTTGCTTATGTTAGTTATTTTGTGTGAAATCTTACGATAAGTAAGCCAGAAGGGGATATTCATGTTGATTTATGTCAAAAATACGACTAAAAGTCTTTCTTTTTAGCTGAAATGTTTGCGTGCACAGCATATTGTGTGTATCTTTGCAGTGTCTTTCAGGAAGACATACACAAAGAGATTAGTAAGGATAATGTAGAATTAAAGAAAAGAAAGGTAAAAAGATTATGAAGAAATTGATGATTTTGGCAGTAACATTGTTCAGTATGACAACTACTTTTGCAGCAGATGAGAATGCAAGTGCAACAACAGCAACAGCTGCTTTCAACATGAATGTAAACATGAACAGCTTGTCTGATGCTCTCGGTTTGAACATTGACCAGGTTGAGGCTGTAGCTGATGTACACAAGAACTTCACTGCAGATATGATGAATGCTGCCGTAGCAGCAGGTGACGACCGCAAGGCTATGATCGACAAGGCCATCAACAAGGACTTGAAGTACATGCACGTCATCCTTTCAAACACTCAGTATCGCAAGTATCTGATGTTGCTGAACGTCACTCTCGTAAATCGTGGCATCAAGTAAGACTTTTATGTAAAGTAAGAGAGAGATTATATGAGGAGAACTGCGGGCAGAGCAATCTGTCCGCAGTTTTTTTGTTGTTGATAGAACCAGCCAAAGTCGAGTCATAATATGTAGGTATTCATGCCAAACCATTATTTTTAGGTATTGCGGCATTGGGAAAATCGTCGTATCTTTGCAGCCGTAAACAAGAAACAATGTAACTAAAGTAATTATAGCGTATGAAATCAACAATTGTAATTTATGGCTCTTCCACAGGAACCTGCCAGAGCATAGCAGAGACAATAGCCGGTAAGTTGGGCGCCAGTGCAGTAGATGTATCCAGCATCGACGAGGCTACCATCTCAGATCATGACAACCTTATTTTGGGAACTTCCACCTGGGGAGCAGGCGAGTTGCAGGACGACTGGTACGATGGCCTCAACCTGTTGAAGTCAGCAGGTCTTTCTGGCAAGACGGTCGCTCTTTTCGGTTGTGGCGATGCTGAGTCTTATCCTGATACCTTCTGTGGCGGAATGAAGGAACTTTATGATGCTGCCAAAGAGGGTGGTGCCAATGTTCTCGAAGGAGTATCGACAGAGGGTTATACTTTCGATGACAGCGATGCAGTTGTAGATGGAAAATTCGTAGGTCTTGCTCTTGACGATGTCAACGAGGACGATAAGACCGAGGAACGCATTGATGCATGGCTTGAGGCCATTAAGCCTTCGCTTTAATGTAATGCGGAATAGGAGAATGCTCCTGTAACACAGTCATTTTTTTAACTAACAGACGGATATTATGCAACAGAAAGAAGTGATGCCAACGGACATGAAGGTTCTGATGAATCATATATATGAATATAAAAAAGGTGTGCGCCGTATGGTGCTTTTCACTTTCAACGAGCGATTTGAGTCTTTTGCCATAACCCGATTGCAAAGTCAGAACATCAGTTATATCGTTCAGCCTGTGGGCAATGGTCGACTGAACTTGTTCTTTGGCAAGCCTGAGTGTCTGGATGCTATCCGTCTGATGGTTAACAAACCTCTCAGCCAACTGACACCCGAAGAAGACTTTATCTTGGGTGCCATGTTAGGCTACGACATTTGTGCACAGTGCGAACGCTATTGTGAGCGCAAGTGTCGCAAGGCTCAGGCAGCGGCCGGTCTTACGAATTAACTGTTTGAAACTTTTAGATAGATATATTGATTTTGATAAAGTAGAATCTTGTTCGCTAATAATAAAGAATTCATAATGTTTTTGTATAAATGTATTAGGCTGTCCGTGAGGATGGCCTTTTCACTTTTTAGGGCGTTATTCCTATTTTGCGCTATTCTGCATAGTATTTAATTCCTTATCGGTCATTTGAACATAGATAGAAACGCCATAGATGGTTTCACCATTTGATTTTATTCCCAACGGATGAACTATGCAGAAACTTGGTTGAGTACCAAGCGTCCATCCTGTTATCTGAAGGTATTCGTTGTTGTCGAGCAGCAGAACCGTACGTTGTGTATCTTTGTTAAAGGTATAAGCTATTTCTTCCTTCTTTATAGTACTCTCTGCAACGTCTGAATGATAGTAGGTAGTCAATTTTGTATTACTGTCAAAATAGTAGTTTACAGGGGATGCTCCTAATATGTTGGTGTAATATCCATCAGACATTCTTCTGCCTTTCTTGTTTATTCTCCATGTGGCATAGTGCTTCCAGCCATGACCAATAAACATTTTCTCAAAGTTCTCTTTGCTGATGCCGCCGCTTGCACCATAACAGTTTCCGTTGTCACTGAACACGTATGGGATTCCATGGTTATTCAAAACAGTAGCCCATTGTTGGTCTAAAGATTCGTCATTATCGTCATTGCATGATGTGACTGATAATGATACAAGCAGGACTAATATTAGTCCGATCAAAGATTTTAAGTTCTTCATATCAATAGTTATTTGTTGTTCTGTTTAAGAAAACAATTTTTTATTGTATTTATTGCACGATGTTACTTTTTTTTATTCATTTTTTTAAAGACCTCAGTTCGTGAAAACGTTGATTCTGGAGACGTAAAGTAATAAGACTCTTGTTTTCGACATATTGCTTTTTATAAATGCTGATTTTATAAGTATTTATGCTGTTCTTATAAATGCCGATGCAGCAAAAATGCCTGCTTATGGCACAACAGTGTTCTTTAAGTAACACTTATACAGAAAGGGAAGTAAATGTTTTCTTTAGCCTATAAATCTATGTTCTAAAGTATCGAACTTATGTTCTAAAGTTTAGAACTTGTGTCCTAAAGTATCGAACTTATGTTCCAAAGTTTAGAACATAGATTTATCTGTAGTTTAACGATTTTTAGTCCGCAAAACAGAACAAAGACAAAGCTTTGAATAGAACTTTTATAGGCTAAATAGAACATTTACGGCAATAGTTGAAAATTACTATTATTATGATTTTTCGGCAAAAAATGCACATTTTAAATATGTAGGAAGGAATGGAAGCCTGTAAGCGAAGTACTCAGAAACAAAAGCAAAAAGTGGAAGAACAACAACTTGGATTAACAGTAGTTCTTCCGCTCTTGATATTTTCTTCAAGACAATCTATTCTTTTCCCAAGAGGAAATCGGAGAGGCTCATCATCAGAATGCCCTCTTCATTATAACCCGAACGATATCTATCCCCTACGATAATCAATTTGCGGAAGCCATCGTTTACATTCAAAAGAGAAGCCTGCTCCTGATCTACTTTCTCCTTATCAGGCAAGGCGTAAGCCGACTGGATATAGAGACGTTCATCATGACGGTTCACCACGAAATCTATCTCAAGATTCCTACGCTGCAACTTACCATTCTCATCTCGTTTGAAACTCTCCACTGCCCCCACATCTACAGTATAACCCTGCTTCCGCAACTCGTTATAAACCACGTTTTCCATGATATGAGTGAATTCTATCTGCCGGAAATCTACCACGGCATTTCTGATACCGATGTCCTCGAAGTAATACTTGGTACCAGTACCAATATATTTGCGCCCCTTCACATCATAACGCAAAGCCTCGCTGATGATAAAGGAATCCTGAAGGTTCTCCAGATACCTGCCAATAGTTTTAGTACCGATTTCCACTCCTCCAACAGATTTGAATGTATTAGAAATTCTCTGCACGTTCGTACAGGAACCAATCGTAGAAGCCAGTAGGCGCACCAACTCGCGCATTCCATCAGAATTCTTCAGGCGATTACGCTCCAAAACATCCTTTAGATAAACAGTCTCATAAATCTTACGAAGATAATTCTGTTTCGCTTCAGGAGTTTCTATCTGCGCCACAGCAGGCAATCCACCATAAAGATAATATGTCTCCAGGGCTTGATGCTCCTCGCCTCCTACTACTTCATAATATTCAGAAAAACTCAGCGGATGGATTCGGATTTCCCATCCTCGACCACGAAATTCTGTTATCACATCCTTCGATAAAAATCGGGCATTGGAACCTGTAACATACACTTCGGCATTCTCCACATGGAGATAAGAGTTGAGCACATCCTCAAACTCCTTTACCATCTGAACCTCATCAAGAAGAATGTAATACTTCTCCTTGTCAACCATCTGAGCATCTATATATTCCAGCAAAGCATCAGGGTCACGAAGCTTCTTGTTTCTGCGGTCTTCAAGATTTACCTGTATGATATGATCTTCCGCAACACCTCTTTCAAGCAAATGCTTGCGGAAGATGTTGAAGAGAAGGAAGGATTTACCACAACGGAGAATGCCGGTGATAATCTTTATCATCCCATTGCCTTCTGCCAAAATGAGTTCTTTCAAGTATGCTTTACGTTAAAAATACATTGTTTTATGACGTTTTTTTGTGTCATGACACAGTTTTCAGTCGCAAATATACGCTTTTTACTCGATAACGCTCAACTTTTTCATCGATTTAACTCTTCAGAAACATAAAAAAGGGGCACGAGCAATCGTGCCCCCTAGCTGAAATCTTTAAGAAGACAAGTACAGCCATCGTTGCCTAATCGATGAGATGCAGAAAACCACATCAATATCTAAAACATTTTTATTTGCCGTAGCAAATAGCAAAGAATGCTTTTAATGCTTAATAAATATGTGTACTCTGACACATACCATTAAAACTAATGCTAGAAGAATTTTTTCTATCATAATTTTAATTTTTTATTTATTAAAAATATTCATCTGCGTATCTTAGATTCATCTATAATCCGACATCATTTGTCGGACTAATCTCTTTATAAAACCATTGCACTATGACATTATCTTTTTTTTTGTTTTACGTCCTCTAATTCTCTACATAAACAATTATAGAGTTGCTCCCACCAAACAATATCTGCCAAAGGCATTGCCTCTGTTGCTGTATATCTTTCTCCATTATTTAATATAAGGAGATCATTTCTACAATAACAAGAAAACGTATAGGTATTTCCTTGATAGTGAATACAGTTACAAGATTTGAAATCCACATTCCCCTCACTTTTGGAAGAACAGATACCAACAAGGTGTGAACGTTCCAAACTCACCAAACCCTTCCTGTTCTTTAGATCAAAGAAATATTCTCTCCTCCAACTGCCATAGGAGCAGTATTCCTTTGTTGGCAACAGCGACAAGAGTTTCAGAACTGCCCTAGCATAGACTTTACAAAACTCATCCAAGGAACTACTTAGGTATGAAGGCTTCAGCTCATCAATTGCTACAAGCTGTTTAAGCATAAAACTACTATCCATCTCCATATTCTGTAATAATTTTGAAAATCTATTGAATAGCAACTTTCTTCACACTTCCATCACTATACTTCACGATGTTCAAGCCCTTGGCAGGTGATGACAATCGCTGACCATTCAGGGAATAGCGAGAGAGTTCCTTGGCGTCATTTGAGGTGATTACATTATTGATGCCTGTTGGATCAAACTCTACGATGTTCTCAAAATAGCCAAATTCAGAAAGCCAATAATCATCATAAGTTCCTTTTGGAACGTAAACAGTACATTTTTTTGCATCGCAGCCATCAAAAACGTCACGTCCCATATCTGGTAGTTTTTCTGTATATACATAAATAGAAGTTAAACCACTACAACCTTCGAAGGCGGAATAACCTATCTCGGTAACACCAGAAGGGAGGGTTAAACTTGTTAAACCACTACAACCTTCGAAGGCGCAATAACCTATCTTGGTAACACCAGAAGGGAGGGTTAAACTTGTTAAACCACTACAGCCACGGAAGGTGCAACTACCAATCTCGGTAAGACCTGAAGGAAGGGTTAAACTTGTTAAACCACTACAGCCTTCGAAGGCTAAATCGCCAATCTTATCATTAGAAGTAGAATAAGAATTACCCATATAATAACCTTTGCCTTCTACGATCTTTGCGTCTGACAAATCTAATACAGATAGCATTCCATCTGTATCATTACCCCGCGCATCTTTCCCTGCCATTTCACGAATCATTTGCAAATCCGTACCATTTATCTCACCAATAATTTTCAGATTAGTTATCTGAAATTTCTTAGTACTGCCTATCTTATTAGGCAAAGTACCAGCCTTATCCAATGTGACTGTAATTTGCTTTGTAATCAAACCATCATCTCCCGCTTGAATAGACAAACAACCAAGCAACATAAATACTGTTGCCAGCAACATTCCTTTAAAAGTAAAATTTCCCATATCTATATATTTTAAAAATTATAATACATCAGTTATTTGAATACTTCTAAGATTGCTAACTATTGGCTCTCCATTTTCTCCCTTACTTAATTGGCAATCACTAGAAAACAAAAAGGTTTGTGTAAGGTAGCCATCTCCTTTTTGATACTCTAAACAAGCATGCCCTTTTATATCCCAGTGCTGATTGTCAGAAGGAGATGGGGTTACCGTTCCTATCTCAATTTTTGCACTTCTGACTTTAACTCCTGCCATCTTTCCTATGAAAGAAATCGAAGAGACATTGTTTCTGACATAAGCAGTTATCGCTGCAATTTTGTCATCATCAACATCAAACGATAATTTTCGTTGTACCATACCTCTAACTTTTTAATGTGAAACAATCTGTTAACAACACAACAAAAAGAAAGCGTGAACTTGCCCATTGCTCGCTTCACGAACTGAGGCCCTGGCAAGCCCATCATGTCGAAACGAACAACTTCGAAGCCCACGCCGATATGATACACTTATCCCTATACCGAATTGGACACCCTACTTGCGTAGGGTGCCACATCAGTAGAGAGATGTGGATATACACATCCCGAGAGCATCTACCGTTGCATAGTCTTTGACATGAGTTTGAAACTGCCAGGTTTCAGTTCGTCAAGAACTAAGCGCATAGTAAACGCACTTTTATATTATGTCATGATACCACTACCCTCCCAAGTCCTCATCTCAGCAATCTCTCTTTTGAGAAAGAAAGCGTCAACTCGGCGTGAGCAGAATGGGTATCTGCGTGCAAAGGTATATAAAATATTTGAAATGCCACTCCTTTTCCGGGAACTTTTTTAGAGAGAAAAACAAAAAAGATAGATGTGGGGGCACACAAGAAAGGGAACAGATGTTCGAAAACAAAGAAAGAGCGGAAAACAACTGTTAACTCTGTTAACCCCAGTTGTCTTTCCGCCCTTTCTTTTTGGCAAAGTCGACCTTCTTAATCCAGCCATTACTTCAGCATCCATTCCCAAGCAGGAATTATATGCACCGTCTTACCATCTATGGTAAGCTCCTCTTTCTCATTCAGCGTAATAATGTAGCCTTCTGATAAATCATAGATTTCCATCGCCTCATGCAGGCCCTCTATCTCACGCTTGCGAGTCTTCTCATCATCCATCTTCACCGTAACCTGGTAAGCCTGGGTAATCCTTACACCTTCTCTCACCACAAAGTCGCACTCTTTCTTGTCGGCATGATAGAACAAGTCGTAACCCCTTCGCAGCAACTCGATGAAAACGGCATTCTCCAATTTTACACCATTGTTGTCCGTGACATTGAATCCCATCCTGCTGATAATGGCATTATCTATAAAATACACCTTCTTCGGGCTCAACATCTGGGTCTTTACCGATGGAGCATACTTCAGCAGCTGGAATATCATGTAGGTTTGCTGAATATATTCCAGATAGTTCTTGATGGTTTCGGGATGACGGATGCCCACTATCTTTCCCAGCGAGTTATAGGTAACACGCTTGGTGGCATTGCTGGCAAGATAAAATGCAAGTTCTTTAATTTCCTTGTCATTCGTAAGACCATTGCGAGCCATCACATCCCGGAAGATAATGCTCTCATAAAGTGAGGACAGGTAACTGACGGAACCCGTCTGAAGATATTTCGGGAAACCACCCCTCTCCAAGAAATCACGGAAATGCCCCAACAGTTTGGAACGGCTCGCCATCAGATAGAAATCTTTCTGCAAAGGCTCAATATGCTCCAGCTGCAGATATTCGGCAAAAGAGAAAGGATAAACCTCTACTGAGATATAACGCCCTGTGAGATGAGTGCCCATCTCCTTGCTCAGCATCCGGGCATTGGAGCCAGTCACCACCACCTTATTGCCTTCATTGTAAAGGCGCCTCACAAAAGTTTCCCAACCCGCAATGTTTTGAATCTCATCAAAGTAATAGGTGTGCTGCTCGCCGAAAAGCTCAAAGAAGCATTCCTGCAAGGTTGCAAAATCTTCAAGCTTAAAGTTTACGAGACGCTCATCGTCAAAATTGAAGAAGAAATCTTTCTCCTCCAACTTATCACGCAGTTGCTGCAGCAACACCGACTTTCCACATCGTCTTACACCTGTTATAATAAGGATTTCCGTGGTGGTAAGCCATTCCTCTTCTATGTGTCGAGGAATAGCATCCTGCATAAGATGCTTGCAGTTTTCCTGCTGCTCAAATATAATTTGTTTTAACAGTTCTTTCATTGCTCCACTATTTTATGATTCGTGGGCAAAAATATGAAAAATATCTGAAAGCAGCAAGAGAAAACCCAAAAATCTTTCATTCTGAATGAATACTTTTATCAAAAACCTTTCACTCAGAACGAACACTTTCGCCTAAAATCTTTCATTCATAATGAATAGATTCTGGTTTTATTCCGCCAGCAGCTTCTCTGCTTATTACCGAAGATGATAATACTGAAGAATATAATGAAGAAGGAAAAGGCTGAATTATTGGGGTTTTCTCTTTGACGTTCTTAAACAGTTTGCTTGTCGTGGATTGATTTGAAGATTAGAAGAGAGCAGAAGTTATTTCTATTTGCCTTTGCTGATTTTTCTGATTAAACTTGCCGATATTTCTATTAAAATTTGTAATTTTGCAACTTGATAGAACGAGAACAGAAAATAGTTGTTTTAAACAAGCAGAAACTTAGTATAGAATATGAAATCATTACGCGAACTTTATAGAATAGGCAAGGGGCCGTCGAGCAGTCATACGATGGGACCCCAGCGTGCTGCCCAACTCTTTTTGGAACGCTGTAGCAACGCATCTTCGTATGAGGTGACTCTGTATGGCAGTCTGGCAGCCACTGGCAAGGGACACATGACGGATGTCGCCATAGAGGAGGTGCTTCATCCACATCACACTGTCAGCATTATCTGGAAGCCACAGGTGTTCTTGCCCTTTCACCCCAACGGAATGAAGTTTGTTGGCAGGGACGTGAATGGTGATATTATAGACGAGTGGACGGTTTACAGCATTGGCGGTGGAGCCCTTTCGGATGGCATTGACGGTCATGATGAACTGGGAGCTTCCGAAGTGTACGACCTCAACAAGATGAGCGATATACAGAGTTGGTGCTATGATAACGGCCGCTCTTTCTGGGAATATGTGGAGAAATGTGAGGACAAGGAAATCTGGGACTATCTCAAGACGATATGGCAGACCATGAAGGAAGCCATTCGTCGCGGTCTCGACCATGAGGGTGTGTTGCCTGGTCCGCTGAATCTGCCTCGTAAGGCTGCCACTTATTACACCAAAGCCAAGGGCTATCGCGCCTCGCTGCAGTCGAGAGGTTTGGTTTATGCCTATGCCCTGGCAGTGAGCGAGGAGAATGCATCAGGAGGAACCATCGTTACGGCTCCTACTTGTGGTGCCTGTGGCGTGTTGCCAGCGGTGCTCTATCACATGCAGGAAGCTCACGACATGAGCGAACAGCGCATTTTGAGAGCCTTGGCTACTGCCGGTCTTGTGGGCAACATCGTCAAGCACAATGCTTCGATAAGTGGTGCCGATGTGGGTTGTCAGGGTGAGGTAGGCGTGGCCTGTGCGATGGCTTCGGCTGCAGCCTGCCAGTTATTTGGTGGAAGTCCTGCCCAGGTGGAGTATGCTGCCGAGATGGGTCTGGAACATCACTTGGGTATGACCTGCGACCCGGTATGCGGACTGGTTCAGATACCTTGTATCGAGCGTAATGCCTTTGCTGCAGCCCGTGCCTTGGATGCCGACTTGTATGCCTCTTTCTCCGACGGTCATCACAGTGTGTCGTTTGATAAAGTGGTGGAGGTGATGCGCCAGACGGGTCATGATCTTCCTTCGCTCTACAAGGAGACCAGTGAGGGTGGACTCGCCAAGGGACTTGGCAAGAAATATACCAAATAATATACACATCAAAATCAAAAAATAATCAAAACTGCATCATGACGAGGAAAACAAAAATTCATGAGATACGTGATTACATAGTGATAGCCTTAGCCATGGTTATCGGAAGTATCGGTCTTAACGTGTTCCTGCTTCCCAACCATATCACTATGGGCGGTGTAGGCGGTATTGCCTCTATCCTGTATTGGGGCTTCGGTATTCCTGTATCGTTTTCTTATTTCGGTCTCAATATTTTTCTTTTGGTATTGGCCTATAGGGCATTGGGATGGCGCTTCTGCCTGAAGACGGTGTATGCCGTGGCTGTCTTTGCCGTAGTCACCCGCTTGATAGAGAGTCATGGCGGAAACGAGATCACGCTCTTGCACGACCAGCCATTCATGGCAACAGTGGTGGGAGCTTTCTTCATGGGATGCAGTGCCGGATTGGGATTGTCGAGCAATGGTTCTACGGGTGGCTCTGATACGGTGGCAGCCATGGTGAACAAGTATTACAACATCTCGTTGGGTCATGCCATCATGATTTGCGACCTGTGTATTGTCACGAGTTCCTACTTGGTGCTGAAAGACTGGGAGATGGTGATCTATGGCTATGTGTGCCTTTTTGTCTGCTCTGTTTGTGTAGACCATGTGGTGAACACACTTCGCAGATCGGTGCAGTTCTTCATCATCTCGGACAAGTATCTGGAACTGAGTGCCGCCATCAATACAGCTGCCGACAGAGGCTGTACGGTGATGGACGGTCATGGATGCTATAGTGGCAAGGATGTGCACATGCTCTTTGTGCTGGCCCGTCAGCGTGAGTCGCAGACGATATTCCGCCTGATAGATGAGATTGACCCTTCTGCGTTTGTCAGCCAGAGTGCTGTTATCGGTGTCTATGGATTGGGCTTCGACCGGTTCAAGGTCAATAAGAAACTGATAGGAAAATAGAACTGATCTTGAAACAGAATGCGGACAAGATAAAAAGAAAAAAGTTGAATCCATTTACGGGTTCAACTTTTTTAGTCTTCTTTTAGCCTCGGGATGCTCGGGGCACAGTTCGAGTGCTTTCTTGTAGTTGGCGATGGCAGCAGCCGACATACCTTCTTTCTCGCATTCCTTGCCCAGCAAAGTGTATTCTGCTGCCAGGCGTTTCAGGAATTTCTCTTGTTTCTTTTTCTCTTCCTCCTTCTGCCTGATGATTTCGCGCAGTTGCTCGTTCTCAGCTATCAGGGAGTTGACCTTTCCCAATTTTCTTCGTATCAGTCGTTTGGCACTTGGCTTCTCGATGTCGTATCTGCTGTGTATGGCAAGGAAGAAGTTGTCGAGTGCTCCCTGCATGTCGCCCTGGTCGAATGCTGCGGCGGCATCATGATATTGTTTGTCGGCTTTGCTCTGGGTAAGAGCCGTGTTGATGGTAGACTGGTCGTTGTAGTGACGGGCAAACTGCTTCACCTCGTTGCGTACAAAGACCTCGTTCTGTCTGATGGGTTCCTGCAGGCTGATGCCTTCCAGACTGGTACAACGTGACAGTGCCACATAGGTCTGTCCTCCAGCAAAGACGCCCCCTGTGAAATCTATCTTCACCTGATTGAAGGTAAGTCCCTGGCTTTTGTGGACAGTAATCGCCCACGCCAACCGCAAGGGATATTGCTCGTAACGGCCAATCTCTTCTTCTTCTATCTTTTTCTCCACCTCGTTGAAGTGATATCTCATGTTGCTCCATGCGGCAGGCTCCACCATGACATCCTGTCCATTTTCTGTTCGCACGTATATCTTGGCATCATCGTCATCGTCGAAACCGATGATGGTTCCCAGGGTTCCGTTGACCCATTGGTGCTCTATATCGTTTTTGATAAAGATGATCTGTGCGCCCGTCTTCAGATATAGTTCCATTGGGGTGGGGAGGCTGTTTTCAGGGAATTCTCCCTGGATATTGCCTCGGAAGAGGGTAGGCTCGCCAGGCAACAGTTTGAGCTGACTGTCGTTGATGTAGTCTACTGTGTCGCAGCGTGTGGAAAGGGTGATGGCGAGTTTGCTGTCGCTTTCGTCAAGTCGGGCTCCCACACGCTGGTTGAGTTTCTGAAGGTCGCTCATGGGAACCTGACTGGTGCGAATGTGGTCGAGTATGCTGATAAACACAGGGTCGCTTTGTCGGTAAACCTTTCTCAGCTCGATGCTCACCAACTGGAAGTATTCGAACACCTTGGCATCGAAGAAGAAACTGCTGCGGTAGAAAGGTGAGAGAAGCCTGCGGTCTTCCTCTCTCACGACAGGTTCCAGCTGATAGATATCCCCCACGAGAAGCAGTTGCTTGCCACCGAAAGGCTCTCGCATGTTGCGGCTGTATATGCGCAGCACCTTATCTATGAAGTCTATGATGTCGGCACGCACCATACTGATCTCGTCGATGATGATGAGTTCCACCTCGCGTATGATCTTAATTTTCTCGGAGTTGTACTTCAGGGTGTTGCGGATATTGCGCACGTTGAACATACTGTCGTTGGGCAGTAGCGGATGGAAGGGAATCTTGAAGAAACTGTGCAGGGTGCTTCCTCCGGCATTGATGGCAGCAATACCGGTGGGTGCAAGAATGATGTGTTTCTTTTTGGTGTGGGCAGCAATGTAGCGCAGAAAGGTGGACTTGCCGGTGCCTGCCTTTCCTGTGAGGAAGAGTGAGCGCCGGGTGTACTGTATAATCTGGAGTGCATTCTGCAACTCAGGATTATCCAGGTCGATATGATTTTCTGCAGACTGGCTTGCTGAGTGGTCTTTTTCTGCCATACCTGTTTCTTTGAAATGACAATCGGCGATTCCCATCTTTCAGAAAATCGCCGATTTTTGTTAGGTTGTGTTTATTCTTTTCTGTCACTATAGAGCCTGGCGCGGTTTACAAGTCGTCAAACTTGATGGCCTGCTCTGTGGGGCGTGACTTTTTCTTTTCTTTCTTCTCGCCCTGTTCCTCGCCTGGCTTTTTCTCTGTGGCAGTTCCTGTTGTTGCCTCATTCTTTTCGGCAGGTATCTCCTTGATGACAGGGTTGCCGTTCTCGTCGAGGATGATCTCTTCGTTGAGTGCAGTGCTGTCTACCTGAGTGGTGTCAACCTTAGCCTTGGGCACATAACTTGCACAGATGTACATGTCGCGGGTGATGTCCTCGTCGTGAGGCTTGTCAAACTTGCCGTGGTATTTCTGGAAGGCAGGATCGTTCATCACGTATTGCCAGAAGTATCCGCAGATAGGCAATGCCGTTCGGGAACCTTGTCCGAGAGCACCCGTCCTGAAGTGGATGCAGCGGTATTCTCCTCCTACCCATGCACCTACTACGAGCTTAGGGCTCACACCCATGAACCAGGCGTCGGAGTGATTGTTGGATGTACCGGTCTTTCCACCAAACTCAGTATCACGAATATTGCCCACGTAGCCCCACAGACTCTGTGAGGTTCCACCTGGTTCGCGCATACCGCCCTGCAGCAACTGCTGCATCAGGAAGGCAGACTTGTAAGGAATCACCTGTTCCTCGGTTGATGGGGCAGTATATACCTCCTTGCCGTCGCGGTCTACAATTCTTGTCACCAGGACAGGGTCATGATGCTTTCCGTTGTTGGCAACCGTACAGTAGGCGTTTGCCAATTCCAAGAGGTTGACGTCACTCGAACCAAGAGCCAGAGAAGGCTCATCGTTGAGCGGACTCTGAATACCCATCTTCTGTGCTGTCTCTATGATGCGCTTGATGCCCATCTCCTGACCCAAGCGCACTGCTACAGAGTTGATACTCTTGGCAAACGCACTCTTCAGTGGGATGGAGTCGCCCGAGAAAGAACCATTGGCATTGGATGGGGTCCATTTCACCATCTCATGTTTCTTCTTGTCGTAGACATCCATCGAGATATATTCATCGCGACGCTTGTCACAAGGCGTAAGACCCTGGTTCATGGCCTCGGTGTAGACGAAGAGCTTAAAGGTAGAACCTGGCTGGCGTTCGGCTGTCACCTTGTCGTATTTCCAGTGGTCGAAGTCGATGTCGCCCACCCATGCCTTGACGGCACCCGTCTGTGGTTCCATGGCCACAAAGGCACAATGCATGAAGGTGGTCATGTACTTGATGGAGTCTTCGGATGTCATCATCTTGGTGATGGTGCCCTTGTCGTAATCGAATACCTTGACTGGGTGAACCCACTCCTTATAATAATAGTTCACAGAGTCGGGATTGTTGGGGAAGCGGGCAATCAAAGCTTTATAGAAAGGCTGGCGCTCGGCAATGCCCTGAATGAAGTTGGGGATGACCTGATGCTTCTCGTCCTGCCAGGGTTCCTGACGAAGCCAGTTGGTATCCTGTTTGCGGTAGATATCCCAGTGGTTGTTGAAGTTCTGCTGTACCTGTCGCATCTGTTTGCGTGCGGCATCTTCTGCATACTTCTGCATGCGGGTATCTATCGTGGTGTATATCTTCAGTCCGCTGGTATACAGGTCGTAACCCTCGTCCTTGCACCAGTCTGCCAGATAGTCAGCCACAGCCTCGCGGAAGTATTTGGCTTGTCCGTCGTAGTTCTCCTCCACCTTGAAGTCGAGCTTGATAGGCTCCTGACTGAGGGTGTTGTATTCCTCGCGGCTCAAGTCACCATGGCGTACCATATTGTTGAGCACCACGTTGCGTCGTTCCAGACTATGTTCGGGGTTGGTGCGTGGATTATAATAGGTGGTAGCCTTAAGCATACCTACGAGTACGGCAGCCTGATCGGTAGTCAGTTCCTTAGGACTTACGTTGAAGTAGGTCTTTGCCGCTGTCTTGATGCCATACGAATTGGAACCGAAATCTACAGTGTTGGCATACATCGTGATGATTTCCTTTTTGGTGTAGACAGCCTCCAACTTGGCTGCTATAATCCATTCCTTGCTCTTGATGATGAGAATGCGCAGACCGGGCACCTTGCCCAGCAAACCTGTAGAGTACTGGGAGCGGACGCGGAACATATTCTTTGCCAACTGCTGGGTGATAGTAGAAGCTCCTCGTGCATCGTGATGCAGCAAGGCATCCTTCATGGCACCAAAGAGTCCGATGGGGTCAATACCCAAATGCTTGTAGAAGCGCTCGTCCTCGGTGTCGACCAAAGCCTTGAAGAAGGCAGGGTTTACCTCTTCGTATTTTACAGGAGTACGGTTCTCGTTGAAATACTTACCTATCAGCTTGCCGTCGGCGCTGTAAATCTCAGAAGCCTCGCTGGTCTGAGGATTCGTAATGCCAGAGAAGAAACCTGGCGATTTACCAAACAGCCAGAGGAAGTTAATATCCACTGCACCTAAATACAGTATGAAAGCCACGATGCAGCTTGCTATGCCAATGAGAGTCTTGGTATACCATGCCTTGCCTCGATACAGATTCTTGTACCATGGCCAGAAAGCGCGGAACTTGCGCCACAGCCATGCTGCTAAGTTCTTGATTTTGTTCATTGTTGTTGTATATTGAATACTCTTTTAAACTTCTTTGCAAAAGTAGTAAAATTATTCCATCTTCAAGCAGCTATCTACATATTTTATGATTTCTTTAATATTATCGGGGTGAAACCATTGTATCGTCTCGTCACGTTTGAACCATGTAAGCTGCTTGCGCATGTATTCTCTGCTGTGTGATTGTATCTGGCGTACCGCTTCATGCAGGTCGATGGCGCCGTCGAAATAGGCAAACATCTCTTTGTAGCCCACAGTACGCAGGGCTGTCTGATCACGATAGGCATATACGCCTCTTGCCTCTGCCTCTAAACCTTCCTGCATCATGACGTGAACTCGTTGGTTGATACGGTCGTACAGTTCGGAACGGTCTCTGTTCAGTCCTATCTTGACAATGCGGAAAGGACGGCTCTTCTTCTTGTTGGTACGGAAGGATGTGTAGGTCTTTCCTGTCTGGTGACATATCTCCAGGGCATGAACCACGCGACGTGGATTCTTCTTGTCTACTATGGCCCAGTGTTCTGGGTCGAGGTTTTTCAGTTCCTCCACCAAAGTGTCGAGCCCTTCATTGGCAAGACGTGCTTTCATCCATTCTCTGATGTCATCACGTACGGTGGGTATGTCGTCGATGCCATTGCATACAGCATCAATGTACATCATGCTTCCTCCTGTGAGCAGGGCTACGTCGTGATTCTTGAAGATATCCTCTTTTAGGAGTTTCATCACGTCAGCCTCGTATTGGGCAGCACTGTAATAGTCCTCGATGTGGCGGTTGCCTACGAAATAATGCTTCACGCGCTTCTGCTGTTCGGCAGTAGGGGCTGCAGTTCCTATAGGGAGCTCGGCGAATATCTGACGGGAGTCTGCATTGACAATAGGCGTGCCTAAATGCTCTGCGAGTGAAAGGCAAAGCTCCGTTTTGCCAACACCCGTAGGACCTAAGACCACAATCAATGTCTTCATATCATGCGAAAGTTGAATCATTCTTTATATTCAAGAAAAAAGCATCCTTGCTCGTTTCATAAACTTAAGCAAGAATGCTCTTTTTACCTTTTTACTTTTTTACCTTTTTACTTTTATCGAATGATACCTCTCTTGGAGTTCTCAACGAAGTCGATGATATACTGTATTTCAGGGGTAATCTGCAGGTTCTTCTTGATTTCCTCGATACCTTCTTTCAGCACGCCCTTAGAGTAGAGCAGGCGGTAAGCCTCATGAATCTGCTGAATGAGTTCGTTGCTGAAACCGCGGCGGCGAAGACCTACCAGGTTGAGTGCGCAGTATCTTGTTGGCTCCTTACCGGCAATGATATATGGAGGAATGTCCTGTGAGAATCGGCATCCACCCTGAATCATCACGTATCCTGCAATGTGGCAGAACTGGTGAACGAGAACATTGGCGCTGACGATAGCGTTGTCGTCTACTACCACCTCTCCGGCAAATTTTGTAGAGTTGCCTATGATCAAACCGCTGCCCAACTCACAGTCGTGAGCCACGTGCACACACTCCATGAGGAGGTTGTTGCTTCCGACAACAGTCTTGCCCTTTGAGGCAGTACCACGGGAAATGGTTACATTCTCACGTATACTGTTGTTGTCGCCAACCTCGCAGGTTGTCTGCTCACCGCAGAACTTCAGATCCTGTGGCTTGGTAGAGATGCTGGCACCTGGGAAGAACTCGTTGTTGTTGCCGATTCGTGCTCCCACATGGATGGTTACAGAATTCTGCATCACGTTGTTGTCACCCAGAACGGTGTCTTTGTCAATATAGCAGAAAGGACCGATGATGTTGTTATCTCCGAGTTTTGCCTCAGGATGAACAAATGCTAAAGGACTAATCTGATTCATATTTCTTGTTTGCAATTTAATTATCTATTGTTGATTCAAGTCTCACATGCAGAGAGGCTTTTTATATATTTTTTCTTGCCTGTGTTGCATGTCAAAGGATAGTTTTCTTATTTATTCTTAACAATCTGTGCAGTGAAGGTTGCCTCAGCTACTACCTGGTCGCCAACAAACATATAGCCCTTCATTGAGCTGATGCCATGGCGTACAGGAGCCAGCAGCTCTACACGGAACAGGAGAGTGTCGCCAGGTACTACCTTCTTGCGGAACTTCACGTCGTCTATCTTCATGAAGTAAGTGCTCCAGCGTTCAGGCTCTTCCAACTGGTTGAGCACCAACAAGCCTCCACACTGTGCCATGGCTTCTACCTGCAGCACACCAGGCATGACTGGCTCTTCTGGGAAGTGACCCTGGAAGAATGGCTCATTGCTTGTTACGCTCTTCACACCAACGATGCTGGTTGGACCCATGGCTATCACCTTGTCTACCAACTGCATTGGGTAACGGTGGGGTAGAAGCTGACGGATGCGTATGTTGTCCATAACCGGCTCCTCGTTAGGATTGTAGATAGGAGCCTGAATCTCGTGCTTGCGAATCTCCTTGCGCATCAGGCGGGCAAACTTATTGTTGATGGTATGACCAGGACGGGTAGCGATGATGCGACCCTTGATAGGCTTACCGATAAGAGCCATGTCTCCGATAATGTCGAGAAGCTTATGACGTGTGCATTCGTTCTCCCACTGCAGAGGTCGGTGCTGGATATAGCCCAACTTGTTGGCATCCATGCGAGGAACCTTAAGATGGTCGGCGAGTTGGTCAAGCTGAGCCTGCTCTACCTGGCGCTCATAGATCACAATGGCATTGTCGAGGTCGCCACCTTTGATCAGGTTGGCTTGCAGCAATGGCATGATGTCACGTACGAAAACGAAGGTACGGGCAGAAGCAATCTCCTCTGCGTAGGTCTCCATCTTGTCGAGTGTAGCAAACTGACTGTTGATGAACTTGCTCTCGAACGAGCACATGGCTGTGATACTGAAGTCTTCGTCTGGCAGGATAGTGATGACCGAACCGCTTTCGTCTTTCACCTCTATCTTATGACGGATGATATAGTAGTCTTTCTCTGCATTCTGCTCCTGTATGCCCACGCTCTGAATCTTTTCTACGTACAAAGCAGCTGAACCATCGAGAATAGGGAATTCTGGACCATTTACCTGAATCAGACAGTTGTCGATGCCGAGCGCATAAAGAGCAGACATACCATGCTCTATGGTGCTTACTCGCACATCACCTTTGCCAAGCACTGTTCCACGTTGTGTTTCTACTACGTTCTCAGCTACTGCCTGGATGACTGGCTGGTCTTCGAGATCGATACGCTGTATTTTATAACCGGTATTCTCTGCTGCAGGATTGAAAGTTACAGTGAGGCTTAATCCTGTGTGCAAGCCTTTTCCACAAAGTGAGAAACTGCCTTTCAGAGTCTTTTGTTTTGACATAATTATATTATTTTTTAGGCACGGATTTCACGGATTTTTTCTTTTTTCGGATGCCTTAGTGGCGTTACACTCTGTGTGTCATCCGTATCATTCGTGCCTTGTTATTTCTATTACTTCTTTTTCAGTTCTTCCACCTGCTTCTTCAGGTCGTTGAGCTCCTTGTACATATCGGGCAGGCGACGGAAGATGGCCTGTGACTTGAAGTATGAACGCTGCTCCATAGGAGGTGTGCCGATGAGCTGCTGTCCGCTCTTCAGACTTCCAGGAACACCACTCTGTGCACCGAGGAACACCTTGTCGCCAATAGTGATGTGACCTGCAATACCTACCTGACCGCCAAACATACACCACTGGCCCACCTTGGTGCTTCCTGCGATACCTACCTGTGAAGACATCACGGTGTTCTCGCCAATATCAGTGTTGTGAGCTATCTGAACGAGGTTGTCGAGTTTCACACCCTTACGGATATAGGTACTTCCCATAGTAGAACGGTCAACACAAGTGTTGGCACCTATCTCTACATCGTCCTCAATGGTGACAATGCCTATCTGAGGAATCTTGTCGTAACCGTCAGGACCAGGTGCAAAGCCGAATCCATCGGCACCTATTACGCAGCCTGCATGAAGAGTTACGTTGTCGCCCAACTTGCAGCCATGATAAACAGTCACGTTAGGATAGATGAGTGCGTTCTTTCCTACCTTGACACCTTCGCCAATGTAGGCATGAGGATAAATCTGGCTGCCTTCGCCCACCTCAGCTCCATCGCTGATATAAGCAAAAGCTCCTACGTAAACACCCTCGGCTACCTTAGCCTTAGGAGAAACGAAAGCCAATGGATCTATGCCAGTCTTCTTAGGCTTCATTGATTCATACATCTGCAGAAGTTTTGCTACGCATTCGTAGGCATTCTTTACGCGAATCAATGTTGTGGAAACGGGCTTTTCCAGTTCTACACTCTCGTCTATCAATACGACAGACGACTGAGTGTCGTATACATAATGCGTATATTTGGGATTTGAGAGGAAAGAAATAGCACCTTTCTTACCTTCTTCAATTTTTGCAAAGGTATTGACGATTGCATTCTCGTCACCTTCTATGTGCCCTTGTACAAACTGGGCTATTTGTTTTGCGGTAAACTCCATATTTGTTTGTTTTCAATGATTGTTATTAGCCAGTTAGCTCCTTATTGCTTGCAAATATAGCAAAAAAGATTTATAAACTTGTAATTAAATCGTAATATTTTGCTTTTTGGCTTGCAAACATACACTTTTTAGGCGCAAAGTGCCCTGAAAAGAGGTACTTTGCGCCATAAAAGGTAGTCGTTTTTTATGAAAGCTTGGCTAATTCTTCTGCCATCTGCTCTTGCAATTCCTTGGCCTTGATGCCTGCAGTCTCGGCAAAGTCCTCACCATTGCTGGCATAGATAATGCCACGTGAAGAGTTGACCAGCAGACCGCAGTCCTTGATGATGCCATACTTGCACACTTCCTGCAGACTGCCTCCCTGTGCACCTACGCCAGGAACAAGGAGGAAGTGGTTAGGAGCGCATTTGCGGATATCGGTGAACATGCTGCCTTGTGTGGCTCCTACGACATACATCATGTTCTCGTCGTTTCCCCATTCCTGACTCTTTGTCAACACTTTCTCGAAAAGACGCTGACCGTCCTTGTCTTCTGTGAGCTGGAAGTCGTGGCTGCCCTTGTTGCTTGTCAACGCCAGCAGGATGACCCATTTGCCCTCATATTCCAAGAATGGTTTCACAGAGTCTTCGCCCATATAGGGAGCTACTGTGAGAGCGTCGAGCTTATACTCTTCGAAGAATGTGCGGGCGTACATCTTTGATGTGTTGCCGATGTCACCTCTTTTGGCGTCAGCGATGATAAAGTGATGAGGATAGTGCTCGTTCAGATAAGCGATGGTCTTATCGAAAGCTATCATGCCTGCCAGTCCCATGCTCTCATAGAAAGCCAGGTTGGGTTTGTAAGAAACACAGTAGGGAGCTGTGGCATCAATGATGGCCTTGTTGAAGGCGAAGATAACATCTTCAGTCTTTTCATACTGTTTGGTAAGGTGCTCAGGCACTTTCTTGATATCGGTGTCGAGACCTACGCACAAGAAACTTTTCTTGGCGAATATCTGTTCTACAAGTTCTTTTCTGTTCATAATTCTACAATTCTGTTTCTTTCAGTTTTTCTGCATTCTCAGCTACGGTCAGGGCATCTATCATGCCTTGTATGTCGCCTCCGAGGAATCCACTCAGGTCATGGGTGGTATAACCGATACGGTGGTCGGTGACACGTCCTTGAGGGAAGTTGTATGTACGAATCTTGGCGCTACGGTCTCCTGTCGACACCAGACTCTTGCGTCGGCTGGCAATATCGTCGATGTACTTCTGGTGTTCGCGGTCGTGAATGAAGGTGTACAGACGGCTCAAGGCACGTTCCTTGTTTTTAGGCTGGTCGCGAGTTTCGGTACACTCTATGAGGATTTCTTCCACCTCACCCGTGTTAGGGTTCTTCCAGGGGTAGCGAAGACGTACACCGGACTCCACCTTGTTGACATTCTGACCACCGGCACCACTCGAACGGAATGTATCCCACTTAATATCACCCTCGTTGATGTTTACCTCAAACTTGTCGGCTTCGGGCAGTACGGCTACTGTAGCAGCACTGGTATGCATACGGCCCTGAGTTTCTGTGGCAGGAACTCGCTGTACACGGTGTACGCCCGATTCATATTTCAGTGTGCCATAAACGTCAGCTCCGCTAACAGCAAAGTCGATTTCCTTGAATCCGCCAACAGCACCTTCTGATACAGAAGTCACGCTGACAGTCCATCCCTTTGACTCGCAGAATTTCTTGTACATATTGAAGAGGTCGCCAGCAAAGAGTGCGGCTTCATCGCCACCAGCTCCGCCACGAATTTCCATTTGTACGTTCTTGGCATCTTCTGGGTCTTTTGGCACAAGGGCAATCTTTATCTCTTCCTCAATCTGGGGCTGTAGGGCCTCGTTCTCATTGAGTTCCTCGCGTGCCATCTCTTTCATGTCAGGGTCGCTCTCATTGGCGAGAATGTCCTTGGCTTCTTTGATGGCGTTGAGGCAGTCGATGTAGCGCTTGCGTGCCGCCATGATGTCGCCCAAGTCTTTGTATTCCTTGGTCAACTTCACGTATCGGCTCTGGTCTGCTATCACATCAGGGTCGGTAATGAGGGTGCTGACTTCCTCGTATCGGCTCTCCAAGCCTTCTAATTTCTGTAGTATATTGTTGTTGTCCATCGTTATTTAAACTCTTAGTATTCGAAAGTTCCGAACTCGCTCTTGATAGTCAGGCTGCGTTTGCCTTCCTCGATATGTCCCACTACCTGAGCATCGATATTGAAGCTCTTGCTGATGGCGATAACCTTCTCTGCAACCTCAGGACGCACATAGATTTCCATACGGTGACCCATGTTGAATACCTGATACATTTCCTTCCAGTCGGTACCAGAGCAGTCGTGGATGGCCTTGAAGAGAGGTGGAACAGGGAACATGTTGTCCTTCACAACCTTGCAGTTCTCGTTTACGAAATGTAGCACCTTGGTCTGTGCACCGCCTGTGCAGTGTACCATACCATGTATTTCGGGACGCAGTTCGTCCAACAGTTTCTTGATAACAGGAGCATAGGTGCGGGTAGGAGAGAGAACCAGTTCGCCTGCATTGACAGGAGCGCCTTCCACCTCGTCGGTCAGTTTGTATTTGCCACTGTATACCAGTTCCTCTGGTACTGCATGGTCGTAGCTCTCTGGGTAGTTCTCTGCCAGATACTTGGCGAAGACATCATGGCGGGCAGAGGTAAGTCCGTTGCTGCCCATTCCGCCATTGTATTTCTTTTCGTAGGTAGCCTGACCTGTAGAAGAAAGACCTACGATGACATCGCCTGGCTGTATGTTGGCATTGTTGATGACTTCACTTCTCTTCATGCGGCAGGTTACTGTTGAATCTACTATGATAGTGCGAACCAAGTCGCCTACGTCAGCAGTCTCTCCTCCTGTAGGATAGATGCCAATGCCCATGTTGCGCATTTCGCTCAGGAGTTCGTCAGTACCATTGATAATGGCAGAGATGACTTCTCCAGGTACGAGCATTTTGTTGCGTCCAATGGTAGAAGACACCAAGATGTTGTCTACGGCTCCCACGCAGAGGAGGTCGTCAGTATTCATTACCACAGCATCCTGTGCAATACCTTTCCATACAGAAAGGTCGCCAGTCTCCTTCCAATACATGTATGCCAAGCTCGATTTTGTGCCGGCGCCGTCGGCATGCATGATGTTGCAATACTCAGGGTCGCCTCCCAAAATGTCGGGAATAATTTTGCAGAAAGCCTGTGGGAAGATTCCCTTGTCAATATTCTTGATGGCATTATGCACATCTTCCTTGGCGGCACTCACACCGCGCATCATATATCTGTTGTTGCTCATAATCAATTGATATAAAAAGAAAATAATTTTGAATTATATATTGTCTGCAGAGAGTGGATGTTATTCCTGATGCCAGAAGTCCCACGATGCAAAGGCTTGCAGAAGCAACATTTCCAAACCGTTCTTCACGGTGGCTCCTTGCTCTTTGCCTTTCTTCATGAAAAGGGTCTCGTCTGGGTTGTAGATGAGATCGTAGAGCAGGGTGTGGCTGTCCATAGCCTCGTAGGGAAGTTCGGGACATTCGTCTGTATGTGGATACATTCCTACAGGGGTACAGTTTACGATTACGTTGTACTCCTTGATAATCTCTGGTGTTATTTTGTCATACTGTATGGTTCCAGGGCGCTCGAATCGGCTCACGTAGACGGTCTCGAGTCCAAGAGATTTCAGTCCATAGTTGATGGCTTTGGATGCGCCGCCAGTACCTAAGATAAGGGCTTTCTTATGGCAAGGCTCCAGGAATGGCTCAATGCTGCGGGTGAATCCAATGACATCGCTGTTGTAGCCTTTCAACTTGACGTCATTTCCTTTGTGTTCCACCTTGATGACATTGACAGCTCCGATGGCTGTAGCCTCGGGGCTGATGAAGTCGAGGTAGCTGATAACCTTTTCCTTGTAGGGGATCGTGACATTGAGTCCTTTCAACTCGGGTGTGGTGTCCAAGATTTCTGTCAGGTCTTCGATGTGTGGTATCTCGAAGTTGATGTACTTGGCATCAATTCCTTCGTTCTCAAATTTCTCGTTGAAGTAGTTTTTTGAGAAGGAATGTCCCAGCGGATAACCTATAAGTCCATATTTGTCCATAATATCCTTGTTTTGTATTGTTCTTTATCGTTGCGCTCTGTTTATTTTGTTGCGAAATACATGGTGCAGATTCCGAAAGTCAGTCTTTTGAATTCTGTTTTGGCAAATCCTGCTTTCCTAAGCACTTCCATCATAGTCTCTCCCTGAGGGAAAGCCTCTATGGTGGCTGTAAGATAGCTGTAGGCGCTTTGGTCTTTGGAAATCAGCTTGCCATAAATGGGCAGTACGGTGTGTGAATAGATGCGGAAAAGCTGTTTCATAGGGAAGCGGACGGGTGACGTCAGTTCCACTATGCTCAGATGTCCGCCCTTCTTCAGTACGCGGTGCATCTCTCTGAGACCTTGGTCCAGATTCTGGAAATTGCGTATGCCGAAAGCTGCTGTCACGGCATCGAAGGTGTTGTCGGGAAACGAGAGGTTCAGGCAGTCTTCTTTCTGGAAGGAGATGATGTGCTCCAACTTCTCTCTTGCCACCTTTTCCTTGCCTATCTTCATCATGCCCTCCGAGATGTCGGTGCCGATGAGTTGCAGTGGGTGCAGCATTTGTGCCGACAGGATAGCGAAGTCGCCTGTGCCTGTGGCTATGTCGAGCATTTTCTGAGGTCTGAAAGGTGCCAGCTGCTTGATGGCCTTCTTCCTCCAGCCTTTGTCTATGTCCCACGAGAGTCTGTGGTTGAGGGTGTCGTAGGTGGGGGCGATGTTGTCGAACATTTCCTCTACCAGTTTCCCTTTGTCGCCTTGTCCTTCGTAGGGCTTTATTTTCTCTTGCTTGTACATGCCTCGCGCGTACCTTATATTATATATAGAATATTACTGTATAGTATGAGTTACGGAATGTCGGTCGAAAGACCGTCGTTCCGTAACTCTTCTTGTTGTCTTCAGCTTACTTCTTGTGTGAAGCGAGCCACTCGCTGACGTTCTTCTCGATTCGTGCGGCAATGTCGCCTTCCTCGGTAGCTTTGTCGAACTTCTCGCCTGTGATGTGCTCGTACAATTCGATGTAGCGCTCGCTTACGCTCTCTGCATACTCATCGGTAATCTCAGGCATGGTCTGTCCTGGCTCGTTCATGAAATTGTGCTCGATGAGCCACTGGCGTACGAACTCCTTAGAGAGCTGGCGCTGAGGCTCGCCCTTCTCGAACTTCTCCTCGTAGCCGTCAGCATAGAAATAGCGGCTTGAGTCTGGAGTGTGAATCTCGTCGATGAGATACACCTTGCCGTCGCGCTTGCCAAACTCGTATTTTGTATCTACGAGGATGAGGCCCTGCTTGGCAGCAATCTCCTGTCCGCGCTGGAAGATGCGGCGTGTGTAGTCTTCCATGACAGCATAGTCTTCTGCGCTAACGATACCCTGTGCGATAATCTCTTCCTTAGAGATGTTCATGTCGTGTCCCTCGTCAGCCTTGGTTGTAGGAGTGATGATTGGCTCTGGGAAACGCTGGTTCTCGCGCATACCCTCTGGCAGTTTCACGCCACAGATCTCGCGACAGCCCTTCTGGTATTCTCTCCATGCGCTACCTGTAAGGATAGAGCGGATGATCATCTCTACACGGAAACCCTCGCACTTCAGTCCTACGGTCACCATAGGGTCGGGCGTAGCCAGCTTCCAGTTAGGACAAATGTCTGTTGTTGTATCCAGGAACTTGGCTGCAATCTGGTTGAGCACCTGTCCCTTGAAAGGAATGCCTTTAGGCAACACAACGTCGAATGCCGAGATTCGGTCAGTGGCGACCATCACGAGGATATCGTCGTTAATGTCATACACATCACGTACTTTTCCGTGGTAAACACTCTTTTGTCCATCAAAATGGAAATCTGTCTTTGTTAAAGCTTTCATTTTACGTTGAAATTTGAACTTTGAAATTTAGACTCGATGATATGGTTTTCCATTTCATTTCGTCCATTCTTAAATTCTAATTATTTTGTATTCTCTTTTTCTGCTAATCTTGCTTCCCGTGCCTCAGCCCGTTCCTTGTCATACTTGTCGTAGGCGTTGACGATACGGGTAACCAGTTTGTGGCGCACGATGTCTTTCTGGCCTAAGTTCACTACTCCGATGCCTTCTACTCCTTCCAGAATCTTGAGCGCTTCTTTCAGTCCGCTTCTCTGGTCGCGCGGCAAGTCTATCTGTGTCATGTCGCCCGTGATGATCATCTTGGTGTTGGTGCCCATACGGGTGAGGAACATACGTATCTGCTGTGAGGTGGTGTTCTGCGCCTCGTCGAGGATGACTATAGCATCACTTAGGGTGCGTCCGCGCATAAAAGCCAGGGGTGCTATTTGTATGATGTGCTTCTCCATCATGTCCTGCAGTTTCACGGCAGGTATCATGTCTTCGAGCGAATCATAGAGTGGTTGCAGGTATGGGTCTATCTTGTCCTTCATGTCGCCTGGCAGGAATCCCAATTTCTCGCCAGCTTCGACGGCAGGTCTTGAAAGGATGATCTTCTTGGCCACTTTGTCCTTCAGGGCCCTTACGGCAAGGGCGATGCTGAGGTAGGTTTTTCCTGTACCGGCAGGCCCTACGGCAAATACCATGTCGTTCTTCTCGTAGGCATCAATAAGTTTTTGCTGGTTCTCGCTTCGGCTCTTGATGGGCTTTCCGCTGATGCTATATACCAATACTCCCTTCACGGTGTCGGCTTTGGTCTGTTTTCCCTTCACGATGTCGAGGATATCTTCCTCTGTCAGGGTGTTGTACTTGAGCAGATGTATCCTCATACGTTCTATCTCTTCTTCGGCTTTTGCCATTTCCTCTTCGTCGCCGAGCACACGCAACACATTGTCACGTGCCACGATACGCAACTTAGGATACAGTGACTTGATCATCTGCAAGTGAGCGTTGTTCACTCCGTAGAACATCACTGGGTCTACATCTTCGAGTACTATATGCTTCTCTATCAAAACCTTTTTATATCAATTTTTTTGTTCAAAGATATGTAATATATAACACGGTGCAAAAGTAATCATTTTCCACGACATGAGCAAATTAATACTCCCAAAATCGAGTCTTAAATATCAAAAAACAGTAGGCTAAATGATAAATAATTAAAAAAATGTATTGTGAGTGTCTTTTTGCGGAATGTCGATGGCTCTAATTCATTCCTTTTTACTACCTTTGCATGAAAATAAAGAACGACACATAGAAAATGAAGCTATCCAAGAATAAGTTTTTGAAAGGTTTTGTGGCAGCAACTTTGTTGCTTGCCCTGGTACGCCTTGTCTTCCCGAGTGTGGCACAACCCTTGGCTCACAAGTCGGTGGCGCAGGTCGACACGGCAGTTGTCGACAGTATCGACACTACGGCGGTAGAGAGGATGAAGCCTTCTGTATTTTTCGATTCCAAGGGACAGGTGGTGAAACATCGTATTTTCTCGGTCCCTCATTTTGGCAATACCTTTCCCGATCAGAATGATGTGCAGCTTCTTGCTGCCAATAAGTATGGAGTAAGTCCGGTGCAAAACCGTGAAGAGGCTGAGCACAGCAAGGGCAAACTGGTGTATGTGGGCAGTAACCCTTATTTCTATGTTGATAAGTTGAACAACAGCATTCCTTATCTTGTGCCACGTGCCTCGGTGTTGCTTCAGGATATTGGCAAGGCTTATTTCGACTCGTTGCAGATCAAGGGCATTCCGCTCCATAAGATTATCGTCACCAGTATCCTGCGTACCAAGGACGATGTGGCGAAACTGCGTACACGCAACAGTAATGCCACCGAGAACTCGTGTCATCTCTATGGTACAACCTTTGATGTGTGTTACAACAGGTATAAGACCGTGCAGACGGCAAGCGAACCTCGGCGTGAGGTGCGCAACGACTCCTTGAAATGGGTGCTCAGCGAGGTGTTGCGTGACATGCGACAGGCCAACCGCTGCTTGGTGAAGTACGAGGTGAATCAGGGATGCTTCCATATTACGGTGAATTAATGAGGTGGAGTTGCTTGCTTCTTACCATGAAGTGGTGAGGGCGGGTCTTCATTATCTCCCTATAAATGATGATTTTCAGTATAGAATGTGAGTAGAGAAAGAAATATTTGCGGCTTTTCATTGTCATTTCAGAAAATATGTGTAACTTTGCAACCTCAATCAGGCAAGAGACCTTTTCCGGTCTTTTGCAGAGATAAAAAATAGTATTAATCACAATATAAAGGATAAGAAGAAAGAATGATAAAACAAAAGTTCAATAAGCGTACCGTTAGAGGCTTCATGCAAGGCGGCTTTGCGACTTGTTGGATATAAACCCGGGCACTTTTGTGACCGGGCTTTTTTGTTTATTTGTTAATTTATTAAATATTTACCGATTATGAGAAAAGAATGGAGAGGTTTCAAAGGAAACAAGTGGCAAACGGAAGTCAACCTGCGTGACTTCATTCAGAACAACTACACCAGCTACGACGGCGATGAGTCGTTCTTGGCAGAACCTACCCAAGCTACAGACACCCTTTGGGGAATGTTGAAGGAACTCCAGAAAGAGGAGCGTGCCAAGGGTGGTGTGCTGGATATGGAGACAGAGGTAGTATCAGGATTGACAGCATACGGTGCGGCTTATATCGGCGAGGGCACCAAGGACTTGGAGAAGGTGGTAGGTCTGCAGACCGACAAGCCTCTGAAGCGTGCCTTCATGCCTTACGGTGGTATCAAGATGGCAGAGCAGGCTTGTACTACATACGGCTATGAGCCATCAGAGAAGCTTCATGAGATTTTCCACAAATATTGCAAGACTCACAATGATGGTGTCTTCGATGCTTACACTCCAGAGATGAAGCTCGTTCGCCACAATCATATTCTTACTGGTCTTCCTGATACTTACGGCCGTGGCCGTATCGTAGGTGACTATCGTCGTGTGGCTCTTTATGGTATCGACTTCCTGATTCAGGAGAAGCAGAACGACCTTGCCAACATGGGTGACCGTGAGATGATCGACGAGGTGATTCGTCTTCGCGAGGAGGTTTCTATGCAGATCAAGGCTCTCAAGGGCTTGAAGGAGATGGCTGCCAGCTATGGCTTCGATATCAGCCAGCCAGCTCAGAATGCACGTGAGGCTGTGCAGTGGCTCTACTTCGGTTACCTTGGTGCTGTGAAGACCCAGAATGGTGCTGCCATGTCGGTAGGTCGTATCTCTACCTTCCTCGACATCTATTTCGAGCGTGACTTCCAGGAGGGAACCCTTACCGAGGCTGATGCGCAGGAGTTGATCGACCACTTGGTGATGAAGTTCCGTATGGTGAAGTTCGCCCGTATTCCTTCTTATAATCAGCTCTTCTCCGGTGACCCTGTATGGGCTACACTTGAGGTGGGTGGTATGGGTCAGGATGGCCGTTCTATGGTTACCAAGAACGACTTCCGTTTCCTCCACACATTGGAGAACATGGGTCCTTCTCCAGAGCCTAACCTGACTGTATTGTACAGCTCTCGTTTGCCAAAGGGCTTCAAGCACTATGCTTCTTTGATCTCTGTGAAGACAAGTTCTATCCAGTACGAAAATGACGATGTAATGCGCCCTGTATGGGGTGACGATTATAGCATCTGCTGCTGTGTGTCTGCCACACAGACCGGTAAGGAGATGCAGTTCTTCGGTGCCCGTGCCAACTTGGCCAAGTGCTTGACCTATGCCGTTTCTGGTGGTGTTGATTCCAAGACCCGTGAGCAGTGTGGTCCTAAGTACCGTGCCGTAGAGGGCGATGTGCTTACTTACGAAGAGTTCATGCCTCGCTTTATGGACATGATGGACTGGCTGGCTTCTGTTTATGTGAAGACATTGAACCTGATTCACTACATGCACGACAAGTACTTCTACGAGGCAGCAGAGATGGCGCTCATCGATACTGACGTACGTCGTACATTCGCAACAGGTATTGCTGGTTTCAGTCATGTGGTAGACTCTATCTCAGCCATCAAGTATGCCAAGGTGAATATTGTTCGTGATGAGACGGGTTTCCCACTCAGCTTCAAGACCGAGGGCGATTTCCCACGCTATGGTAACGATGATGAGCGTGCCGACGAGATTGCGGTATGGCTCTTGAAGACCTTCATGAACATGATCAAGAAGTATCATACTTATCGTGATTCTGAGCCTACAACCTCTATCCTTACCATCACTTCTAACGTGGTTTACGGTAAGTTTACCAGCAATATGCCTGATGGTCGTCCTGCAGGAGCTCCTTTGGCACCTGGTGCCAACCCATCTTACGGTGCTGAGAAGAACGGCCTTTTGGCTTCGCTCAACTCCGTGGCTAAGTTGCCTTACGAGTATGCTCTCGACGGTATTTCCAATACTCAGACCATCAGTCCTGGTGCTCTCGGTCATAACGACGAGGAGCGTGCCCAGACCTTGGTTGGCGTGATGGATGGTTACTTCAACCAGGGTGCTCATCACCTGAATGTCAACGTGTTTGGCGTAGACAAGTTGATGGATGCTATGGAACATCCAGAGAAGGAAGAGTATCAGAACTTCACAATCCGTGTGAGCGGTTATGCAGTCAAGTTCATCGACCTGACTCGCGAGCAGCAGCTCGACGTGATTGCCCGTCAGGCTCACGAGAAACTCTAATGAGAAGTTTTTTGTAAAAGAAATCATCTATATAGCCCAGGCTCTGAGAGTCTGGGCTTTTTTTTATATTATTTCCTACAAACCCTAAATCCATTCTTTCTTCGGGTTTAGGGCTTTCCCGTTCGACTTTGAAAATATCACCAACTTTTAAATTCAAAATGCCGTTCTCATTTATAGAATATCCCTGCTCATTCAACATTTTAGTTGAGATCTCGGCAGATGTATTAAGATACTTAGCCAATGTCCATGCATTATCTCCTTTTTCTGCTATCAGATTTCCATTAACATCTTCTCCCCATTTACCATTTGGATCAATAAAATGAACAGGATTATTAAAAGTATATACATAAGTTGAAATAAAAGGGGATTTTTCCTGCATCGGATCCACTCCATACCACAGACTCGTGACTGGGTTCATATACCTTGCACCGTAATAGTATAGACCAGTCTCATCATCGAACTGTTTGCCATTGAACTTATATGGCAGTTCTTCACTACTACTATGCTCGTCAACGAGAAGTTCACCGTATGGTAAGTAGGTATCATACTGTGTGATGTTGGCTTTATCATCTGTGATGTAAGACGTTGAGCCGTCGGATGGTTACTGTCCTCATATTTATAAGCGAAGTTATGAGACTTAGCTATATGTAAGGCTTTTTATAATCACATTATTGAACAGTATAGTATCCCTCTTTACATTTATATGAAGTTATTTTTGAGCCCCATCCTATTTTATATCATATTCAGTATTTTTAATATTCCGTATATTAATGATGTAATTGCCCCAATCCAACCTCTTATATACATATACTCACCGCCTCCCCCAGAATGATGCGACTTAGAGCAAATCCATATCATAATAATGCCTACTATTATATAGTTCATGCCCTCTAGTGCTCTATAAAACAACCCGATGGCACCTGAAATAAGAAGAGTACATAAAACTATATAAGCGACTGAATACATCAAAGGCTTTTTGCATTGCGATTGCCTTAAGCGGTAGAATAGATAGCAAACTAAACTTATAGTCAAAAAACCAGATATACTATATAATCCCATTGCTTCAATTTATTTATTACTGAGCCCACTTTAAAAAGTAAGGCCTGTTTAAAATGTTTATATTTCACGATAATGATCTTCGATTTATGCCGTTATCTGGAGTATTTTTCGTATCTTTACACCATCAATCAAACAGAATGACTATGTTTAAAAAGACAGATCCGAATCCTCAGTCAGATATATTCACGGCTCCCTCAATGCAGTTAGGAAGTTGGGCTTCAAAGAAGTATTCTGACCCCAACTCATGGCATAACCAGTTTTATAGTCTCGTGACAACCAAGATTGATGAGGAGATATTCAAGCCTTTGTGCCCTGAAGGCAAGAAGAGCGGTCGCCCAAATGCCTCCATCCGCATACTCGTGGCTATGTCAGTCTTGAAGGAGGGATTCGGCTGTAGTGATGAGGATCTGTTCGAGAAGTGCGAGTTTGACCTTCTTACAAGAAAGGCTCTTGGCTTGGAACTTCTGACAGATGTGACTCCATCAATAGATACCTATTATCTGTTTCGCCGCCGCATCTGCGAATATCAGGAAAGAACTGGCATTGACCTGATGCAGCTCTGCTTCGAGCAGCTTGCAGGAAATCATGTACACCTTCTCAAGATATCAGGCAAATGCGTCCGTATGGACAGTAAGCTTATCAGCAGCAATATCGCTCGCCAGTCTCGCCATGAACTGATACATACAACTCTGGTCAAGTTCCTCAAGACAGGTAAGATGCAAGGTGGCTGCAGATGGGAACTGATACCACATGATGAGGAGGGTCTTACCATCAGGGAGATTGCTACTGGCAACACCTATGAGGCCGTCAAAGCCGTCACAAAGCAGGGCTCCAGAAAGCGATGGAGAATCCCATGGAACAACAAAACCGGTTGGCGTTACTTTGAAGACAAAGACATTAAAGCCTATCAGCTAAGGAAGCAGATAGAAAGCCTTCCTTTGGAGGAACAGCATAAACGGAATAACGTAGAAGCTGCCATGTTCCAATACAGTTTTCATACACGTAATGGCAAGACTCGATATAGGGGCTTGCTCAAACATCGTATGCATGCATATAGCAGATGTATGTGGATGAACCTCCGAAGGATGGTAATATTCCAGATTTCAACATTTCAAAGATCGATATTTGCCCTTTTCGGGCCTATCAGAGAAGCTTTCGGCTCTTTCAAAGCGATTTCTCGAAAGATATTCACCAGCGGAGCCGATTGCTATGTTTCACTCAGAATGACCACACTGGTCAGACTGGATTCAAAATATGCCCCTTTTTAAAGTGGGCTCAGTTATTATTTGAATCAACCTCCTTGGGAGGATTATTTTCATGAGATTCTTTTTCGTGATCTATTGCTTTATCTGTAACCATCTCTAAGCCTTGCAATTTTAGAGATGCACCTTGCTTTAGGATCTCTTTGCCTAAATCGAAGTCTTTCCTAAGATTCAGCTTCCCCTTTTTCAAAAGTCCATTATAAAGAGCCTTAACAATATCTTTCATACTCGGAGCCTCTACCCCTGGTATTGCTTTATTTATCATTTTATCAATGAAGAAATCACCTATACTAAACGCAATACTAACCCCATCAGATATATCAAAATCTCCATTGACAATATCGAGTCCTAATTGACCTGCAGTTCCGAATCCATTAATTGTATTTCCTATTGTTGCTATAGGCGCACCAATTTCCGCACCAACACCACTTAATGTTAAAGCATAACCACCAATTGCCATCGTAGTTCCAGCCTTTTGAGCCTTACTAAATAGGTCTACTTTCGCTCTACTTACATTTGTAAAAACAATCTCACCGTATTCATCTGTGGTAACAGTATTGTATGTGTAGCGAAGGCGAGGATTCTTTGCTTCAAGATTTTCTTGAATAGGACTTGCATGAATATGATGAAACAGATTATAAAACTTTCGGGCTATCCATGCTTGCCAATAATGGGGGAATTTTCCATCTTGATCAACCATCTTCACTGGATTATCCAACGTATATACATATCCGCTAGTAGAAGCAAACTTCTCCACTAACGGATCTACCCCATACCACAGACTTGTTACAGGATTCAAGTACCTTGCACCATAATAGTACAGACCAGTTTCTTCATCCATCTCCTTGCCGTTGAACTTATATGGTAGTTCTTCACTGCTACTATGTTCATCCACTAACAGCTCACCATATGGCAGGTAGGCATCGAACTGGGTGATATTGGCCTTAGCATCTGTAATATAAGAGGTGCTGCCGAGGTGATTAGAGTGATAGAAGAAGATGTCTTCAGTATCTGTCGTGTCAGCAGGGATGTAGCCATATCCCGGCTGGGCATTGTCAGGACTCTCCGGTTCACTCCATTGGATAGGAGGACCTGGGACATCACCTTTGCCGTTGAACTTCGGATGCTGTATCCAGCCTTCAGGAACGCTGTGGTCACCCAGGTCTGTAATGATGCTGTTGTAGCCAATACCTGTATTGTCTGGATCTGCAGTTGCACCCTTCATTGTCGGCACTCCCGGCGGTGTGCCGAGCTGCTTGTAATACTCCTCACGCTGCTTTTCTATCTGCATCATGCGGGCGGCATAGTCTTTCTGACCTGCCGTGATGTTGTTGCCGCCAATGCCATAGACATTGCTGAACCTGCCTGTACCGATCTTGGAGGCAATACGCTTGCTGCCAATGAAGTAGTGCTTGGTGAAGCGGTTCTTCGTGACAGTGATGATCGGAGCGGGATAGATCATGATACGTACACGGTTCCTCTTTCACTTCCACAATAAACAGAACAGTTCTATCATTTTTTTATTAGCACTTTTAAGATAATAATTACATTTTGAATTATGAAAACTACAGGAATACTATATTCTAATACAGACCCAATGTTAGTGCCAATATGTGCAAAAATTACAGTAAGAATTTTGTAGCAAAGAAATGGGAATATGCAATATAATATGCTATACCTTACATTTGATAAAATTGCTTTACTGATTTTTGTATAGTATAAAATACAAGCTGTTATTGTAAATATTGGACCATAAAATATACATGTGATAAAAAATAGAGCATTAAAGCCAAATTTAAAATCTTTGCTTTCAATGTCACAATCATCTATTGCAAGCCATAGCAAAATTATGGAAATACAGCAGAGTAAATAAAAAAATAATATTTTTTTCATTTCTTACAGAGCTTTAAATCTATTACTATTATTCTTTTCTTTCAAAGCTTTTTCTTGTTCTTTTTTTGTCCAAGGTTTTGGTTTGCATGTTTGAAATCCTGTATTTATACCTTCGATATTACTTTCCAATGATTCCATTTCTACCTTATTAACCCCAGCTTTAATGAGTATTGTAGACGAAGATGTATTACAATTTCCTGATGTTTTATCAGAACCTCCTCCTAAAATAGTATAAGTAATACCATCTATATTACCAAAACTATTTATGGTTTGTATTACTTTTTTATCAAACTCATTAGATGTCATCCCTTTTGGAATTTTTACTTTTTGGGGGTGTCCTTTTAGATTTTCATTGAGTTTTCCTTTAAAAAAATCTGTAAATACTTGCTGATCCTGTTGATAATGACACTCAGTTAATTTGTCACCGCCAATAGGATTTCCATTTTGAGGACCATAGGCAGCATATCTTAACACTTTTCCATTATCTCCTGTAACTACCAAAAAAGTATGAGTTGCGAGTGGCACATGAGTGCCAGGTAGTTTGGTTGCAAATAACCAAACTGCTTTTCCATCAAGATCAACACACTTTATCGGATTACCAACACAGTAAACATATCCACTAATGCTTGGATATTTTTCTGCTAAAGTATCCACTCCATACCACAGTGATGACACCGGATTCATATACCTTGCCCCATAGTAATACAATCCAGTCTCCTCATCGAATTCCTTACCATTGAACTTATATGGCATATCCTCAGATGAAGTATGTTCATCCACCAGCAACTCTCCGTATGGCAGGTAGGCATCGAACTGGGTGATATTGCCCTTAGCATCGGTGATGTACGAGGTACTGCCGAGGTGATCAGAGTGATAGAAGAAGATGTCCTCAGTATCTG